>JACCDG011153982.1_pt1 | contig 28600 bp, 35 predicted proteins | sample 7442471 | NCBI WGS metagenome assembly JACCDG01 (sample SAMN15323444, study PRJNA562643) | freshwater metagenome | isolation source: river surface water | place: USA:Blue River Watershed | collected 2017-08-17 | reverse complement strand
GTGATTACCTGCTCGTGGTTCATCCTCTCGATGATCCCACGGATGACATTTTTCTGCTCTTCGGTTAGCTGCATCGTTCGCTCCGGCGTTGGCAATTCATTTTGCGGAGATGATCATACCACGCCAGAGGGTCGTTCACGAACTCTTGCGCTTTTTGGGCCTGAAGTCACCCTTGCGATATCTCTCGTTTTCCTTATCGGAGTTTAGCTGGCTGCAGGCTCCCTGAACGATGAAGTCCTTGTGTGGGCCGCAACCACCGATGTATGGGCCGGTGGCGGCCCCCTCACGCAGACGAAGCCAATCGGAAAATTTCTTCATCACTTCAACCTCTTCAAAAATTTGGCTTTGTACTTGTAGCCGTCGGGGTCGCATCCCTCCTCGATGCAGGATGGGTCGGGGAGAACCTCCCGCTCGACAATGACGAAATTAAGGCCCAGCCTCCGATACTGGACGACACCTGAATCCTTGTCGATCCACTCGTAGCCATCGTGATCGTCTATGGTGACCTCATTTCCCCTGTCGACAACACGCTCGACCTGAACTTCTTCGGACTCCACGAGCTCGTAGGATGGAAGACCGAACCGCAGGGGTGGCGGTTCAGGGAGGGCGTCCAGGCCAGCCAGCAGGCGACGCAGCAGCGAAGAGTGCTCGACCGTCTCCTGAGTCACGCCCTTGCCGTTGGCCGTGCAAACCTTGACATACTCGGAAACCCTATCGCACACGAACTCAATCTGACTTGCGGACAGACTGTCTTGCTTCATGGGTCAGGTCACTCCACGCTCTGCTCGCCCTCTGGCTTTCCCTCTTGTTTGCCAGCATCGCTCTCGGGCTTTTCTTCCTCTTCTTTCGTCCCGAGCAGCTTGCCGAGAACGTCCCAGACATTGTACGCCTTCAGTTTTTTGCTTCCAGAGTTACCGCCGGGCGCACCAGGCATCGGAGGAGCGCCGCCCATGCCGCCCCCGCCTCCGGGCATTGGCAAAGGAGGAGGAGCGCCGCCGCCACCGCCGGGTGGGGGAGGGGGAAGACCGCCGCCGGGAGGTCCGCCACCGCCGGGAGGACCGCCGGGCGGCGGCCCGCCGGGAGCATCTGCCTCGGACATAAGCCTAGAGGAAACAAAATTCATGAAGGTTTTCATCGATGTATTTATGTCAATAAACGGCAAATCCATTTGGGGTTGCCCCTGGCTGAAGGTGAATATAGTCTCTAGCTGGAGGAAATCATGAACAACAAAGTTATGCTGTTTTCCGATATACATGTGCATCCACACAAGAGGAGCCAGCAGAGGCTTGACGACTGCCTGAACGCCCTCGGGTGGGTTTTTGATAAGGCATCTGAGGCTGGCGTCAGGGACATACTGTTCGGAGGGGACCTGTTCCACGACAGACAAAAGATCGAGGTTTACACATACCAGAGGGTTTTCGAGGTCCTGTCCGACAAGCTATCGAGCGGCCATTTCCGCCTTGTGTTGCTGCTTGGAAACCATGACCTATGGTACAACGACAGGACTACGGTGAGCAGCGTCACGCCGCTATCTGCACTGCCTGGCGTCACAATCGTCTCCAAGCCAAGCAGGCTGTCCATAGCGGGCTCCAACTGGGACTTTATCCCTTTTACCCACAACCCCGTGGAGACTCTGGAAGAGCTGAAGGCTATGCCGGGCGAGCCGAAGTACGCCCTTGGTCACATCGCAGTCGATGGCGCCGTGCTGCACGGCACGCAGACCGCTGACGTTGCGATCGAGCATGACGGGGACATGGTTCGCATATCTCCGGCGCTTTTCTCTCACTACAGGCACACATTCCTCGGGCACTACCACGCAGAACAGCGTGTGAACTTGAAGGTCGAATACATAGGGTCACCCCTCCAGCTAAGCTTCGGGGAGGCTTTCCAGCAGAAGCACATAATACTTTTCGATTGCGAAACCGGCGAGCGGGACTACATCGTCAACGACTTCAGCCCAAAACACCTGATCATATCGCCGGACGAGCGTGAGAAGTATGACCTGAACGGCAACTTTGTCCAGTTGCGGGTAGACAGCATCAGCTCAACCGATCTGGTGTCGGTCAGGCGTGAGATGCAGTCGAGCGCAGGCATGGCCAGTCTGGAGATTCGACAGCAGAAAAAGTTGATTGAGGAGCATGTAATATCAGACGCCAAAGCTCTATTGAGTCAGGGCGACGAGCTTCTGGCACGCTACGCCCATGAGGTCGGACACAACGGCCTGGATCTTGACAAACTTCTTTCGGTTGGAAGGGCAATCTGCCAGAAGACGGAGTGATTTTGGACGTCGTTGTGACAGGCATGACGGAAAGGCTTTGGAACCCTTGGGGAGCGAGTTGGTGCCTGTCTCTAAAGAACTTGGCGAAGACAGAGGCGCATGTTAAGGTCGTGGACCTTGGTCTGACGCAGCCGACTAGGCAAAAGATCCAGTCTTTTGGTTTTGAAGTTGTCGATGGCCAGTTGAAGTCAGGCATACGGTCATCAACCCTTTCGCACGTCATCCCAAGGATATCCGCAGGTGACAGGTTCTGCTTTTTCGACTTCGACATCTGGTTCAACGGCCCAGTCGATTCGGCGTTCGCACTTCTCAAAGACAAGATCGTCGTGTGCCAAAATCTTGATCACGGGTTTCTCGGCCTGACGAAGACGTCAGGCAAGAACCTAGCTGCAATCGGCGGCCTGCTCGAGGCTCTGGGCGATCCCGACACCCACAAGAGCATCCACGAAAATTTCGACGCCTTTTTTATTCGTGTCGAAGACAAGTACAACGTGATTAGCCTGCCAGACATCGAGGAAAAGGATGGCGTCCTAACCTATATTGGCGATGCTGCCGTGGGCATACACCCAACCGGTATTTTCAAGCAGTTGCCTTCAAGAAAGCGACTGCTGTTCCACGAGAGGCACAGGGACATGTTCGACGAGCATGTGTCATCCAGAAGGATAGTGCACATGAGCTTAAGTAAATCCCAGAAATTCTGAGTGTAAATACAGAAAAACATAAACGACTCCGTTGCCCTTGAATTGGCTTTTGGGCGTGGATAAGTTCAACTTTCCCTTGCCCCTGACATCTGCTGGCGCTGCGCCGAAAATCGGGTTTTACATGCGCAACCTCAAAATCAAGTATGCTGCTGCCCACAACTTCCTTCCCTTCGGCCCAGACGGAATACAGCTAACATTCAGCAACTACAAAAACGTAGTAATTGTCCGTGGCGAGAACCGTGATGCAAGGCAGGTTGACCCATCCCTGCCGAGCGACGAGCTGCGGGTTAGCAGCAACGGGACCGGCAAGAGCAGCATACAGGAGATCATCGTATACGCCCTGTTCGGCAAGACGGTGAAGAGGCCAGAGAAGCTTGGCGCAAACGACGTAGTCCACAACAAGGTCGGCAAGGACGCAAGGGTTGAGATTGTTTTCGATGAGTACCGTGTTCTGAGGACACGCAAGGATGGCGGCAGCGACAAGAAGAACAGCCTGAGGCTCTGGCACAGCCCAGAGGGCAGGTGGGAAAAGGACACGGAGATAACGCAGGGCACAATGGCCCTCACCCAGAAGAAGATCGAGGAGCTCATCGGGCTGAGCTATGACGCATTCGTCAACATATGCATATTCACGGACGACCAGCGGGCGTGCTTCCTCGAGTGCGAGAACAAGCAAAAGAAGGAGATAGTGGAGAACATGCTGTCCCTCGGCATGTACAGGGAGTGGCACGACAACGCCCGTGCGATGCGCAAGGACCTTAAGTCCAAGATCGACATCAAGACGAGAGAGTTCGAGATTCTCAAGGGCAACGAGGACGACGCCGTCCGGCGGCTCGCCCTCACCAAAGAAAAGGACGTGAAGTGGCGGAGCGACAAGAAAGACGAGATAGAGCAAATCAATAAAAAGATAGATCAGCTAGTAAAGCTGCTAGAGACGACAGACTCTGGCTTGGAGATAATCGCCTACAACAAGGCGCAACAGACTATTCAGGACATCAACGAGAAGCTTCCTGAGCTCGAGAAGTTGAAATCTGGGCTTGAGCAAAAACTTAAAGTGGCCAAGGAGAAAGAGTCGCAAATCAAGGACGAGGCGTCCAAGATACAGGATTCATATAGAGAGATATCAGGGATAATTAACGATCTAGTGAGCCGCAGGAAGTCCAAGGACTCCGAACTGCAGAAGCTCAACGCAAATGTCCCTGGCGCCACATGCGACAAGTGCATGGGTGAGGTTCAGGAGGAGAACATCAAGCTTTACGCCGGCAGGATCGGGTCTGACATAAGACTGCTGAACGCCGACATTGAGCGATTCATGGCCGAGGGCAAGAAGCTGGGCGAGCAGGCCAAGTCGCTCAAGGAAAAGCAGGACAAGATAAAGACCTTAGTTGATCAGAAGGTTGCGGAAATTAGTGCCGTCGAATCTGACATGAGAAAGCTCAGGGATGACCTTGTCAAGGCAAGTCAGGTCCGTGAGCCCAAGGTCGATCAGCAGCAATCGCTTATCCAGCAGAAGATAGAGTCATTTAAGCAGCAGGCTTTAGACAAGCAGGCCGAGCTTCTGGCCAAGAGCCCATTCGCCGACATCATAGAGAATGACGAGATCGAGCTTGAGCGCTGCAAGAGCCTTGCTTCCGAGAAGGACCTCGAGGTTAAAGGACTCGAGTCGGAGCTGCCATACTTCGACTACTGGATCACCGGATTCGGCGACCACGGCATCAGGAAGTGGGTTGTCGACGGCATCATACCCGAGCTCAACAACCGAATTAACTACTGGCTTCAGTTCCTGATCGACAACCGTATCACCTTGCGCTTCGACAACGAGCTGAACGAGACGATAGAGAGAAACCCGGCCGACGGCGACCCATACATCTACCACGCCATGTCCACTGGCCAGAGAAGGAGGCTGAATCTGGCCGTCAGCCAGTCCTTCGCCCACGTGATGTCCATGAGCTCGGGCTCGCTCCCATCCATCGTCTTCCTTGACGAAGTTACAACAAACGTGGACCCGCTGGGCGTGCAAGGCATATACAACATGATCATGGAGCTTGCCGAGGACAAACAGGTCTTCGTCACGACCCACGATCACGACCTGATCAGGATGCTGGACGGCTGCGACAACATCCACATGGTGCTCGAAAACGGCTTTACCAGGCTCGCATCATAAAAATTGAAACTTGGTGTTTAGATAACCTTCCCGGAATTTTTTTGTCAGGAGGAAAAATGAGCATTTTCGACAAGAGGGTCGCATTCAAGCCTTTCGAGTATCCTGAGGTCACCGAGTACAAGAACGCAATCACGCACAGCTACTGGCTGGTCAGCGAGTGGAACTTCATCAGCGACATCCATGACTTCAACGTAAAGCTCGATTCTGTCGAGAAGAGCGCTCTGAAGAACGCCATGCTGGCGATATCGCAGATCGAGATTTCGGTGAAAAAGTTCTGGACGAGGCTGGGAGACCGCTTTCCCAAGGCTGAGTTCGACCAGGTCGGCGTCACTTTCGGCGAGAGCGAGGTTCGCCACTCCGACGCCTACTCTCACCTCCTCGAGGTTCTGGGCATGAACAAGGACTTCGACCAGCTCATGGAGAACCCAGTCATCCAAGGTCGGGTCGACTACCTCACCAAATACCTGAAGGGAGCATCGGACAACAGCAACGAGAACTACACGCTGGCTCTGACGCTTTTCAGCATATTCATCGAGAACGTGAGCCTGTTTAGCCAGTTCGTCATCATCAAGTCATTCAACAAGTACAAGAACTGCCTCAAGGACATCGACAACGTGGTTCAGGCCACCCAGAAGGAGGAACAGATACACGCCCTGCTCGGCGTGTACCTCATCAAGCAGATACACAAGGAGTTCCCCAACTGGTTCAACGAGGAGTTCTACGAGAAGCTCTACAGGGCTTGCAAGAAGGCCTACGAGGCCGAGGAGAAAATAATCGACTGGATTTTCGAGGCCGGCGAGCTTAGCTTCATGCGCAAGTCGGTCGTCAAGGAATATGTCAAGAAGAGGTTCAACGAAAGCCTTCAGATGATAGGCGGGAAGCCCGTATTCGAGGTCGACCAGTCGAAAGTGGCCGAGCTCAAGTGGTTCGAGGACGAGATTCACGCAGAGGTGAACACCGACTTCTTCCACAAGAAGCCGGTGACTTATTCCAAGAAGACCAAGCCGATCAAGGCCGACGACCTTTTTTAACCCGGAGATTGAGATGAGCGAGTACAGGTGGCTTACAGACCTTTCCCAGCAGTTCTTGGAGAGGGACTACCTCGTCGATGGCCAGACCGTCGATGAGCGTGTCGACGAGATTTGCAACGCAGCGGAGAAGATACTTGCGAAGCCCGGCTTCGCAGCGAGGTTCAAGGAGCACTTCAAGAAGGGGTGGTACAGCTTCAGCACCCCGATCTGGACGAACTTCGGCAACGACAGAGGGCTGCCGATCTCATGCTTCGGCAGCTTCATCGAGGACTGCATGGAGTCCATCGCCTTCACGTGGGCGGAGGTCGCCATGATGACCAAGCACGGCGGCGGCACCAGCGGGTTCTTCGGCAACCTGCGGGAGCGTGGAGCCAAGATACGCAAGAACGGCGAGAGCTCGGGCGCAGTGCACTTCATGCAGGCGTTCGACAACCTAATCAACGTCGTCAGCCAGGGCAAGACGAGGCGAGGGAACTTCGCAGCCTACCTGAACGTGGACCATCCAGACATTATGGAGTTCCTCCAGCTACGCACGGAGGGATGCCCAATTCAAGACCTTTCTTTCGGAGTCTGCGTCCCAGACAAATGGATGCAGGATATGATCGACGGCGACTCCGAGAAGCGCAAAGTTTGGGCCAAGATACTGGAGAGCAGGTCGAACCTCGGCTTCCCGTACATAGCCTTCATCGACAACGCAAACAACGGTGCGCCTGACTGCTACAAGGACACACGCATCACCCACTCGAACCTATGCAGTGAGATTTTCCTGCCAGACGGCCCAGACGAATCATTCGTCTGCGACCTGAGCAGCATGAACATCCTCCACTACGACGAGTGGAAGGACACGGACGCAGTCGAGCTGATGGTCTACTTCCTCGACGCCGTGATGACAGAGTTCATCGATAAGGCCTCGAAAATCCAGTTTATGGAGAGGACGGTCAAGTTCGCACGCCGTCATCGGGCACTCGGAATCGGCTGGCTCGGCTGGCACAGCTACCTGCAGAGCAAGATGATCGCTTGGGAGAGCATGGAGGCGAAGATCATCAACACGCAGGTCGCCAAGACCATCCGAGACGCCTCCTATGCGGCCTCCGCCAAGATGGCGCAGGAGTACGGCGAGCCAGAGGCCTGCAAGGGTTTCGGCCGACGGAACACCACGCTGATGGCGATAGCGCCCACCAAGTCATCGGCGTTCATACTCGGGCAGGTCTCGGAGGGAATCGAGCCGCACAGGACGAACTACTACATCAAGGACTTGCAGAAGGGCAAGTTCACGGTCAAGAACCACGAACTCGAGCAGCTTCTGAGAGCCAAGGGAAAGGACGACGAGGCCACGTGGCAGAGCATACTCATCAACGGCGGCAGCGTCCAGCACCTTGAATTCCTGTCAGAGCACGAGAAGGACGTATTCAAGACCTTCGCCGAGATCAGCCCGAAGGAGATCATCATCCAGGCCGGCGCAAGGCAGAAGTTCATCGATCAGGGGCAGTCTCTGAACCTGATGATCCACCCCTCCATACCGACGAAAGACGTCAACGCCCTCGTCATCGAGGCGTGGAAGCTAGGCGTCAAGAGCCTTTACTACCAGATTTCGGTTAATGCGGCCCAGAACTTCTCCCGAAACATACTCGCATGCAAGAGCTGCGAGTAGGGCATGCGTCAAGTGGCACTAAGGCAACAACTACGGTTGTGCTTTGGTGCCAATTTTCTTAGACTGTCCAACACTCCTTTAAGCGGGATCAACGGGAGTTCGGGATGTCCTGCAAATATATCATCGTGGCCGGCGGCGTCTTCAGCGGGACCGGCAAGGGCGTGTCTGCCGCAAGCATAGGCCTTCTTCTCAAACTCAGGGGGCACAGGGTCGACCTTATAAAGTTCGACCCGTACCTGAACCGCAACGCCGGGATCCTTGCCCCCAGCCAGCATGGCGAGTGCTTTCTGTGCGACGACGGCACCGAGACCGATCTCGACCTCGGACACTACGAGCGCATCGCCGGCATAAACATGAGCAAGTTGAACATCTGCACCTCGGGCACGCTCCACAAGGAGCTTGACGAGGAACAGGAAGCTGGCAAGTACCTCGGCCAGACCATTCAAGTCGTTCCGCACCTGACAAACAAGATCATCGACAGGCTAACACAGATCGGCTGTGACAAGGACGTGGTGGTAGTAGAGATTGGCGGCACTATCGGAGACAGCGAGAGCGACTCGTTCTTCGAGGCCGTCAGGCAGTTCAAGCAGAAGCTTAAAGACGATGTCCTAGTGGTCATGGTCGCACCCATACTGTGGGTGCCGACCATCAAAGAGCTCAAAACCAAGCCGCTTCAGAATTCCGTAAAAGATTTGCAGAGCTACGGCCTTCAGCCCGACATGATCTTCTGCCGCTGCGACAGGCAGATACCAGAAAAGGTGCTCAATAAGATTTCGCAGTTCACAAACGTGCGCCGTGAGTGCGTTATCGAGGCTCCTGACGTGAGCACCATCTACAAAGTGCCGCTGGAGTTCTATGACCGCCACGTTGACGACCTGTTCGTTGACCTTTTTCGGCTTGGCAGGAGCTCTTGCAGGATTCACAAGTACCGGGACTTCGTCGAACGCTACGACAATCAGGATGTCGAGACCGTCACCGTCGGTATCATCGGCAAGTATGAGAACTGCGACGAGGCGTACATCTCCCTCAAGGAGGCGCTGACGCACGCCGCCGTTAGCCAAAACATCAAGATCGAGATCAAGTGGATCAACGCCGAGGATCTCGAGAAATACAAAGATAACCGTGGATTGCACAAGTACTTTGAAGATGTCGATGGGGTGATCGTACCCGGCGGCTTCGATGCCCGTGGTGTCGAGGGCAAGATCAAGGCGATCCAGTACGTTCGTGAGAAGAGGATACCTTTTCTCGGCATATGCCTCGGCCTGCAGATGGCCGTGGTGGAGTTTGCAAGGAACGTTTGCGGCATCAACTCGGCGAACAGCCTTGAGTTCGACAGCACCACCGCACACCCTGTCGTCCACTTCGTGGAAGGGCAAAAGGAGCTCAAGACAAAGTCCGCAAACATGAGGCTGGGCTCCTACGAGTGCGAGCTCAGCAAGGACAGCCTCGCACACGAGCTTTACGGCGGAAAGGTCGTGTCAGAGAGGCACAGGCACAGGTATGAGGTAAATCCTGAATACATCGAGACTTACGCAAAGAAAGGTCTCAAGGTCAGCGGCGTCAGCACCGCAGCCAACGGCCAGCCTGGGCTCATCGAGATCATGGAGCTGGACAGGTCACACCACCCTTACTTCATAGGCACGCAGGCCCACCCTGAGTTCAAGAGCCGTCTAATGGCCGCAGCCCCGCTGTTCAAGGGACTTATCTCGGCAGCCGTCGCCGACAGGAAGATCAGCGAAACCAAGATGCACACGGCATAGATAACGCATGAACTTCAAAGAGTTTCTCCTCAACGAGCAGCAGGCTTATCTCGGTCAGAAGGTCGGCGACATACTCACGGCCGTGCAGGAGCTGCAGACTGACGCAGCCAACATGGGCACACGGGACCTCGTCCGATACACCCAGCAGATCATCAACCAGATAAGGCCGATCCTTCACAGCAGTTGGCCCCGTGAGGAGAAGAAGTTCCTGCTGGTGATCCAGAAGGTCGGCTTCAGCCTAGCCAAGGCAATCGACGAGAAGGGCGACCTTGCAGGCAAAATATCCGGCTCGGCTAAGGTGCTCGAGAAGCTTGTCGCCGACCTTGGCGTGCCGATATCCAAGATGACTCCGACCGAGCCGTCCAAGCGTGGTGATAGCAAGGGCACGGACATGTCTGCGGGGGCTGAGGCGTCTGCGGCAAAAGTGCCGGCCGAAGATGGCCCTAAGTCTGCGAACGCAGCGGCACCAGCACAGCCCGGCAGCGTCGATGCAGTCCCGCAGGGAAGCCCGCCCACTCCGCCGGGCCAAGACATTTACGCACCCGGCCTCGGCGGCAGCAGCGGGCCTATGGACGCCTTCTGATAAAAGCGTGAGGTGAACCATTTGCGGCATCGCAGGATTTATAGGCGAGTCTAAGTCGCCCGACATAAGCTTCGAGATAATCAGCGGTTTGCTCGAGAGGAGCGAGATCCGTGGCGTTGACGCTTCAGGCTACTGGGGCGTGGACAAGCTCGGGGAGGTCTACTACCACAAGGAGCCAACGAGGAGCGGGCTCTTCGTCAGGAAGGCGGTCTGGTCAGCCCTGAGGGATCGTCAGACCGACGTGATGATCGTCCACGCACGAGGTGCGTCCAAAGGCGTCGGCCTGCCATCCGACAACGGCAACAACCACCCTTTCACTAGCTCGGACAGGTCGCTTGCTCTGGTGCACAACGGGCGCATAGACGACTGCGAGTACTCGGTTCTGAAGAAAAAGTACGCAGTGAAGACCGACTGTGACTCTGAGATCCTGATCCGCATCATCCAGGCGGCGGAGGCAGACCAATCCAGAAACAGGCTCGGCGGAATATCCGACGTGTTCGGCCTTATCAACCACGGGCATATGGCCGTGGCGGTCGCCGAGAGGGTGTCGGCCGACGAGAGGTCGCTCTGGCTATTCAGGAACCAGCACAGGCCTCTGTGGCTCGTTGACCTGCGCAGCCAGCTAGGCCAGATATTCTTTATGTCGGAGCCGGCCATCTGGCAGGAAGCGTTGAGTTCCTGTCCCATAGCGAAGTCTGCGATCGACTCGGTCAAGGTCGTGGAGTTGCCACCTTACGAGATTTGGGAGTTCAACATCGACCAGTCGCAAAGGTTTTGCTCCCACGTTGTTCGCTACATGGTTCAAAAGGGCAAGGAGAGGCCTTGGGAGATGCAGGGGCCGATAGTGCCGCTGCGGCAAGTTGATCCGCCTTTTCTCGTTCACACCATGCTGGACGACGACGACCTTGTCGACCAGGAGAGATACTCTTGCGATTCCGGACTCAGGCTGGATTTGCTTAATGACAGGTGCGACTCTCTTATAGATGCCGTCAACGATGTCAGGCAGGCATCGGAGGCCATGACTCAGGACGGTCTGCTGTCGAAGGATGGATTTGACTGCATAGTGTCGTCGCTTGACGGCAAGCTCAGGGAACTGCAGGAGTTGGTTTCGCTGGCGAGGAAAGGTTTTGTCCAACCAGACTCGTCCCGTGCCGGATAGGCAAGGGGATGATCTGAAAGGAATAGATGCACTCTTTTGAAGAATTCGATGATTTTGTCAATGACGACTTGACCAAACCAAGGAAAAAGCGCAAGAACGGAAAGCGCAAGGGAAACAGGACGGAGCTTGACCTCACCAAGGTTCTGAACGCCAGGTTCGGCACGGGCTTCTCAAGGTCGGTGGGTTCAGGCAACAGGTGGAGCCAGGTGAGTCACCTGCCGAAGCACGCACGGGACGTGTTCTCCGGCGATCTGGTCGTCCCTGTGGGATTCAGGTTCGCAATAGAGAGCAAGGGTGGCTACGACGGGATTGACATCAACAGCCTATTTGTTCGTGGCAACAGCGAGCTAGACAGCTTCCTAAAGCAGGCTTTCGACGACGGTCGGAGGTGCGGCAGGATGCCGATGCTCTGCTGGAAGAAGACGAGGAAGCCTTGGCTGGCTTTCGTTCTCACCAAGGATCTTGGCGACCACGACTTCAAGTACACGATAAGGTATGGGGAATGGACTGGAGTGGCCCTCGAGCACCTTCTCAAGCTCGAGGACCAGTTCTTCATCGACGCCTCAGTTGATAAGCCTTCCGCTTAGCCTTTCCGCCTTCTCGTTGATTGGCGGAAGGATCAGGCCCACCTTGGCTGCGCCCTGTCGTGCGATGTTGCCGTCAAGCTGCTGGAATCCCTCGAACACGAACGGCACGTTCTGCTTCAGTATGTGCTGGCTGTATGCCTGCGCAATCCTCCCGAGGGCAGCCCTTTTCCCGATGGGTGACTTGCCACCGTCGTTAAAGATCAGGTTCACGTCCTCGCCGTCAGAGACGATCACGGCGTTCTGATCGAACATCCGCCCCATGTCGGAGATCATCTCCTCGAACTCGCCCTGGTCCATCCTCTGGGGGCGAGGCACGAAATATGACCTCTCGATTGTATCGACAAGCTTGTCTTGTGGGCACTCGTTGTACGGTATCTGCTCGCCATTCTCGTCCGTGGCGGTGCACTCACGCCAGTGCCCGATGAGCTGGTGCACGCCCATCTGCTTGCTGTTCAGGACGGTGCGCAGCTCCCTGTTCTTCTGGATGTTCTCGGCCCTTGAGCGCTTCGATCCGTCTGAGTTGGTGGTCTTGTAAGCGGTGATTATGGCGAAAGGCATTTTCGCCAAGGACAACATCCTCGTGAGCGAGGCCTCGCAGAAGTCAACGTGTCCATGCTCGCTCGTCTCGCTGAGCCATTCCTGAAATGTCTTCATTTAACCCTCCGGCCTCCAAGAGGCAGCATTCGCTCAGAGTTATATACATAATTACAAATATAAAAGAATACATGCGGAAAAAGCATAGAATATGCAGTTTTCGCATATCTGCCTCAAGGCAGGCACGATTCAATCTACCACGATTTGCCAAAACGGCACAGGACTTGCAAAAATCGCAATTCACTCGAATTCGGCCAAGCTGTAAATGTTGCATCCAGGGTCGATGCAGCCCTTGCTGCCATCGGCCGTCAGGAACCAGTGCCACTTCTCGGGCTTGGATGGTCGGATGTTGTCCCCATAGCCGTCCGTTATGACGAAAACCGCATCGGGGTGCTTGATTTTCTCCCTCTGCATCGTCTTGGAGACATGTTCCTCGATGATCTTGAATGATGTGCCACCGCCGCCGTAAACCTTCTTGCTCTCCAGAGTCGTCTCCTGAACCATCGTGTCGAAGCAGAAGAGGCGCACTTGGAATCTATACTCGGGCAGCGACTCGGCTGCCGTGAAGAACCTGTCTTTCAGATTCCAGCAAGATCCGCTGGTGTCCAAGAAGAACCACACCTTGATCTTGGTTGCCTCCCTGTCCTCAACCTCGACCTCTGCGTCCGTCGGCAGCATCATGTCCCTAGGGAGCATCGACATCCTGCGGTTGATCTTGATCCACTGCTCGACCTCCTTGTCGGTCGTCTTGAGATGCCGGATCGCCCACTTCTTGATGATGGTCTCCCATTTCTTCTTGCGCTTGCGTGGGCCCGTGGTGACAAAGCACCAACCGCCAGTGCCTGAGCCGGCATGGGTTCCGCCGTCTTTCCCGTCCTTGGACTTTTCGCCGTCTTTCTTGCGCTCCTCATCTTGGAAGTGCTTCTTAATAGTTGACTCGATTGCCTTCTTCTCCTCCTCGGATAGGCTGCCGTTGAGCTCCTTGATCACCTTGCCCCAGTTTGAGTCTCCGTCGCCCAGTCCTTCGTGGCCATCGACGGTCTTGGGCATTCCCGGGCCTACAAGGTCGATGCTTATTGCGTCGAGCATGTTGAAGTAATGCTCGAAAGTCTCGTCTTCGCTTGGCTTCTGGGTGCGATCCTTGAAAACGGTGTCTATCCAGCAGTAGTTCTCGCTGTTGTCGATCTTGTCCCTCTCGAAGCCGAAGCTTCTTACGAGCGTGTGGTTGACGACAATGTCCATGGCGACATTGGCTGCAGCGGAGTTAACCCCTGCGTCCCTTGACCTGGCGCCGTGGTTCAGAACGACGTGCATCGCCTCGTGGCATATCACGAAGAGCTTGTTGTACAGGTCTAGCGTTGACCAGAAGCCTGGGTTGAACCGGAACCAGATGAACTTGCCCTCGTTGTCGAACTGCACGCATGCGGTCGGTATGGAGTCGTCAAAGACCGGCTTACCCATCTCCCACACTTTGTAGAAGACGGCATGGTGCGGCTCGAGGGCACGGCTGATCTCGAACCACTCCTCGTTCGTGATCCTGGCGTTGGTCTTGCTGCAGTACGCAACGTCTTCGCTCATGTCACTCCCCCTGCATCAGGCTACTGCTGAGACCACTGACCAGAATCTTCTCCAGAAGGCTCATGAAGTGAGTCTGGGACTCGGAAAGGGCCTGCCTTGCGGAGATGCCCCTGCTGCGGGCTATGTTCATGATGCAGTTGTTGATGATGCCCATGAGGTTGCCGAAGGGCTTGTTGTTGACGATCGTGGAAAACTGCCACTTCTGCCTCTCGGACTCATCCTTGATGGACTCTATGTTGCTGAAGACGCAGTTCAGGGCTGCGAGGGTCTCCGTGGCCTGCCGCTCGTCCATTACCTCCGGCATGTGCTTGTCTATCTTCTCGTAGAGGGCTATCCTCTGGGGCACGGTGACGACCTGTGCCCTGTCGATCTTGCTGAGCTCCTTGGAATAGTCAGACCTAGACTTGGTGAAGTGGAGCGGCAGGGCCTGCTGTGTCTCGATGTGGCCAGGCTTGCTCCTGTAGGCGGCCTGAAGCTCAGGGCTCTCCGTGAGTGCCCTGCGAATCTTCTTGCAGAGCTTGGCGTTCTGGTTCGCATCCATGATGTCGTGGCAAATGCCGTGGAACACCGGATGCTTGCCAAGGTTCGATATCACGTGGGAGCAGAACTTCTCGTCCGCCTCCATCTGGGACGATATCTTCTCCTTGGGCATGACCGGACCGAAGAAGCTCAGCAGCCTGTCGCTGGCGAAGATGTACTTCGATGCGCTGTTGTAGTTGTTCTCGTTCTCGAGGAACTTCTTGGCCTCTTCGATGTTCCGTGTGTTGAGCATCGTCTCTAGGCGCTCCGTCACGGGGCCGTTGTTCAGGGCCGAGGTGAGCTTACTGACGTTCGACGAGACGGGCAGCACGTCTCGCATGTCGCCCTTGGCCTTGTAGACATCCAGGGCGTACTGGAGCCTCCTCGGGCTCACGTTGTCCTTCTCCTCCTCGCTGAGCTCCTCCCACCAGCCGATGGCGGAGTCCGCAAGACGGTTGCCGTATCGGCTGCGGAACCACTCGGCGTTTGGTGCGTAGGGCACGTGAATCTGGACATGGAACCTGTCCTGCTGCGCAGGGTCAAGCTTCTCAACGTCATAGTCGTTGACGTCGTCGTCGTCCGGGTTGATTGCCGCCCATACGAACCGGAGGTTCGGGAAGGACATCCCGTTGATGCTCTTGAACTGGATCAGCTCGAGGACGGCGTTCCTGACCTTCTTGGGCGACCTGTTGAACTCGTCGAAGAAAAGGGCCTCGACTTCGCCCGTGGCGAACTGGTGCGGACGAACGAGATCCAGATAGGTGATCCCCTCTTTGGCAGCCAGGGCGTGATCGACAATCTGAGTCGATGCGGCCTCATCGATCTTCCAGTTTGCCATCGCCCACTTGACGGCCACGCACTTGCCGAGGCTGGCTATGCTGCGGAGCAGGAAGTATTCAGGGGGCATCTTGTTCTCGGTCCGCTCCCTCGGCACGCCGATGAAGTCGCACCACGGATCCATCGTGCTTGCTGAGAAGTATCGCCAGTTGAGCTTGTGGCGGTCGAACACGTCCTTGACCATGGCGGTCTTGCCGACGCCATGCTTGCCCTTGAAAAGCACGTTGAGGTTGTTGTTGACCCAAAAGTCGAGCTTGGCGTTGATTGATGCGGACATGCGGCACCTCCATGGCTGCTGTGATTTTTGGCCTTCAGTGCGCCATCAAATGGCACGATTCCATTCAATCTACCACGGCCAGCCCAGAGGTGTAAACAACCCTCAGAAATATATCTGGAGGGCGTTCTTCTCGGAAACGTAGGTGCTGTCGCCCAGAACCGTCTCGAACCAGATGTTGTAGATGCCCTCCTCGAACTGATCAGTGTCGATGAAGTAGAACCCGTATCCTTGCTCACGGTAGTTCACCAACTGCCTGTCGACGACGAGGCGCAGGTCTTGCTCGGCCGGTACGCAGTCCCCGCAGGCCAGCTCGATGGAAACCCTTAGTTCGGAGTTCGTTGCGAGGTTCTCGTAATATGGCAGGATGTCAGCGCCCTTGGGGACGTTCGGGGTGACCTGTATCAGCAAATACCGCTTGGAACCCTTCCGAATCCGGTTCGGGCGGAAGTTGAAGTTGAAGTCGTAGACCGGCGGGGTCGGAGTCGTGAACCATAGCTGGGAGAACACCTTGAAAGTGTTCTCGATCTCGGCGCTGGCGCACTCGCCCGGCATGAAGGTGACCGACCATACATCTAGATACCTTCCTATGCTGTATGTCGATGGGTCAAGATATACGGTAATCGCATACTCGCCGGTGGTGAGCAACTGGATTTCGCTGGTCGGGACGGTCTGGACGAGCACCCTGCCGTCAGGGTTTGTAGTCGTGACGGCAGACGGGTCCATGAAGTAGATCTTCACGTCCTGTATGCTCTGGACGTTGCTCCGGTTGTTGCTGTTGAAGGTGAATAGGCGGAGCGTGAGCTCGTCGCCGCAGGCCGGATTCTGGAATCGCTCTTTGCTCATGGTTATTTAGACCTACTTTTGGCTTTCCTGTTCTGAGCCTCGATGGCCTTGTTCTCGCCCTCTCTCTGCTCCACGAAGCGCTCGATCATCCACCGCCGCAGGATTATTGGCATGCGCATGCACCTCTCCGGATCCATGTGCATGTGGTACTGGAAGAAGAAGATCTCCTCCGCCAGCGACTTCCATAACGCTATGCTTGGGTCTTCGTCTTTCTGCGGCGTGGGAAGAAAAAATTTGATTCAAGCGGCAGGTCGAGGGTGAACTCGGCGAGGCAGCTTGCGCACACGATATCGACGTTGGTGTCGACGCCGAACGACGGCTCGTTGATGCAGTTCCTGATGTGGGACACGTCGCTGATCGGCAGGTTCTTCAGCAGGATCTGCAGCTCGTTCTTGTCGCTGATGCCGTCGATGTTGTTTAGGAGAAGCGAAGTCCGGTACAGCAAGGTGTCATCCGCACCGGAGTCGCCGAACGCCTTGATGCGTCGCTCCCGGTGCTCCGAAACCTCCTGCTCGTCACGGCCGCTGCTCAGCCTGTAGGAGAAGGGCAGCTTGCTGTTCGGCAGCACATCACGCAGCTCCGGCCCGTAATCGTCTGGGCAGTAGTCAACGTAAAGGTTGTTGAGGTCAATTGCGGTGTTGAACTTCGTGTCGCACTCGGGGCACTTGATCTCTACCTCGTAGCTGGGGGAGTAGCTGATGCCACGGAGGTAGATCAGGAGATATGTGCGATCGACCGTCAGCAGGTTCTCGGCACGGAACTGCTCCTTGATGCACTTCTGGAAGATCATGTTGATTGCCTGGCCCTTCTTGACCAGACGTGGCGTGGCGAGGATTTGCTCCTCCTCGCCCGTCATTGGCCTAATCGAGACGATGCCGCTGGATGGGCCGTTCGTCCCGTCGTAGAAGCGACCCTTGGAGGGTAGCTGAATCTCCTCGTAGACGCCGGCGTTGTCCTTCAGGGAGGCCAACAGGTCCTTGAGGTGGCTCGATCCAGAAATCTGGCTCTGCTGCTGCTGCGGCCTTGCCACGGGGGCCTCGCCGCCTGCGCTCATCTGCCCGAATCCACGCTTGGGGTCGTTGCCGCTGAGCTGCTGCTCGACAGGAGTGTTCTGCTGGCGTGCTGCGGCCAATGCAGCCTGGAAGGCTGGCGGGACTGCACCTGAAATCTGGAATGGGGCTGCGCCCTCGGAAGCCTTCGGGGCGGGGGCTGGGGAGTCGCCACGGACCTGACTCTGAAAATTCTGCACCTGATCGACTGGATTACCTTGGTCCTGACTCACGGCTTGCTCCTGATTGGGAATGGGTGACTTTCTCGGGCGAAAAACTTCATCGGTCATTTTTTGTCTCCTTCCGCCACTCAATTAACGGCGTTCCGGCTGCGCACGGCCCGGAATTAATTAAGTGAGAGTGATATGGAAATAAATTTCAAAAACGTGGAGGAACTCATCTTCATGGACCGCACCGTGCAGGCCGTCCTGCCTTGGTTCAAACACCTTTTTGACCAGTACAACCTGTCTTTCATAGTTCCCGGCATGAAAAGCCTAGCCAAGCGCAGCGTTTTCGAGCTTCTCAACTCACTTGATGCTAGAAGCGTCGAGGCGCTGATGGCCCACTTTGGCGACACCGTCGTCGTCAGCAAGCTCAGCGACAAGGTCGCCGACAGCTACCAGTTCGAGGCCGAGAACGCCGGCAGTATATGCGAGTACAGCGGATACAAGGACTTCTGCATCACTAGGACAGGGGATTTGATAAAGGCATCTTTCTGGAGATAGTAATGAGCGCATGGAATATGTTTATGTATTGCCTGAGCACGATTGGGATGTGCCACATAATTGTTGACGGCAGCATCCTTCAGTGGTTCAGGGACCTGGTCAAGTCAATTAGCGAAAAGCTGCGGATTCCCCACTTGGGCAACGTCGTCGACTGCTACCTGTGCTGCGGCACATGGTGCGGCTTCCTGATGGGCTGGGTGTGGCTGGTGTCGGCCGGCGACTGCGGCACCGTAATCTCGTGGCTCAAGATTTTCGGATGCGGCTGCGCCGGTGGGTTCCTGTCGAACTCCGCTGCCGTCTGGCTCAACTACCTAGAGGCGAACACCATAGTGAGCATGCCCGAAGAGCCGACATTCATCAATACACAGAACACTCAAGATGACAAATGAGTTTAAGTACTATCTTCATTGCAGCAACTGCAACCTGAAGAGATACACAAACGGCATGGATCTCGACGACCTCATCGAGATAAAGAGGAGCCAGCCGATGCGCTTGGTCCCCAAGGTTGACAAGTATTCGGGAAAGCTTGTCGTGCCGCCAGACGTAAAGAGGCCCAAGATGTACAGGTGCCCGAGGTGCGGCTTCACTTTGCGTGGGCACACAATTCCGGCAGTACCAAACCTAGAGGGAAAGAATGAGCAGACCAATAACCCTTCTGGACGTGAAGCAGGCCCTGAGGGACTCCCGCTTCCGTAACAGTCTCCCAGAGTCACTGAAGCCGGAACTTCAGAAGTTCCTGAGCAACCCAGGCTGCGCCTGCAACGTCCCGATCTACCAGAAGGTCCTCAAGGAGGCGAGAAGCCAGCTCTCGGCTTATTTCCCCAACAGGCCAATAAGCAACGTCGAGGAAGAGGTGAAGAAGCTTGCGGAAAACCACTGGAAGGTAATCAACTGCAGCGCAGGCGAGCTCGAGTCCGAGCTCAAGAAGCTTCCGCCAGGCAGGAAGCAGATCGCCGTGGCGAGGTTCGAGGACAAGGTGACAGTCGTGGTCAACGAGATAGAGTTGGTCTACTAGGCCCTGCCAACGTAAACCTTGGATACGCCGGCAAGCGTCTTGCAGGATTCGATCATAGTTTTGGGGTAGTCCCCGTACTTTGACACCTCCATCGGCCAACAGGAGTCGCTTCGCCTCCTCTCGCCGACGACAAGTGCGTTTGTGTACATTGAAATTGCCCTTGAGTAGTCGCCTGCGTTGTAGAAGACGTCTCCGGCGACGCACCAGAACTCCGCCATCGCAGGGCACTTGGCCAAGCACGGGATTATGTTCTCGAGCGCACGCCTGTAGTCTTTCTTGTAGTAGCACAAAACCATGCATATGTAGTACTTGATCATGAAGTATGACATCTGCTGCTTCTTTTCGGCGTGCAGGTATGACTCTGCGTAGTTCAGGAAGTTTTCGGCGCTGCCCCGCTGCAGGTGAGCGCACGCCAGGTAGTAGAGCGGCTCGGCCGACAGGGGCATCGAGGCGTGCCACCTAGTGCATATTTCCACCATGTCTAGGGCTTGGCGTGTCCCGCTTGAAACGAGAAAGGAGTCTGTGTTAGTTGCGACGCAGTCGAGGGTTTCAAAGGCGTGGTTCTTGAACTTGGCGCAGGTATCATGATGCCAAATTCTTGCGGGCTTGGTGACGATGTCACCCTGCATCAGGTGTACGTTGAAGGCCTTGTCTTTTCCTGACGCCATAGCTTCCATGATTGCTTCGTGCCCGCTGATGATGATCTCCTCCGGCCTGATCCACATATTCCAAGGTGTCTCGGAATGAGAGGCCAACTCGTTCCTGGCTCTGGCTAGGCTATCGTTCAGCGAGATGCGGTATATCTTGGCGTCAAAAAGCCTGCACTTCTCCCTCGTCGAGTCCTTGCTGCCAAGGTCGCCAACTATGATTTCGCAAGGCAAGGACCGGACGCTCTCAAGGCATGAGCATATGTCGGACTCGTTGTCCTTAGTCAGTATGTGGACCGTCAGTGGGTTCTTCATTTTCTTTAAATCTACGCTCTAGTAGGTGAGCCACGGCATCGGCTTCGTCCTGCAGCTTGGCGCTCAGGTAGTAAAGTCTCAGGTCACGATAGTTTTTTGGTACATCAGGATTTTTGATGATATCTAAAAAAATATCTTGCAATCTTTTCATATTGTGGTATAGTTTACCTTGTATGGGTTTGTCCAAGGAGACTGATGGCAACTGAGTATCTGAACAACAAGACTTTCGAGGCTTTGATCGTTCGCTTCCAGAAAGCCAAGAGGGAGAGGATCAAGTACCAGCTCTTCATGGATGACATCATCGCCACGCAACAGCGGACGATGCGCAGGGGACGCTTCAAGAAGCCGGCCCTGTGGTGCGAGGTGGAGGAGCTTTTCAAGCAGCTCGCTTTCGACTACGAGAACGCACAGGACGACTTGGCAATTGCCTTCTACACTTTGTCCGAGAACATAGTCCGCTACGCAAAATTTAACCTGATAGATCAGGACGACGCCATTCAGGAGGGCGTCATGATCTGCTTCGAGAAGATTGACAGGTTTGACCCCAAGAAGGGCAAGGCCTTCAATTACATGACGACATGCATCCTGAACCATTTCAGGCAGCTATACCGCACGGCGAGGAACTACAACGAGCTTAAAAGAAAGTACCTTGACTTCGTGCAGATACAAATGGATTGCAAGATACCTACCAGCAAGACAAAAAGTCTCTACAAGAGACACAACATCGTAAGCGACGCTTGAATCGATATAGTCTGAAAAATATAATTGCACACCCATTTTTTTTGGACATAACATGACCAAGAACTCTAAGAACATTTTCGACCAGATCGAGAACCAAGAACTCATCCAGAAGCTGATCGATAACGGCTACGGAAATCTTGTTGACGCCTTTCTGTTGAACGACTCGCAGGTCTACACCAAGCGTGGCCGTCTCAACAAGTCGGGCGCCTGCAGAGTCCTCAAGTGCAAGCCCAAAGATTTAGAGGATGCCATCAAGGCCTGCCAAGAGTTGCTCCAGAAGGAACTTAAGGTTGATGATGGCGGCTCCGACCAGAGCGAGGACTAGGTCCTTACTGCTTGCCAGTAGGCCCTGTCGTATCGAAGAGTGACGTCACAAGTGACCACCTCGCTGGACTGCATGTCCAGCTCGCCGAACTCAGCGTTCTGACACCAGACGTTCTCGAGTTTCCACCCCTCAATCATCGCCCCGCAGCCGTCCAGCAAAGACAAGTAGCAGGTCTGCTTCTTGAAACCACGCCCGTTGTTCTCTATGGAATAACCCCAGAATCCCGTTTCTGGGTTGTATATCTTTTTAATCCACTCAAACACCGGATGGATGTTGTTGATGTCTCCCACTTTTGTGTCGTAGAGCGTAAGATTGATCGGCTTCCAGTCCGGACGTCCCGGAAAGTAAATCGTCTCGGTCACGTGCAGCGCCTCAATTTCCTTGAACTGCACGGAAGGACGGGCTGCTTTCGAGTGAAATAAGACGTTGATGCCAACGGAGCTGACCTCGGGAATTTCCAGAATCCACCTGTGCTTCCTCTTGAAGCAGGCGTTGTAGGTGTCAAGAGCCCCAAGACCCATCGATGTTGCCATGACTTTCCTCGAATGTAAAAAGAACCCTGTATACCAGCTTTAGCGATATACAGGGTTCGTTGGGTTTTAAATCTTGCGTTATCCGCAACCCAAGCATGGGCAGGGTGTGACTCGCTGACCGCAGAAGGACTCGTACTTGGCTTCGTGGAAGCGCAGGGTCAGCTCGACCGTGACTTCCTCGGAGCTGCTGTAGTCCAGGTCTCCGAAGTTAATCGAGGCCGGCCAAACGCCTCCAAGAGTCCACTGCTCCATAGTCACTCCGCAGCCGTCGTAAAGCTTCAGCGTGCCGGTTCCTGCGTAGCCGGAGTTATTGGCGTCGCCTTTCCTAGAGGATTGCCTTAGAGTGTCCGGATTTAAAAAGTCGTAGACTCCGGCGAGCCAACTGTATAGGTTGGCGATGCCTTGAGTGTTGCCGATGTCATAGTAAGTGACAGTAAGCTGCTCCCAAGTTCCCTTGCCGGGAATCCACATCTTTCCGTGGAGGTAGTTGATTTCCTGCTCCTCGATGGTGAGGCTGGGACGGTTGGCGACCTTCACGAAGGCCTCCGGGATAGAAGTGGTGAGGCAGTATGGCTTCAGCGAGAACGTCCACCGATACTTTCTCTTAAAGACTAAGTTGTGGTCTGCAAGCTGCCCCAGACCCATGTTTTGTGCCATGATAATCTCCTTTGATGGTTCCTGTTAGACTTTAGAAGGATTCGGCGCCAGGCGTGGCGAAGCTGCCGGTCCTGTGGATAGAGAACTCGATGAACATAAACTCCACCGCACGGGTGGGCTGGATGCCGATCCTGGCCCTGAACTCGTTGCGATCGATTACGTCGGGAGTGTTAAGCTCCTCGTCGGCCTTGATGATGAAGTCCGTGATGCCACGGCCAACCTGCACCGTTCGCAGGATCGCAGTTGCGATCTCGATGAACTGATCACGGAAGATTTCATCGTTGGGCTCGAACAGCAGGCTGCGGCAGCCAATCCTGACCTGCTTCTCGACGTAGAACAGCATCCTGCGGACGTTGACACGGTCGAGAGCGGTTGGGGTGCGCTGCAGGGTCTTCTGGCCGAAGACCACGAACCCGCCGACGTCAGCGAACTGAACGATCGGGTTGACGGCGTTGCGGTTGCCGTACATCAGGTCACGCTCGGCCAAGGTCGGCCGGTTGTAGACGTCAGTGATGTTCGGAACCTGCCCACGGGTCAGACCGGCCGGGGCGAACCACGGAGCAGCCAAAAAGTCGCTTCGGGCGATGACGGCCATGATGCTTCCGCTAGGCGGGCACCACACGTCGACTTTGTTGTACGGGTCGTAGATCTTGACCCAAGGCCAGTAGAGAGCGCCGAAGTCGCTGTCGAACCTCGTGGTGTTCAGCGGGTGGGCGCCGTTCTGCCAGGAGACGATCTCCTTGACGTTCAGGCCGAAGGGAGGATCGACGATTGCGAGGCAGTCCTGACGGTACACTTGGCAGAACTGCAGCATCTCGGTGACGACTGCGGTGCTGGAGTGTCCGGGGATTGCGACGAGGTCGATGTTGACCTGCTCGGGCTCGCTCAGAGCGTACATGCCGGTGAAGCCGATGGGGCTTCCAAGCAGCAGGGCGTCCTGTGCGTCGGGGTCGGCGGGAATTCCGTCGGTGCCGCCTGCGAGGTCATAGGTGCCGTCGGCAGGACTTGCCCCCACAGTCGTATCATCGACCGCACGGATGTAGTCGCTAACCAAGGCGAGGTAGGTCTCCACATAGAAGCGGCTCGAGCTGTTCTTGGTCAGACCGCCCCACGACTCGACCTGGACGCCATTGTTGTAGACTTCCATCGTGAACGAGCGACCGTAGATGTCATTCGTGACCACGACTTGGGTGTAGTTTCCGTCGATTCCCGGCGAGTCAGCGTTCAGGATAAAGGTGACTTCGCCGGTGGTGTTGTCGTCGCCGATCACCTTGCCGAAGGTCTCGATGCCGACTGCGCCAGTCTGGCCTTCGGGCGTGACACCGACCTTTGTGGTGGTCGGCAGGCCCAAGGCCACGGCCAAGGTGCTTTCAGCCTTGACCAGAAGGCGGGCGTCAACGCCGTGGCTGTTGGTCACGAAGCTGATTGTGTTGCCGACTCCGGGTGCGGATACGGTGCCGAGGATGGCTGTCCAGCCGCCTGGCAGGGTTCCGCCGTTCTCGGTCTTCTGGGCGTTGATGTAGTTCACAAGGTCTTGGGTGCTTGCGAAGTAGTCGGTCGGGTAGCTTGCGCTGCCGAACTCGATAACCTGCACGACTTGGTCAATCAGGACGTTGTCGGTGCCGTCGAGTACGATTTGGATGTTTGCGCCGGTGATGGCGGTGAAGTCCCAGTAGCCGTTGGCGTCGGTGGACACCTGCGGGTAGCCGTTGGCGTCGCCTTCGGCTGCAGCACGCTCCATGTCCGTTCCGAGCCCGGTGGGGTTGTCACGGATGCTCAAGGGATCGCTGACCGATCCGCCGTAGATGGCGTTCTGGACGGACACGAACTCCAGAGAGGAGGATGGTCCATAAGCCCAGATGGTCTTGACGCTGATGGTGTTCGTTGCGCTCTCGTAGAACTCGATGCCGTCGTTCTCGGCGTCGATCTGAGCGTTGAGGGCGTCCACCAAGTCGTCGACGTTGTAGGTGTCGGCAAGGACGACCAGAGTCTTGTCGGACAGCGACCCGTTCAGCTTCCAGCGGAAGAAGCTGTCTTCGGCGAAGGTGTAGGGGCCAGCGGTGGCTGACTCGATCTCGATCAGGCTGCCAGCGGCGGGCACGTCGACGGTGGCGGTGAGGGCCTGTTCGTCGCTGACGGGATCGTCGTCGGCGACACGGACAACGTACAGCTCGTTGGCGACCAAAAGGTACTGGTCGGCGGCGTAGATGAGGAACGGGTCGCTCGTGTCCGGATGCGGGTTGCCGAATACGGTGTGGAGCTGGCGGCTGGTTGAGATTGGTGTCGGAAGGTTAATTGGACCCTTGGAGGCGAATCCGATCAGGCCCGCCCTGTGAGCCGATTGCTCAGGAGCAATGAAGCTCAGGTCTTTTTCTGCAATTCTAACACTCGGGCTGATAGTGTTAGAAGGGGGAAACCCTGTAAGAATCGCCATAGTCTTATTCTCCCTTTCGAGTCATATTTGTGATTTTCCTGATGGCAATCAATCCATCGTTTGCTGCTCTATCTATGTATTCAGTTGATCTTTCATCTTCTAAATGGTAAACATTTTTTCCCGAACCGACTCCGGGCAAATTCAGGGTTGTGAAAGACCTTGAGGCCCTCCGAGACCTCACGATCAGTTGTACCGGAAACCTCTTCTTGTTCGTGATCTCTAGCATTGCAGTTCCTTCACTGACTCTTCGATTCTCGCCAACACCTGCGTGATGTCCTGATCTGTGATGCCATCGACAAAGTCCACCTTCATCTTCAGCACGGCTTTCTTTCTCTGGATTGGCTGGGCTACGTATGTCTGAGCCGTCATGTTGAACTCATACTTGACGATCCTGATCGCTTGATCTCCAGGCTCGTTGTTTATGTTGTTCGCTATCGAATCAAGCTTGACAATTGTCTCCCATGGCACGCCAGTCACCCGTATGTATGCCACCTGGCTGAATTTTGAAAGCACCTGCTCTAGAATTTGGTTCATGTCCTCTCGGTACATGGTCCATGCCGTGAGCGTGTAGCCGAGGTTGACGGGGATTCCTCTCGCCATGCCGAAAATAGTGTCTCTGTCGTACTTCTCGCTGACCGTCAGGCCAGGCTTACCGTCGGCCCTCTGGAACAGGTTCAGCGCCTTGTGGTATGTGTACCTTGCGAGGTCGTAGTCGATGCTGGTCTGGGTAAGGGCAAGCAAAGGCAGCTTGATGCGGTTGACCACGAGGGTCTCGTCCTTGCGGACGTTATCTTGGATGATCGCCGCAACCGCCTTCTCCGGCGGCCCCATCATCACCGGGACGGGCCAGGCCTTGCCGTCCTCGTCAATGACGACGACCGTCCTGAACATGTCTATCATGGCCTCGTCCGTGCCACGGATCGACTTGGAGTATCTGTACAGGACGTCTCTCGATGGGCTCTGGACATCGTTCAGAATCTGGCCACGCTGGACAGGGTCGCAGTCCACACGTGCCCCATAGCCCGTTTTGTTCATCGTTTGGTCTTTGAGCCAGTTTAGGCTCTCGTCGTTGATGGATCTGCGGTTCTCGCTCGACACGTCGCCGGCGTCGCAGTAGGGTGGGGCAGGGTCTAGGTTGGGATCAGGACGGCTTGCCTTCGGGTTGCACTGATCGTAGTCTTTCTGCTGTTGGTTGACGTTTTCTTCTGACACGTTCCCTCCACGGTTAGTTATCCATGAGCGAGCCAAATATCACCATCTCGTACAGGACCTGGTATCAGGGCATCCCGCCCAGGCCGATCAAGCTCCAGATTCCTGGGTGGAGCGGCGTCCACAACCAAAGGAGTAACGGGGACGAGGCCCAGCCTTGGCACTGCGTGCCATTCGTCGAGGCCTCCACGTACGGTCTTGAGCTGTGCTACTCATTTGACACCGAGGCCACAGTCAGGATCGAGGACGGCAACCTCGTTGTTGACGGCGACTTCACGGAGGAGAACAAGCGAGTTCCCGGCGTATCCCTGCCGCCTTTCGCAGCTTTTGCCCCCGGCCACTTCGGCATGCCATCTTGCCTTGATATCAAGGTGCCAGAGGACTACATACTGCGTATCGAGCCACACCCAAGGTTCTTTACGGACGAGACAAACACCGTTCCTTGCCCAATTCCCGGGCACATTGCGACAAGCTGGTGGACGAAGTTCTTCTTCGTGGTGTTTAAAAACCCGATGCCCGGCCAGTCGATCAAGTTCAGGAAGGGTGAGCCTTACGCACAGATATTCGTGATGCCGAGAAAATGCGTCTGGGATATTCGGGAGATGAACATAGCCGAGATCAACGGGAGGCACACTTTCGACGAGGCCATGACGGATGTCGCCAAGCACTTCGTGACGAAGGACTGGGTTGACCACAAGGGCAAGAATTTCGATGACAAGTATAAGGTGTTGAACAACATAGCGGTGAAGGGAGGAACGTCTGCCGTCGTCAATTTCGTCGATGAAAAGAGGCGCAAGGTTGCAGGCAAGAAAAAAATCCAGATCAAGAACCGCTATGTCAAGAAGCGGAGGTCCGATGAAGGCGTTCAGAATCCAGAAGCCGAAAAATAAGCGTGAGTTCTATATCGCCGGAGAGATGGTTGCGTCATTCCGCAAGCCTGTTCTGCCGAGGAGGCTGCTGACGAAAGTCAGCAAGCCTCTCCTCTACGACCGCAAGACTACTTTTGAGGTGGAGCTTGCTGCTGTTGCTGCTGCGGCTGGGCTGGCTGCTGTCCCTGTTGCGGGGCGGGCTGCTGACCCTGCTGTTGACCCGGTTGGGGCTGCTGTTGAGAGGCTCCCGGCTTAGGTTTCTCCATGTTCGTCAGAAGGTCTGTGAACGTCTTCTTCATTTTCGGGTCTGCGACCTTACCTGCGTTTGCCTTGAGTGTGTCCATGATCGCTTGGGTTGCCTTGTCCGGTATGGGCGGAGACGTGCCCTGTCCTGCCTGCGCAGTGTTGGCGGGCTTGGCCTGCTGCTGAGGCTGCTGCGCCTGGTTCTGGGCCGCCGGCCGCTGGTTCTGGCCGGCTGGCGCCGGCGCCTGCTCCCTGAGCATCTTCTGGTAGAACTCGTAGAATGACTTCATGACTCACCTCAAACGATTTTGATTTTCAAATCCGGCTCTTTCTGCGTGACCTTGCCGTCTCCCGTGACGACATCCTCTTGGAACCTCTGACATATCAGCTCGATCCTCAGGGCGCCCCACATCTTGAACTCGCCCAGATTTCTTTGCACTATCACCCAGTTTTCCCTGAGGTGCGGCGTGAAAAGCCTCGAGCCTATCCTTGGTGGGTGGCCGACCGCCTTGAGCACTGACCTGTAGTTCAGCTCGAACTTTATCTCGTCAGGGGCGTCGATGCCGAACTGGTTCACTAGGTTCTGCGACGGTATTGGGTCGTAGGTGCACCATAGCTGGACAGGGTTGTTCGAGAAAAGCTTGTTCCGAGCCTCAAGGTAAATCGGGTCGATCATGTTCTGGGTGATGATGACCTCGTAGTAGTATATTGGCGACCCGCCCCTTCTGATGGACTCCTCATCCCATAGGTTGAAGAGGTCGTGGGTGCGGTCCAGAGGGTCGTACATCTGGATGCTGCCACGCAGCTTGTACGGCGTTCCATCGCAGTTCTTGAGGGTCATTCTTAATCCTCGTCTTCTTCTTCTGCCACTGCGCTTGAGAACTTGCGCAAGTTGTATATGTCACCCATCGACTGAAGTACTGACAGGGTCGCTTTGGGAATCTCCTTCATGGCCTGCCTCACACGGTTCTCTGTGACCTGGAAGCCGAGAGGGAAGCTGCCGTCCGGCAGAGCCTTGTACTTTTCTATGACCATCGTGCTCGGTACATCCTCACCAATCAGGTCGTCTTGGACCATCTTGATTGCAAGGGTGAAATTCTGCTTTTGGTTCTCCTTGGTCGCCTTGGCACGGCTTTTGGTCAGAGCCTCTATGATCTTCTTCTGGAGCTCGCTCAGGCGCATCCCGCTGCTCGGGTCGTCGATCACGCCCGGCTCACGCATCATGGTTCTGCTCGAGCCGTCTGACTTCTGCGCCATCTGGCTGACGGGTATGGCG
>JACCDG010633979.1_pt1 | contig 28604 bp, 23 predicted proteins | sample 7442471 | NCBI WGS metagenome assembly JACCDG01 (sample SAMN15323444, study PRJNA562643) | freshwater metagenome | isolation source: river surface water | place: USA:Blue River Watershed | collected 2017-08-17 | reverse complement strand
CCGAGAACACATCCAGCAGAGCGCCGAACACTTGCGGGTGATCACGCTCCCAGGCTGCCTGGGTGTCTGCGTCATCCTTGCGGGCCGTGGCCGCGATGACCGGCATGCTCACGTGAATTACCCGGTCAATCAGATCGGGGCGTGTGGCCACCACGGCAATGCCGTTCAAGACCACGGGCCGCTTGGTTTCCATCACATGCTCTTCGCCATTCGTGTACAGCAAGCGCGAGGCAAAGCCACCCCCGGTGGCCAGGGTGCAAAAGGCATCTTGCTGCTCTGCCGTCAGGCCGGAGAGGTTTTCGTAGGAGACGAGCCAGTTGTTCTGCGCGGCCACAAAGATGTCTTCGACCGTCTTGGGGCGGCCACGCAACATGACCTTGTTCGGATCAATCAGACTGCGCAGGATGGACTGCGTGGTGGATTTGGCAGAACCTTGTTCTCCCACCAGTTCCAGCACCGGAAACGGGGTGTCGGGACGAAAGCATTCCAGCAACCAGGTCAGCACCATGAGGCGACGGTCCGCCGGAACGTTCACGTGTTGCCACAGCAGGCCGATGTCAGCACCAGCTTGTGGTTGCGGCAGGGGACGCTGAGATTGGGTGCGAGTGAACAGTTGGGGTGAGGTTTCCAGAACCTGCCAGCCACGGGCGGTTACATGCACGGCACGCCAGTGCTCATTACACAGGTCGATCAGATAACCCGGCTCGGCTTGCGCTGCGCGCAAATGCACCTCGACCTGATCGCCATCGTTGACGCCTGCTGCCGACAAGGTGGCCAGCGCGGCACGCAGGGTCATGTCCGGCACGCCCGATTCGTTGGCCCGCCAGTACGCTGCCCGCAGCCAGGACTCGTAGCCTGTGGACATGACGCGCCACACTTCTTGGCGAGCAGACGACGGAATAATCGCCACGGCCTGGCGGTCGGCATCGTGGTGCAGTTGGCACTGGGAGCGGCCCAGGTCCACCAGATCGTCAATGGTCGAAGGTTCGGTGCCCGCATGTGGCAACTCATCCCGGACCAGCTTGTCCAAGGTGGTGACGGAGCAGGCACGGTTGGCCACCTTGGCTGCATGACGCAGTCGCAGGTAGTTGACCATGTCAGTGGCCTTGAGGACTGCGAAAGCGCGCACCACGGGCTCTTCGGCCAGAACGCCCACGTCATCGATCAAACGCAACAGCGCGGCCTCAATCACGGCGATGGGAGTGGCCGCAGGATCGGAATTCAAATCCGGTCCTGCCGCGCCGCTGAGTTCGGCGGTTGATGCAGAGGTATCGTCCATTGACACCTCTCATCAACGGGCTTGATCAATGAGGGCGCGAATGGCTTCGGCACGCCAGACAGTGGTCTTGCTGCCCAGCTTGATGCCTTGGGGGAATTTGCCTTCCTTGATGCCAGCCCACCATGCGGAGCGGCTGATGGGGATCAAGGCAAGGACTTGTGGCAATCGAAGAAAACCGGTTTCGGGCAGGACGGAACGGGACTGATTCATGGTGAGCATCTCTGGTGAATTGAGGATGCTCGCTATTGAATAGAAGGCTCTTTCAACGCGATAGACGCGCTACGCGCAGGCTGCTCCCCCTGCGCGCACAGGGTGTGCCACGCTATGCTGGCATTGCGGTCAATGAGGGCGTGCGTCCCTTTCTCTCGTCGTAAATCCACTTGGCCACGGTGCGTGGGGCCATGAAAACTTGTGCGGCAATGGTCTGCGACGCAGCTTCGACGCTCGAATAGTTTCGAGAGGAGTAGAGCTCAATGGCACGCACTCGAGCGGCATGGCTGGTTTTGTGTTTTTCGATGGCAGCGGCTTGTGCTTGCAATGAGATACGCGTCTTAACGGCAGTTTTTATTTCATCTTCCGCGCTGGGGATCAGGATCACCGACAGGCGGTTGTTGTTGTGCTGCTCGAACAATTTCTCGGCCACGCAAATGGCCTCCATGGCATCGATGACGTACTTGCCTGCGTGCATCAATTGGCGCTCGACGGACGCTGATTCAGGAACATCTTTGACGTGATGACCAATCACATCAAGGTCTGGTTGAACCGACAACACCGCGTCCGCGACCTGCCACAAGGCCAGCACTGCAAACGCGTGGTGTTGGTGTGGAAATTCCTTACCTGTAGGTGGCTGAACATCGTAGGCAGAGATGAAGTCGATCAACCATTTCGCATCGCTGTGCATGCCGCGCGCAACTGGGCCCTCGTCTTCGCTCAGAGCATCCTCGCGTGCTCTGCTTAATCCACTGTCAATCATCCACTCGACGGACTCTGCCAGTTGAATGATTTGTTCGACGGAGGCGCCATGCAACAAGGTTCGAGCGCGCTCTGCGATGTCCCGCAACGCAAAAAACGGAACCAGCGGCACTGTGCCAGTGAAGGGGTGAAATTGATTGAATTGGCGCAGGTAAGGCATGAATAGCGACGAGTTTGGATGTCATAAACCGAAATTGGGTTTTTGAGAATATCAACGGGAAATGAGGGCGACAAACCACGCTTTACCCGCCATTTCTCTGACTCGCCTGTATCCACGCCGCTTCACGCTTAAACCCACCCGCCACAACCAGGCCGCCTGTGACGGTTGTGATGGTCGTGACGATGGATTCCTATTGTTTAACCTTCGGCGCGCGCACATATGCCATGCACCGGCACCATCACGCCATGAGTACATTTGGATTGAATTGGCACGTCCTTGATGGTGGTGATGGTTGTGATCGTCAACTCCTACTGTTTAACCTTCGGCGTACGTATGCATGCCATATGGCGTCCATCGTTACCTCCAGGGAAGAAAGTTGCATACCCTTGGAGGGCGTGAAAGAATCAAAGCCAGTGGCGCAACCGTACTGATGTTGCCCAAGTCGTGGAACTGTTCAATGAAATTCGCGCTGGTAAATGGGGAACGTAGAGAAGCTGAGCCCAGTCTCATGGGCGAATGCCTTGGCTGTGGTAACCCAGTGGTTGCCAAGTGTGGCGAAGTTCGGATCAAGCATTGGGCCCATAAAGCACGCGCACGTTGTGATGCATGGTGGGAAACCGAAACGGAGTGGCATCGTGCTTGGAAAAATCAATTCCCAACTGAATGGCAAGAGGTCATTCACTATGCTGAAAATGGTGAAAAGCACATAGCCGATGTGAAGACTGATCAAGGATGGGTGATTGAATTTCAGCATTCGCACATCAAGCCAGACGAGCGTGGCTCGCGTGAAGATTTTTACGGAAAGTTAATCTGGGTGGTTGACGGCAATAGACGGGTTCGCGATCAGAAAAAGTTCTTCGAAGTGCTGCGTGAGGGTGGCGGAAGATTGTTCGATAGCAAGAAGTACCCTGAGCTCCGTCCAATCTCCTGGCCAGAGGGTGCACTTTTTCGTGATTGGATAGCCAGCAGAACACATGTGTTTTTTGACTTTGGAGAGGATGAGTTGTGGTGGCTTTTGCCTCAGAGCAATGAACATGGGGCGTTTGTTCGCTCCATTGCCCGCCAGGAACTCATAGGGTTCCACTCAAAAGGGCATCTGACAGGTGCCGGAGTGTTTGATGCCCTGTTAGAAAAATATGACGTAAGGCCTCCTGAGCCCATCAGAACTAATCCACACCCCATGGGCCCAATCGACATTCATCCCAACCATTTGCTGATGCGATTGAGAAATACAAGACGTTTTCGTTTGTAGGTCGTCCCATCCTGTCCCCATCACACGTAGGATGCATTTCGGGTTGTGTGCATGCGGTCACGAACACTCAAGCGTTACCACGGTGGCACATGTCTGCGGTGTGACGATGGTGGCCACGGGGTATATCAACGTTGTGGCTAGGTTAAACAATAGAGAAACACCGTCACCACCATCACAACCATCACCGAAATCGGGGTGGCGTGACGGTGGTGACAGTCGTGACGGTTGATTCCTATTGTTTGAGGTACCGAAAACGCGCACATACCCGTGCCGGGGCACCGTCACACGGATTTCTGGGTCCTTCCCGGCCGATGTCCTATGCGGGGGGCAAAGGCCCGAGATTTCGCTACTGATAGCCCTGAAATCCGGGTTTGCAGTTTGCACCGGGTTCGCCCCCATGGTGGCATGGGGAAATTGCAGCAATCCGTCGTGATTTACTGATCAAATTTCCAGTTAATGCGAAGCCTCTTCTGGTAGACTGATAACGACTTAAGACGACTTGAATGATTTATGTTGAGCGCCACTGCCATGAGTTCTGAACCTTGGGTTACTGCGATCGATGTCGCCCGGCATCTGGGCGTGGTGAAGGACACCGTGTACCGCTGGCGCGAGCGCAAAGGCTTGCCTGCGCACAAGATCGGTCGGCTGTGGAAATTCCAGCTTTCCGAGGTGGATGAATGGGTGCGCGCTGGTGGCGCGGATGAAGACAAAACAAACGATTCGACAGGAAACCAACAATGACCAGCATTCAACAACGCGCCGAACTGCAACGCCGCATTTGGCAAATCGCCAACGACGTCCGAGGCGCTGTGGACGGTTGGGATTTCAAGCAGTACGTGCTGGGAACGTTGTTCTATCGCTTCATCAGCGAAAACTTTGCGGCCTACATCGAAGGCGGCGACGAGAGCATCAACTACGCCGCGCTGAACGACGTGGTCATCACGCCAGACATCCGGGACGATGCCATCAAAACCAAGGGCTACTTTATCTACCCCAGCCAGCTGTTTGCCAGGGTGGCCGCCAGCGCCAACACCAACGACAGTTTGAACACCGACCTGGCAGCGATTTTTTCCGCCATTGAAACGTCTCCCCTGGGCTACCCGTCCGAGCGCGACATCCGTGGCCTGTTCGCCGACTTCGACACCACCAGCAACCGCCTGGGCAACACCGTCAAAGACAAAAACGCCCGCCTTGCGGCTGTGCTCAAAGGCGTGGCCGAGCTGGACTTCGGCGACTTCGATGCCAGCCACATCGACCTGTTTGGTGATGCCTACGAATTCCTCATCTCCAACTACGCCGCCAACGCTGGCAAGTCTGGGGGCGAGTTCTTCACGCCGCAGCAGGTCTCTAAGTTGATCGCCCGGCTGGCCATGCACGGGCAAAGCAGCATCAACAAGATTTACGACCCCGCCTGCGGCTCTGGCTCCCTGCTGCTTCAAGCCAAAAAGCAGTTTGACGCCCACATCATCGAAGACGGCTTCTTCGGTCAGGAACTCAACCACACCACCTACAACCTGGCGCGGATGAACATGTTCTTGCACAACGTCAACTACGACAAATTCAACATCGAGCTGGGCGACACCCTCATCGAGCCGCACTTTGGCGATGACAAACCCTTCGATGCCATCGTTTCCAACCCGCCGTATTCGGTGAAGTGGGTGGGTAGCGACGACCCCACCCTCATCAACGACGACCGCTTTGCCCCGGCCGGTGTGCTGGCGCCCAAATCCAAGGCCGACTTTGCCTTTGTGCTGCACGCGCTCAGCTACTTGTCCAGCAAGGGCCGTGCGGCCATCGTCTGCTTCCCCGGCATTTTTTACCGCGGCGGGGCCGAACAAAAGATCCGTCAGTACCTGGTCGACAACAACTACGTTGAGAGCGTGATCTCGCTGGCCCCCAACCTGTTCTTTGGCACCACCATCGCCGTGAACATTCTGGTGCTGTCCAAACACAAAGCCGACACCACTATTCAGTTCATCGACGCCAGCGGAAAAGACTATTTCAAGAAAGAAACCAACAACAACGTTCTTCTGGACGCGCACATCGACCAGATCATGGCGGTGTTCGACAGCAAAGCGAACATCGAGCATTTCGCCCAGTCCGTACCGTTTGAGAAGGTCGTTACCAACGACTACAACCTGTCGGTCAGCAGCTATGTGGAGACCAAGGACAACCGCGAGGTGGTGAATATCGCCCAGCTCAATGCCGAGCTGAAAACCACGGTTGCCAAGATTGATCAGCTACGCAAGGACATTGATGCCATTGTCGCGGAGATCGAAGGCGAGGAGCAGGAGGCATGAGCGGCGTGGACTTTTTGGAAAAGTTGCTCGATGGGGTGACAGTGGAGTGGAAACCTCTGGGGGAAGTTACCTCGATCAAAACGGGCCAGTCAGTAAACAAGCAAATGATTTCGGCCAACCCTGGCGAACACCCCGTGATTAACAGTGGGCGTGAGCCGCTTGGATTTATCGATGAGTGGAACACTGATAACGACCCAATTGGGATAACTTCACGCGGAGCAGGTGTTGGTTCGGTGACATGGCAACCAGGCAAATATTTTCGAGGCAATCTGAACTATTCCGTCACGATCAAGAACGTTCAGCTAGTTAGCACGAGATACCTTTATCACTTGCTGCTTGAAATGCAGCCCGAAATTCAGTCTCTTTGCACGTATGACGGAATCCCCGCTTTAAACGCAGGCAACTTGAAAGAGTTGCAAGTCCCCATCCCCTGCCCAGACAACCCCAAGAAATCACTTGAAATCCAGGCCGAAATCGTCCGCATTCTGGACGCATTCACCGAGCTGACCGCCGAGCTGACCGCCGAGCTGACCGCCGAGCTGACCGCCCGCAAAAAACAATACAACCACTATCGGGATCAGTTGTTGAATTTTGTGGAAGGGATGGTGGAGTGGAAGGCACTGGGAGAGGTGTGCGACTTCAAAAATGGATTCGCTTTCAAAAGCAATCTATTCAAAGACACAGGACTGCCAATCGTAAGAATAACCAACATAAATGGTTCAGGCGTCGACATGGCGGATGTTAAGTATTTCGATCCGTCTGACTATAAAGAAAACACCCAAAGCTACGCGATCGACAGTGGTGACATTTTGATAGCAATGTCTGGCGCAACCACTGGGAAAATCGGCTGCTTTAACAGCAATAGAACTGCCTATCTGAACCAGCGAGTAGGGAAATTCATTCCCAAAAGCAACGCTCTAAACAATCGCTATTTGTATCATTTTTTACTTTCAAAGACCGATGCGATATATGTTCTAGCTGGCGGTGGCGCACAGCCAAATCTAAGCTCCAAGGCGCTTATGGAAAAGATTCTGATTCCAATACCGCATGCAAACGATTCCACCAAATCGACTGCGGAGCAGCAAAGAATCGCAAACATCCTGGATAAGCTAGACACGCTGACCAACTCCATCACGGAAGGTTTGCCTCGTGAAATCGAGCTGCGCCAGAAGCAATACGAGTATTACCGAGATCTGCTGTTGAGTTTTCCTAAGCGGGAAGAGGTAGCGGCATAACATGGGCAAAACGCTGACCGCCATTGCCGAGCAGCTCAGGGATGCCAACAAAAAGCTGCAGCTGATCTATGCCTTCAACGGCACGGGCAAGACGCGCCTGTCGAGGGCGTTCAAGGAGTTGATTGCACCAAAGGCGGAGGGCGAAGAAGCTCAGGCATCTGATTTGGCAGACAAGAAGATCCTTTACTACAGTGCCTTCACGGAAGATTTGTTCTATTGGCAGAACGATCTCGAGCGAGATGTTGAACCCAAGCTGATCATCCAGCCCAACGCGTTCACCCGGTGGGTGCTGGAAGAACAAGGCCAAGACCAGAGCATCACGGCCACCTTTCAGGGTTACACCAGCGACAAGTTGTCGCCACATTTCAGCAACGACTTTTCGTCAGTCAGTTTTTCATTTGAACGCGGTAACGAACAGCCGGAGCCGCACATCAAAATCTCCAAAGGCGAAGAAAGCAATTTCATCTGGAGCGTTTTCAATGCGCTACTGGAGCAGTTGATTTCTGAGCTGAACATCGCCGAAGCCGAAAACCGCTCCACGGATGCCTTCAACAAGCTGGAATACGTTTTCATTGATGACCCGGTCAGCTCACTGGATGAAAACCACTTGATCGAGCTGGCGGTCAACCTGGCGGGGTTGATCAAATCCAGCCAGTCCACGGATCTTAAGTTCATCATCACCACGCACAGCCCCCTGTTCTACAACGTGCTGTTCAATGAGTTCAGCAACAAGGCTTGCTACATGCTGGAGCGCCTGGACGACGGCGGCTTCGCGCTGACGGAAAAGCCTGGCGACTCCAACAAGAGCTTTTCCTACCATCTGCACCTGCTGCAGACCATCGAGCAGGCCATTGCTGGCAACAGGGTTGAGCGGTTTCACTTCACGTTGCTGCGCAATCTGTACGAGAAAACGGCCAGCTTCCTGGGCTACCCGAAGTGGTCAGAGTTGTTGCCAGATGACAAGCAGCTGTACTACAGCCGCATCATCAATTTCACCAGCCACAGCACGCTGTCCAACGAGGCCGTGGCACAGCCCACGCCGGCGGAGCAAGCCACGGTCAAACTGTTGCTTGATCACTTGAAGAACAGTCACGGCTTTTGGCAACAGCAAGAACCACAAGGAGGCCCCCATGGCCAATGATCGTCCCGTGAAAGTGCAGTTGTTTGAATCTGCCCATATTCGCACCGCCTGGGACGATGCCGAGGAGAAATGGTGGTTTTCCGCGCTGGATGTGGTGGCGGCATTGACTGACCAGCCTGACTACACCAAAGCACGGAACTACTGGAAATGGCTCAAGGGCAAGCTCAAGCAAGAGGGTAGCGAAGTGGTTAGTGCCACTAACCAGTTGAAACTGGAAGCCCCGGATGGCAAGCAACGACTCACGGACGTGCTGGACACCCAACAGCTGTTCCGAATTATCCAGTCGATTCCGTCCAGAAAAGCCGAGCCTTTCAAGCTTTGGTTGGCAGAAGTGGCCAAGCAGCGGATGGACCAGTTACAGGACCCGGAACTATCCATCGAGCAGGCCATGCTCGACTACAAGCGCCTGGGCTATTCTGACAACTGGATCAACCAACGGCTCAAAAGCATCGAGATTCGCAAGGAACTCACTGACGAATGGAAAAAGCACGGCCTGCAAGAGGGGCCGGAATTCGCCTTCTTGACCGATGTGATCTACAAGACCTGGGCGGGTAAATCGGCCAAGGAGTACAAGCAGTACAAAGGACTGAAGAAAGAAAACCTGCGCGACAACATGACCAACAAAGAGTTGGTGATGAGCATGTTGGCCGAGTTGTCCACCAAGGAAATTTCGGAGGCCGTGCAGCCCCAGACGTTGGATGCCCACGAGGACGTGGCCAAGCGCGGGGGCAGTGTCGCCAAAGAGGCTCGACTGAAGCTGGAAGCCGAAACGGGGAAAAAGGTGATCAGCCCGCAAAGCGCCAAGCAGATTCGTGCCTTGAGTCAGGCAAAAAGCAAAAAACCAGAGGGTGAGGAATGAGCGACTACAAGACCATTGCCGAGTCGAAGAATTTCATCGTTCTCGACCAATACGCTCCGGAATGGAAGGTCGCGGAGAGCTACCAGAGCGAAGGTGACCTGGAGCGTGAGTTCATTCAGGATTTGCAAAATCAGGGCTATGAATACCTGCCCGGACTGAACACGCCGGAGGCCTTGCTCGCCAATGTGCGCGTGCAGCTGCAAGCGCTCAACAACGTGCAGTTTTCAAATGGAGAGTGGCTGCGTTTTGTGGAAACGTGGCTGGACAAGCCCAGCGATGGCATCGTCGAGAAAACCCGCAAAATCCACGACGACTACATCCACGACTTCGTCTTTGACGATGGCCGTATCCAGAACATCTACCTGCTGGAAAAAAAGAACATCGCCCGCAACAAGGTGCAGGTGATCAAGCAGTTTGAGCAGACGGGCTCGCATGCCAACCGTTATGACGTGACGATCCTGGTCAATGGTTTGCCGCTGGTTCAGGTGGAGTTGAAGAAGCGTGGCGTAGCGATTCGCGAAGCTTTTAACCAGGTGCACCGCTACAGCAAGGAGAGCTTCAACAGCGAGCATTCCCTGTACAAATTTTTGCAGATCTTCGTGATCTCCAACGGCACCGACAGCCGGTACTTTGCCAACACCACCCAGCGCAACAAGAACAGCTTCGACTTCACCATGAACTGGGCGAAGGCGGACAACAGCCTGATCAAAGACCTGAAGGACTTCACGGCCACGTTCTTCCAGAAACACACTCTGCTCAATGTGCTACTGCATTATTCAGTGTTCGACGTGAGCAACACGCTGTTGGTGATGCGTCCGTACCAGATTGCCGCCACGGAACGCATTTTGTGGAAGATCAACAGCGCCTATCAGGCCAAGCGCTGGAGTGACCTTGAGGGTGGAGGCTTTGTCTGGCACACCACGGGCTCGGGCAAGACGCTGACCAGTTTCAAGGCGGCGCGCCTGGCCACCGAGCTGGAGTTCATCGAGAAGGTCTTCTTCGTGGTGGACCGCAAGGATCTGGACTACCAGACCATGAAGGAGTACCAGCGCTTTTCACCGGACAGTGTGAATGGCTCAGATAGCACGGCGGGCCTGAAGCGCAACCTGGACAAGGACGATAACAAGATTGTTGTGACCACCATTCAGAAGCTCAACAACCTGATGAAGGGCGAGTCCGAATTGTCTATCTACGGCAAACAGGTGGTGTTCATTTTTGATGAATGCCACCGCAGCCAGTTTGGTGAGGCCCAGAAGAACCTGAAGAAAAAATTCAAGAAGTTCTACCAGTTTGGTTTCACTGGCACGCCGATCTTCCCCGAGAACGCACTGGGTGCTGAAACCACTGCCAGCGTGTTTGGCCGTGAGCTCCATTCTTACGTCATCACCGATGCGATTCGAGATGAAAAGGTGCTCAAGTTCAAGGTGGACTACAACGATGTGCGCCCACATTTCAAGGCCGTTGAAACTGAGCAGGACGAGAAAAAGCTCAGCGCCGCAGAAAACAAGCAGGCCCTGTTACACCCCGACCGCATTCGTGAGATCACGCAGTACATCCTGAACAATTTCCGGCAAAAGACCCATCGACTACAACCGGGCAACAAGGGCTTTAACGCCATGTTTGCGGTCAGTAGCGTGGATGCTGCGAAGCTGTACTACGAGTCGTTCAGAAATTTGCAAAAGGACAGCGACAAGCCACTGCGTGTGGCCACCATCTTTTCGTTTGCGGCCAACGAAGATCAGGATGCTGTGGGCGACATTCTTGATGAGAGTTTTGATGTGTCCGCCATGAATAGCAGCGCCAAGGAGTTCTTGAGCGCGGCCATTGCTGACTACAACACGCTGTTCAAAACCAATTTCAGCGTCGACAGCAACGGCTTCCAGAACTATTACCGCGACCTGGCCAAGCAGGTCAAAGCCAAGGAAATCGACCTGCTGATTGTGGTGGGCATGTTCCTGACTGGCTTTGACGCACCCACACTGAACACGTTGTTCGTGGACAAGAACCTTCGCTTTCACGGGTTGATGCAGGCTTACTCACGCACCAACCGCATCTTTGATGCCACCAAGACCTTCGGCAACATCGTCACCTTTCGTGACTTGGAGCAGGCGACAATCGATGCCATCACCCTGTTCGGTGACAAGAACACCAAGAACGTGGTGCTGGAGAAAAGCTATAAGGAGTACATGGAAGGCTTCACCGATGTGGCCACGGGTGAGGCCCGGCGCGGTTTTGTGGATGTGGTGAAAGAGTTGGAAACACGCTTCCCCAATCCTGCGGCGATTGAGAAAGAATCAGACAAAAAGGACTTCGCCAAACTGTTTGGCGAGTATTTGCGCATCGAGAACGTGCTGCAGAACTACGATGAGTTCGCCAGCCTGAAGGCCTTGCAAAGTGTTGACATGGCCGACCCGACTGCGGTGGAGGCTTTTAAAGCCGAGCACTACCTAAATGATGACGATCTGGCTGCATTGCAGGCCATCAGGCTCCCCCCTGATCGGAAGATTCAGGATTACCGATCTACCTACAACGACGTGCGCGACTGGCTGCGGCACCAGAAATCCGCCGATGAGAAGGATAAATCCACCGTTGACTGGGATGACGTGGTCTTTGAGGTAGACCTTCTGAAGTCACAGGAAATCAACCTGGATTACATCCTTGAGCTGATTTTCGATCACAACAAGAAGACCAAGACCAAAGCAGATCTAGTGGATGAAGTGCGTCGCGTGATCCGGGCCAGCCTGGGCAACCGCGCCAAAGAGAGCCTGCTGGTGGACTTTATCCATGAGACCGATCTGGATCAGATCGGTGACAAGGCCAGTGTGATTGAAGCCTTCTTCAGCTTTGCCCGAGCGGAACAACAGCGTGAGGCGCAGGAACTGATCAACGCCGAAAACCTGAACGCCGAGGCGGCCAAGCGCTACATCGCCGCATCACTCAAGCGGGAATTTGCCAGCGAAAACGGCACGGAATTGAATGCCGTCTTGCCCAAAATGAGCCCACTGAACCCGCAGTACCTGACCAAAAAGCAGAGCGTGTTTCAGAAGATCGCAGCTTTTGTGGAGAAATTCAAAGGCGTGGGTGGTCAGATCTGAGAAGGCTATGAGTTCCGCACGTGTCTGGCCAGAAGGTGGAGTACAGGCGTCGACTGGCGATGAATGGATAGCATTGCGAGCTGAAAACGCTCGCCTGATCACGCTGCTCGAAGCACACGGCATTGAGTGGCGACTGCCGCAGTCTGTTCCAGCAGTGGCGCAGGAACCTGAACCATCCCGGCTTTCCACGTCTGACAAGGTCGCACTGTTCCGTCGTCTGTTTCGCGGGCGCACGGATGTGTACCCCATCCGCTGGGAAGGGAAAACCTCTGGCAAATCGGGCTATGCCCCTGCATGTGCAAATGAGTGGCGCGCCGGTTTTTGCGACAAGCCGCGCATCAAATGTGGTGATTGCAATAACCGTGTCTTGATCCCATTGTCCGATGCAGTGATCTACGATCACTTGGCTGGTGAGCACACGGTCGGTGTCTATCCGCTACTGGAAGATGACACCTGTTATTTTCTGGCGGTCGATTTCGATGAAGCTGACTGGCGTGATGATGCCCTCGCTTTTATGCAGTCTTGCGCAAACCTGGGCGTGCCAGTGGCTTTAGAGATTTCCCGATCCGGAAAAGGCGCTCACGCCTGGGTGTTCTTTGCGGGCCGCGTTTCGGCCCGAGATGCGCGGCGCCTGGGCACAGCCATCATCAGCCATACCTGTACGCGCACCCGGCAACTGCAGCTCACCTCCTACGACCGGTTGTTCCCCAACCAGGACACGATGCCCAAAGGCGGGTTTGGTAACCTGATCGCCTTGCCGCTGCAGAAGTGGCCGAGAGAACAGGGTTTCAGTGTGTTCGTCGATGCTGACCTGCGACCCTACGCAGATCAATGGGCATACCTTGCGGCCATCCAGCCGATGGCAGCGCACGATATGGAGCCGACCATCCTGCGGGCCACGGGGGGCGTCCATCCGCTGGACGTCACCTTTATCGACGATGAGGACTTGGCCACGCCATGGAAGCGTGAGAGTACGGCGACCCAAAAACTGGCTGGTCCAATGCCGAAGTCATTGACAGTCACGTTGGCCAATCTGATTTATTTCGATAAAGCACAGTTGCCGCAGGCGCTGGCTAATCGCCTGATCCGACTGGCCGCATTTCAGAACCCTGAGTTTTACAAGGCCCAGGCGATGCGCATGTCCGTGTGGGACAAACCGCGTGTCATCGGCTGCGCCGAGAGCTATCCCCAGCACATTGCCCTGCCGCGCGGATGTTTGGATGCCGCGCTGTCCTTGCTTCGAGAAAACGGCATTACCTGTGATTTGCAAGATGAACGTTTCGGTGGCCAGCCGCTGGAGGTGTCATTCGTCGGCAGCCTGCGTCTTGATCAAGAGGCGGCCATTGCTGGAATGCTCTCCCACGATGCCGGTGTGTTGTGCGCACCGACCGCCTTTGGCAAGACGGTCACCGCCGCCGCAATGATCGCCCGACGTGGAGTCAACACGCTGGTGCTGGTCCATCGCACGGAACTTCTCAAACAATGGCAAGAACGCCTGCAAGCCTTTCTGGGTGTTGGCAAGGGTGTGGTCGGCACCATCGGTGGCGGCAAGGCCAAGCCTACCGGCAAGATCGACATCGCTGTGATGCAGTCCCTGTCCCGTCAAGGCGAGGTCAATCCTATGGTCGAGGACTATGGACAGATCATTGTTGACGAGTGTCACCACGTCGGTGCGGTCTCCTTCGATGCCATCCTAAAGCGAACCAAGGCCAAGTACGTACTGGGCCTGACAGCGACGCCTATCCGCCGTGATGGGCAGCAGCCCATCATCTTCATGCAGTGCGGGCCGATCCGCTACACGGCGGCGAAGCCAGCCGGTGCACCGCACGATCTCGAAGTGTTGCCACGCTCTCGCCACGGGCGGATTGACATGCCTGTTGATGCTGGCATCCAGGACGTGTTTCGGCACCTTGCCAATGATATGGACCGAACAGCAGCCATCGCCACCGAGGCGCGTGATGCTGTTGAGCAGGGACGCAAGGTGCTGGTCTTGACCGAGCGTACGGAACACCTCGAGGCCATCAAGCTGGGACTCAATGACATGCAACCGACGCCGTTCGTCTTGCATGGGCGAATGTCCAGGAAACAGCGAGCAGCGCTGGTGGCCAGCCTGGACGCGCTGCCGCCCGATGCGCCTCGCGTCCTTTTGTCAACGGGCAAGCTGGTTGGCGAGGGCTTTGATCACCCGCCGCTCGACACGCTGGTGCTGGCCATGCCGGTGTCCTGGAAGGGCACGTTACAACAATATGCCGGACGTCTGCACCGGGAGCACGCCGGAAAGACCGACGTCCGGATCATCGACTTCGTGGATACGGGGCACCCGGCCTTGCTGCGGATGTGGGACAAACGCCAAAGCGGATATCGGGCGATGGGTTACAGAATCGGGGCCGGAAATGCGGAATAACGAGAAAAATGCTCGGATTTCATCTCCATTCGCATCCACCAACAATTGATCCGTTTACTTCCTATTCCGATAACACCAGAATCCTCGGGCACTGGTTGAATTCACAGTGGTCGAGCTGATCAGCCACACAGCACCAAAATAAAACCCGTTACGCTTTTTGGCGTAGCGGGTTTTTCTTTGTCATTAATTGCTGATTCAGCTCGGTGATTTCACTTTCACGCGAATGGTGTTGACATCCCAACCTTTGGTGCGCAGGTGGGCGCACAAAGCAGGCAGTGTTTGGCGAAGTTTGGCTGCCACAGCGCTGTTGGGTACCAACAAGCACCACGTATCACCTTCCACGCCGCCAGACTGGACCAAAGACCGAAGTGAGGCAGGCAGCAGCGGTGCAATGGCTTTGAGTCGGTTTTGCGTGTCGCGTGCAACCGCTGAGAACTGCGCTAACCCAGGCGCAGAATCAACCACTTGCTCAAGGGTTTGCGATCTGCCTCGCACCGATACCTTGGCTTTAGGTGGGCTGCTGTAGCCCAACGCGCGGTAAGCCGCGAGTGTGTCAGGATGGGGCGTGGAGCGTGTGGCCATGCAGCAATTATGGGGCTGTGGACGGTTAAAATTCTCAGCTTCTATTACGCCTTTAAAAAGGATTTTGCGACCCTTGTTTTCAGATGAAAACAAGAGGCTCGCAGTGCTCGCATGGCTCTATCTTTCCTGACTCATATTTTTGGTAGCCGCAATGAGCGGTTGCTCAAGCAATACCGCAAGATCGTTGCGCAAATCAATGCGTTAGAGCCTTCACTGGAGAAATTCAGTGACGAGGCTTTACGCGCCAAAACCGATGAATTTAAATCGCGCGTTACCCATGGCGAAAGCTTGGATGCGTTGCTTCCTGAAGCCTATGCGGTGGTACGTGAAGCATCGAAGCGTGTGATGAAGATGCGCCATTTTGATGTGCAGTTGATGGGTGGTATCGCGTTGCACCAAGGCAAGATTTCTGAAATGCGTACCGGTGAAGGTAAAACCCTCACCGCTACATTGCCCGTGTATCTGAATGCCCTCACTGGCAACGGCGTGCATGTGGTGACTGTGAACGATTACTTGGCCAGCCGCGATGCGCAATGGATGGCACGTTTGTACAACTGGTTGGGTTTGTCTGTGGGCATCAACTTGCCACAAATGCCGCGCGAAGAAAAGCAAGCGGCTTACCGTGCAGACATCACGTACGGCACGAACAATGAGTTCGGCTTTGATTACCTGCGAGACAACATGGTTTACGAAGCCGCAGATCGTGTGCAACGCAAACTCAACTACGCCATCGTGGACGAGGTGGATTCCATCTTGATTGACGAGGCACGCACACCGCTCATCATCAGTGGTCAAGCCGAAGATCACACCGCGCAGTATGTGGCCATTAACCGCATCGTGCCCTTTCTCAAGCGCCAAATTGGCGAAGCAGATCCACGTACGGGAGAGGGCATCATTGAGCCCGGTGACTTCACTGTGGACGAAAAATCACACCAAGTGTTCATGACCGAGCAAGGTCATGAAAACGCAGAGCGCATCTTGAGTGCGAACGGTTTGCTGCCAGAAGGAGCGTCGCTGTACGACCCTGCCAATATCAGCTTGATGCATCACTTGTACGCTGCTTTGCGTGCCAACCATCTGTACCACCGTGACCAGCACTATGTGGTGCAAAACGGCGAGATCACCATCGTGGACGAGTTCACCGGTCGTTTGATGTCGGGTCGCCGTTGGAGTGATGGTTTGCACCAAGCTGTCGAGGCCAAAGAGGGGGTGGAGATTCAAGCCGAGAACCAAACACTCGCCTCGATCACCTTCCAAAATTATTTCCGTCTGTACAGCAAGCTCGGTGGCATGACCGGCACAGCAGACACAGAAGCCTACGAGTTTCAAGAAATCTACGGCTTGGAAACGGTCGTCATCCCACCCAACCGCATCAGCAAGCGCGAAGACCAGTTGGATCGCGTTTACAAAACCACGGCAGAAAAATACAAAGCTGCGATTGATGACATTCGTGAATGCTACGAGCGCGGACAACCCGTGTTGGTTGGCACCACGTCCATCGAAAACTCTGAGCTGATTGCTGAGATGTTGGAGAAGGCCAAGTTGCCGCATCAAGTGCTTAACGCCAAACAGCACGCCAGCGAAGCGACCATCATTGCGCAAGCAGGTCGCGCCAAGATGATCACCATTGCTACGAACATGGCGGGTCGTGGTACCGACATTGTGTTGGGTGGTAACGTTGAAAAAGCCATTGCAGACGTGGAGGCCAACGAAGCTTTGGACGCTGCAGAAAAGCAAAAGCAAATCGATGCATTGCGAGTGCAGTGGGCCAAGGATCACGAAGAAGTAAAGGCCTTGGGTGGTTTGCGCATCATCGCGACCGAGCGTCACGAGTCGCGTCGCATTGACAACCAATTGCGTGGTCGCTCAGGCCGCCAAGGCGACCCAGGCTCATCGCGTTTTTATCTGAGCTTGGATGATGCGCTGATGCGCATTTTTGCCGGCGAACGTGTCAAGTCCATCATGGACCGTTTGAACATGCCCGAGGGCGAAGCCATTGAAGCTGGCATCGTCACACGCAGTATTGAAAGCGCACAGCGTAAGGTCGAGGCGCGTAACTTTGATATCCGCAAACAACTGTTGGAATACGACGATGTGTCCAATGACCAACGCCGTGTGATTTATCAGCAACGCAACGACATCTTGGATGCCACCGATTTGACCGCTCAAATCGCCAGTTTGCGTGAAGGTAGTTTTACCGATTTGGTGCGTCAATACGTGCCCGAAGAGTCGGTGGAAGAGCAGTGGGATATCGCTGGTTTAGAGCGTGCGTTGTTGCAAGAGTGGCTGATTGAGCTGCCATTGCAAGAAACGGTGCAAAAAGCGTCAGCCATCACTGACGAGGAAATTCTTGAGCAAGTGATCGAAGCGGCGCATGCTGCGTTCCAAGCTAAGTTAGACCGCGTGGGCATTGAGCAGTTCACACCGTTCATGCGCGTGGTTTTGCTGCAAAACATTGACAGCCATTGGCGCGAACATTTGGCAGCTCTAGACTATTTGCGGCAAGGCATCCACTTGCGTGGCTATGCGCAAAAGCAGCCCAAGCAAGAGTACAAGCGCGAAGCGTTTGAACTGTTTGGCCAATTGCTTGACTTGGTGAAGAACGAAGTCACACGTGTGCTGATGACGGTCAAGATTGAATCGAATGAGCAAATCGAGCAAGCCGCGCATGAGTTGGAAGACCGTGCAGAGAACTTGCACAACGTCACTTACACCGCGCCTGATGAGTCTGGTCATGCGGTGACCACTGCCGACGAAGCCACCTTCGCCGCGCAAATGCCCTCAGTCGGCCGCAACGAACCATGCCCATGTGGCAGTGGTAAGAAATACAAGCATTGCCACGGTAAGTTGGCCTAAGTTTTATGGCAGTTCATCTCACTCCTCCCAATCCCGCAGACTTGCACGCCATTGCTGGCGTGCGTATTGGTGTGACCCAAGCCGCTATTCGCAAAGCAGACCGTAAAGATTTAACCGTGGTGTTGATCGACGAAGGCGCTTCTGTCAGTGGTGTTTTTACCCAAAACCGTTTTTGTGCAGCCCCTGTACAAGTGTGTCGTGAGCACCTTGATTCAGGCCAAGGCATTCGTGCCATGGTGGTCAACACCGGCAATGCCAATGCCGGCACGGGTGAAGACGGCCTCAAGCGTGCCCGTGAAACCTGTGTGGCTTTGGCTGAGGCGCTTCACATTTCACCAAGCCAAGTATTGCCATTTTCGACGGGTGTGATCATGGAGCCACTGCCTCATGACCGCATCATTGCAGGCTTACCTGCGGCCATTGCAGCTGCAGGCAAAGCAGGCAGTGCTCAGCAATGGGCCGATGCCGCCGAAGGCATCATGACCACCGATACGGTGCCCAAAGCAGCCAGCACACAAGTGAAGATCGGCGATGCAATGGTCAGCGTGACAGGCATCAGCAAAGGCGCAGGCATGATTCGCCCCAACATGGCTACCATGTTGGGCTATGTGGCCACCGATGCCTGCGTGGCGCCTGTGTTGATGAAAGAGTTGTCATTGGCTTTGGCCGAAGGCTCGTTCAACCGCATCACCGTGGATGGTGATACCTCGACCAATGATTCGTTCGTGGTGATTGCCACCAACAAAGCAAGCCATGCGCCGATCACCAGTTTGCAAAGCGCAGAAGGCCAAGCTTTGTTGCAAGCCATGTTGCAGGTGGCTCGCCAATTGGCGCAAGCCATTGTGCGCGATGGCGAAGGTGCAACCAAGTTCATCACGGTTCGTGTGGAAGGTGGCAACACCAGCGCAGAGTGTCGCCAAGTGGCGTATGCGATTGCGCATTCGCCCTTGGTGAAGACCGCGTTTTTTGCCAGCGATCCCAACTTGGGGCGCATCTTGGCGGCGGTGGGTTATGCAGGCATCACCGATCTCGATCAAACAGGCATCGACTTGTATTTGGACGATGTGCATGTGGCCATTCAAGGTGGCCGTCACCCCGAGTACCGCGAAGAAGACGGTCAGCGCGTGATGAAGCAATCTGAAATCACCGTGCGCGTGGTATTGGGTCGTGGTACGGCCAGCGACACGGTGTGGACCTGTGACCTGAGCCATGACTACGTCAGCATCAACGCTGACTACCGCAGCTGATGACAGACGCACTCCATCCTCTTGAGCGTTTGGTGCAACGCGCCGAGGCGTTGATGGCCCGCATTGAGCAGGTGTTGCCTCAACCTATGGCAGAGCCCGATTGGTCTGCCAGCGTGGCGTTTCGCTACCGCAAGCGCAACAACGGTCGTGGTGGTTTAGAGCCGGTGCGCCATGTGGCAAAGCTTGGCTTGGCTGACCTGCAAGAGATTGATGGTCAAAAGGAAAAAATCCAACGCAACACCGAACAGTTTGTGAAAGGCTTGTCTGCCAACAACGTGTTGCTCACGGGCGCGCGCGGTACAGGTAAGTCGTCACTCATCAAAGCGTGTTTGAACGAATATGGCCAACAAGGTTTGCGTTTGATTGAAGTCGACAAAGACGACCTCACCGACCTGCCAGACATCATTGAGTTGGTGTCCGAGCGCCCCGAAAAGTTCATGATCTTTTGTGATGACTTGAGCTTTGAAGATGGCGAGCCGGGCTACAAAGCCCTGAAGTCGATTTTGGACGGATCTATTGCAGCGGCCACGCCCAATGTGTTGATTTACGCCACCAGCAACCGACGCCATTTGTTGCCCGAGTACATGAAAGAAAACCTCACCTACACACACACCGCAGACGGTGAAGTGCATCCAGGTGAGGGAGTCGAAGAGAAAATATCGCTGTCTGAGCGCTTTGGTTTATGGGTGAGTTTTTACCCGTTCAGCCAAGACGAGTACCTGACCATCGCGGCGCAATGGCTGGCGTCATTCGGTGTGAAGCCTACAGAGATCGAAGCGGCGAAGTCTGAAGCCCTGGTGTGGGCCTTGGAGCGCGGGTCGCGCAGCGGTCGTGTGGCGTATCAGTTTGCACGCGACTACGCGGGCAAGCACGCTTGAATCGATGACGGAGTCCTTGGTTCGCGTGGTTGACGCAGACCAGCCGCGCTCAGCGGACCGTAGCTTGGTGCAGGTCGCGGTGGGTGTTTTGGTGCGAGACGACCAAGCGTTCTTACTCACCAGTCGCCCAGAGGGCAAAGCGTATGCGGGCTATTGGGAGTTTCCAGGCGGCAAACTGGAGGTGGGTGAAACCGTCGAGCAAGCTTTGCGTCGTGAACTGCAAGAAGAAATTGGCATCACTATTCAAAACTGCCTTTTGTGGAAAACGGAGCGCATCGATTACCCACATGCCTTGGTGCAGCTGAACTTTTGCAAAGTCACGCAGTGGGCGGGTGAGCTACAAATGTTGGAAGCCCAGTCGTTTGCATGGCAACAATTACCAGTAGAGGTCAAACCCGTGTTGCCTGGCACCTTGCCTGTGCTGCAGTGGTTTGCGCAAGAGCGCGGCTTTCTGGGTGAGACACACAGCGATTGAGCCGTGTGAGTCGCTCAGCTCAGTGCAAAGGGGTATTCTCGAAGTCCGCGTCGTCTTGCGGCGTTTGATCGGGTAGTCGGTGTTCTTCGTTGGCCCACGCGCCTAAGTCAATATTGCGGCAGCGCTCGCCGCAAAATGGACGGTACTTATTGGCAGTTTCGTAACGGCTAGGACCACCGCACTGGGGGCATACAACGATCCGAACCTCAGCGTTGTTCATGCTTTAAACGCAAAGAGCCATTTCAAAAGGCACGTCGTCTGTGCTGTGCTGCAAACGACCATCGCCGTCTTGGCGCATCATGCGCACCCAGATCATCAAGCGGTTGCCGCTGATTTCTGGGATGAAACCCAAGGCTGGGTCAATGGCCACGCGCATGAGTTGAAACTTGCCTTGCGCCAAGGACTGTTGGAACTGGCCGCCCATGGCCATCATTTTTTGTGTGGTGCCCGTGTCGCGCATGAGCGAAAGCAAAAGGTTGACCGACTCTTTGAGAGGAATAAACACTTCAAACCAACGCCAGATGTCAGCGCGACGCACATCAGGGCTTTGCTGTTGCCATGCGTGATACGCCGGCAAATCAAAGCAACAAGTACCACCAGGAATGGCAACGCGGTTACGCAAGGCGGTGAGCCATTCGTTGTCGGAGATGTTTTGACCAATTTTTCCCATGGGGCCATTCAGGCCGCTGAAGCAATGGTCGATGTTGTCGAGCAACTGCTGCAATGCAGTTTCAGAAACCGATGGATTGCCACGTAAAGAATTGAACTGCTGTTTGTGGCGCTCTAAGTCTTTGAGTACATCGGACTTGAGGTCAGTGCGCCCACCCGCTTCAACCAATTCAAACAAAGTCGTGAGCGCGAAGTGATTGTCTACGGGGTGATCGCGCTGGGTCAGTTCTTCGAAACGCTGAAACATGTGTTCCAAACGCAGGTAAGTGCGTACACGTTCGTTGAAGGGATGTTCGTACAGAATCACGCGAAAAAACGTCTGATGAGTGGACTTTGTTAATTGTGCGAATCATACCTGTTCATCAGGTGTTTTCTTTTGGATTACGTTGACTTAATAGGCAGACTTAGCACGCATGTACGCAGCGCTTCCAGTGAAATCCCTTCGTTGGCAATCACCCAATCCGCAGCAGCTAATTTTTGGGTGCGTGTTGCCTGTGCCGAGATGATGGCTTGGACAGCTTCACGGTCCCAGCCATTGCGTGCCATCACCCGTTGAATTTGTGTTTCTTCTAAGCAGTCCACTACCAAAACGCGGTCGACTTGAGCACGCCACCTTGCACCCGACTCGACCAACAAGGGCACGTCAAACACCAGGGTGTGGCGACCATTTGCAACGCCATGTTGTGCTTGACGTTGTGTCTCTTGGGCTACCAAGGGGTGAATGATGGCTTCGAGCATTTGCTTAGCCTCTGGGTGTCTGAACACATGCGCGCGCATACGCTCGCGGTCGAGTGCACCATCTGGGGTGATGAAGTCAGCACCAAAGTTTTGCGCGATGGCAGGCATGGCCGCCCCTTGAGCCGCTGTGACGCTGCGCGCAATGGCGTCGGCATCGATGATGGCGGCACCTCGTTCTTGCAGCATCTGCCCCACGGTGCTTTTGCCGCTGCCGATGCCGCCTGTGAGGCCTATGCGAAGTGGGGGGGGAGATGTCATGGGCTTGAGTCTATGCAAAAAATCACCAACCCATCCAAAGCACGATGTCATCCATGCCGATGAGCGCAACGGCGAAACCCGATGTCGCCAAAAAAGGACCAAATGGCACATAGCCGTCGTCGCGCAATCGGTGGCTGAATTTCAGAGCCAAGCCTGCTACAGCACCGTTGACGCTGGCAGCCATCACCACTGGCAGCAGGGCTATTGGGCCTAGCCAGGCGCCTAAACCCGCTAACAGTTTGAAGTCTCCAGCGCCCATGCCTTGCTTGCCAGTGATGCGCTCAAACAGGCTCGCAATGCTCCACAGGGAGACGTAGCCGGTGACGGCACCCCATACCGACTGTGAGAGCGGCAAAGCTTGCCAACCCAATGCGCCGGCAACAAGGCCGCCCCAGACCAAGGTCTGGGTCAGGTCATCTGGTAGCAAAGTGGTTTGCCAATCAATCACCGACAAAGCCAGCAGCACAGTGGCAAAGCCAGCCCAGCAAAAACCTGTGACATTGAAACCCCAATGTCCGGTGCAAATCACCCAGAGCACGCCAGTGGCGATTTCGACCAAGGGGTATTGCAAGCTGATGCGGTCGTGACAAAAAGCACAACGGCCTTTGAGACCTAGATAGCTCAACACAGGAATGTTGTGCCACGCTTTGAGTGGCGTTTGGCAGTGCGGGCAGTGTGAGGCTGGCCATCTCAGGTCGAAACGTGGGGCCTTGGTGTTGTGCTCGTGTTCAGCCATCACCATGCGGGGTAAGCGATGGATCAGCACATTGACAAAACTACCCAATACCAAGCCTAGAACAAAGGGCATGACCATGTCCCATGTCATACCACTTGCCCCAATTGAAAAATTGGAAGATACAAAGCCATTACCAAGCCGCCAATCAATACACCTAACACCACCATGATGAAAGGTTCTAGGAGTGTAGACAGTCGGGCGACAGTGTTGTCAACCTCGCGTTCATAGTGCTCGGCAGTTTTCTCAAGCATATGTTCGAGTGCGCCAGACTCTTCTCCAATTGCGCACATTTGCACCACCATGCTGGGAAACAAACCACCGGTCCTGTCCAATGCTTGAGATAAGGCTTGGCCTTGAATCAGTTGCTGGCGTATGTTTTGTGTTGCGATCTGAAACCACAAGTGGCCGGTGATGTCTTGTACGGCATCTAGAGCGTCAGTTAACGGAACTCCCGCAGAAAACAAAGTAGCCAAGGTGCGTGTCCAACGTGCCGTGCAGGCATGCCGAGTCAAAGGCCCAGCAATGGGTATGCGTAATAACCAGCCATGCACATAGTGTCGCCAGTGCCAACGTTTGCTCAGCTGCAGTTTGAGCCCCCACACGCTGACGATGCCAACACTGAGCAGCAGCAATCCGTATTGCTCGATGGCCTCACTCAATGCAATCACCCATCGAGTGAGCCATGGTAATTCAGCGCCAAATGAGGTGAAGATGTTTTGAAATGCAGGGACAACGAAGAGCAAAATCAAAACCGTCACGCTCACGGCAATGCCCAGTACAGCTGTTGGATAAACCAAGGCGGTGCGGATAGACGTGCGTAGGGCCTCTGATTTTTCCAAATGGTTGGCTAGACGTTCTAGCATCGTGTCGAGCTTGCCAGCCAATTCGCCAACTGCCACGAGGTTGCAATACAACGCATCAAATGAATCATGTGCTCGCAGGGCTTGGCTCAGTGCCGTGCCGCCCTCAATCTGAGAGCGCACATCTCGCAGCATTGACTTAAGAGATGCCTTGTTCTCGCCTTGTTCAAGAAGATGAATTGCTTGCAACAAAGGCACCCCAGCATGCAGCAAGGTGGCGAGTTGGCGCGTCAATTGTGTGACATCGCATGTGGAAATGCGCGGATGGGTCTTGAGTTTTAGCCATGATGGCAGCTCGTATTGGCGCTGTACGCGTGTCGCACGTATGCGTTGTTGCTTGAGCTGATCACGCACAGCATCGGTTGAGTTGGCGGTCATGTTGCCCGTGACGACTTTTCCCTCACGGTCAACACCACGCCAAGCGTAGCGAGCGTCAGCCATGGTGGGTGAGCGCCATGACTTCTTCGGTGGAGGTGATGCCTTGCAACACTTTTAACCAGCCCGCTTGTCTCAAGGTTCGCACGCCATCTTGCGTGGCTTGTGCCGCCAAGGTTTGTGCATCACTATCCCGCATGATCAAGGTTTGCATGGCTTCGCTGACTGGCATGACTTGGTAGAGGCCGATGCGTCCTTTGTAGCCCTTGTCGCAGGTACTGCAACCAATGGCCTTGTAAGGCGTGACTTGCGAGCGCATATGCGTCGCTATAGCAGCTCGATCAGTTTGGCTAAGGGTGTGAAACAGTAAATCAATTTCGTTGGAGTCCATGGCTTGTTTGCAGTGGTCACATAGCCGACGAACCAATCGTTGCGCTGTGACCAGACTCACACTGGCTGCGACGTTGAATGCCGCAACACCCATATGGCGCAACCGCGCTAGGGTGCCTGGGGCATCGTTGGTGTGCAAAGTTGACAGAACCAAATGCCCAGTTTGTGCCGCTTGAATGGCAATCTCTGCAGTTTCTAAATCCCGAATTTCCCCCACCATGATGACATCGGGGTCTTGCCGAAGTAGGGCGCGCAAAGTGGTGGCAAAGCTCAAGCCCGCACGCTCGTTGATGTTGACTTGGTTCGCGCCGGGTAAATGAATTTCAGAAGGATCTTCTACCGTTGAGATATTCACCTCGGTACGGTTGAGTAACTCAAGGCAGCTGTAAAGCGACAAAGTTTTTCCAGACCCGGTGGGGCCCGTCATCAGGATCAAGCCATGTGGTTGACCTAAGGCTTGAACTAACTTCGCGCGGTCGTCGGGTTCATAGCCCAGTGCAGCTAAGCCTGGACGCTCGCGGCTGAAATTCAAAATGCGCACCACAATCTTTTCCCCGTGAAGTGTGGGCAATGAGCTCACGCGCAAATCAATGAGTTGGTGAAGGTATGGGTATTGAATGCGTCCATCTTGAGGGAGTCGTTTTTCGGCAATGTCCATTCGTGCCAATACTTTGATGCGGGAGATCACAGCATCACGAACTGTGAGCGCAGGCATGGCGGCAATGCGTAACAGTCCATCGATGCGAAAGCGTGCACGAAAGAAATCTTCACCACTTTCAAAGTGAACATCAGAAGCTCCAAGTGACAAAGCTTGATGCAACAAGTCATCGAGTGTCTTGATCGCTGAGTCGGCCTGTGTATGCATGGGATTTCTCGTCTGTCGAGATGCAAATTCTTAGCGGCGAATCAGCACATGCGTGAGAGTGACCGTCACAAAAAATAAGGCGTCTTGCCATATGCTTGACACATTTCAAATACGCCAATTGGCGTATTTATTTTTCAAATAATTTAAGTAAACTGCCTAAATCAGCATTGCTGGTAACTAAATCAACAATAGGAACAAGACTGTGAACAAGACCGAACTGATTGAACACATTGCAAGTAAATCTGACATTTCCAAAGCGGCTGCGACACGTGTGCTCGCTTCTATCATTGAGGCCGTCAAGAAAACCCTCAAAAAGGGCGATACCGTGACTTTGGTGGGCTTTGGTACTTTCAGCGTGAGCAAGCGCGCTGCTCGCACAGGTCGCAACCCACGTACAGGGGCTGCTTTGAAGATCAAAGCAGCCAAGGTGCCACGCTTTAAACCAGGTAAAGGCTTGAAAGATGCTTTGAATTAATATCAAATTCAAAGTAAATATTAAAAACCCGCTTATAAGCGGGTTTTTTAATTCCTACGAATATGTTTAGAATATACTCATTCATATTAACCATATTGATTAGGAATATCTCACATGGCACGTACTACTGTTGCAAATCAACTCGCTGCTATTCGTAAGCAACGCGAACTGTTGGATAAAAAAGAACAGGCTTTGAAATCAAAATCACATGACAAAGTTCTGGCGAAGATTGTGGCCTTGGCCAAAGAGGCCGGCTTGACTGCCGCCGACATTGCCAAAGCTTTGAATTCAGGTAAGGCCGCCAAAGCCGGTAAAGCGCCTAAAGCATCCAAGAAAGGTGCATTGGCTGGTAAAAAAGTGGCGCCAAAATACCGCAATCCAGCCAACCCTGAACAAACTTGGACAGGTCGTGGTGTGTCGCCAACTTGGGTGCAAGCATTAAAAGCGGCAGGCACTTTAGATTCTGCCTTGATTACTCACCCCGTCGCTGCCTAATTAAAACGACTGCCAGGAAAAATCATGAGACGTATTCGATACTTGGTTTTGGCCTTGGCATGGATTGGCCTTGCCGCGGTGGCAAAGCCAATTGGTCCATACCCCACCATTCATGTCAGCGAATTGCCTGATCCTTTGCGTTCGGTGTGGAAAGAGCTCAAGCCTGAAATGACGCCTATGAGCGCTTGCGCTACGGCTTTTGACAGTCATTCCGATGGCGAAAAAATGGCGTTTCGCTGTTCCATTCATATCAAAATGGCAGCTGAGGGGGAACGTCGGGCTATGCGTTATTGTGAAGAAAAACGCGCCGAAAAGGGTATCAGAATGCCCTGTAAATTAGTTCAAGAATAAATCTGGTGCGCATTAGCGCACCAGATTTAGCTTTTGCATAATTTGCTGAGTCGCCTGAATGATGGGCGCAGCTGCCTTAGCTAACTTATCAGAATCCAAGGATTGATGCGCCCACTGGTCAGCGCGGTCAAGGATTAAATAAAAATCAGCCATGTCGCCAATTTCAAAGCTTTCGTCTTTGGCCTTCATAATTTCCAGTAACGTGACATAGCCTAAGAAATACAAGGCAAACATCAACGAAATCGACGCGTTTTGTGACAGTTCGTGGCCGTCAACAATTTCGGCAAACATTTCACGAATCGTATCGATCGTCACAATTTCATTGGGATCGAATTTGAATTCGGCTTTGAAGCAATCACAAGCAACATCCCATTGCTGAATGCTGTCGGTATAGGGCTTGTCTAAATCGTGCATTCGCGGAGTTCCAGAGTTTTTAATTTCGTCGGTCAAGCAGTTGTGCCGCCAAGGCGTGTAGCGCGTCGCGGTATGCACTGGCCGGCAAGACATTCAATGCGGCAATGGCGCGCTCAGCTTCTGCACTGGCTGCAACGCGGGTGGCTTCAAGTGCACCAGTGCCGCGAACAATCTCTACGATTTCAGCCAATGCGTCCATTTCGCCGTTTTCAATGGCGTTTTGAATCGTTTGACGTTGTGCAGGTGTGCCGCGTTGCATGGCAATGATGAGCGGCAAGGTGTTTTTGCCTTCACGCAAGTCGTCACCCAGGTTTTTACCGAGCTCTTTGGCGTCACCGTCATAGTCGAGTACATCGTCAATCACTTGGAATGCCGTGCCCAAGGCCTGTCCGTAGTCGGCACAAGCAGCTTCCACCTCGGGCGAGCATTGCGCCAAGATGGCAGCCAAGCGTGTACTGGCTTCAAAGAGCTTGGCTGTTTTGGAGCGAATGACACGCAGGTAGCCGGCTTCGTCAAGAGAAGCGTCGTGCATGTTCATCAACTGCAGCACTTCGCCTTCGGCGATCACGTTGGTGGCCTCTGCCAGCACTTCCATGACACGCATTTCGCGGGCATCCACCATCATTTGAAAGGCGCGGGAATATAAAAAGTCGCCCACTAACACGCTGGCAGGGTTGCCAAACGATTCATTGGCGGTGGGGCGGCCACGGCGCAGGGTGGATTCGTCCACCACGTCGTCATGTAACAAGGTGGCGGTGTGGATGAACTCCACCACGGCCGCCAAGTTGTGGCGTTGGGCGTCCGTATAGCCCAAGGCGCCGGCCATGAGTAAGAGCAGGGCGGGACGAATGCGCTTGCCGCCAGCGGAAATGATGTACTGAGACACGGTGCCCACCAGTGGCACGCCTGAATCCAAGCGTTGCGCGATGACGCGGTCAACTTCTGCCATATCGGCAGCGATCAGGGCTAAGGGGTTGACGGGTGTAGTGGACAAAGCGTGACTAGAAAAAATAGGACGAAACGCGCTGAAACGCTGTTGGATTATAGGGATTGGTGGAGTTATGCCATTCACTGCTATAATTTCGGGCTCTGCGGAAATCCGTCCGTAGATATCCACTAGATTCTTATCTAAAGGTCTCACATGTACGCGGTCATAAAAACCGGTGGCAAACAGTATCGTGTTGCTGCTGGCGAAAAAATTAAAGTAGAACAGATTGCTGCGGACGTAGGCCAAGAGATCGTG
>JACCDG011686867.1_pt1 | contig 28612 bp, 39 predicted proteins | sample 7442471 | NCBI WGS metagenome assembly JACCDG01 (sample SAMN15323444, study PRJNA562643) | freshwater metagenome | isolation source: river surface water | place: USA:Blue River Watershed | collected 2017-08-17 | reverse complement strand
GGGAAACCATTCGTGAAAGTATGATACTGAAAGTTCCCGCACTGATTTATAGACTGCATCGCGAAACCTAATGACGGCATGATTGCTCTTACTGATCGCACCCCAGTAACCGTCAACCTTGTACAGTGCAACGACGTGGTCCCAGTCGCCCTTCTTGGCGGTAAGGTCGAGGAGGAGCGGCGGGTGCCCATGAAGCCACAGCGCTGTCGCGGCAATGCACGCTGCCTCGATGCATTGCACTTCACCAGCCTGAATTGCCCTGCGTGGTGAACGGTGCGTCTGAGTGTCCATTTCAAAATTTATTTTCAACGTGTCCAAGTAGTCCTGGATTCGTGTGGGTGAGTTAAGCTTGGAGAAAATCTTAACTTCGTCTGGGGTAAGTCCCATTTTGGCGGCGAGCGTCTTGCTGAACATAATATATGGTATAGTATACAGGTAGTTATTTATAATATTCGAATATTCGAACGACATACATATGGTACGAAAAGCAAATCCGGCTCTTATGAAACCAATGAAGCTCTCAGCTGAGCTTGAGGCAGTCATCGGTAAGGGCCCACTTTCACGCGGTGAAGTAGTCAAGAAGATTTGGGATTATATCAAGAAGCACGATCTCCAAAACCCAAAGAACAAGCGCAACATCTTTGCGGACGACAAGCTCACTCCAATCTTCAAGAAGAAGGAGGTGACGATGTTCGAAATGACCAAGCTCGTTTCAGCACACCTCTCGTAACTCACGTAAAATCTTAAAAACCGCTCAACTTGAGCGGTTTTTTTGTGTTGCACACCGAGTCGTCATGGAAATCCTCAAAGAAGACAAGCCGACTGACTCCTAATGCGTTGGGTCATTTGGTAAGATTAGTCAATTCAAATGCTTTTTACAAAGCACTGCGCCATGCATCGGCAGGCTTCTTACAAACTATTTACCAGCTAGTGCATTATTAATTTTCAATGCAAGGTCGTTAGGGCTAAACGAACCGTGATTCTCGATCCGGAGCAACGGCATGCCAGCGCCATTGAGCATGTGCTCAACCAGAGAGTCGCGGTCTCGCCTATCTTGCAGTTCATGCGACCCGTCGTCAAGTTCAATTGCTAGGAGCGGTGAAATGGTGGTCGGGTTACACAGTACAAAGTCGACCGACTTTTGGCTCATACGTGCGCGTGCTGCCCTCCAGTTTTGTCCTACTACTTTATTATCTATGAGCCGATCAAGGTGCACTTGCGCGAAAATAATGTACGAATCACCAACCGCTGTACGCAACGCCCTGTAAAACTCACTCTCAGCACGTGACATAAAGTATTGCTTGCGAGTATAGGTGTATTTTGAAATTGGTTGATCTTTGGCAAAAAGTGCTGCCACAACTACGCCAACTATAATGAGTACTGCACCAAAAAGTAATAAGTTCATTGTGTAATAATTATATACCCTTGGTGTGTGTAATAATCTCCCGTTTGAAACGACTCTTAATCATGGAGTCACAAAATGAAACTAGTGTTGAGGAAGAGTTTAAGGTTGCTGGTAGTAAAGTAGTCGATAAAGTAAAGGAACTCATTGCAGCAGGCAATGCTCGCCGTATCATGATTAAGAATGAGGCAGGCGAGTCCGTGATCGAAGTTCCATTAACCCTCGGCGCCGTAGGCGTCGTTATAGCTCCTGCCATTGCCGCAATAGCTGCCGTCGCTGCGCTCATGACCAACTGCACGATCGTCGTAGTTAAGAAGTAGGCCGCCCAAAAAGCAGGGTAAAATGGGTGCATGATTACATATCTAGGGGTTGCAATCGTCGTCATTATTATTGGGGTTGGCGCGTATGCATCTCGCGACTCTTTAAAAACGTATTTTGAAACTGGTGACGTGCCAAATCAGGAAGAGTTTAGCGATACGATAGACTCAACGATCAATAAGAAGGACGATGGAGTTACTGTTAACAGTGAGGTCGCTGCGCCTGTGACTAAGGAATTAACCGCCGACACTTCGATGGCGTCAGAGCAAGCCGGCCAGACGAAAGTACTGACCGAAGCTGAATCAGAGTTTTCACTGTCAGCTCCTACCGAAGTTACGTTTCGGTGGACACCGGTAGTCCCAAAGCCGCAAGACCCAGTAACATACCGCCTGAAAGTGTGGCAACTTATGCAAGGTCAGAACAGCACCGAGGCAATGCGTACTAACCAGCCGATAGTAACCAAGGACGTAGACAATATTACTCAGGCTGTCGTTGGCGGAATTTATACTGGCCCATGCAGGCCCCCGTATTTGTGTGAGTTCGTGTGGAGTGTTGAGGTGGCTAAAGCTGCGAGCACAGGGAGTACTAATGGTGCCGCAGAGCCTAGTACGGGCACTCGCTAGTCAAACCATCGAGCAGGCACTTATGAGCGACTAGCTCCGTGATAAGATTGAAACATGGAAAAGAGTAAAATAGTTAGCCTCGTCGTTAACTTTTCAATGGTACTATTCGTGGTTTCGCTTGCACTGCCGGCAATTGTTTATTCGGTTGGTGCATCAGGTCCTGTCGAAACTATGTTTGGGCTGAGTGCGCTCGTATCAGGCACTTTCCTGCTTCTCGCTGCAATCATGGGAGTTGGCCCAGGAATTGCATCACTTGCGTGGCTGTCGAACCTGTTTTACTTAGTAACTATAATATCACTAAGAGAGAAGGGGGGTGTGGGCGCTCAAGTCTGCGAGTGTAGCGCTTGCTTTAACGCCGTTTGCGTACCTCTTGGATACATGGATGGCAAATGAAGCTGGTACGGCCAATGCGCATTTCCAGTACTTGAGTTTTGGATACTACGTGTGGGTGGGGGCGATTGCTCTGAGCCTAGTTGCTGCTATCCTAGTTCGACAAGAGGTGGGTACTGTTCGCACCACAGTCAACGGCACACATTAGTGCATTAGTGGATTATTTACAAAGCAATTCTGTAGTCAGTGCGGCTACGCAATTTGAATAAATGCGAATGAAACTTGGCATGGTATAGTCTGAGTATGAAAATTACTGGTTTTGATGACACTATCGAATGGTATAACTCAAATTCAGATACATATGCTCAAAAGCTATCACAAGTTAGCCCAGATGAGAATGTAGACGATTTTGTAGCGTACTTACCTGCAAATAGTTTGGTGCTTGAAGTTGGTTGCGGGCCTGGAAGAGAGACGGCTTTATTTTCAAAACGAGGAATTAAAACAGTTGGTATTGATATTTCGTCAGGACTGCTTGAAGTTGCCCGAAAAGCTAATCCAGCGACTACGTATATTGAAGGGAATTTCTTGCATTTATCGTTTCCCAACGAGCACTTTGACGGAGTTTGGTCGCATGCATCGCTCGTGCACTTGGAGCAACTTGAAGACGCCGCAACGGCCTTATCAGAGTTTCATCGCGTGCTAAAACCAAATGGTGTGCTCTACTTGTTCGTCAAAGAACGGGTGGGTGAAGCTGCAACCGAAGTGGTAACCGACTCGCTGTCAAATCATGAGCGATTTTTCAGGTACTATTCTATCGAAGAATTATCTGTACTTGTTAAGCAGGCACGCTTTGATATTTTAGGCGTTAAGCAAAAAGCTGATGCGCATGGCAGGACAGAAGTAACTTGGATACAAATTATTGCTTCGAAGACTACATAATTTCCGGCTATCTTGCGTAGTTGTACTCTTTGAGAGGTGTAATTGAGTTCATCAAACTACTTCACTATAGTAAGTCCAGGGTGGTTGGGGGAGACGCGCGCGACGACATGGCCAGTTTCGCGGTATCCAATCATTAATTTACCCTTAGCGTCAAAGTCGAGCACGGTAAAGTATGGTGCGCGCTCGTCAGAGGGGCTTAGTTTAACGCCCGTCACCTTGACTCGTGAAATTTTGATCTCTATTCCAAGCTCTTTAGCACGCTGAATGCGCTCTTCGCGTGTGCTTTCATTTCGCTCTTTTGTCTTGCTGTTATGTTACACCTGGCTAGTAGGAAATCAAGTTGGCGGGTTAGTGGCAGGGAAGTGGGTGCTACTTCTTGCCCTTCTTTTTACTCGACTTTGCGGCAAGCATTGCGTGCTTGATGGCCTTACGCTTTGCGGTCTTGCGAGGGCTCTTGAAATTTCTTGCTTTAAATCCTTGACTTCTTTTTTTCATAGTTATTTTATTTACTTTATCACTATATAGTATACCTCTTTATGTGGATACGCTATACACGTGTTCGTAAAAATACTTTACCCGACGACTGCAGGTATATTCTTGGCCGGCATTACTTCGATGGTAGCGCCAGGAATGCCAAAGTGCGGGTGATCCGTAAAGAGTGCTGCGGCAGCCTCGTCGGACTCCGCTTCGATCACGGAATAGAGCATCACGTCGTTTTTAACATCAACGATTCCGTCTTTCGTAACGCGCTTGGTCTTGCCAGTGCCAGCGGTCGTCTTGAACGCAGCTCCGTGGGCAGCCATCCACGTATTCCAGTCAGCCATCATTTTGGCTTCCTCACTTTTACGTTCTGCTTCAGGCATTTTCATCCATACTTCTAAGTTTGCGGCTGGCGCGAGGTACAGAACGAGGTATGTATTCATATATCTAAAGTGTAGCACGGCTCAGCTAAACAACTAAAAGGGTTGGCAAGAAATGCTGAAATATGGTATACTCAGTGTGTATGCCAGACACTCGGACGTATGCTGATCGGCGCGAATACAATAAGGCGGCCGTTACGGCTCGGAGGCGCAAAGTCCGCAAAATGGCTGTAGATTATGCAGGAGGGAAATGTTGCGTTTGTGGTTACAGCACTTCGATACGCGCATTAACATTTCATCATCTAGATCCAAGTCAAAAAGACTTTGGACTGTCTGATCGAGGACTTACTCGTTCATGGGACAAAACAAAGAGGGAGATTGATAAGTGCGTGCTCCTTTGCGCTAACTGCCATGCCGAAGTGCATGATGGGCTAGCTAAAATACCCAAAAAGTACATTGCACGAAAGGGTTGAAATATGGTATACTCGCAATGCTTGGGCGTAAGCTTAAGTACGTACATTTCATTCCGCGGTAAGCTAAGGCTTGCCGCGTCATTCGGAGTCCATATGAGCAATTCTTGCTCATGCGTCCTCCTTCATTCCGCGGTAGCTCAATGGTAGAGCAGCTCCCTGTCAATAGGCAGCCTCCACGAGGAATCGTGGTTGCAAACTTTGGGATATCGGTGAACGCTAAGGCCGTAAGGCTATGCCAATACCGAGGGAACCCCGACACTACGTCGGGGGCACCGTAGAGACTAGATACCGAAGGGTCCAGACCGGATCGTGATATAGTCCACGCCACTAGGAAACTAGTGAATCAGTGTAAGGAGTTGGTTGTAGGTTCGAGTCCTACCCGCGGAGCAGCCGAGTAAAATGAATCCCGCCGTATGGCGGGTTTTTCATTTTCGAGGCTGCGAACGCGGGCAAGCCATTACCCGCGGAGCAAGTGCAATTAAAACTGGACCATGCGTCCAGTTTTTTATTGCACTCACAGTCGGTTGGACGAGAAGCGAGTGCGGGTGCCATTCATAGCAATGAATGGCCGCACGAGGCTGGGCTGGGCGGAGTAAGGAGCGTAGGCGACGAGCGAGCGCCCAGCCGAGTCCTACCCGCGGAGGCATGTGAACAAAATAAAGCGCCTACTGGCGCTATTATTTTTGGATTAATGTGTGATCCAAGAGGATAATCTGAATCATTTTTTATGAGAGGTTTGAGACTAGCTTCTCGGCTACATGTCGAGCTAACTCTTCATTCCCAGGTAAACCCATATTCTTAGTTTCCATTTCCAGCAGATATTCGACAAGTGCATCTTCATTTAACGCCCCCTCAAACCACATCGTTACGATTTTGGGTGCATAGTTATCATACTCGTCAAATGCATCTATGCCCGCATCATTCACTCCAATTGGGTCCCAATCGTTAAACAAAACTTGTTCAACAAACTTCAGTCTCTGAGTGTAATCTTTCTCATCTTTCATGGAAGAATTTTACCATAAATACTACAGAATAGTAGAGACAATTTAATAACCTTTGGACGTAGGTTCACGGTATTTGCCCAATCTGATACACTATGCGCATGAGTGAGTTCCGGCCGTTAACGGAAAACGAACCGTACCTAGTTGGGCTTTTTACAAAGGGTAGATTTGTCGAACCTGAATCCTACGTAATTGGGTTAAAGTACCTGTTATATGCGTAAAAATTTCATGGTTATCGGAATATCGGTTGCGGCTCTTGCAGTTTTGTTATATGTTTTTCAACCGACCAATAACCCCAATCACAATAAGGTTTATATTTTCGACGAAAAGACCGCCAGTGAAATCAAAAAAGAACTTAAACTGCCCTCTGAGGCAGTTATTGGTGGCGCGATTCAAGAAAACAATATTTACTACTTTAATGCATTTCCCATCGGCGACGAAGGACCTTCGTTTTGGGCGTTGATTTTAAAGAACCAAGATAAGGTTCAAGTTATTGATGCGGGCAATAAATCGCAGTATGAGATTAAATGTGCACTCCTTGCGCAATATTCAGTACCGATATCTATGTTTAAGTACTGCACCAATGAGGATTCGTCAATTATCAACCGTCTTACTCACCTTAAAACATCACCAGAAGAAATTTATGCGGAATGGGATAGAGGGATTAGATAAGTTCTAACCTCATCCAGCAGGCGGAGCTAGTATGTTATAGTTTGGCGCATGTTTTGATATAATACACACGTGATCGTCATTCAGACTCTCATTTCACTTGTAATCGCTGGAGCCGGTATTTATGTACTCACGCATGTAAATATGCTTTCCGGCGCCCTCCAAGACCACTATGTTAGAGAGGCAGAGAAGGTTCAGCTGAAGAAGGGTTTCTTGTCGTACTTATTTTTCTACAACCCAGAGTTATGGAAAACGCCCTTTGCAACATTTATCTTCAGGTTACAAGTTGTCAGCGGGGGCATCATTCTAATCGTCATTGCGTATCCTATAGTTTTCGGTACTGTAACACTATGAGCGCAATCGTTTTAGTCATACTTGGAGTACTTGCGTCCGTACTCCTGATTGATGGGGTTGCTACTATGCTCTCGGCTCGACACTTTGAACGTAGGCAGCGATTCTTCGGAATGGAGGTCAAGGCTCCGGCCCATGTAGACGAACAGAAATACAAACTAATTAATCGGATGCTTGCTGGTCTAAGTTCATATGGCGCAGGAAGTGTAGTGCTGTACTGGATTTACCAATATGTCAGCAGCGGATTTCAACTATGAAAGGTAAACTCATTTTTAACGGTGATTGTAAATTGTACGTATCACCATATACTTCGTGTACGTGGCGTGAACCTGACAATGTAGGTTTTTTATAGGCATATAATGATTACAGACATGAATAATGGAATCGCAGGGGCATATCAGAGAAAAGAGTACATGTGGTCTGGGGCGTGGATTTTTCTAGTTGTGATAGCAGTCCAGTTGGCTGGCATTGGAGGAGCAGTCGGTGCTACTTTAATGATGGAGGGTCTCTATCGGACTATCAAAAATCAAACCTATACCACAGTAATGAAGGCCCTGTACTCAGTAGGATACGTCGTTGGTAGTGTTGTAGTTGCTGCTGCCATTTTTTTGTGCTTAAGTTTACTCTTCAATCCACATTAGGAGTAAACTCCGTTACGAGCGATGCAGCAAAGCAGGTATTAAATGAAAATACCACTACAGTTACCTTAACAAGTACGACTACGGCAGGAGCTTTTCCTTCCAGCACGTTTAATAACATTTCAGATAACAGAATCTATACCGATGCAAAGAACAATTTTGAAATAAGTTATCCGAAATCGTGGACAGTTGCCGCTAATGGAACTAACAACATAGTCGTGGAGTTTGACGACCCCACTCCTAATTTGGTTGCCGTAGAGACAGTAGCTGTTGATAGGGGAATGACTGGCTACAGCGTTAAGCAGTACGCAGCGGGTGGAATGGAAGGATTCAGTACTGCTGCTGGTAGTGTAGATTTGCACGTAAAGATAATTTCCCAGAAAGAATTCACGTTGGCCGGCTCCCCCGCGTATGAAGTTGATTTTACGTACAACTTTCCCTTACAGGATGGTAGTGGTGTACCAATGCGCGCAACATCAGTTTTCGTCATTCGAGGCGACGCTGGGTATAACATCTTTGGTTCGTCGCAAGAAGAAGCCTGGTCAAAATACGAAGGCATTTTTGCCGCATCGACAGGTAGTTTCAAATTCCTAAAATAGTATGGACGAGCTACAAACAAAAATAGATACCAGGCAAGCAGTTGTAGGCCTCATCGGCCTAGCACTTTCAGCAGGATTATTTTTTTATAGCGCAATGTATATGAATGCAGAGGGCATATATTCAATACTCTCAGGTTTTGCACTACTTTGCGGGATGTTCTCAATTGGATATGCGTGCACTGGCAACCTCATCACCTCATCTGTTGCGCCCTCGATAATGTTTGTAACTTTTCAACTTGTGGGGCTTGTACCGCACCTTACTGACAGTTCGCCACTCAAACCTTTCTTGCAGTTTTTGGGTGCAAATGGAAAGTTGATCTTTCTACTTGCTATAGGTGCAGCGATTGCTACCCACAGATACCTTAACAGTCGTAAAGTCGTGGATATAAACTTATGACGTATTTGTCAGGAAATAAGTTCTAGCATCGTCCACTACGTGGAGAAGTCAGGAAAAATGAATCCCGCCGAATGGCGGGCTTTTTATTATCGACGTCAACTCAACTACCAGTTTATGCGTGATAAAATCTAGATATAAAAATTATGGATAACAACAGCCAACCGGAGCCGCAAGCATCAGGGAATTCGTCAATGAGTACGCCGCACCCAGACTATACCGCAGTCATCGGTATCGGATTTTTGGTCATGGCGGTCGTGATAATGGGTAGTGCGTTTTACATCGTGTTCAGTCAAGCAGGTAAGAGTTCAGCAGTGCAGCCAGCCGTCACCGAAGAGGCCATCTCTGATAACCGTGCTCAGCCAGTAATCGCGTCAACTACTGAAACCGCTTCGATTGAAGTCGTGCAAGCAGATGAAGTGGCGCCGGTGAATCAAGTGCTCGCTCCACTGCCGACCGAGCTGTCACGCGAAGTAAGCACCACCCTCATCGTGAACGATCCGCCTGCGGCACCGATCATTAAGTCAATTAAGGTTTTGGCCGACAGAGTCGTCATCGAGTGGAATGATTACTCGTTTAATGAATCGGGATTTGAAGTTCATCGAGCAGCTGGCGGCAAGCCGTGGACGATTATCGGTAAGGTGGGCGCCAACGTGACGACGTTCGTAGACATGGCACCTGTGTTTAACGGAATCAATAACTACTCAATCAAGTCAGTCAATGCATTCGGTACGGGAAACTCGGGTACGAGCGTCATCAATGGTCCCAGTGGTGCTACGAGCCCGTCGAACTAGCAAGAGTTAGGTTCAACTTAACTGCGCTGCGTGATATTGTATCTAAATATGGCAATATTTTTTTCGATAGTACTATTGGCAATTGGGTTAGGGATTTTAGTATACGGAGCTGAGTGGCTGGTTAAGGGTGCGTCTTCACTTGCCAAAGGCATGGGGGTTCCTGCGTTGGTAGTTGGGCTTACGATAGTGGCGTTCGGTACGTCAGCACCCGAATTAACGGTAAACGTCTATGCGGCTCTGACTGGCAACACCGATATCGCCCTTGGTAACATCGTCGGGTCTAACATAGCAAATATACTGCTCATACTTGGCGCAGCCGCACTCATTACCCCACTTGCAGTGGCACGATCAACTACCTACAAGGAAATCCCTTTTGCGATCCTTGCCATGCTCTTGGTATGGGCATTTGGCAACGACATACTGCTTGACGGTGCATCTCAAAGCGTCATCAGTGCAACCGACGGACTCGCATTCCTCGGCATCTTTGCAATATTCATGTACTATATCGTCGCCCTCGCTAAGAGCGAGCCACCAGCAGACGAAGCAGGCGTTACCGCATATTCAACTTCATACTCAGTGGGGCTCATCATCATTGGGCTCGCAGCACTCGTATTTGGTGGCCGCCTCTTAGTCGAGCAGGCAGTGTACCTCGCGACACTCGTTGGCCTCAGCCAGGCCGTCATAGGCCTTACCGTCGTAGCAGTGGGCACGTCATTACCTGAGTTAGCGACGTCAGTAGTTGCGGCTCGCAAAGGCCAAAACGATATTGCAGTCGGCAACATCGTTGGGTCTAACATTTTCAACGTGTTTTGGATATTGGGTATTTCAGCACTCATTGCACCACTCCCCGCTACCACATCGTTTAACCTCGACGTTATGGTGGGCATTGCAGCAACGCTCCTCCTATTTACCGTTATGTTTATTGGCAAGCGATACACACTCGAGCGCAATCAGGGTATTGCATTCATCGCGCTGTACGTCGCGTACGTTGCATACCTCGTCATTCAAGTTGGATAGCTTCAAATACAGATGCTATTAACTTACTAACCGCTACGCAGCTGCGTATTCGCGGATTTCAGTTGCCTTATTATTCTTGAAAATATTCTTGGCGATTGAGACTGGACTGCGCGTCACGACGACGAACTTGCCGTTCTTGATGTGCCTTTCGTATATCGCAGCGTCTTCACGCACGACTCCAAGTTCATAGAATGCACCGGCGAGCCCTCCTGCGACGACTCCAGTCGTAATTCCAGCCGCGACTGCGCCACTCAGGCCCATGAGGGTAGCAAGCGGGCCAGCTACGAAGAATGACCCGATGCCAGGGAGTATGCCGTTAGCAACTACAAGGCCCGCTATTGCACCAACGACCGCGCCAGCTGTTGCGCCTGCACCCGCGCCTACCGTAACTCGAGCGACATCGTTCGTGTCTTCAAGCTCGTCTACTGAGTCGCCGTAAATGCTTGATATTTGGCTGTCTGCAATTCCGCTTGAACGAAATTCATTGATCGCGGCTTCAGTGCGCTCGCGTGTATTAAAGACTCCTATAGTTGTTGTGTTGTTCATACTTTATTGAGTTATGGATATACAGTAGGTGCCGCGTCGGCGTGCCTGTGCTTACACGAGCCGCCAGCTGCATTGAAATGAAGTCGCGCATGGTCCGTCTAGTACAGTACTAGAGACATTACGTTCCATTACGTACCCCTAACTAATAAAAGTATGAAAGGCTACGTCACGAATATCGAAAAGTTGACTCGCGATAATGAGAACTTTCGCGAAGTGCTGTACACAGACAAGAACAGTCAGCTGGTGCTGATGTCCCTTCTTGTTGAAGAGGAGCTGGGTGAAGAGGTGCATGATGTTGATCAATTCCTGCGTGTTGAGCAGGGTACGGGGACCGCAATAGTGAGCAGCATTGCATACGCGATAGCTGACGGGAGCATCGTGCTCGTACCGGCTGGCACGAAGCATAACATCATCAATTCAGGTAAAGACGTCATGAAACTGTACACGCTCTACATGCCGCCACACCATCGCGACGGAGTCATACACAAGACCAAGGCGGAAGGGGACGCCGACCACGAGTTCTTCGACGGAGTGACGACCGAACCGAACTAACGTAAACGTATGATACTAAAAAATAGTGGCAAGTATGGCAATGCCGTCGGAGAAGACTTCTTTGAAAAATCGTGGGAGCAGAGTTGGACGTATATCAAAACGGTGGTTGACGTCGTGCGCGAGCCGATGCTCATTCTCGATAAAAACTTTAAGATACTCGCTGCCAATGAACCGTTCTACGAAACGTTTCGTGCAAAGCCTGAAGATACTATTGACCACGACTTGTACAAGCTAGGGAATGGGCAATGGGACATCCCTGAACTCCGGAGCTTTCTGGATGAGGTGCTGCCGAAACAAACCTTCTTTAAGGGATTTGAAGTGGCGCACAATTTCCCGTCTATAGGGCGCAGAGTGATAGTCATTAACGCGCGCCAACTTCACTTTAAGGAAGACACTAAATACCCACCCATCATACTACTCGCTATGGAAGACATAACTGAAATGATCGCTATTGCCGAGCGCATGTCGAGTCACATTAACAATTTTGAAAAGAAAATTACGGAGCAGGCAGAGAAGATGAATAAGGATATCGACTCGCTTCAGGACGCGATGAGCAAGATTAAGAAAAAGAAGTAACGCGTAGTGCCACGTGGAGTGCAGCGCACGAATACCCCGGTAGCGGCCACACATGGAGGAGCGCCGCCGTCAATGCATAAAACGATATATGGACAAAATACGAAATCATAAATCCAGAATGTATACGAAGTATGAGGACTGGGAAGAGTGGTGCCGCAGCAAGCGCGCTGAGCGTATAGAAGAGTCCGTACGTACTCGTCGTATTCGTAAAGGTGAACATTACTAAGTGCGCCCCAACAAACAGGACGACGAAGGCAACGGTCGTCGCACGCAAACTCTTGAAGTACCCGGAGAGCGCAATAACAATTACCGCGACCAAAATTTGCTGCGCCAAAATTTCAAATGCCTTGGGTATGAGGTAGAGCGGCGTCGCAAAGAGTATGTCGGTATAGGGCGGGAACGCAAGTCCGCTCGGAGCGATGCCGCGCGCGAGCACCGCAACACACCCCAGGAGTAGCAAGCCACTTCCGAGTATCCACCAGACGTAGGGAATTACATTCCTTTGCAAATCGGGGATCTCGCGTCTAATATGTGCACCGAAATGCGCAAAGAGCACCACGCACCAAACCGCGTAGTATGCCGCCACGATGAACGGCGCACTATTATAGTCGATAGAATCTGAAAAAAGTGAGAGTCCCGAATACCCGAGTACGATTAGTATCCAGAATCCGCTGGCGACCGATATCTGATGCAGCGGTTTCATCACGCTGTGCCGTCAGTTAGGCGGGGATATTACAGATTCTGTAATGTGCGTTTGGACATAACGGCACGTACTGTATGAAGTGCGTATGGTAATGGCTGCTCGAATCGCAACAGTGTTGGCGTTTGTTGCTGTTGCGGTTGCGCTCGTGTGGGCTGGGCTCACGCAGAGTGCAGTGATTGGAAACACACTTCCAGTACTCAACACTGCCGCGGCGATCCTGTTCCCAACGCCCGAGCATCAGTATGTTGAGGTTACTGCTGGGTGCCGCTTTGACTACGTTGGTGACTGCGTTAATGTCCGGACCGGACCCGGGCTCGAGTACCAAGTTGCACTCAAGCTCCGTACGGGCGTAGTACTCCGCGTTGCGACGAGCACTGTCGTTGGTGGCGGCCGCGAGTGGTACAAAGTCGAGTTCATCCATCAACTGCTGTACCCTGAAAGAGTCGATGGCGCATGGTACGTTGCGGCGGAGACAGTAAGTCCATACTTCGGTACTGGCGACGTGGTCCTTACGAAAACATCAGCAAGCACTACCAAGCGCGTGGTGGTCGATGTAGGCCAGCAGATGCTCTTTGCGTACGACGGTGACGCCCTATTCATGGAAGAGCCTATCTCAACAGGACTCGAGTTTACCCCAACGCCGCGCGGGACGTTTACCGTATTCAAGATGACGCCCAGCAGGTTCATGCAGGGTCCCATCCCAGGCGTGAGCGAGCAGGTCTACGACCTACCCGGCGTGCCGTGGAATTTATATTTTACTGAAGGCGGGGCGGTGATACACGGCGCGTACTGGCACGACAGCTTCGGTAAGAAGTGGTCACACGGCTGCGTGAATATGCCACCTCAAAAGGCCAAGGCACTCTACGAGTGGGCCGAAATAGGAATGAAAGTAGTCGTGCAGTAATCCTATGCAACAGCGACTCGCGAATCTTCCGGTACGTTCGCAACTTTAACCACGATAGAGTCCCAAAGCGCGTCCTTGGTAGTGTCAACGAAATCCTGAGGCTGCTGAGGAGTCATCTTCGCGAATACCTCTTCATACATCTTGTAGAAGGTGCGCTCAGCATCACCCAAGTCACTCGTAATCAGCGGCACTTCCTCAAACGGTACTTCAACAACAGGCATCGCCATTGACTCGGCGTAACTGCGGAGCGTGTTGCGCGCTTTGAACAACTCTGACTTTTCAAACTCGGCAATGTCGGCCACAGCACCAAACGTAATACCGCAGCAGTGCGCCTGAGAGAAGCATAGACCCTGTCGCCCCAAGAGCGCATTGAGCGCATGGCGGTTAGGCTTGGCCATCATGAACGAGAGGAAACTCGTGTGAAGCTCATTGACTGCGCGCGGACGGAAACGCGTCCACTCATGCTCGCCCGTCTTTGCGACGATAGAGAGCGGGGCATACAGCACCTTGCCGAACGTCCCAAAGATCCCGCGGACGTTTTGATCGAACATCTCTTTGAGGAGCATGAACGTGACGAACAAGTTTACTTGCGGCGACAGGTCCTTGGTAAGCACGGCGTAGAGCTCGTCCGCGTACGCGCTTTGGTGCGGGAACTGAGCTTTGATATCCGCGAGGTGAGTCTGGTTAAGAGGGAGGAGTCGTTCGTTATACTCTTTGTTGCACATATAGTTATAGTTAAAAATAATTCTACCCGGTCGTCTGGTAGGACTTGTTGCGCTCTATCTTGTCGATAGTGCGGGTAAGCCTCGTGTCTCCCGAGTGAGAGACGCTTCGTCCAAACGCAATGATCTTGGAAAGCGCGACATCATGCTCGTCCTGCGCCATGTCGGACGAGAGTGCGGTGATGGTGTGGAGTGGGAATGCAGCGCGCACGAGTGCGTCGTCATGAGTCTTGGTTGCAACGATGCCGTATGGCGTACCGTAAAACTCGAGGAGCTCGACTATCCCTGCTGCGACCTTGATGCTGTGCGGCGTTGGCTCGGCAACTACGATCGCGGCAGTAAAGCCCGTCGTCACGCCGGTCCCCACGCCGTCGAGCCCCGCCTTTTCGTCCACGATGACCGTGGCGTCGCCAGTCGTTAGTAGCGGCAAGTACACCTTGAGCGGCGTCGTGAGTGAATGGCTACACGCCTCGTCGTGAAGGATGTTCGACGTGTGCGGGCCAGATACTAAAACAGAGAGGTGCGCTGAGGGCTGATGCGCGTACTTGGCGGTAACGGCGTCGTGCGGGAAGATCTTGAAGCGCTCATGAGTGCTGAGTGCGTCGCGGTAGTTGGCGGTCGGCTGGTAGCCAGCATAGATGAGCAAGTCGGGTAGGGAAGAGCCGAAGTACGTGCCGCCAGCGTCCGAAACTCCGAGGTTGAATGCGAGGTCCTGATTATGGTCGTTATCGATAGCGAGCGTGGGCTGCTCGCGCTCGGCCAAGTAGCGTACGAGAGCTGTTGCCGTCGTCGTCTTGCCGCTGCCGCCCTTGCCGAGTACCCCGATGATCATATAACGCGAATGTTTCGCATTATCATAATATACCAGCAGTAAGCCTTGTCAAACGGGCTGCAGGGTGGTTCAGTGGATTAATGGCACGCACTCCAAGTCAGCGCAACAAGGTGCTCGCATACTTTACTCGTACAGGTAAGCCCGTCACGAGGCAGGAAGTGTGCAGTGCATTGCCCAGCATGCACCAAGCCACCGTCTACCGCGCCATTAGCGAGCTCGTTGCTAGTGGTACCGTCCACGAAGTGAGGCTCGGCGCTGACATGCGCTACGAGCTTTCGAACCATCATCACCACCATATAGTCTGTAGTGCCTGCAGCAAGATTGAGGACATCCACTTCGAGCCCAAACAGCTTGACAGTCGCGCGCTAGCTGCAAGCCGCACTTTCGCCCGCGTCGACTCCCACTCCCTCGATTTTTTTGGCCTTTGCAAGAAGTGCGCTTGCTAACGCGCACTGGAAGGACTGTCACTGAGACCGTGAGCCTTTGCACGTTAAACCACTTGGTCACGCCACATTACTTTGCTACTGTGTAGGTAGGAGGGGAATAGGCGAGCACACTCCTTTAAGATACGAATTACTATGCCCGAAGAACAAAAGCGAATACTTGAGAGACAGTTATGGGCAGTAGCAAATACGCTTCGCGGCAAAATGAACGCCGACGAGTATAAAGTATATATACTCGGGTTCATTTTCTATAAGTACCTTTCGGAAAAGTTAGAGCTTTACGTAAACGAAAAACTCCTTGCACGCGAAGACTATACATACGCCGATATCAACCCAACGAGTAAAGACGGCAGGGAACAGCTCGCAACTATCAAAGACCTTGCTCTTGAAAGCCTCGGATTTTTCCTTGGGCCGCGGGAACTCTTTTCATACATCGTTGCAAAGGGAAGGGGTGATATAAAAACAGACAGCATATTCATCCTTAGTGATCTTCAAAAAGTCCTTGACGCAATAGAGCGTACCGCTATGGGTACTGACAGTGAAGATGACTTCAAGGGACTCTTTGATGATGTTGACCTGTCCTCAAGTAAGCTTGGACGAAGTGAAAAAGATAAAAACGAGACTCTCGTAGAGGTGCTTTCGCATCTTGCGGGCATCGACTTTAAGCTCGCTGACACCAAGAGCGATTTACTTGGTGACGCATATGAGTATCTTATCGGCGAGTTTGCTGCTGGCGCGGGCAAGAAGGGTGGTGAGTTTTATACTCCTGCGCAAGTATCACGCTTGCTTGCTCGGATTGTTACCGATGGCAAGAAAACTCTCCGCTCCGTCTATGACCCTACCTGCGGTTCAGGCTCACTCCTTCTTCGTGTCGCGGACTATGCCAGCGTAAAAAACTACTATGGACAAGAGCTGAATCAAACCACCTTTAACCTTGCTCGCATGAACATGCTTTTGCATGATGTTCGATTTGACCGCTTCGACATTCGGCAAGGCGACACGCTACGTGACGACCAGCACCCTGACCTAAAGGCGGAAGCGTTAGTTGCCAACCCGCCATTTGGCTCAAAGTGGAAGGGTGATACTGACCCTATACTCTCTCAAGATGACCGCTTTACACAGTACGGGCGGTTGGCTCCAAAGAGTGCTGCTGATTATGCTTTCGTGACCCACATGCTCCACCACCTCGCAGACAACGGCACTATGGCTGTTGTGTTGCCTCACGGTGCGTTATTCCGTTCTGGCGCTGAAGGTGTGATTCGCCAATACATCATCGAAAAGCAAAACTACCTCGATGCAGTCATTGGCTTACCCGCTAATATCTTTTATGGCACAGGCATTTCTGCCACCATCATGGTGTTTAAGAAGTGTCGCAAAGACGATGATGATATTCTATTTATTGACGGGTCCAAAGAGTTCGTAAAGCAAGGAAATCAAAACTACCTTACCGATGAAAGCGCAGACAAAATCTTTAGCACCTACCAAAAGCGTGAGGTGATTAAGCGATTTTCCCACCGAGCTTCGTTAGCGGAAATCAAGGAGAACGACTACAATCTAAATATCCCTCGTTACGTTGATACGTTTGAGGCGGAGGCTGAGGTGGATATTGACGCCGTAGCAAAGGAACTTCAGACACTAACAACTGGCGAAGCAGAACTACACGACAAGATAGCTAGCTATTGCAAAGAGCTAGGTATCACGAAGCCCTTTTAATGATATGGGTACTGCTACTAAACAACAGAATAAAGTACCTGCGCTGCGATTTAATGGTTTTAGTGAATATTGGGATACCAAAAGTTTAGGCAGTATTTGCGTTAAGGTCGGTAGTGGGAGTACTCCGAGAGGCGGTGAAACTGTGTATACTAATACAGGCATCCTTTTTTTGCGGAGCCAGAACATTCAAGATGGCAAACTTGATTTAAATAGTCCTACATATATATCAAATCAAATCCACGAAGAAATGGCCGGTAGTAAGGTAGAACCGAACGATATTCTCCTAAATATAACTGGGGGTTCTTTGGGTAGGTGCTGTGTGGTCCCTAAAGACTTTACGACGGGCAATGTTAGTCAACATGTCTGCATAATCCGTTTAGATGATAACAATGTACCTGATTTTATCCGTACGATTATTGCTTCTTACAACGGCCAGAAGTCACTTTTAAGACTCCAGACTGGTAGCGGGAGAGAGGGTTTAAATTTCCAAGCCGTGCGATCATTTAAACTTGCAATACCAACACAGGTTGAACAGCAAAAAATTGTTGACTTCCTTGGGGCTGTAGATGCATGGATAGATAACCTCCACCAACAAAAAATCGCACTCGAAACCTACAAACGAGGCATGATGCATAAGCTCTTCACTCAACAGGTCCGCTTCAAAGACGTGAATGGCGCTAACTTTCCAGTGTGGAAAACGGTGCAGATGAATGATGTCGGTGAATCATATAGTGGCCTAGTTGGTAAATCAGGTGAGGACTTTGGCCAAGGTCGACCCTATATTACTTATAAGCAAATATTTGATAACAGTGTTATTGAAACGAGTAAGTTTGCCCTGGTCACGATTGCTCCTGGCGAGAGACAGAGTCAAGCTAGACGTGGAGACATTTTTTTTACAGTCTCATCAGAAACTCCTGAAGAGGTCGGTTATGCCTCGGTGTTACTTGAGGATGTAAATCCTTACCTCAACAGTTTTTCCTTTGGCTTTCGTCCAAAGTCACTCGCAAAGCTTCTGCCGGAATATGCAATATATCACTTTAGAAGTGCCCCTTTTCGACGACAAGTAGTAAAGCTCGCTCAAGGTAGTACACGTTATAACATTTCGAAAGTTCAATTTATGAAGCTCATCATTGAGCTACCATCGTTTAGCGAACAACAAAAAATCGCCGACTTCCTTACTGCTCTCGATGGGATGATCATTGCTAAGGCAGAAGAAATTACTAAGGCTGAGCAGTGGAAGAAGGGCTTAATGCAGAAGATGTTTGTATGAAAGGATCTCATCTCTATACATTGTATATAGATGAAACGGGAAATCGTTACCCCCATCATAATCATAGTAAGCATAACGATGGTATGGATCACTTTGGTTGGGGAGGTATTTTGGTTCGTAAAAGCGACGAAGATTCTATTCTGGTAAGAATGAAGGAGTTGAGAAACAAATGGGGGATAACATACCCGCTGCATTCATCAGAAATCCGTAATTCACGAGATAATTTTGCTTGGCTCGGTAAGGGCGAGAAGACAAGAGTTGAGTTCTTAGAAAATTTAAATGATTTTCTAACAGATCTGCCTGCAATTGGTTTTGGTGTCGTAGTGTCTCGTTCTCGTTACAATAAACGTTTTCGTGAGCAGTATGGTCAAGGGCGCTGGGAGCTTTGTAAGAGCGCGCATCCAATATTAGTTGAGCGTGTCGTGCGATATTTGTTAAGGGTAGATCCTGAGGCAAGATTGCGTATCATATTTGAAGGATCGAGTGGTGCTGAAAATAAACTAATTGTTGAATACACACGTGATATAAAACGAGACGGGCATCCGTTCCAGAAAGACAATGCAGATAAGTACACCCCACTTGCTCCGCGTGTTTATGATCGTGTAATAATCGGCGATGCTCAATCGCAGCCTAAAAGTAATTTTTTTCTCCAGATTGCTGATTTGTATATTTACCCCATTGCAAAACGTGCTTATCAGCCCGCATATTTGCCATGGGTACTATTGTATGAATCTCAGCATGTGATTGATGCTTTATTAGATCCTGAAAGGCGCCCAAATGAAGGGATTAAATACTATTGCTTCGACATTGATTAAAAAGTGCAATGCAAAACAGCCGGGTTTAAAACCGGCTGTTTTGGGCCCGCATAACGCTGTTTGGGCTCGTGGATCTGGCAAAATGCCGATCCTGTATAACTATTATATACTGCATACATGGCCACGTTGCAAGGTATGTGCATAAGCTTAAATTTTGAAATATGACCCACCAATCGGAATCACAGCTAGAAAAATCACTTGTAGAGCGCCTGACACGGCTCGGGTTTACCCCTGTAGTCATTGAAGATGTCACAGCACTAGAGACAAACCTGAGGTCCCAGCTTAGTAAGTTCAACAACACCGCTTTTTCTGATGGTGAATGGGCTCGCATCATGAATCACCTAATGAAGGGTGACCGTTTTCATAAGGCCAAGACACTACGTGACCGATTCTCTTTGAAGCGTGATGACGAAACTACCGCCTGGATTAAGTTCTTTAACATGGAGCAGTGGTGCAAGAATGAGTATCAGGTAACGCAGCAATTAACTCAGGTCGGCAAGTATGAGAACCGCTACGATGTGACGCTTTTGATAAACGGCCTACCTCTGGTCCAAGTTGAGTTGAAGCGGCGCGGCATTGAGATGAAGGAGGCGTTTAATCAAATCCAGCGATACCATAAGCACACGTATACAGGCACTCTTTTTGAATACGTGCAGGTGTTTGTTATTTCAAATGGCGTAAATACCAAGTACTTCTCCAATAACCCGAAGCAGACGTTTGAGCAGACGTTCTTTTGGACTGACGTAGATAACACCAAAATTACTCGCCTGGAGGACTTTACCGATGTATTCCTAGAAAAGTGCGCCGTGTCTGAGTTGATCGCTGAGCATATCGTTTTGGCTGAATCAGAGCAGATACCAATGGTGCTTCGACCGTATCAGTATTACGCTGTGAAGGCTCTAGAGAAGCGTGTAAACGAATCAAACAAGAATGGCTACATCTGGCACACCACCGGAGCAGGGAAAACACTTACGGCATTTAAAACTAGTCAAATACTCTCTCGCAATCCTGACGTGAAGAAGGTGATGTTTGTTGTGGACCGTAAAGACTTGGACATCAAGACAACTGAAGAGTTCAATTCGTTTTCTGATGGTTCGGTGGACGGTACCAACAACACCAATGCTCTAGTGAAGCAACTCGCTGATCCTAACCGCAAGCTCATTGTTACCACTATTCAGAAGCTTGATATTGCGATTGGACGAGACGGTTACCTGAGGCAATTTGAATACCTGAAGGATGAGAAGGTGGTGATTATCTTTGATGAGTGTCACCGCAGTCAGTTTGGACAGACACATGCTCGTATTAAATCGTTCTTTAACAGAGCTCAACTTTTTGGATTTACCGGCACCCCCATCTTTGCGGAGAATCATGTGGGCAAAGTAACTACCAAGGACGTATTTGGCGATTGTTTGCATAAGTACATCATAACGAATGCTATTTCAGACAGTAACGTTTTAGGGTTCTCAGTGGAATATGTCGGACGATACAAGCAGAAGGATCCTGATGTGCTTGATGCTGATATTTTTGCTGATGCACTGGTTGAAGGCATTGATACAAAAGAGGTACTCGAAAGCCAAGACCGCCTGGAGAAGATTGCTGACTACGTTCTTCATGACTGGAAACGAAAGACTAAGAATGGCAAGTTCAATGCTCTCTTTGCGGTATCAAGTATTGATGTCCTCAAACGCTACTACACGCTCATTAAGGCTAAGGGTGGCGACGATATTAAAATTGCCACTATCTTCACCTACCACGCCAACGAAGCTGATGATGAGAACAGCGACCTCGACAATGACCCTCTAAACACTGAAAACGCCCCTGTAAACCAGCATTCCCGTGATTTCCTAGAGGAATGCATCAAAGATTACAACGCCCTCTATAGCACCAATTACAACACCGATAAGTTCTACGATTACTATAAAGACCTGCAGAAACGCATCAAGAACAAGCAGGTGGATTTGGTACTGGTGGTCAACATGTTCCTCACTGGATTTGACGCTGCTCGACTCAATACGCTCTATGTCGATAAAAATCTTCGCTACCACGGACTGATTCAGGCGTATTCACGCACCAACCGCCTGCTCAACTCGGATAAACCACACGGTAACATCGTCTCATTTCGTAACCTCAAGGAAGCAACGGACAAAGCTCTGGCTCTCTACGGGGATGAAAACGCTAAGGAAGTAGTATTTAAAAAGCCATACGAGGAGCAGAAGAAAGAGTTTGAGGAAAAACTAGCTAAGCTAAAAGAAGAAGCACCTACCATTAATTCAGTTGATGCACTGCAGGGTGAGCAAGAGAAAGCTAGCTTTGTGCAGGCATTCCGTGATTTACTACGCCTCAAATCGTCACTGGAAACCTTTGCCGAATTTTCTTTTGAGGACCTGGGAATTGCCGAGCAAGAGTTTTACGACTACCAAAGCAAGTACCTTGATATACACGCTGGCATTAAGGACTGTGAGCGAGAGAAGGAATCTATACTCGACCAGATTGACTTTGAGCTAGAGCTGACTGTTCGTGACCTCATCAACTTCGACTACATCATCCAGTTAATTGCAGGGCTTAAAAACATTACCTCTGACGCGGTTCGAAAGAAGAAGGCGGACGATATCTTAAAGGTGTTTGATCATGATGCTAACCTCCGCAAGAAGAAAGATTTAGTTAAGAAGTTTATTGAGGAGAACCTGCCAAATGTTAAGCGCTCGGATGAAGTAGAGGCAGCGTTTGCAAAGTTTTGGCAAAGCGAACGGTCAAACAAACTTCAAAACCTTGCTCAAACTGAACATATCACTCAGGAACATATAGAGGCATTGATAGGTGAGTATCTTTATACTGAAAGACTCCCAAGCGGTGAAGACATAGTTGAGCGACTCCCAGAGCGGCCACGCCTTATGGAGCACAGGTCAGTAATAAATCGCATCAGAGATGCCATAAAAGATATTGTCGATGTATTTGAATGGTAAGGCTTAGTGAAAATTAAGTGCTACGCTTACTACATGAGTAAGCTGGTGAAGGAGGCATGCAAATTTCTAGCGAGTGCGAGTTGGTGAATTGGATTCATCAAGCGCTAGCAATTTGTGCGGAGGGTAGGGCAGTGGTACAGTGGCACCATGTCAAAGGAAAAGTTAGTTACATTCGGTCAGATCAAATCTGCACTCAGGAGTAAGTACGAAAGTCCGCAGGCAACCACCGTTGAGTCCGCATCTATTGGCGGCGGCGTATACGTGTTCCGCGGCGACACAGTCGAAGTCCCCACCCAGCAGGGCACCCGCACGGGCATGATCGTCAAGATTGTCCGCGATGATTTGAACGACATCAAGCACGGCTACGCGAGTACGTCACTCGTCCTTGCCACGGGCGACCACACTACGCGACTCATCAGTCAGTTTGCAATTTCGAGTACTATTAAAATACTTGCTCGCGGCCGCAGGAATAAGCAATCATGGACCGGCCGCAGCGAGCGATTCTTGCCCGAATTCCGTTAGCACTACGCGCGTTACCGATGTGGGCAGCCGGCCCAGCAGCAGGGGCGACGCTCACCGCGAGACATTTTATCGATCATCACTTTGAGCCTGCGCGTACGCGTCTCGGCCTGCTTGCCTGAGGTGACCCAGCAGATCCATTCATTCCGCGCGAGTGGGGTGATGTCCGCCCACAGCGCAGCAGTCTGCGCTTTGCGTGCGATCACCATTTTCATATCCTTAGGGAGCGTGTGCATACTGTAATGGTACCCCGCAATTAACGGCAGGGTAGTATGCTGTACACCATCGCTGCTGTTTTGATCATACTATGGCTCCTTGGAGTCGTCACGTCGTTTACTTTAAACGGGTTCATTCATGTCCTCCTCGTAATAGCGGTCGTCGTGGTACTGCTGCGCGTCATCCGTGGCGAAAACCCACTGAGGTAGCCTGCACAGTAAACCGTAGTCGCATCGAATAATGTGCTGTAATAGCGCATTAGTGGTCCATACCCCAGCGTGGTAGTATGCACCGATGTTACTACAACTCACCCCGCTCATAGTGGTTAACAGTCCTGTAGCCACTTCATCATTAATAACAGTACCTGAAGTACCGTTTTATTCGCAGTTTAAAGATATTAGTACACCTTCGCGCCGAACGACCGCGTGCGGCGTAACGAGCCTCGCCATGGTCATTGACTACTATACAGACGCCACACCACCCAACACATTACTCAAGCAGGGACTCACTTCCGGCGCGTATATCAACGGCGTCGGGTGGTCGCACCAAGGATTGATCAACTTATCCAAAAAGTACGGCTTCACTGGTAAGGCGTATGACTACTCGAAGTCACCGTCAGCCACTGCGTACGAAAAGTTTACGAAGCAGTTAAGCGACGGCCCCGTGATAGCATCGATCCACTACAAGTTTGACCCTAAGAGTACCATTCCGCACCTCGTCGTTATCAACGGTATCAAGGACGGAGTCGTGTACTATAACGACCCAGCGGCTAAGGTAGGCAACCAGCATATCAGCGTCACTGCATTCCTCAAGGGATGGAAGCAGCGGTACATAGTCGTGCGCCCTGCGTAAGCTCAAGCGAGCTGTAATTAAGCACACTCCACTCCGGCATGTTGAGTATGAGTACTCAAACGACCTACGGGATTGCATTGCTGTTCATACTGTTTATTGCAGGCGCTTTCTTAGTGCAACGTATGGTCGTTCAAAACACTCCGGCTCCCATCGTGGTAAGCACGGGGATGAATGATTGGAATTGGGTATCTACGAATGCCGCATCTTCAACTGCATCGTCAAGCATTCAGTTCATGTATCCGAACCCATTGCCGACGAAGTACGTTACTGCGCAAGGGTGGCCACCGCGCATCAGTGCAACTGTTGGAGTGCTGTCGTGCACGCAAGGCACGAGTACCACGAGTCGCGTCATAGTCGGGCACGTGTACTGCGTCACTACTACTGAGGAAGGTGCGGCCGGAAGTACCTACACGACGTACGAGTATGCAACGCAGCTTAGTGCCAACGTCATCCGTGCGACGTTCGTACTGCGGACGGTGCAGTGTTTGAACTATGACGAGCCAGCGCGCAGCGCATGTACGAAGGAGCAAGCAGAGTTCGAAACTGACGCGCTCGCTGACCGTATCATCTCGAGCGTGCGGCTGCAGTAGACTCGCAATGGAAAGTGGGCTTGGTATACTGAATCAGTATGCCCGTTCACCAGAAGAAGCGGAGGAGAGGTGAAATAGCAAAGTGGGTTTCAGCCCACATCAAACGGTCCCGCTACGAAGAGTTCGAATGCGCGTACTGCGACACGTCGATCACCTGGGGCTCCGAGTACGAGCGGCGCGTCTTCCGCGAAGGGTCGACCCTCCGCATTGAGCGCAGGCATTCATGCCCTGAGTGCCCCGACCGGTACCCCGGTTGCGGCAGGTAGTGGACTAGTCACGAGTGAACATCCGCATCAGTTCATTGAAATTGATTTCGCGGTCACCCTGCTTGTTGATACTTCCAAAGGCAACGACGAGCGCGCGGCGGAGCTTGCGGAATGCTGAATCTTCGAGTTGTCTGATGCGCTCTTTACTTACCGGCGTTCCTTCACCGTTTGGCATTTTCTCCGCAATCTTTTCAAGTGTCATTTCACTTTCAGTGGGTGATCCGATACCGAAGTGCAACATCACGGCTCGCATTTCCTTCGATGATAGTGAATTCAAAATTATGCTTTCAAGAGTGTCGCGCATGAGCTTGTTCCGGAGTGGTGCTGAGTTGAAGTTAGCGTGAAGTGGGTTTCCCAACATGCCGACCCTATCCGCACGTGCCTCTTCATCGATCACCTCAACAGGCACGGTGAACGTTTCGTCAGGCATAAAGAGTTTTCGATCGCGGCGGTCAACCTCGATTGACGTACCGGTAGGCTCTACAGCTTCAGCCGACGGATGCGCTGCGCTCTGACGCGCGAGGAGTACGCGCTTCACATCTGTTTGGAGGTTAACTGGCATGCGCAGCACTCCGCCGTCAGTATTGATGAGTCCTATGATCTCATTATCAATGCTGATGCGCGCTAATGAAAGGAAATTAGCGTCGGGGTATTCAGGGTCAAACTTTTCGATTGCTGTAAGGAGCCCCATCATGCCTGCTTGGAGCAAGTCATCAGGGTCAAGCGCGCCCGACTCAACGAAGCGGCGGCGCTTCATGGCATGGAAGACGCGTTGGCGCACGAACGGGTAATGAATGAGTACGAGTTCCGAAATATTCTTTGACTTGATCAGCTCGTTTTGTTCGTCCTTTGAAACTTCGATGCGGCGGCGCTTTGAGTTAGTCCGGTAGAGCGTGCCGTTCACCCACGAGTACTTACTTTCGTAGTGCGCAGTGTTGAGGTGTGCGCCAAGTTTGAAGTAAGGGAAGCGGTGTTTACCAGCTGACTGCTGTTTGAAATAGTCTTCGAGTATAGGGTGAAGTGGGTTGAATATCGCGTTTCCGACTTTGGGAAATTTGTTCTGCGGTACTTTCACATGCGCGAGCGCCTTGCCTGTTGGTTCAACAAGCCCCATCGTCTGAAGGTGCTCGATGTCTTGCGCGTCACTTACGTGGACTGACTCGATGTTGTCCCACGCACTGATCCCTACGTTCTTCAAGAGCTGGAGCACGGCTTTGCGCTCCACAACGTCTGAATTCTTAGTATTCAAAACAAGCTCTGGCCTGCCCGGAGCGAAAGGTGAGAGTTTAAAGCGTCGTCCCGCAAGTAGGGAACTGAGGTCTTCAAAGCCGCTTTCAGGTCGAGATTTCTCGGATTTCTGCATCTATATAGTATAGCATTTATTAAGCTAAAAGTCAATACTATGGTAACACGTGCTACTGTAAAGGTATGAAGGAAACTATTGCAATTATTGCAGCACTCCTTGCTATTGTCGGTAACTTACCGTACCTCTGGAACATTATTAAGGGCACGACCCGACCGCACCCGTATACGTGGCTCGTAGGCTCCGTCGTATCGTGCGTCATCTTCTTCGGGCAACTGCAGGCAGGGGCGGGGATAGGCGCACTTCCAACCGCAGCGGCTGAAATATTCACGATCATCATTTTCCTCTTCTCACTCAAGTATGGGTTCAAGGGAATTACGCGGAGCGACACGATATTCCTCATGGTGGCGCTCCTTGCCATAGTCCCATGGGTGCTCACGCGCGACCCAACCATTTCGGTAATCCTTGTGGTTGGAATTGACCTCGTTTCGTTCATTCCGACGCTCCGCAAGTCATGGAATGTCCCGACCTCTGAGACGCGGCTCCTCTACTCGATGAACGTAGTGCGGCACATACTCGCACTGATGTCTCTTGAGGCCTACAACATCGCGACGACGCTGCACTCCATTGCCATGATTATTCTCAACACTGTCATGTTCTTGATACTTTCGCGCAGTCCCAAGAGTAAGAGACGTGTATAGTATACTAATTAAGTATGCTCATACTTTATGTAAAAGATAACTGTCGCTATTCCAGACGTGTGCTTGACGTTATTGCTCACGTTACCGAGCCCGTTGAGATACGCAATCGAAGCATCAACCCAGCGTTCGGCGACGAACTCATGGAGCTGCAAAATTCCGAGGAAGTCCCGTATCTGCGTGACACCACGAAAGACATAGACGTAGATGAATCAGACGCAATTATTACGTACTTGCAACTGACGTATGGAGCTCCTGAGTCCACTTCGGAGTCACCAGCGCCACTCTAACATTCACACCTATGAATACACGATTCAAAGCATCCGGTTCGGTCGTATTAAGTGAAGAGCTCGAGGAATACACTACTCAAAGGCTGGAAAAGGTCGTGCGACTCTTGGACAAGACTGATCCAGCGATCCTCTGTGAAGTTGAGTTTGGCACTGACGGCGGGTCTCGTACCGGCAAGCAGTTTCGCGCTGAAATAAACCTATCAGTCCCACACGCGCTCCTGCGCGCTGAGGCAAGTGCTGAAACGATGCATGAGGCAATCGATACGGCGACTCATGAACTGCGCGACGAAGTACGCAAGCACCAAAACAAGGGGCGCGACTTGTTCCGCCGTTCGGCTGCACGCCTCAAAGAGGTCTACCGCAGTATCCGCGGCTAGCGCGTAAAGTCTGAATATGAAATTTCCCGACGCCCTTCAGGCGTTACGGTGAGCGGTGTGAATACGCCGTCCCTAAACTCAGCAGTGTTGATTTTCACTCTGAGCTCTTTACCGTTTTTGGTCGTGATGAAGTATGTACCCGGCCAACCGACGTACGCGCAGTATTTCAAATAGTTTTGGTACCCGTCAGCTGACAGATCAATGAGGCCGTCTGACTTAACAATTTTTTGAGTAAATGTTGCGAGTGAGTCGTCCTGTGGCGCCGCGACTGCAGTTCCGTCTTCAAGTTGTGGGAGCACTTCCGCAATCAGTGAACCGCCTTCAGTCCAGAGCACCTCTTCAAGGTCAGCGGCGGTCATGGGCCAAACTTCAGGTTGAATGCGAGCGGCCGCAAGCACCGGCCCGTGATCCATCTGTTCGTCAAGGAATATGACGCTCACGCCAACTTCACGCTCGTCGCTCAGTATTTGCGATTCAATGGGTGATGGTCCACGGAACTTGGGGAGGAGTGACGGATGCACGTTGAGTACGCCGAGCCGTGGAAGGTCTAGTATCTGCTGCGGCAATAATTTACCATACGCGGCAACAATGAACACGTCCCACTCAGTATTGATGAGCATGTCGAGCTCGGCGCTTGGTTCCTTGAGGCTTGCTGGTTGAATGCACGTCACGTCATGGTCAACTGCCCACACCTTAACGGCTGGCGCGGTCAATTCAAGTCCGCGGCCTGAGGGCTTGTCGGGCACAGTCACGATGAGTGACGGTGTGTAGCCGGCTGCTGCAAGCGCATCCAAGACATGCGTCGAAAAGTGCGGCGTACCAAAGTAGACGATAGAGCTACTTTTTTTCATGTGTTGAATCGTGAATGTCGGTTGCAGTATCTATAAAGAGCACACCGTTAAGGTGGTCGATCTCATGCTGGAAAATATGCGAGAGGAAGTCGGTGCCGCCACGTTCAAACTTTTTACCCGCATGGTCAAACGCGCGCACTGACGTTCGGGTTGCACGCATGGTCGTACCAAATACGCCCGGGATCGAGAGGCATCCTTCACCG
>JACCDG011449816.1_pt1 | contig 28669 bp, 21 predicted proteins | sample 7442471 | NCBI WGS metagenome assembly JACCDG01 (sample SAMN15323444, study PRJNA562643) | freshwater metagenome | isolation source: river surface water | place: USA:Blue River Watershed | collected 2017-08-17 | reverse complement strand
GCAAAGCATCCGCTACGACACGGGTCTCGATCGCGAATCGTTGATGGCCATCGCCGATGTTGCGGAACGCGCCCGAGCTGCGAAGGATGCCGGTGCCACACGTTTCTGCATGGGTGCAGCGTGGCGGTCGCCGAAGAAAAAAGATATCGACGTGATGACGGCGATGATTCGCGAGGTCAAGTCGCTCGGCCTCGAGAGTTGCGCCACCCTCGGCATGCTCAATCGAGAGCAGGCCAAAGAATTACGCGATGCGGGGCTCGATTATTACAACCACAATATCGACACCTCTCCTGAGTTCTACGAGAAGATCATCACCACGCGTGATTTCCAGGACAGGCTCGATACACTCGAGGCGGTCCGCGAAGCCGGTATGAATGTCTGCTGCGGCGGCATCGTCGGCATGGGTGAGACGACGAAAGATCGCGCACGCATGCTGCAGGTTCTTGCGAATCTCGATCAGCACCCGGAGAGCGTGCCGATCAATCAACTCGTAGCCGTGCCCGGTACGCCGCTCGCCAATCAGGCGCCCATCGATCCGTTCGATTTCGTTCGCACCATTGCGGTGGCGCGTATCTTGATGCCCAAATCGGCCGTGCGCCTGTCGGCCGGTCGCGAGCAGATGTCTGACGAACTACAGGCGCTCGCTTTCTTTGCAGGCGCCAATTCGATCTTCTACGGCGAGAAGCTGCTCACCACGGGCAATCCCGACGTCGAACACGATCGCGAGTTGCTCGAACGTCTCGGCATGCGTACCGCGACGGGAGCATCCGGTGCGTTGCACGCCTGAGGCCGTCGCCGCCGCACTCGGCGAGATCGACTCCCGCAATCTCCGTCGAAGACGCGAACTCGCCCCAGACGGCCGAATCAATTTTTGTAGTAACGACTATCTGGGTCTCGCCAACGACGAGCGAGTCGCAAGCGCCATGGCAGACGCGGCCCGACAACTTGGTGCCGGCGCGGGCGCGTCACACCTCGTCAGCGGTCACACTGCAGAACATGAAGCGCTCGAGCGCGAGCTCGCCGACTTCACCGGCCGCGAGCGCGCTCTAGTGTTTTCGACAGGCTACATGGCAAACCTCGGCGTGCTGTCGGCACTCGCGGATCGTCGCGATCTACTCGTCTGCGACGAACTCAACCATGCCTCCTTGATCGATGCAGCGCGACTCGTTCGAAGTACATCCAACCTTCGTTACCCACATGGCGATGCGGCGGCGGCGATTTCGCTGCTCGACCACCATGCGCCGGCCATCACTGCAGCGGGCGGCGGCGCATTCGTCGTCACCGATGGGGTGTTCAGCATGGACGGAGATTTAGCCCCTCTCCCCGCGCTCGCAGCAGCGGCACGCAAATATCAGGGCTGGCTCGTCGTGGACGACGCCCACGGGCTCGGTGTGGTCGGCGTCAATGGCCGAGGCAGCTGCGAGCTCTTTGGTTTGAGTGCTCGCGAGGTTCCGGTGCTCGTGGGAACGTTCGGCAAGGCGTTCGGTACATTCGGCGCGTTCGTCGCCGGAGACTCCGACGTCATCGAGCTACTTGTGCAGCGGGCTCGGAGCTACATCTACACCACAGCCCTTCCTCCGGGTGTCGCGGCAGCCACACGGATGTCACTGGCTATCGTTCAAGAGGAAGCGTGGCGACGCGAGCACCTGCATTCTTTGATCATGAAGTTTCGTGATGGTGCGAAGGTTCGAGGTCTTCGCCTAATGGACTCGTCCACACCGATCCAGCCGATGGTTCTCGGCTCAGCCGAGGAGGCGCTTTCGGCGAGCGCCAAACTGGCCGCGGCGGGGTTCCGGGTCACGGCGATCAGACCGCCAACGGTTCCTCAAGGTACGTCGAGACTTCGGATTACGCTTTCTGCAGCACATAGCGAGTCGGATATCGACAGGCTGCTATCGGCTCTGGAGGCGTTGACATGAAGGCGCCCGCCCATGTCGAGCTCCTGAGTCGATTGGATCACTTTTCGTTGACGCCAAAAGTGGTGGTCGATCTGGAGGGAAGATCGGATGGCCCCCACGGCGCACTTCGTCAAAGATTTCCCCGGTCAAGACTGATCTCGACCGGCGCGCCAGAAAACTCCACCGACGCGAGCTCGTCGATCGTCAGTCGATTGTTTAGGCGCAGACCGAAGGTCGAACATCTGGCCTGCGCCGCATATCAGATATCGCTTTCGGACCATAGTGTCGATCTGGTGATCGCCCATGACTGGTCGCCGGGCATCGACAAACTCGATGCATCACTAAAGGACATTCATCGCGTGCTGGTGCCCGGCGGGCTTTTTCTTTGTACGGCACCCAGCGCGGCGTCATCACCGGGGCAGGCGGATATCCACGATTTCGGCAGCGCATTGATGCGCGCCGGTTTCGTCGAGCCGGTACTCGACATCGATCGCTACGCAGGCGAGGAGGAAGAAGTGATTCACGTTGCCGCATTCGCAGGCGCTTCGCACCACGCGCCTACAGATGGCGAAGTCGTGGTTCCTTTCCCGAAGGTGACCCGCCGATGAGTCCGCGCTCGATGGGCGTTTTCGTCACCGGAACCGATACGGAGATCGGCAAGACCTTCGTGTCGACCGCGTTGGCGGCGGCGGTACGCAGTCGGGGTATGAAAGTCGGCGTGATGAAGCCTGTGGCGTCGGGCGCGCGTCGTACGTCGGAAGGTCTTCGCAATGACGACGCACTGGCGCTGATGGCTGCAGCCGGCGAAACCGACTACGACGCCACGAATCCTTACTGTTTCGAGCCGCCGATTTCGCCGCATCTCGCAGCGGCGGAGGCGGGCGTATCGATCGACGTTCAACGGCTCGCGACGCTTGCGCAGACTCGCGCAACAAAATACGACCTACTGGTGGTCGAGGGAGCCGGTGGCTGGCGGGCGCCGCTCGGCCCGAATCGAAGCATGGCGGACCTCGCTCGGGCCATCGGGTTGCCCGTGGTCCTGGTGGTGGGTTTACGCCTGGGCTGTCTCAACCATGCGGTGCTGAGCGCCGAGTCGATCCGGCTTTCCGGGCTGGTGCTAGCTGGTTGGGTCGGGAATCGTATCGATCCCCACATGGCTCGATGGCAAGATAATGTGGCGACTTTGGAGTCGTTGCTCGGGGCGCCACCCCTCGCGATGTTCCCTTTCGGTGCCGAGGAGGGGGAGCGCCTCGATCTCGGTCTGCAGCTTTTCGACCGCATAGTGGATGATTTCGGGAAGGCTCCAAGTTCTCGTAAGTGATTGTATTGGTTGAATTTTAGTTGGCCGGTAGCATCCGGATGCCTGCCGAGGTGACGATTCATGCCAGAACCCGAAGCCCGCATCGAAATCGCCCCCCATTGCTCGCTATCGCCCCGCGGGGCCCGATGGTTTTTTGCCAGCGTCTGCGTGGCGTCGTTGTCGATCGCCCTCCCGATCTCGTTGATGGGGTTCTGGCTCGTTTTGCCCTTTGCAGGACTCGAACTCGCGCTGGTCGGCTGGGCTCTGCGGACCAGCATGGCGAGACGGCATCAGCGGCAAACGATCATCGTGTCCGAAGAAGTCGTCACCATCGAGGACGTGTCGCCCCCCATTCGGCAACGTGTCGAGTTCCCGCGACACTGGGCGCAAGTTAGAATTCGCGCCGGGGGTTCACCGCTGCATCCGAGTCGACTGACCGTCGAATCGCATGGTCGCGGCCTCGAGCTTGGGCAGTTCCTCAATGAGCAGGAACGGCTCAGTCTCGCCAAGCGGCTTCGCCGCTTGATTGGCCGAATAGCAGAATCCCCGCCATTGCCCGCCCAGGGTGGTCCGGTTTGACCGGCACGCTTCAGGGCTGGCGCGTTTTTTGGTGTTTTGATCGACCCATTGGATAAGCCATGACCAGACACGCTCGCTCCGCCCTTTCCGCCGCCGCCTTCGCGATCCTGGGCAGTCTCGCCCCGCTCGCTGCCCATGCCGAATGGGGCAACCTCAACATGCGGGTCGGTGTCACCGAGCTGTCCAAAGAAATCCACTCGCTGCACATGACCATCTTCTGGTGGTGCGTGGCCATCGGCGTGTTTGTATTTGGTTGGATGATCTGGTCGCTCGTCGCGTTCCGTAAATCGCAAGGCGCGAAGCCCGACACCACCATGACCCACAGCACGAAGGCCGAAATCATCTGGACGGTGATTCCGGTGGTCATCCTCGTGATCATGGCGATCCCCGCTGCCCGCACGCTTATCGCGATCGAAGACACGCGCAACACCGAGATCAGCATCAAGGTGACGGGCTACCAGTGGAAGTGGCACTACGACTATCTCGGCGAGGACGTGAAGTTTTTCTCCTCGCTCGCTCGCGCGAGTGACGAGGCTCGTCAGCTCAAGTCGGGCGTCAATCCAGAATCCGTCGAAAACTATTTGCTCGACGTCGACAACCCGCTCGTCGTTCCCGAAGACACCAAAGTTCGCGTACTGCTGACCGCGCAAGACGTCATCCACGCTTGGTGGGTTCCGGATTTCGGCATGAAGAAAGATGCGATCCCGGGCAACGTCAACGAACTATGGTTCAAGGTCGAGAAGGGCAAGACCGGTCTCTACCGCGGCCAGTGCGCCGAACTCTGTGGCCGCGATCACGGCTTCATGCCCATCGTCGTGAAGGTCGTCACGAAGGACGAATACCGCGCCTGGCTTGCCGCGCAAAAACCCGGTGCCGCGGCTCCTGCCGACGCTGCGAACGAACCGGCTGCTGAGGCTGCGCCCACCGTCGCGGCGCTTCCTGCTGCGCCCCGCGGCTGAGTCGTCGACCCCTAATCAAAGAATTCAACACCAGATTCAATTCGAGAGAGCACGAACATCATGGCCAATACCGCGACCCACGATCACGCTCACGATCACCACGATCACAAGCCGCATGGCCTCAAGCGCTGGCTCTTCGCCACGAACCACAAGGACATCGGCACGATGTACCTCGTATTCGCTTGCGTGATGTTCTTCATGGGCGGCGCCATGGCGCTCGTCATTCGCGCCGAGCTCTTCCAGCCAGGGCTGCAATTCGTCGATCCGGGGTTCTTCAACTCCATGACGACCATGCACGCGCTGCTCATGATCTTCGGCGCGGTCATGCCCGCGTGGACGGGTCTCGCCAACTGGATGGTGCCGATGCAAGTGGGCGCCCCGGACATGGCACTACCCCGACTCAACAACTTCAGCTTCTGGCTGCTGCCGTTCGCCTTCACGCTGTTGCTGCTCACCCTGTTCGTGCCGGGTGGCGCTCCCGCCGGTGGCTGGACACTGTATCCGCCTCTGTCCCTGCAGGCCGGTGACAGCTTCCCGCTCACGATCTTCGCGATTCACCTCATGGGTATCTCGTCGATCCTCGGCGCCATCAACGTAGTCGTCACCATTCTCAACATGCGCGCCCCGGGAATGGGTCTGCTCAACATGCCGCTCTTCTGCTGGACGTGGCTCATCACCGCTTACCTGCTGATCGCCGTCATGCCCGTGCTGGCAGGCGCCGTCACCATGCTGCTCACCGACTATTTCTTCGGCACGAGCTTTTTCGCCGCTTCGGGTGGTGGTGACCCGGTGATGTTCCAGCACATCTTCTGGTTCTTCGGACACCCCGAGGTGTACATCCTCATCCTGCCGGCCTTCGGTGTCGTCTCGGAAATCATTCCGACGTTCTCGCGCAAGCCGCTATTCGGCTATGAGTCGATGGTCTACGCCTCGGCGTCGATCGCGTTCCTCTCGTTCATCGTCTGGGCGCACCACATGTTCACCGTCGGCATGCCCCTCGCAGGACAGCTCTTCTTCATGCTGTCGACCATGCTCATCGCCGTGCCCACCGGCGTGAAGGTGTTCAACTGGTGCGCAACGATGTGGAAAGGCTCGATCAGCTTCGAGACACCGATGCTGTTCTCGATCGCCTTCCTCTTCTTGTTCACCATCGGTGGTTTCTCGGGCCTGATGCTCGCCATCGTCCCCGCGGACTTCCAGTATCACGACAGCTACTTCGTCGTGGCCCACTTCCACTACGTGCTGGTTCCGGGTGCCGTCTTCGCCATCATGGCGGGCGTGTACTACTGGCTGCCCAAGTGGTCGGGCCGCATGTACAACGAAAAGATCGGCAAACTGCACTTCTGGCTGTCGACGATCGGCGTGAACGTGCTGTTCTTCCCGCAGCACTTCCTGGGGCTCGCCGGCATGCCGCGCCGCATCCCGGACTACTCCACGCAGTTCGCCGACTGGAACATGGTGTCGTCCGTCGGCGCCTTCATCTTCGGCTTCTCTCAGCTGCTCTTTGTCTACGTCATCTGGAGCGCGGTGCGCTCGGGTGAAAAAGCGGCCGATCGTCCGTGGGAAGGTGCACAGGGCCTCGAATGGGAACTGCCGACACCGGCGCCTTACCACAGCTGGGAGACGCCTCCGTCTCGCGCCGTCATTTCGCAAGGCTCGATGCACTAAGCATCGATAGAGGACGCTGAGAGATGGAGCCCAACGTCACCGATGCCGAACGCGCTCGCCGAGTGAAACGCTCAGCGATCGTGCTCGGCCTTGTCGCGTTCGGGTTTTACCTCGCGTTCATCCTGATGTCGGTCCTGGGCTTTCGGCAATGAGCGAGTCGCGCGATCAAAACAATCGTCGCCTCACGTTGCGCTTGCTCGGATTCGCAGCGGGCGCCTTCGCCTTCGGATTCGCATTGGTTCCGCTCTACGACGTGATCTGCGACATCACCGGTGTTGGTAACCCCAAAGATCTACTTCGCGCGTCCAATGTGCAGGCGGCCGAGTACGACGAGTCACGATTGGTCACCGTCGAATTCGTGGCAGACCTGCCTTCGGTCGGCAGCTGGGAGTTCCACCCGGTCATCGCGGAAATGAAGGTGAATCCGGGGCGACTGTATGAAATCGATTACGTCGCTCGAAACCTGACGGGACGCGATACGGTCGCTCAAGCGATCCCGAGCGTCGCACCCGGTAAAGCCACGGCGTTCTTCCGCAAGACCGAGTGCTTTTGTTTCGTTCCGCAAAATTTCGCCAAAGACGAAGAGCGCGTCATGCCGGTGCGCTTCGTAATCGACCCCAACCTGCCGAAGAGCATCGATCGGGTCACTTTGTCTTACGTTTTTTACGACAACTCGACGCGGGTCGCCGCGCTGAACTAGGAAATACAACATGGCCAACGCCACAGAACACGCTGCCGACAAGTATTACGTTCCTCACGAAAGCCCCTGGCCGATCTACGGCTCGGCAACGCTGTTCGTGTTCATGATCGGCCTGTGTGGCTGGCTCAACGAGTGGTATGGGCCTTGGGTGTTCGCCATCGGTGTGGTCATGCTGATCGCGCTCTTCGTCGGCTGGTTCGCCGTCGTCATCAACGAACATCAGCGCGGCATGTACAACATGCAGGTCGACAAGTCATTCCGCATGGGAATGATGTGGTTCATCTTCTCGGAAGTGATGTTCTTCGCTGCCTTCTTCGGAGCGCTCTTTTATGCCCGCCAACTGTCGGTCCCCTGGATCGGCGGCGAGGGTGTGAAGATCTTCAACAAGTTGCTGCTGTTCCAGGATTACACCGCCACCTGGCCGACGAACGGCCCTGCGGCGCTCGGTCCGCGTGACGATGGTTCTTTCGAAACCATTCCGGCTTTCGGCTTGCCCGCCATCAACACGGCGATCTTGCTGCTCTCGGGTGTCACGATCACCATCGCGCACCATGCGCTCAAAGAAGGCAATCGCAAGATCCTCAATATTTTCCTCGCGGCAACCTTCTTGTTGGGCTTCATGTTCGTCGGTCTGCAGGCCGAGGAATATATTCACGCCTACACCGAACTCGGACTCACGCTGTCCACGGGCATCTACGGTTCGACGTTCTTCATGCTGACGGGCTTCCACGGCGTACACGTGACGCTCGGTGCCATCATGTTGCTCGTGATCTGGTTCCGAACCATGAAGGGTCACTTCACGCCACAGCGACACTTCGGCTTCGAGGCCGTCGCGTGGTATTGGCACTTCGTTGACGTGGTCTGGCTCGGACTGTTCGTATTCGTCTACTGGGTTTGACGATTACGGTGGCGACCGCCACGCTTTAGATGACGCGACGGGCCGGGCAACCGGCCCGTTTGCTTTTTAGCGTCCGGCGCCGAGAGGTTGGATCAGGCCAGCGGCCCAGGCTGCCATGAGCAGCAGGAAGAGACCCACCGACAGGCCCACGCGGACGGTCAAAGCTCTGACCATTTTCTTGGAATCGCCTTTATCGGTCATGAGATGGAACAAGGCCGAGCCCAGGCTGAAGACGATGCCCAGCATCACGATGCCGACAAGAAGCCGAAAGAGTTCCACAACCGTTATTATAAGACCGTGCCGCTCAGAATCGCCGTCGGCCGCAGGGTTTTTTCTCCGTCGTGGCTGATGACCGTCATCACCCTGCTGCTTTTAATCCTCTTCATCAGCCTCGGCCGTTGGCAATGGGGTCGTGCGGAGTTCAAGCAGCGGCTGGGTGAAGAGTTTGCAGCCCAGGCAGATCGTGCTGTGGTGCTCGGCTCGAAGACGGCGACTGACCTGCCGCGCTACGCCCGCGTCGAAGTGAGCGGAGCGTGGGACAGCTCTCGACAGTTTCTGCTCGACAATCGCACACGCGATGGACGAGCCGGTTATGAGGTGATGACGCCACTGCAGCTCGACAACGGGCGCTGGCTGTTGGTGAATCGAGGATGGGTACCTTTCGAGGGTTATCGCGATCGTCTGCCCGATGTGGGTTTGCCATCGATCGATGGCAAGGTGAGGGTCGCCGGCAGACTCGACGAACTGCCTGCGGCAGGACTCGCAGGCGGACGCGCGGCACCCTCAGTATCAGGAAACTGGCCTCGCGTGACGGCTTATCCGCTACCTGCGGAACTCGCCCGAGCGCTGGGAGTCGACGAAGGGCGTCTTGAGACGAGAGTGCTATTGCTCGATGCTTCCGCGCCCAACGGTTATCGGCGTGACTGGAAGCCCTTCGTCAAAGGACCAGAGCAAAACTGGTCTTATGCGATTCAGTGGTGGAGCTTTGCCGTCCTACTGCTGGTGTTATTCGTGGTCATGAATCTGAAAAAACGGGATGCAGAATGACGACTGAGACTCCTAAAGTTCACACTCCGAACTCCGGCCGGGGCGCGCTGATCGGGCTTGCCGCACTCTTTTTCATTCCGCTGATGGGCGCTTTCTGGCTGTATTACGCGGGAGGTTGGCGGCCGGCAGGCAGCACGAATCACGGCGAACTGATTTCTCCCGCCAGACCTCTCGCGCAAAACGACTTTGTCACGCTCAGTGGCTCTGCCGCGAAGGAAGATGTATTGCGCGGCAAGTGGACGCTGCTCTACATCGATGACGGACGCTGTGACGACACCTGTCGACAGGCACTGTGGACCATCCGGCAGACTCGTCTGCTGCTCGCCGAAGACATGGACCGCGTACAGCGCGTTTTCATCGCCGAGAGCGATTGCTGTGATTCGGCGTTTTTGAACGCTGAGCATCCGGGTCTCGAAACCCTACAGCTCTCAGGCGACAAAGCCCAAGCCTGGCTCGATCAATTCCCGCGCGATACTGCAGGCGTCACGCCTTACATTTTTATCGTCGATCCGCTCGGTAACCTCATGATGCGATTCGACTCGCGTCAAAATCCGAAGGGTCTGCTGCAGGACCTCGAAAAACTTCTCAAGCTTTCACACATCGGCTGATCCTCTATGTCTACCCATGCTTCCATTCCTTCGGGTGCTGTGGCCGTTCGACGGCTAGCCTTACTCGGCGTGTCGTTGTGTCTCGTGGTCATCGTCCTCGGTGCTTGGGTGAGACTGACCGATGCGGGTCTCGGCTGTCCCGACTGGCCGGGGTGTTATGGTCACGTCACGCCTGCCGGTGCGGAGCGCATCGAAGGAAAGATCGAGTCTTACTCTCCGGGATGGGAATACGACTCCGGCAAAGCCTGGCGCGAAATGATCCATCGCTATGCTGCGACCAGCCTCGGCTTCATCATCGTACTCATCGCAGCGATTGCGCTCGCTTACCGACGTGAGCGACCGGTCAGTCTTCCTTTGGCCCTCGGACTACTCGTCGTGGTGGTGTTGCAGGGCGCGCTCGGAGCCTTCACCGTGTGGTGGTTGGTCAAACCTCTCGTGGTCGTTCTGCACCTGATCGGTGGGCTCACGACGCTCTCACTGCTGCTGTGGTTGTGGCTCGACATGCGGCGTCGAACTCGAGTCGTCGAGCCTACGCCGGGCGCTACGCGCATCGCGGCGCTTGATGGCGCGCGTCGAATGGCCGTGGTCGCAACGATTATCGTTGCCTTCCAAATCATGCTCGGCGGCTGGACAAGCAGCAATTACGCCGCCGTAGCCTGCCCTGATCTACCGAAGTGTCAGCAACAGTGGTGGCCCGAGGGCATGGATTTCAGCGAAGCATTCGTGCTCTGGCGAGGCCTCGACATCAACTATACCGGTGGCGTGCTCGAACATCCTGCTCGGGTCGCCATCCATTTCACTCACCGAATCGGCGCGATCGTCGCAAGCTTGGCTGTGTTGTTCGCCGCATGGCTCGCCATCAGCCGCGCACCGACTCCACTCGTGAGTCGAGCAGGTTACTGGGCGGTCGGAGCGCTCGGTATTCAACTGCTCATCGCGTTTTTGATGATCTTGAAAGCCTTCCCGTTGTCGCTGGCGGCAGGACACAACGCCGGAGCTGCGTTGTTGCTGATGTCGATGATTCTCCTCAACCGCCGCTTACGCGAGGCCTGACATGTCGACCCCTGCCGGTGCTCTGGCGAATCGTCCGACGTGGAAGCTCTACCTCGAGCTCACCAAGCCTAAGGTCGTTGCGCTCATCGTTTTTACGGCCATCGTCGGAACCTTGCTCGCGAGCCCGGGCATGCCACCTCTCGATGCGCTGCTTTGGGGAAACCTGGGTATCGCGCTCGCCTCAGGATGTGCGGCCGCGATCAACCACGTCCTCGATCAGAAAATCGATGAGCAGATGGCGCGCACGCAGCGTCGTCCACTGGCGACCGGTACGCTGAAAACTTCTCAGGCACTGACGTTTGCGTTGTCGCTCGGTGTACTTTCGATGCTGATCCTGTGGTTCCTCGTGAACCCGCTCACGGCCGTACTCACCTTCGCTTCGCTGATTGGTTACGCTGTGATCTACACCGTGTTTCTCAAGCGGGCGACTTCACAAAATATCGTGATCGGTGGCGCAGCGGGAGCCGCTCCGCCCGTACTCGGTTGGGCGGCCGTCACCAACTCGATCGAGCCAAACGCGCTGTTACTGTTTCTCATCATCTTCATCTGGACGCCGCCGCATTTTTGGGCACTCGCCATCGCTCGTCGTGACGAATACGCGAAAGCCGGCATCCCGATGCTGCCTGTGACCCACGGCATTCCCTATACCCGCCTGCAGGTATTGCTCTACACCGTGTTACTGGTGCTCGTGACGTTGATGCCCTGGATCTCGGGGATGAGCGGCCTGATCTATCTCGCCGCCGTGCTCGTGCTGAATGCGCGTTTTCTTTATTACGCTTTCGCGCTGAAGCTGACCGATCGCGCCGAGCTACCGATGAAGATCTTCAAGTTTTCGATTTCGTACCTGATGTGGCTCTTCGTCGCGTTGCTGGTCGACCACTATCTGCCGACCAGCCACCTAAACACGATCTGAAAACAAGCGATCTGCGACGAACGGATTGCTGCGCCGTTCTGCACCGAAAGTGGACGTAGGCCCGTGACCGGGTAAAAAGGTCACGTCGTCGCCGAGCGGAAACAAGTTTTCACGAATCGAGTGCAACAGCTGATCATGGTTGCCGCGCGGAAAGTCGGTGCGCCCGATGGAACCAGCGAAAATCACGTCACCGACAATGGCGAACCGTGAGGCGCGTTGGAAGAACACGACGTGTCCGGGCGTATGTCCGGGACAGTGCAGCACTTCGAACTCGACCTCGCCGACGGTGACACGGTCACCCTGTACGAGCCAGCGATCGGGCGCAAAGCGCTCGGACGGTGGAAAGCCGAACATCTTGGCCTGCGCGGGCATTTGGTCGATCCAGAACTGGTCGTCCGTCTGTGGCCCCTCGATCGGTAGCGAATATCGACGGGCAAGTTCGGCCGTCGCTCCAGCATGATCGAGATGCGCGTGGGTAATAAGAATCTTCTCGAGCGTTAGCCCATGACGCTCGACGGCTGCCAAGACACGATCGAGGTCACCGCCCGGATCGACCACCGCCGCACGCCGCGTGTTTTCGCACCATACGACGCTGCAGTTCTGCTGGAAGGCAGTAACCGGAACAACTTCGATCTTCATACCGTGATGGCAAGTCCTCGATAGATTCGAGCGCGATATCGGCTCTCTTGTGCCTCGACGATGGGGGCGGCAGCCAACAACACCGCATGAGCATAGCGTTGGTATTCCTCGGCTTGCTCGGCGGCATCTCTCGGCTCTTCGCTGCGCATCCGTCGCGTGAGATTCACTTGGTTCACCGGCACCGCAGTTGGTAGACGCTCGTTTTCGACGCCGAGCGTCGCGGTGAATGCATGCAACGTGGTCTTCACGAAATTCGCCATCGCGAATTGCGCCAAAGTGCCACCGGCGGGCACGTCCGGCGAAGTGAGGATGAGTCGGGCTCCCTTGAACAAGGAGACTTTGCGCGCCACTCGAAAATGATGCGTCAGATTCATCTCGATGAGTTCGGAGAATTCCGGCGCGGCGAGATGATCCTTGCCTTCGATGCCGAAGAGTGCGCGCGGAATCGGTGCGAATGGTGTCGACACCACGGCAGCCGGCGGGCCATGGTTGGCGAACGCCGTGTCCATGCCTTCTTCGAGGGCGTCGCCGACCGTCAAGTATGAAATGCGGTCGTGCCCGAGGGCGCGCCCGAGCGCGAACCGGATCGCATCTCCTGCTTCGGCCGTACGCGTCAACATCACGATGCTGCCGACATGGCCCTCGGCCAGGAACAACTTCGCGGCCGCAGCGAGCGGTTCGGACATATGCTCGCCGATGAGCCAGATCGTCTCACCTTCCATGCGTCGTACGCGCTCCGGCTTGGCACGACCAAACAGCTCGCGCTCAGTGATCGTGCGCTCTTGTTGCAAACCGCCAGAGGGCTCGAACGTTTCACCCGAGATCGCACGATCGGCCATGAAAAACACGGTAGCGAGCGCCACATCGATTTCGGTCGGCATACGATTGAGATGCAACATACCGATTACGCCGGTACGAATTTTTTCGGCTTCGGCGTCGATGCGCGCGGGATCGATGAAAGGCTCCGGTGGAACGGGTAAATCGAGAATCCATCGCTCAGCAAGGTCATGATGAATAACCTGCGGCATCAGACAGCCGTTGCGCAGACGCGCGACGAGTCGAGTCGCCATCGGTCGTGTCATCAAGAAGTGCAACGACGAGTGAGTGGGCTCTTCGGACCCATTGGCCTCCGATTTCAGTTTGATGCTCAAGTCGCGCAAGGCCGCCGGCACCTCGGGTGACTGCAACAGACCGATGTCGTTAGAGCACATCGCGCCGAGAACGGCATCGAGCGTTGAGCCGTCAGCGAGTGCCTTCAGCACGGCACCATGCAACTGATTCAGGCGTTTGTTTTCGAGGATCAGCTTCGCGCGACGATCGAAGAGCCCCGCTTTGCCATCTTTACCTTTGAGACGCTGACCTTCGACGGGTCCCGGCGCGATGGCGTTGATCTGAATCTCGGGGCCTACGAATCGCGCGAGGTTTTCGACGAGCGCTCGCTGGCCGGCTTTTGAGACGGCGTAGTCGGATCGGTTCGGGTAAGGCACGGCGATATATTTTTCGCCACCGAAGTAAGAACTGACGTTGAGGATGTAGCCCGACCCCTGCTGCTTCATCATCGGTACGACTTTTTCGATGAGCGAGTAGTTCGATACCAAATTGGCATGCAGCGTGTTGCGCCAGTCTTCGGGCAGCAAATCGACAGCCATCTGCTCAGCGCCAGCGACTCCGGCGTTGTTGATCAGATAATCGATGCGACCAAAGGCTTTGAGCGTCGCCGCAACCGATTTGACGAGGGCATTTTCATCGGCGACGTCGATGTCGGCGAGAATGCGTACTCGTTCATGCGGTCGGTTGTAACCGATTTCCTCGAGCTCTCGCACGATGTCGTCACGCAGATCGATCAGCTGATTTTCGCGGCGAGCCGTGAGCATGACTCGAGCGCCGGAGATCGCGAGCAAGCGACCTAACTGGCCTCCGATGCCGGCAGAGCCTCCCGTGATCAGCACGCACTTACCCAGGTGCAAGCCCATGAGCGATTCGATCCAGCCGAAGTTCGGGCGCGTCGAGCCCGTGGCATCGACGATCGCCGCGGGCATGTAGAGATTTACCTGCGGAACACGCCGCTTGGTATAGAGCAAACGAGCCGCCTGAGCCGCAGCGAACAGCAGCCCGTTTTCTTCGGTATTCGACCATCGAAGAATTTGGTTCGACCATTCGAGCGCCGCACGATCGCCAGATTTCACCTGCGTTTCACTCTCGTCGCGCCAGACGCGGACGAGCTGCTCGATTCCTGCGCGCAGGATATCGGCATAGGTATCTCCCGCCTCGTCGCTGCCATTCGACATGAAGATGATCCGCGGACTCACGCCAGCCGGCGCAAGTCGGTGCCAAAGTCGCGAGAGCTCTCGCGCGATACCGATGGCACCCGCCAGTTCGCCTTTCAAAAAAGCTTCGACGTCGGAATCGCTAGCCTCCGAAAGCGGCGCCTTGAAACGCCAGTTGCCGAATGCGGGAAGTACGACGGCGCCGTGTAGGGCTTGAGCCGGGTCGACCGAGGCCAGTGAGTTCGCCAAGGTTTCGGGACGGTGACGATCGAAGAGAACGGGTTTGATGCGTCGATCGGCGTCACTGTGTTGCAGCGCAGCGGCAGCCGCCTGAACGGCCTCTTCGGTTCCGAGACCCAAAAGAACCCGGGCACCACAGCCCGCTTGGATACGAGCGATGGTCAGGGCGTCGGCGACCTGATCGCCCGCCGCCACGAGCACCGTCGACCCAGTGCCGTCCACCGTCCGAAGCTCAGGTCGCGATACCCAGGTCGAGCGCGACTCTTGCATGACTTGCATGCCATTCGTGACTTCGAACCCTTGAGCGCTGAACGCTTGGGATTCATCACTGCCGAGAAAGACGATCGTGTTGGCGACGTCCTCCACGGTCGGAAAACTGTGCGTCGCGCCGGTCTCCGGCGCAGCCCGCGACAGGGCCATCGTGGAAGTGAAGTCATTGGCCGTCGTTCCGTCAGACGCTTTTCGCAACTGGTCCATCGCCTTGAAGACAGTACGGATACGCTGACTCTCGATGGGCCCCGGGTATACCGTGTTGACCCGGATACCCCGCTGACCCAGCTGCAAGGCAAGTTGTCGCGAGAAGGCATTGAGCGCCGATTTCGGGACGACGTAAGCCGCGCGTCCAAAATATTTGGTTCGCGAAAAAATCGTCGAGACGTTGATGATCGACGCGCCCGCCTGCAGGTGGGGCGCCGTTGCTCGAACCATATTCCAACTGAGACCGAGTAAGTTTCCTGCGGCATCCGCTACGGTCTCGGTATCGGTCGAGCCCGCCGCGCGGAGCGCGTCGAGTTCGTCACGCGAGAGCGGCAGTTTCTCGATCGGCGCCTTAGGGCCGGCGGAGCCGGCATTGTTGACGAGGATGTCGATGCGGCCGAAATGACGCATCGTCGCTTCGATGCCATATCGAGCCTGCCCCGAATCGGACGCATCGAAATCGAGGACATAAGCGTGACTCGCGGGCGCGCCCGTTTTCGCAAGCAGCTTCTCTCGCGCAGCCTCAAGCTTCGCGCGGTTTCGTCCCACCATTACGACGCGGGCACCTTCTTCGAGATAGCGCCGTACGATCACCTCACCGATATTGCCGGCGGCGCCCGAGACGAGCGCGACTTTTCCGGCGAGGCGCATCGCTCGCGAACGACTGGGTCTCGCCGCGGGAGCCGTTGCGCTCTTCGACGCGCGCTTGGATTTGGGTTTGGCTTTCGCCGCGGCGAATCTAGACGCAGCAGACTTGGCGGCTGTTTTTTTCGGTGCAGCCACCTTGGTCTTCGATTTCTTGGTTTTTTTGACCTTGGTCGTCCTGACGATCATCGGGCCGCTCCCCATTCCTGGAAAAGTTCATCGCGCGAGCGCAAGCCAATCCGTGGCAGCGCATGGTTAACGACGTAATTCGCCCCAGCGTGAGTGTTGTCCCACATCGACTGGTGAGCGGCAGGCAGCTCGCTCCACGGAACGATGGTCGGCGGACTGACCTCGAGTTGCCCGGCCGCGATCATGTCGTTCATGCGCGCGACTTCGAAGGCGTTACAAAGATGCGTTCCTGCAATGGTCGCAGTGGGCATGATGATTCGTCGCTGCCGCATCCACACCTGCGGTGCGTAGAACGTATAGCGGCGCCCCGCCATCGACTCGCAGTACACCACACGTCCCGTGAACGGTTTGACCAGTGATGTCGAGGCTGCGAGAGCATCGTGTCCCGCGCGTTCGATGATGAGATCTGGATAGCCGCGCGGATTGTCCGGCGAGCGTAACCAGCGCCCGATCGCGCCGCCGAAGGGTTTCATGGTGCGATCCTGAAATTGCCGCACAGCCTCCTTGAAGCGGACCGTATCTTTCTTTGAGTCGGGCATGGCGGGAAGCGCCGACGGCCAATCGAAGTCTGCGCCCTCTTTGCGACGGATTTCTTCGATGGACACGACACCGCGTACCGCATCGCCGTAACCGAGCGACTGCACGAACTCTCGCTGCGCGTCGGTGGCCGTGGCAACCACCAGCCGTCCACCGGCCTTGCGCACGGCCTCGATCGCCTCGAGCCCTACTGGATCGAGCAGATCCTGCGCACCGACTCCGTAATAAAGCAGTACGGCCTCGCCGGCGCGCAACCGCGCACGACGCAGCATCTCTTCTGGTGTCGCAGAGCCTTTTTTGCCGACGAAAGAGAACCAGTAGCCGCTCGTCGCACCGTAAAAAGTCAGCGTGCCGTTCTCAGCCAACAACTGGAACGAACGCGGGAAGGACTCTTGGCCTGCATGAGACACCACATAGTCCGCCAGTCGACCGCCCGCCTGTCGTCGCATTTCGTCGAGAATCGGCTCGCCCGCCTGCTCCCATGCCGCGATGTCTGCCGCACTTTCGGGAACGACCGTGAATGCTTTTGCCCAACGTGGATCGCGTCGATTGATCGCGCCCGCGGCTCCGTGACCTGCAATGAACGTCGCACGCTCCGAACTCGACACCAGGCCGACACTCGTGAGGCCATTTCGAGCCGCGCTCTTGAGCGCTTCGAATCCGGTGCCAGTCGCTGCGCCTTCGACGAACAACGTCTTGCCACTCTCGATCTGCAGCGTGGTGAAGAGCGCTCTGACCACGGTGCCGAGATTGAGCACGTAGGAGCCTGCCGCCTCGAGCGTGAGATCGGGAGGGAGAGAATGCAGCTGCGGTCCCTGCACGAGCAAAAACTGTTGATGACTGCCGGTGTCGGTTTCGTATCCTTGAATCGAAAAACCCGCATACATCGGATCGCGTGCTGCGAGCGGAGAGAGCAAGTCGCTTTGCCCCGAATACACCGTGACGAGATCGCCGACTTTCAATCGACCTTCGCGTTTGACCTCGCTGCCGACCGCCGCAATCAGGGCGACGCCACCAGAGCCTGTCACTTGATAGTCGAGATCATGGTTGTCGAAAGGCGAAACCGGGATGCCGGTGATCGCCCAAATGTCGTTGAAGTTGACCTCGGACGCCAACACGTACACGAGCGCCTCGTTAGGACCCGGTGTCGGCACCGGAACGATGATCTCCCGCTCGGCGTTTTTCGGAAGGCCGTGCGCCGGAGCACCGGTTCGTTCGTCTTTGACGACCGCATGACCGTATTGCCATTTCGGTAACGGCGTCAGCCCAGGGAAAAATGCGGCGCCCACCGGCAGCAAATCGCCTCGTTTGACGAGATCTCCGACTTGTTCCGTTCGGGGTGTGTCATCGCGGCGCGTCGGCAACGGCGCGCTCTGCTTATCGAAGAACGCTCGGATGCCCGCTTTGCCACCTTGAGGATCGACGATTGCTTCGGCAAACAACTGCGCCTCGCGCGCGAGTCCTGCGCCGATGCCTTGATGCCAGCCCGTCTTCACGGCGTCGAAAATGCGCTCGGCCGTGGGGCCACGGCCGACGGCACGCGCCTGCGCGAGCAGGCGCTGCACTTCCGAATCGGCGAGGGCCGCATCGAAATCAGCGTGACCTGCCGATTGCCAGGCGGCATTGGCTGCTCGGCGCGCCGCGAAGGTCTTTGCGACGAGATTGCGTCCCGCAGGTGCAGCCACATATTCGCGAGCGAGCCGCGTCGCAAGAGCCAATACGTCTTCGTTGTCGTCGGACAAGGCATGCAGTAATCCGTCGGCCTGCACCTCTGCAGCCTCGAGCGTTCTGCCGCCCATGATGATCTCGAGAGAACGCACGAGTGGTGAGGGATGACCCGCCTGTTCAAGCAGCCTCGGTAATCTTTGTGTACCGCCGTAGCCCGGCAACAGATTGAGACGAACCTCAGGCTGTCCGAACGTGGCGAGTGGCTCGGCGACACGCACATGACACGCCATCGCGAACTCCATGCCACCCCCGAGTGCGACACCATTGATGGCGGCGATCGCGGGTTTATCCATCGCCTCGATTTTGCGAAATGCGAGATGGGCGTTGTTTGGCAGCGGAAGCGCTTCGTCGAGCGTATGGACGTCCTCGTAGAGCTGGCGAATGTCGGCTCCGGCGACGAATGCCGAGGTACCCTGTCCGGTGAATACCACCGCCTTGACGTCATCACGTCGGGCGACGTGGTCGATCACGATGTTGAGCTCATCGAGTGCACGCTCGTTGAGTGCGTTCACCGGCGGGTTGTTGATCGTGATCACCGCGATACGCGGCGGTATCTTTTTAGAGCGACGCTTGCCGACCGCGGGCGCAGCGAGCGAGTGATAATGAATTCTGAAATAGCGGAAGTCTTCGAAGAGCTGCTGCTCGTCGGCTACTCGCTGGCGCGCTTGCCACTCGGCGATCGCACTGCGCAGCTCGGCGATGGATTCTGGGTTACGCAGCGTCGAGGTATCCCCAACCTCCTGGCCTTCGACGAGAGCGCGGACCATGCGTCGCATGTACTTGCCGCTACGTGTCTCGGGGAACTGTGTCACTTCGACGAAGTCTTCCGGGATCGCAACCTGGCCTTTTTCCTGTCGAACGGTCTCGATGAGTCGGCGACGGTCTTCGGCGGTGATCTTGCGGCCGGGAGCGGGTCGGACGAATGCGAGTGGCGTCAAACCTTTTTGTGCATGCGGCGCGCCGACCACGATGACGTTGCCGACGGGTGAATCCGGATTCACCTGCTTGTCGCGCAAGATGGCGCCTTCGATTTCTTCAGTGCCGAGTCGATGACCCGACACATTGATCACGTCGTCCGATCGTCCATGCAACGAGAAACCGCCGTCGGCGTACTTCACCGCGAAGTCACCCTGCGTGTACGCAAGCTGTCCCTTCCAGCGCGTCCAATATGTTTTCCGGTAACGCTCGAAATCGCCACGCCATTGACGAACGACTCGACGTCCCTCGACTTTGAAGTCTCCCTCCGCACCCCAAATGGTGCGGCAGAGATACGGAAACGGCGCCGCAATCACGATTTCGCCTTTCTCGCCCGCATCTGCTGCGCGCGCGACGACGGTACCCGACTCATCGGGCTCGCTGTCGGCGAGCCAAACATCGCCCATGATCCACGGCAGCGGATACGTATGCGCATCGGCGCGCAACGGGAAATCCGCGTTGCCGAACATGTGCGTCCAGACGATGCCGCCGTGCTCAGTGGCCCAATACGAATTGGTATACCAAGGCGTGACGAGCTCCATGCCGAACTGTTGAACCACCGGCGAAGTGGGCTCAGCACAGAATGTCGCTACTCGCAGGCTTGCGCGCGAGTATGCGCGCACGTCCTCGACGTTCTGCGGATCGGTCATCACGGTCTTGAGGAAGGTGACGCCGGCCTTGAATATGTTGACCTTCAACCGCTCGATGATGCTCGCGAAGCGTCCGGCGCTCGGGAAGACAGGTGCGCCTTCGGCGATCACCGTCGTCACGCGCGTCGTCAGGGCGCCGCAAATCATGTAGCTCTGTCCCGTGATCCAGCCGGGATCGGCGACCACGTACATCACATCGCCGGCACGGGCGTCGAACGCTACGCGCAAGGTATACGCAACGCCACTGACGTAACCGCCGTGAACGTGCACGACGCCTTTGGGTTTTCCCGTCGAGCCCGAGGTGTAGATGAAGAACATCGGGAATTCGGCATCGAGCGGTTCCGGTGGAACCGTCGCCCAAATCGCCGCGACGAAGGCGCGATCATCGAGCGCCAACAATTGCGCTTCGTTCGCGACGGCATGACCGGCCTTGCGTGCCCCGTCTAACAGGGTCTGCATCGCCTCATCGGTCAGCGCGTGGGCCCATCGATCTCGCTCTGGACGCCACACGATGTCGGCTTGGCCCGCATGTTTGACGACGACGACCGTGTCGACCCGAGGCGGGGTCGTCACGAGGGCGCTGGCAATCGCCGTACGAATTCGACTGGCGGCCGAAGGGGAAAGCCCTGCGATTCCCTCGAGTGCACGACCGACGCCGCGCATGACGTCCGAACGTTCGAGAGTGATTTCATTGGCGACGGCGTTGCGTGCGCCCTCGAGGATGGCGTTGGCGTGAATTTTTTCGAGACCGAGAGACTCGAGCGCTTGCGTCACCGCCGCGATGGCCGTTTCGGCAGGCACATAGCCATCGAGGGCCGGATCGGTATAGGCCTCTTTGAACGCGACGATTTGCGCATTGCGATAGCCGCCATCGGCTGTAATGACGATACGAGCACCGGCGTTGTGGATTCGATCCGACAACGTTTTATCGCTGAATCCACCGAATACCGGTGTGTAGACGACCCCGAGACGCTTGCAGGCTTCGGTCCAGTAGATCTGCTCGGGAATGTTCGGCATGTTGATCGCGATGCGATCACCTGCCTTGAGGCCGAGATGACGCAGCGCAAGCGCACACCGCGCCACCTCGAGCATCAACTGCTTGCGCGAGACACTATAAGAAACGACCGGAGCGCCGCGTCCACCGTCTTGCGATTGGTCCCAGCGATCTCCCTCGAACCACAATGCCGCTTCAGCACCATGCCCGGCGAGCACATGTCGATCGACTTCGTTGAAGCAGGCGTTCGTCAGCGCATCGCTGAACCAGCGATAGAACGGCGCCTCAGAGTCATCGAGCCCGCGACTCCACGGCAGATAACTTTGAGGCAGGGAAGGCTGGACGGGTTCGCCGGTTCGAGCATCGAATCCGTGCCAACGCCCCTCGGCATCGCGCGTGATCCAGGCACCTTGCGGCCCCGCCTTGGGTTCGAACCAATGAATTTCTCGACTGGCGATGGCGCCATGAAACTGTCCTGGATCTGCCGCGCACGCATCGCGCGCAGCCTGCCAGTCAGCTCGGTGGACGAAGGGGTTTACGGAAGCCGACGGTGGCGTAACCGCCACGGGCGTCGGGGCCGTGTCCATGGACCCGTTAAAACTCGACATTGATGCCGCACTCCGACCCCCAGAGGCAGACTAGCACGGCGGTATGTGAAAAGATGCGTGTTAAAATTCACTGTCAAAATATGATCATCGAACGCCTTTGGCCGGCGAATGCGTGGCGGAACTACCACTACCTCATCGCCTGTACCGAGACCGGGGAGGCTCTTGCCGTCGACCCCCTCGACTGGCAGTTGTGCGCCGCCACCGCTCGGGCGCGCGGTTGGACCATCACTCAGATCCTCAATACCCATGAGCACGGCGATCACATCGGCGGCAACGAGCCGCTTCGGGCCGCGACGGGGGCACGGGTTCTGGCTCATGTCGGGGCAGGCGGACGCATTCCCGGCCTAGATCGTGGCCTCTCGCATGGCGACACAGTCAGGATCGGGCGCAGTGTAGAACTCGAGTGTTTGGATACGCCGGGCCACACGCGCTCGCACCTTTGTCTGCTCATGCGGGGAAGATCATCCAGCGCTCCGCCTGAGCTGCTTTGCGGAGACACCTTATTCAACGCGGGCGCGGGTAACTGTCACAACGGCGGAGATCCGGCGCTGCTCTACCACACGTTCGTACAACGCCTCGCGCCGCTACCGGACGCCACTCGTATCCATCCGGGACACGACTATCTCGCGCGTAACCTCGCCTTCACCCTTGATCGAGAACCCGGCAACCGCGATGCCGCGTCTTTGCTGGCGGGCGTGCAAAGGTCGGATGGCGCGCGGGCGCCTGTCACGACGCTCGGTGACGAACGCCGCATCAACACATTTTTTAGACTGCAAAACCCGGCAGTGATCGAGGGCTTACGCAAAGTTTTTCCGGATCTCGGCGATCGACCAGATCCTAGAGAGATTTTTTTGAAACTGCGCGAGCTGCGTAATCGCTGGTAGAGCGTCAGACCTTGGGTTGCTCGACGAGCAGAACCACGAGCCCGGCGGGCGATATCAGCGTGGCCATCCGTGACTGTCCGAAAATCGTCTCGATCACGCCATGATCTCTAGGCGGTGCACGCATGGCGCCCGCTCCGCGTGATTGCTGCAGTGAGGTCGCCCGACGGAGCACGTCGCCGATATCTTTGACGAAGAACGTCACGGACAAGAAACCACGAGCAGGAGGCGTTGCACGAGAGTAAAGATCTTTGCTCTTGACGCCCTCGTACTGGACGATTTCGAGACGTCCGTAGTCGTAGTCTGAGTCGCCGAAAATCCGTACGTCGAGCGCTCCACCCGGAGGTAACCCGATGGTGCGTTCGACCTCCGGGCCCGAGAAGCGATGGTATGAGGTCTCATCGAGACCCAAAACCAGCTCGAAAAACGCTTTCTCGCCGAGGTTGTCGGGGGTAGTGGCGATCACCTGCGGCGCAACCCCGTAGCCTTTGGCGCTGACGTGCTCGGGCTTGCCTTCCATTTCGAGGAATACGATGTTCACGGCCTCGGGGCCGTTCATATGGACTTCATGCACGACGATACCGTCGGTCTCGAAGCGACCAATCTTTGAGCGAAACTTGAACCCTGCGGCTTCGAGCTCCGCGAATCGGGACTGGATATCGTGCACGGCGATATCGACGCTCTTGGGTACGAGGTCGGTTGGCGCAGCACCCTCGCGCACGGCCGGCCCCGGCTGACGAAAGCGCACGAGATGGATACCGCCCTGTCGACGGCCCGGCGTGACGAGCAGCGCCTGGTCGACGATGTCGCTGTCTGAGAGGCCCCAGAGACGCGAGAGGCCGTGATCCTCACCTCGTCGTCGCACGACGACCTCCATGCCGAAACGCGTCGCCCAAAGATCAAGCGCTTGATCCATATCGGTCACGCTGATCAAGACGTATGCGAAAGCTTTGGGGTTGACGTTGAGGGACAGCACGGGCGAAACCTCCTGAATGTGCTAATTGAGTATAGTGATGTGCATGTCAGAGTTTTACCGACGAAGCGTTCTCGTCCTGAGTGCGGCCATTCTCGGGTTCGCGGTATGGCAGGTGCTCGAGCCCTTCTGGGGCGCTCTCGCCTGGTCGATCGTGCTCGCGGTATTACTTGCGCCGCTTCAAGACCAACTGCTCGTACGTCTCGGAAACCGCCCGTCGCTTGCCGCTGTACTGCTGACACTACTCACGCCCTTGGTCATTTTTCTGCCGCTGCTCTTGCTCGGCACCGAATTCATTGAGCAAGGTCGTACCTTGATCGACGAGATGCAGCACAGCGATTGGCGAATCGACGGATCGCTCGTCAGTCGCCTCGATGACTATCCGGTCTTGGGCGGTGCCGTGACCTGGCTCACCGAGACCCTCGATCTCGACCCGACTGAGATCACCGGTTTCCTCGTCACGCTCGGCCAGACTCTGCTGCGCTACGCCGCCAGTTTCGGCAGTCAGATGGTGCTCGGCGCGCTCAACACGACCTTGGCGTTTTTGCTGATGTTATTCCTGCTCTTTTTCATGCTGCGTGATGGTCGTCACTTTCTTGCTCGCATCACCCATCTGCTGCCGATCGACCATGGCCGGCGGGAGCAGCTGTTCGCCTTGATCGCGAACACGACCCGCGCCGTGGTGTACGGGTCTGGCCTGACCGCCGTCTTTCAAGGCGTACTCACGGGAATCGGCTTTGCCGTGACCGGACTCCCGTCTCCTGTCGTGTTCGGCGTAATCGCAGCCCTCTTCTCTTTACTGCCCGCGGGCGGAACAGCGTTCGTCTGGGCTCCTGCCGCGGTGGCGCTACTCGGTATGGGGCGCACTAGCGCCGCATTGTTCATGCTGGGCTGGGGCGCCGTCATCTCGATTTCCGACAACTTTTTGAGACCGTTGCTGGTTTCGAAACACGCTCACGTCTCGACACTCGCGGTGTTCATGGGCGTGATCGGCGGGGCAGCGGCCTTCGGTGGCATCGGTCTCATCATCGGGCCAGTGTTGTTGACGCTGGTGTCCGCGCTACTCGGGTTCGTCGAAGAGACGCGTTCGCAAGATTCCGATAAAAATCCTTAAGCTCATCTGTCGATTCGCTCTAGAATCGCCACCCTCTTTCGATCGTCGCCTACCCTTCGATAGCCATGGACGTTTCGCCCATCCTCAATCCGCTCAACGACGCACAGCGCGAAGCTGTGACGGCGCCGATCGGGCCTGTGCTGGTACTTGCCGGTGCAGGCAGCGGCAAGACGCGCGTGCTCACGCATCGTGTCGCGTGGCTCATCGAAGCGGAAGGTGTATCAGCCCACAGCGTGCTTGCCGTTACATTTACCAATAAAGCTGCGGGTGAGATGCGAGCGCGTATCGAAGCCTTGCTCGGAATGCCGGGCGCAGCGCTTTGGATCGGCACGTTCCACGGTATCGCCCATCGTCTGCTGCGACTGCACTGGCGAGAAGCCAACCTTCCACAAACATTCCAGATTCTCGACGGCGACGATCAGCTCAGACTGATCAAAAAGATCCTCAAGGCGCAGGCGCTCGATGAGACACGCTGGGTGCCGCGCGACATCCAGTACTTCATCAACCAAAACAAAGATGAAGGGATGCGCCCTAAGGCGATGAAAGACGGCAACGATCCGACCCGTCGGCAGTTCATCAAGCTATATCAAGATTATGAAGACGCATGTCAGCGGGCGGGCGTCGTCGACTTTGCCGAGCTGCTACTGCGTGCGTTCGAGTTATGGCGGGACAACCCGGAGATGCTCGGCCATTATCGTCGCCGCTTCCAACACGTCCTCATCGACGAGTTTCAAGATACGAACACCATCCAATACGGTTGGATGAAACTGCTCGTGGGCTCGGAGGGTGCGCCCTTCGCCGTCGGCGACGACGATCAATCGATTTACCGCTGGCGCGGCGCGCGAGTCGAAAATCTGCAGACGTTCAGGCGCGACTTCCCGCATGCGCGGCTCGTCAAACTCGAGCAGAACTACCGATCCACCGGCATCATTCTCGATGCTGCCAATGCGCTCATCGCGAACAACAGCGGACGCCTCGGCAAAAATCTTTGGACGAGCGGTACGCGCGGCGAACCGATTCGGTTGTATGCAGCATTCAACGAGCGCGACGAAGCCGAGTTCGTGCTGCAGCGCATCAAAGACTGGATGTCGCACGGCGGAAATCGACGCGATATCGCCATTCTTTATCGTTCGAACGCCCAGTCTCGCGTATTCGAAGAGGTGTTTTTGTCGGCCCGGATACCCTATCGGGTATACGGCGGACTTCGCTTCTTCGAGCGAGCCGAAATCAAAGATGCACTCGCTTATCTCAGGCTTGTGTCCAATCGACACGACGACACATCGTTCGAGCGCGTCGTCAATCTGCCTACCCGAGGCATCGGAGCGAAGAGTCTCGATGCGCTGCGTGAGCAAGCCAGAGCGGCCGGCAGCTCCCTTTGGACCGCAGCCACTACGACCTCAGGCACACTTGGCGCCAAAGCCAGCGCCTCCATCCACGGTTTCCTCCAATTGATCGATCGCCTTGCCGAAGATACGCGGGGCCTTGCACTGCACGAAATCGTCGATCAGGTCATCAACGCAAGCGGCCTCCTCGAGCATCACCGCAAAGAAAAAGCGGAGCGCGGGGAAGCGCGGGCCGAGAACCTGCTCGAGCTCGTCTCCGCAGCCCGTGGTTTCGAGCCCGAGAGGGTCGACGGTGAAGATCTCCCGCCGCTCGAGGCGTTTCTCGCGCATGCGGTGCTCGAGTCGGGCGAGGGCCAGGCCGAAGCCTGGGAAGACTGCATTCAGATGATGACCCTGCACACGGCCAAGGGGCTCGAGTTCCCGCTCGTGTTTCTCGCAGGGCTCGAAGACGGTCTTTTCCCGCATCAGCGCTCACTCAACGATCTCGACTCCCTCGAGGAGGAGAGACGTCTGGCCTACGTGGGTACGACACGAGCCATGAAGCAACTCTTTTTGACGTATGCCGAGCAGCGTCGCCTGCATGGCATAGACAGCTACGGGCAGCCCTCGAGGTTCATCAAGGAAATCCCGGAAGAATTGCTCGAGGAAGTACGTCCTCGAGTACAAAGCGGTCATGGCTATTCCGCCACCGTTGCCCGCGCTCACCCCTCGCCCCGCGCCTCCGGCCCCTCTGCCCTGCGCAGCGAACCCGTAGCGCCCGGCCTTCGACTCGGTGCTCGAGTGCGCCACGCGAAATTCGGCATGGGCGTCGTGCTGAACATCGAAGGTCAGGGACCCCACGCACGCGTTCAGGTCAATTTCGAAGGGGCGGGCAGCAAATGGTTGATGCTGCAGTACGCCAATCTCGAACCCGCCTGAGTCGAACACCCCGGTCAGCGGCGGCTGCGGTTAAACTGCCGTCCCATCATGAGCGCTTCCACGTTTCTTCAACGGCTCGATACGGCGATGACGTCGACGCAGTCTCTAGTCTGTGTCGGTCTAGATCCTGAAATCGAAAAATTTCCGGTCCATCTGCGCCAGCGACCACAGGCTATTCTCGAGTTCAATCGCGCCATCATCGATGCGACCGCAGATTTCGCCTGCGCATACAAACCGCAGATCGCGCACTACGCAGCCGTGGGCGCCGAAGATCAGCTCCTCGAGACTATTCGCTACATTCGCCACCGAGCACCAGGAATCCAGGTCATCCTCGATTCCAAGCGGGGCGATATCGGCAGCACAGCAGAGAAATATGCGCGCGAAGCCTTCGAGCGCTATGGTGCCGATGCGGTCACGATCAACCCTTACCTGGGTCGTGACTCCGCAGAACCCTTTCTCGAATATGCCGACAAGGGTGTCGTCGTGCTATGCCGCACCTCCAACGCAGGTGCGCGTGAACTACAAGACCTCGACGTCGGTGGACGCAAGCTTTATCAACTCGTCGCCGAAAAAGTCGCGAGCGAATGGAACGCTCGCGGTAATTGCCTACTCGTCGTGGGCGCCACCTACCCCGACGAACTTGCTGATATCCGACGACTCACGGGAGACATGACCTTTCTCGTACCCGGCATCGGCGCACAGGGCGGCGATATCGAAAAAGCCGTGCGCAACGGCCGCCGTGCCGATGGTCGCGGTCTCGTGATCAACTCCTCCCGAGGCATTATTTATGCCAGCCAAGGTGAGGACTTCGCGGCTGCAGCCCGACGTGCGACACTCGAGCTGCGCGATGCGGTCAACGCCGTACCTCGCTGAATCAACGCTCGGGAGGGGGCTCCGATGCTGCGTTTGACCCGCTACCAGTGGATCGTGCTCTTTGCCGCTTGGCTCGGCTGGGGCTTCGATATCTTTGACGGGCTGCTATTCAACTACGTTGCGCCCAATGCCATCCCGACACTGCTCGGTCTCGAGATCGGCTCGCCAGAAGCCCGCTCAGCGACGCTCTACTGGACTGGCCTCATCACGGCCATCTTCCTCGTAGGCTGGGCCGTCGGCGGCGTTCTGTTCGGACCGATCTCCGATCGCTACGGTCGCAAGCGCGTATTGCTCATCACCATGGTGCTCTACGCTTTAGGTACTGCGTTGTGTGCCTTCGTCACCAGCATCGAGCAGTTGATCGTCTGTCGCATCATCGCAAGCCTCGGGATCGGCGGCGAATGGGCTGCAGGCTGTGCGCTCGTCGCCGAGGTCGTCCCAGAAGACCAGCGCGTCGAAGCGGGCGCGGTGCTTTACACGGCGGCACCGTTCGGCCTTTTCCTCGCCACAGGCGTCAATGCGCTCGTCGCAGGCCATTTCTTCGCCGACGTACCCGAAGTGTCGTGGCGTTATGTGCTCATCTTCGGACTATTGCCGGCGGCGTTTGCGATCTGGGTGAGGACCTTCGTCAAGGAACCCGAGCGCTGGGAGGCTGCTGCGGCCAAGGCACCACCGCCACGACTCCGTGAACTATTCATGCCCGAGATCTGGCCACGCACCCGTAGCGCGCTGCTGGTTGCGCTCATTGCACTACTCACGTGGTGGAGTTGCAATGCGTTCATTCCCGTCGTGGCGGCAGGGCTCGCGCAAGCCGAGGCTCTGCAACTCCGTCTCGATCGAACGGCGACGAGCATCCTCACCGAATCCTGGAAGACGCAGGCCACCACCATTTTCAACGTAGGCGGTCTGATCGGCACCCTGCTCACCATCCCTCTCGCCAAAAGCTGGGGCCGAAAACCGATGTTCGCGCTCTACCTCGGATGCTCGGCAGTCTC
>JACCDG011005094.1_pt1 | contig 28680 bp, 52 predicted proteins | sample 7442471 | NCBI WGS metagenome assembly JACCDG01 (sample SAMN15323444, study PRJNA562643) | freshwater metagenome | isolation source: river surface water | place: USA:Blue River Watershed | collected 2017-08-17 | reverse complement strand
TGGGCTGCATACAATGCTTAATACTGGCAAACCAATCTTGGGATTCCAAGGCGAATATCGCTGGTTATCCAACTTTGTGCCAGTAGACATTGAATTTGACGATGTTATCTATCCATCGGTTGAACATGCATATGTTGCTGCCAAGTGCAATGATATCTGTGACCGTTCTCCGATTCAAAGAATGACTGCTGGTCAGGCCAAACGATATGGTAAGACGATTCATGTCTCCCCATGGTTTGAATCGTCAAAGATCAGCATAATGCGTGGGTTCCTTGACCAAAAGTTTTCCAAAGAGCCGTATCGACAATTGTTGATAGATACGGATGGTTCGTACATCGAGGAAACGAATGCATGGGGTGATACCTTTTGGGGTGTCTGTGATGGAAAAGGTCAGAACATCCTTGGTGTCCTGATCATGCAGATACGAAGTGAAATTTTATGGGAAAATATGGTTGACAGCCATACCAAAACCTGATACAATTGAGTTCAATGTGGGTGTGTCGCTGAATGGTTAGGCTACGGATTGCAAATCCGTGTTATGCAAGTTCGAATCTTGTCACCCACTCCAAATCATGGGACGGTAGCTCAATTGGTTAGAGCAGTGGACTCATAATCCATTGGTTGCGGGTTCGAGTCCCGCCTGTCCCACCATAGCAGAATTCAAAATGAATAAGTTTATCTACTACGTTGTGTTTTTCTTTCTGTGCTGGGTAGCAGTCATATCGATGAAGATTATTGAGCGAACAGAAGAATCTAACGAATGTTCTGCTAAAGGTGGCTTCTTCATCAATACAGACTCTGGCAACAAGTGTGTTAAACTGGAAATTATCAAATGACAAAACAACTGCGTGAATTCGTCAACGATCTGACGCCATCTGAAATCGAAGAAATCTGCGTCGATTACATCGAGTATGAAAATACTGGCAAGATCAATCCCAAGTCAACACTGATGAAATTGACGAGTAAGTTCATGTCTTCCGTTGGTGACAAGATTCATACAAACGTATGGATGAAAAACTTGGCACTTGAAGCATATCGTACATACTTTACAATCAAATGATTGAAGCTCAAATAATCGTCTTGCTATTCAAGGTATGTATTTTGTTGTTCTTTGTCATTCTGGTTGGTCTTGCATCGTATTGGGCTGGTTGGGTAAATGGCAAAACTCATGGTGAATGGCTTGGAATCAAATCTGAAAGAGAGAAACAGAATGAAAAAATACGCACAGGTTTTCGAGTTAACAGAAAACCATATTAAGCTTTTGCGACAAATGTATGTTTCATTTGACGGTGATTCATACGATGGCGCACCAGCAGTAGATATCAAACGTCCTTATGGTAACTCTGATGTTCCATATGATGTTGCCACAATTCTAGGATATGCGGACTATATCCAAGCATCAGATGATGATGAAACGGAAACTGATGCCTTTGAAAAAGCAACGCATGAACTATTGAAAATACATAGTGAAACCGGCACGGCCCTTCAGATCGTTCTAAGCACAGGATCATTTGAACCCGGTATGTACGGTAGGCCAGAACGATATTTAACCCAGCATTGGGTCAAGTGTGATGACTGAGTATGTGAAGGTAATTGGATCGACAGAAGAATATCCTAATGTCGCTTTCTATATCAATAAAGATTACGTTGAACATACCACATCAAATCATCGCAACCTGCTGCGATTTGCTGAAATTGCGGTTGACTTGGATCGAAATGAAGTCATCAAGTGTCGATATTTGTTGGATCAAATTTTTGACAAAATTCTCTTGACAAACCGTCTGCACTGTGATACAATACTGAATAACTTGTAATGAAAAGGAAAATGTGAAATGAACAAAATGTCTGTGACTCGCGCGTTGGTTGAACTCAAGCGTCTGGATGATCGAATCGCTTCTGCAATCTCGCAGGGCAAATTTGTGGCCCGAACTGTTGGTCGGAACCAGTACCAAAAGGTAGTTGGCGTCAATGAGTCGGTTGAACAACTGGCTCGAACCATTCAGGGTTCGTTTGATAAGGTAGACAATCTGATTCGCAATCGTGAATCGATCAAGTCTGCTATCATCATGAGCAACGCCACTACCTATGTGACCATCAACGGTCGCATGATTTCGGTGGCCGAAGCTATCGAACTGAAGAAGACGGTTGAATTCCGTCAAATGTATTTGTCGCAACTGCGTTATCAGCTAACCACTGAATCGAATGCGGTTGACAAAGCCAATGCTACTCTGGATGCTGCGATTGATCAGTCTCTGAATAGCGTGTATGGTTCGGAAAAGACCAAGGTTGATCCGGACCTTCTGAAGACTATTTCTGCCCCGCAGAAAGAGCAAAAAGAGGCTGCTGTGTTTGATCCGGCTGGTATTTCCAAGCGGATTGAAGCACTGGAAACCCAGATCAGTGATTTGACTTCGGAACTGGACTTTGTTCTGTCCGAGTCGAATGCCAAGACTGAAATCACGGTTCACCTGAACGCGGTCTAAATAGTTTGAGATTTGCATAGACGAACAGACCTAATAGGCTATTCTTAGGCGTAGAAGAATTGAAATAATTACGCCACTCCACTTTTAATGGAATTAAAGCACAAATCTAGTAACCTCAAAGTTCAACGATCAAAGCTCAAGTTTCAAAGATCAGTGGTCAAAGCTCAAAACGGTAACGATCAAAAGTAAACGGTTAAAGCTTCTTCAAATCCGGCGATTGGCTTCTGATTAACCATCATGGTATGTGCCACCGGCTGTCTATGCAGATCAACTTTTTCTTGACACTCAGGCGAAACTGATGTATAATCCACATCATGGTCAAATACGAAGTTTCCCTGATTGTTGATTCTGTCGAAACCAAGTTTGTTGGTTCGTCACTCAAGTCCCTTGCTGCGCAAGCAGTATCTTTCATTGAAGACAATTGCCCTACGGCAACTCTTGCTATCAAGCATCTGAAATCTCAGCGGTTTTTCTTCCGTGTTGGTCCGATGGATAATCGGATCGAATGTTCACTCACTCAAATCTAAAATATGAATACACCTACCAAGACTTTCAAGTTGTCCAAGACCACCAAGCGTATGATGGCGACCATCGTTGACGCACATGCTCGTGGTCATTTCAAACGTATGATGATCGACGCACAACTTGAATCTGAAAAGCGTCCTGTGGCAAGTAAAAACGCCAAGAACGAAGACTAATTACTTTGTTTCTGTTGAAGTAATAGATTGACGAACGATTTCCTTTCGTCTTTTGATATCATCGATATCTGATTGTATTTCCTCGGGTGTTCTGCTGGCACTCTTAAGCTGTTGACTTCTACTATTGTAGATTTCAATGGCTTTTCTTTTTTCTGCGTTCAATCTTGAAATCCGATCATCGTAGTATTCAAGTTGAAAGAGTGCATTTGCCCGTTGATTGCTTTCCTGCATCAGAATCTGTCTTTGCTGATTCTGGATCATCTGGTTAACATCAGACGCATGAGCATAATTGTTTTCGACATACACAACAGCGCCCCCAATTGCCCCAACAAGACTAAGTGCGGTTGTTATCAATGAAGCATGATCTTTTAGCTTCTGTAGGATTTCCATTTATCTCTCCTGTTTGATAAATATACGAGAACAACTAAGGATACCAATGGAGCAAAAATATACAACGCATTTGGCAATGTATTTAGGCAGGAAGGCAGAAAACGAGAAGGCCACAACGTTAGACAACGTGACTTGCTTCTTCACAGGGGAAAGATATTCGCATATCGAACTGGTGTATGATTACTCGCCGGTTAGCAACATCGGCCTAACATGGTCATCTTCGCCTAGAGATGGTGGTGTTCGACCAACAAGAATAGAATTTGATTCCAGACGATGGGAAGTCTACCAAGTTCCAACCATCTACACTCAGGATGATATCATAGAGTGGTTTAATGCCCGTTCTGGCGCGAAATACGATTGGTTTGGTGCTGTGGGGTTGGTTCTGCCTTTTATTGGTCAGGAACCCGCAAAATGGTTCTGTTCTGAAGCGGTCGGTACCTGTCTATCGATCCCTAGATCAGAAATCAAGACGCCGGGTAATATCTTGACCCACTATGGCAAGGATGCTGTCAGAATCGTTTGACATGTCTCTAAAGTTATGGTATACTGATCATTATGTGGATTCAAAACGTTGCCAAATCTGATGTTGAGAAGGGGTTTCATATCAACCCCGGATTCAACTCCATGCTTATTCAGATCGTTGACCCTGATATGGAGCATCCTGTCCCATTGTATGAATTTCGTGAAACCCATCAGTTCAAGTTCTTGGATGTTGATGGACCAGAGTACAAATGGGCATGTACTGAAGAAGATGCTAAGAGATTGGTTGAACTTCTTCTGCATGCCAAGGAACAAAGAATGAATGTCATTGTGCATTGTGTTGCTGGTGTCTGTCGTTCTGGTGCTGTGTGTGATGTTGGCGTCATGCTCGGATTTGATGACACGGAAGTCTATCGCGCACCCAATCTGTGGGTAAAACACAACATGATGAAGGCTCTTGGTTGGACATACGATTCGGCTGAGAAACCATATGACAATTCAAACTTCGAATGGGAAGGCGATATATGACCGAAAAAGAATCAACTCTGGAGAGTTTACGTGGGTTCCCACACATTCACGATTTCATCGAGAAGAATTGGGATGATACTGAACTCTTGGTCGAGTATGTGAAGAAGCTACTCAACGATACCAGAAACCATGAAAGAAAAGGGTTCCCACATGAAATTGCGGAAACCCTTTTGGTGTTTTTCAATAACAGGAAAAGTACCCCGATATTGACTGAAGAAGAATTCAGAGTACATACAGGATATTGATTATGAGTGCTATTATTGATTACAGTAGAATCATCTATGCTGAGAAAGTGCCAGCATTCATTCGGATGCTTGCCCATGATCTACAGCGTCAAGTCTATATGATGCCGGGAGAATTTTTCTCCAAACTATCCGACCATGACTTGAAGTATCTGCATGATTGTGTTGAAACATCAAACAATCTGACCCAAGATGAAGACGATGCACTGCCAGATTGTATCGTGCATCTATTCTATGTTTCCGCTATGCTCTGTATGGCTGAAGGCGGTGATCTAACGGAAGAAAATGCGGATCAAGTTCAGAAAACCACCGCATCTTTTGTCGTTCTGGAACACCTATACCGAATGGGTCTGATCGATGTTTTCCGAGATTCATACAGCTACATCGATCTTGATGTTCCTATCGCACAGGCAAAGCCGACTTAATTGCCAGCCTGCTTTCGATCAAGAAGCGATTCAAGTTCAGTGATGCGTTTATTGGCGTTTCGCAGTTCTTCCATCAAATGAATGTTCTGTTCATGCAATTGGTCCAATTGTTCGCGTGTCTTTAGTAGCTGCGTTGATAACTGATCAATCTGTGCCATTAAGCTTTCAACTTGTTTGGCTTGAGATGAAGTTACGCTTGTCTTTTCTTCAATATCTACTTTGCGAAACTTTAACCAAGTAGCGAAGAATAATGCAATTACACTGAGCGAAACGCTGACAACCGTGGGCATGTTTCCTATAATCGAGTCAATTCCTAGAGTGAGTTCCATGTTTTTTGGTAAAGAGTAGATTGATGATGAATGCATACATACACGATGCACCTAAAACTATGATAACAACATCGTCAAAATGTCCATGCGACCCGGCTATTTGAATCAAGCCAGACCATAACCAATATACACCAGTGAACCAACATGTAACTGATCTAAGGGCTTCCATGTCTTCTAGCATGACTGCCATGACTTGTAGGAAACCAAACAGACCCGAAACAATTCCCCAAAACTGCCATTGATGGAAATCTTGAAGATGGGGAGGGAAAAACATTGTCCCTGTCGTCACAATTAAAATTGCCATTACAAACAAACTAAACCCGCTGATCAATTCAACGGGTCTGGTATCTGCTGGAAGAAGTTGCTTAATGATGCTCATTTTTGAAGACTCGTGGCCCCGGAAACATTATCAAAACCAACATAGTCAATGAGTTAAATACTGTCCACAAGTTATTCGCAAATGTCGTATCTTCAACCCTGCCTAATATCACCGATGTGATATACCAACTAGATTGAGCAATAATTAGCAATGCAGCAATAGTTATGCTCAACACACACCTTACTTTGTCCGCTTTTCGTCTAGACAAATGAAAGGCTTTTGCTGATATGACGATTGCTATGACAGCAAGGATTATTGGCAATGATTCGAAAAAAGACGAAAACATATGGACTCTTTGTTTAATACTGAACTATTTAGGAGCATGGTATGCAACCGAAACAATATAGAAAAATCCCCGTAGTCATCGAAGCGATTGAGTTTGTCTACTCAGCAGATGGCATCAAAGCACTGAAAGACTTCTGCGGAAATAGTCTTATTTCGTTTGGGAAAGACCGGTGCCTAACGGCTGTTGGGTGGGCCGAAATCGGAACGCTTGAAGATGGTGTTGGTTCTTCACCACAAGTTAGGCACATTGCCAGTGAGGGAGATTTCATCATCCGTGGTGTCAGTGGTGAATTCTATCCGTGTAAACCCGATATCTTCAGACAGACATATGAAGCTGTGAAGACTCCGATGGAGACTCTGGTGGATCAGGTCAAAGACAGTTACAAAAAGATACAGGATGGTACCGGTGTCGATTTTGACTACTACAGAAACATGCCTCTGATCAAACAGTTCCCAATTGTTACATGTCCAACATGTGGAGTCAACTTGTCTGGTGTGATGGGATACGTGTGTCCAAGAACCGATTGTCCAACACAACCACGAATTACCTGTTGACAAACGCAAAGAGTTGAGGTACATTACGGTCCTCAACTCTTTTTTTTGGATTCATTATGACTGCTTTGATCTACATCTATCTTGCTGGTGCTGCCGAATCTATTGGTAACTGGTTTTCATTGGTTGCTATTTTGTGTTTTTCTGCGGCAATGTGTCACTGGTTGTGGACGGCGTTGAATGGTACTGAAGTAAATAAGAAATTCTGCGTTTATATGGCAATTTTTACAGCGGGGCTTTCTTTGGTTGCAGCAATCATCCCCACCAAGGACACGATGTATATGATGGCATACGGTTATCTCGGTGAGAAAGCCGGTACTGTGATTGTTCAGACCCCCGAAGTGCAAGAAATCACTGCTGACTTGCTCAAGCTGGTCAAGGTGAAAGTCAAGGAACAGATCAAGGCTGTTGAAGAAGGCAAGAAGTAATCATGAAACGCAACTCTCTTTTCTTCAAGTTCTGCACGTTTTTTGAGAATGAAAATTATCGAAGCAGAACCAACATCGATGCATGCACACTTTCGTTCATGTTTCTTAGGTCGGTTGTTTGGTCGATTCTCTTTGGCATGTTTGGTGTTCTCATGTTTTGGGCAATCGGTTCCATCATCGGTGAGACTATCGCTATGATTGTGACTCAGACTTTTGAGAAATCCTTTGCTAAAAGTTTCTATGTGTTTTTATTCTTTGGAACCATTTGCGTATGCATTTCTGCGATACTTGCATTTTTGGTGGTGAGTGCTGACAAACTAATCAGGAATCGAAACAAAAGTAATTTCTGCAAAATCATCGAAATCAAGGACTAAACCATGAACAAGACTCTTATCCATTTCTTCGACACGTATAGCAATATGCATGTCCCGTTTGATTCTGCTGGCAATCAGTACATCGAGACTGACACATGTGAATTCATCAAAGAATCCGTGATCGGTCTTGTAGCGATTGCTGGCATAATTGCGGTTGTCACTCTACTTTTGTTTATACCTGTCGTTGCCATGACGGAACTGGTTGCTGCAATTGTTGTTGGTCACTTGACGTTGACGATCCCGATGTTCATCACTGGATTCGTACTGCTCTTTTGTTTCTTCGTGACGGTTTTTGTCAAAGTATTTGAATTTTTTGAGAACAAACCCAATGGACCAAGCGTTTTCCGTGAAGTCTATGTAGCTAAGATGGGGAAGTTCTGCAAGCCCTTGACAATCAAGGCAAAATAAGATATACTGTCGATCATGATGAACTTCAAAGACGAATACAACCGCAACACCAAGTCCGTGTTGCTCAAGGAAACTTCCAATCCTGACCTGTTTGTGTTGAAATACAAACGTGAAGTGTTCCATAAGAACCGCTGGAACGATTTCCTTGAGGAATGTCGTGGTACCATCGTTGATCGAGACTTCGATGTGGTGTCCTTGCCTTTTCGCAAGATTTACAACTTTGGTGTGGAAGAACGTGCCCCAAAGATCAGTGATGATGAAACCATCCATTGGTTCCGTAAGGTCAATGGATTCATGGTGGCTATGACTTGGTACAATGATGATGTTCTGGTGTCTACCACCGGGTCTATCGATTCTGATTTCGTTCAGATTGCCAAGAAATATATGACTGATGACGTTCGATGGAGTGTCCGACAGTATCCGGAATACACATTTATGTTTGAATGTTGTGACCCTTCCGACCCACATATTGTGCATGAAGAACCGGGCCTGTATCTGATTGGTTGCCGTCGCATCCGTGATGGACATATGCCTGTTGATTGGCTCATTGAAAATGGTGCAGTTTTCGCTGATAGCTTCATGAAGGTGAAGTTTCCAGAACATGGCGTTTGCACCATGGGTGAACTCAAAGAGATGGTGCGTAAGTGCGATCATGAGGGATTCGTGATCTATACCGGTGATGGGCGGTCTACCAAGATCAAGTCCAAGCACTATCTGGTCAAGAAGCTGTTCATGCGTGGCAATATTGATCGTCTGATGGACAACAATGTCAAGGGCAAGATCGATGAAGAATACTTCCCGCTTGTCGATTTCATCAAGGCAAATCGTGAAAAGTTTGCTCTGCTGACCGAAATGGAACGGCGTGAGTGCATCGAAGATTTTCTAGCAACGCAGACTGAATATGATCAACAGAAATGACATATGGGTCACGGCTAACGTCACCGAACAAAAAGCGCCTACAGATGATTCAATTCGTCTGTATGGCGAAATGTTGGACAAGGCCAGAAAAGAAGTCGTTGAAGCTTTCCGACTCAACAACAATGTGATTGACTTCAATATCGTCCATACGGTAGACTATCTGCTGGGTCAAGACAAGTACCAATATCGAATCAAGTTGAATGGCAAGACATTTGATGGGCAATGCATCATCGATAACGTGCTTACTCAGCGAACCACCGATGAAGTGATTCAGACCATCATCAATAAGATTGGACAGGATATCGCTGTATTCATCCTTGCATCCAGTTTTAAGAAAACAGACTTCATATGATATACGAGATTAAAGAGCGAATCCCCAAGAAATTCTTGGCTGTCAAGATCGAGAATACCGATCAATGTCGAAAAGACGTAAAAGAAGCATTTAAGTTAAATCTAGATGATCTAGTGGACGTATACGCCGGTAAGTGGTTTGTTGCTAATACAGACGATATCGGGACAATTCGCGTGATTGACCATGATAGCATCAATGCTGAATTCATTCTGGCAGACAACGAACTAATGCACAACCACGAAGCATGGATAAATTGGTTGTCCCCCAAGAAATTGAAGATGATGATTGAATCTCTGGGTCCGCGTCGAACGTTGATTACGTCATATGATGCTTTAGATGACGTTGAACGTCTATACAAAGAATTTGAATTTGTGTTAGCATCGAAATCCGGTGATGGACAATTCACTGGCGGATTCTATCAGGAAGAATATGAACGAGACAACCAGATATATGTTTTCTCGTTTGACAATGGCAATGCATACCAACTAGAAGTTTACGAAAAGGAATCAGAATGATTACAAAACAAGAATTTATCGATATCACCGGTCCCGACAATGTGCAGGAAGTTGAACACTTCTATGCATATGCACCGCATACCTTTGTCATCGATTCTCATTACGACACAAGCATCTGTTCGGCACAACTGATCTTCAATTCAGTCACGGATCAGATTTTGTTTGTTGGTGTGTATGATTATGTGAACAACCGAGCATACTGCATGGTTGCAGAGCATTACGATATTCATGATGAAAACGCATGGGATGAAGTTGGATACACCATTCTTGAGAGTGACGAAGACTTTCTAGAAAAACTCAAGGCAATCTTCAATCAGGAAGAATACGATACTCGTGTTGCAATTCCTCTGAACATCCCAGATGATTTGCTCTTTACTCTGATGAAGATTGCTCACGAGAAGGATATCACCCTGAATCAACTGATCGACAATGTAATGGTGGAAGAACTAAATAGACTACGTTCTATTAAATTCAACACCAATGTCTGACAAAATAGCGAAAGCATATATTGCAATGAAGAAGCCAAAACGGTTTCCTTCATTGCAAACTTCCTTCGGTAAGCACTCCGAGAAGGTAGAAGAAAAGCCTCAATCAAAAGAGGAAGAAAAGAAACCTCTTAAGGAAGCTATTCCGTTCTCAAATTCTTACGTCATGGATGATAAGAATTTTGACGATGCACACACCGATTCCATTCATGAGAAACACAAACTGCATGATGATATCGATGGGCTGGTAGAACAGTACACGCATACGTCAAGACACGTTAACAGTGCCCTACACCAACACTACAACTCTGAGCCGCATGACAGAGAGCAGATCGAAGTAGCCAAGAAGATTGAAACGGCATTGAACAAAAACGTTGCACAGGAACACTTTCATGTGTATACTGGCATCCATCATTCGCCGTTCAAGAACATTGCGACTGTTGGTGGCAACCATATGGTTCATCTACCAGCGTTTACATCAACGACAACGCATTTTCGTAAGGCAATGATCTTCTCCAACGTAGACAAAACCACGAAACACAACCCAGCAATACACTCCGGTGATGTGGAACCAATGGCAAACCATGTCTTGAAGTTGCACATTCATCCCGGCGTTTCGATTGCTTCGGTCAGACATATTGCCAAATACAAGGGCGAACATGAACTGGTGATGAACCGTGGATATGATCTAAAAATCGATCCTGTGCCAACCAGAATCCATCATGAAGCTGATAGACCAGTATATGTCTGGAATGCATATCCAGTTGAAAGAAGGGGCAGAAACTTGAATATTGACACTGGTAAGGATGCGAATCCAGAACCAGTTCGTCTAGGGTCTAAGCTTCAATCGTAACGGGACCGTTCTTTTTTGAACTTTTCCACATACTGTGGATTCAGACCCTTTTTCTTCTTGAAGTTGGTGATGCCAACGTTGTATGAATGAACAGCAGCGTCAACGTCACCATCTAGTCGCTGATGATACGAGTGAAGAATTTCAGCACCCTTTTTGATCTGCTGTTCTGGCGTCTGTAGCTCACTCTTTTCCAATCCCCATGTTTTGGGTCTAACCTGAGTCAACCCAATCGCAGGGTCACGCTTAAGACCAGACTTTGCTTCTGGGTTGAAGGATGACTCGATACCAACAATCGACAGTATGTCTTTGGCCTTCGGAAACGTGGCTTTCTCGTGCTTTTTAGCCATGGTGGCTACATGGGTAGCAAAGTCATCTGAAACGTGCTTATACTTCGTTTTAACCGTCTTGGCGAGGCTTTTTATTTCATCGTCTGCTGCCTCTTTGTGAGGATGTACCCTCTCTACCCCAACTTCTTTGTTCGCACTATCGTAAAAGTGAGATGCCATCATGGCAGCACCACCGATAGCGGCGGCAGCTATAGCATTTTTAACAAATCCTTCTTGGATGTTCTCGTATGCTTTGGTTACGGTATCTTGATACATATTCTTTATCGGGGTATTGACAACTATAGTATTTAATGATATACTACACACTTAACTATTAAAGGATCGAACATGAGTGATATTCCTATCGAAAAAATGCAGCAAAACAATGCCCCTCTGACACTGGAACCTTTTACGTTCATGCGTGTCCAAGGTTGGGGCATCGTTGTTACCAGCTTTGATGGCAATGATGACATGCCCCCTTACTTCGTCGCCCATGCCATCCTGTGGGTTCAGAACGGTGATGGTGTGACCCCAATCGTTGTACCTTCTGGTATCCCGTATCGGACCACTGAAGATGCCGCATTTGAAACGTTTGCTATGGGTGAAGCATTCTTTGGCTCCAAACTCAATCCGAAAGCCGATATCATCAGCAGCGATGGTAACAAAGTTGGCGAAATCAACATGGTTGAACTGATCACTCAGAAAGATGCATCCATGCAAGAGTTCTTCAATTCTCTGGTTGAAACCCAAGAAGAATCGGCACCAAAAGTTCTGCACTAAGTAGATATCGCGTCGAGGCAGTTGGTTACTGCCTTTATATCAATCAACCATTCATCAACAAAAACTATAAGGAACGCTATGAGTTTACTTGATAAACTACGCAAAGTTGGATCAATTGAAGCAAATACAGTTGCCGAATCGGCATTCTTCAATGATCGAGATTTGATCCAACTCGATATCCCGGCACTGAACATCGCCCTTGCTGGCGATCTAGAAGGTGGTCTTGGTCCGGGTCTTCAGATGATTGCTGGAGAATCCAAGACATTCAAAACCGCAATGGGATTGAAAATGGTCGCAGCATACATGACCAAATACAAAGATGCTGTTTGTCTTTACTACGATTCGGAATTTGGTTCTACTCCAGAATACCTTGCGGCATTTGGTGTTGACACTGAAAGAACTCTGCATATTCCGCTTGAACACATTGAACAACTGAAGTTTGATATCGTCAAGAAGTTGGAAGAAATCAAGAAGAAGGATAAGGTAATCATCTTCATCGACTCAGTTGGTAACTTGGCTTCTAAGAAAGAAGTTGAAGATGCTGCTGAAGAAAAGTCGGCTGCTGATATGACCCGAGCCAAACAGTTGAAATCGCTGTGGCGCATTATTACTCCCCACCTGACTATTAAGGACATTCCATGCGTGGCAATCAACCACATCTACATGGAACAGGGATTGTACCCAAAGGCAATCATGGGCGGTGGCACTGGTGGTATGTATTCTGCAAACGCAGTATGGATCATCAGCAAGGCACAGGACAAGGATGGTACTGATCTGGTTGGTTTCAAATTTACTATCAATATTGAGAAGTCTCGATATGTGATTGAGAAGTCCAAGATTCCTCTGACCGTTAGATTTGAAAAGGGCATCGACAAGTATTCTGGTATCCTTGACTTGGCTCTAGAATCTGGTCTTGTTCAGAAACCTTCCAATGGCTGGTATTCTCTGGTAGATGATGATGGCGTTGTATCGGACAAAAAGGTTCGCGCTGCCGATACTGGAGTTGATGAATTCCTTGGCAAAGTTCTGAAGAATCCAAAGTTCAATGAATTCGTCAAGAACAAATATCGTCTGACCCACACTCAGAATAAGCAACACGATGTTGAAGATACTGAAGAAGATATGGAGTAAAATCCTTGGGTGGTTCAAGAAATCACCCCAAGTTCAACCAACTTCTGTCAATGCTGGATATGAGTTGGTTGAAACCAAACTTGACGATCAACACTTTCGTCAAGGAATCAGAATCTTAGGTGGTAAGTATGATCGTGTAATTGTCACCACATCACCTAAGATTCAATTCAAACATGATAATGATCAGATCGTGATGCTTTTCGATTTTGTCGTTGAGTATCACCCTGATTCTATTGAGATTGATCACCAAGAATTGCGACCAATTGTCGGTGATATCATTCTAGATATAATCCATAAAGATAACAATGCGCCTAGAACCCCTGATTCTGAATATCCTAGCTAAAGATGACGAATACGCAAAGAAGGTTCAGCCACATCTAAAACCGGAATACTTCCAGAAAAGAACAGAAAAAGCAACCTACGAACTGATCGATGCATTCTATCAGAAATACAATCGGTTGCCTCAGAAAGATGTTCTTCTTCTGGAGTTGGATTCTTATGTCGGTCTTAGTGGAGATGAATTCAGCGAAGCAAAGAAAGTCATCCAAGATGTGTATGATGACGAATACAAATACGACCGTGAGTGGCTAGTTGACGAAACCGAATCGTTCTGCAAGGACAAGGCGGTTCACAATGCCATCATGCAAGCCGTTAGAATCATCAATGGCGAAGATAAGAAGTTCACTGAGGGTCAGATACCTACCTTGCTTCAAGATGCTCTCTCAGTGTCTTTTGACAAGAATGTGGGCCATGATTACTTTGAGAATGCTGCCGAACGTTTTGCTTTCTACAACAACAAAGAAAACAAGATTCATTGTTCGATTGACATTATGAACAAGATCACTAATGGTGGTCTTCCCAGAAAGACGCTGAACCTGTTGATTGGGCCATCCGGTTCCGGTAAGTCTGGTGTCAAGTGTTCTCTGGCATCCGATTACTTGGAACAGGGTTATAATGTTTTGTACATTACTCTTGAACTGGCAGAAGAACGTGTTGCTGAACGAATCGATGCCAACAAATTCAATGTGCCGATTTCGGAAGTGCATTCTCTAAGCGAAAGCATCTTCTTGGACAGGATTTCCAAGATCAAAGCCAAGACTGCCGGTCGTTTGATCACCAAGGAATACCCAACATCGACTGCATCAGTAGCCAACTTTAGGGTTCTTCTTGAAGAACTCAAGGCCAAGAAAAACTTCAAACCCGATGTGGTGTTTGTTGACTATCTTGGTATCTGTGCATCGGCTAAGTACAAGAACGCATCGAACATCAACAGTTACACCTATCAGACTGCCGTTGCTGAAGAACTTCGGGCGCTTGCTGTTGAATACGATCTTCTACTATGGTCTTCCATCCAGACGAATCGTTCTGGTATGAACACATCGGACTATGACGTTGAAGCTATTGCTGACTCCACCGGACCGCTAAAAACTGCCGACTTCTTGCTGGCTATCATCAACACCGATGATCTAAAGGCACAGATGCAGATTATCTTGAAACAGTTGAAGAACCGATATGGCGATCCCAACTATTACAAGAAGTTTGTTGTTGGTATGGACTTTGCTCGAATGAAGATGTACAACGTTGAAAACAATGCACATCTGGCGGAAACCAAAGCAGAGATTGAAAAAGAAGGCAAGGGCAGGTACACCGTAAAGAAGGAAGACCCATGGGCCGAAGAAAAGAAAGTGTCTACTAGCGCATGGGATTTTGATGATTAAGGAAACTATGGAAACACCAATTCAAACCGTTGACACCACCGAAACCAGAGTGCATAACCATTACTTCAGAAAGTGTGGGTATGCGTACATCGACGTTTACCGAGTTCTGGAACTGTTCAACGTAACCGATCCCTGTCTGCAACATATTGCCAAGAAAGCATTGTGTGCTGGTCTTAGAGGGCATAAGGGTCTGGATAGAGATATCCAAGACATTATCGATACCGCAACTAGAAAATTGGAAATGATGAATGAGCAACCGACTGATTGAAACCAAACCAAACTATTGTGCAAACCCAATCATCACTGATCGTGGTTGGGTTGATGGTGATACCGGCGAACTTCTGGTTGCGATTCGTGACCTAGACAAGAAGCTTGGCCCACAACAACCGGTCAAGCGAGGTAGAGGCCGACCACGCAAATACCCTAGACCCGATGGGAGCATGTGATGGAATACAACAATGTCATGATCGATCTGGAAACATTGGGGCTTAAGCCTAATGCTTCTGTTCTCTGCATTGCTGCTGTGAAGTTCTCTTTTGAGTCAGATGACTATGAAAAATTTCAGGTCAATATCTCTCAAAAGAGTTGCGACAATTTTGGTCTGGTCAAGGACAAAGAAACTGTTGATTGGTGGGTTTCTGAACGCTCCGATCTACTCAAAACATACTTCACCAATACAATCCCATTGGATTCTGCCCTATTGGATTTGAATGACTTCATCGGACCAAATGCCAAGAAGATGAACATCTGGGCTAATGGTACAGTATTCGATATTGGTATGTTGGAATGGGACTATCATGTAACTGGTGTTGCATGTCCTTGGCGATACTTCAATATCATGGATGCCAGAACGGTATACAAGATTTCTGGATTAGACTTCAAGTCATATCCTAGAGTTGGTGAATACCACAATGCAATCGATGATTGTTTGACTCAGATCAAGGCGCTCAAAGAATGTCTATGTGACTAATGTTAAATATTTCCATAAGCATTTTATGGAGATATTAACATGGCACTTTTTGAAAACGTATTTGATTCTGCTGAACAGTGGGAAGTTGATCCAGCAATGGATAGTAAATTTATTGATGGTGTTGAATTTGTTCGCGCAAAGAAACCCGGAAATCAGAATTCAAGATACTTCCTCATTCGTAAAGAAGCACTGAAACCAAGCAAACCCAGAGATTTATTCAGGCAAGTAGCTTGACAAGATCGATCCATTTGAGTATACTACAGCAATGCACTACTCAAACTTCGATATGGATCACTGGATCAAGGTTCGGACAGAACGAATCAAGTTGGGTCTGCCTGTCCGATCAAAAGTTGTCTACATCGAATCCGATCTGGTTGGAAAGACCATCAAAAACCGTGATACTCAAAAGGTATACACGGTTGAAGGCGTTTACAAAGATTGGTATCAGGGGTGGTTTCACGTTGCTGTGTACGTTGATTCAAATGGTAGTCATGGTACGGTCGTCATTCACACAGAAACCGACAACCCGAATATAAGTTGTCACAATTTCGCAACAAATTACGAGGTACTATGATACCATACTCATATTTTGACAAGCTGGCAAGGAATGTAGCATACTGCTCAAACTGCCATACTGAGATAGAATCCAAGCATCGACATGATTTTGTTAGTTGCAAATGCGGCAACATATCGGTAGATGGTGGGCTTGCATACCTGCGCCGAAGTGTGCGCGACTTTACCAAGTTCATCGAACGCTCAGTATATCGGCCACCGACCAGTGATGAACTTCGATACGAAATCGCCAAGGCAACAAACGACTTGGCGTATGGATTGTATTCCAAAGACCATTCAATCGAAGTGAAGAAGAAAGCACAAGAACTGCTGATGGACCTGTACGGCCAACAATAACACATTTTTTTATATCATGAAAATTACCGTTGAAAACTCCAAGTTCTTCGACTTCTTGCTGACCACTCTGATTGAAGACGAAAACCAACTGGAACAATTAAACGATAGACTGCGTAGATTTAACTCCATACGTGATGAAATCATCAAACACAAAAACATATTCAGTCGATTTCTGGATAAGATCACTCAATCGTCATTTGACGAAACCTGCAAAGTAGTTGATCCAGTTTTTGTTGATACAATCTGGGCAGCAGAACAACGGATTAAGTATCTGTTGTCAATGATTGACGCAATCGCCTATGCTATCCAATGTGGCTTGACAAACACCACCGAAATAGAGTATGATAGTTGGATAGCAAAGAAATACATGGAATCGTATGCATCATAACATCAAAATCTTCAGGGCATGGCGACTTGCCGCTATGGCCCATGCTACGCAAACACGAAAGTACAATGGGGACAAGTACATCGTTCATCTTGCAGAAGTTGCTGCACTGACGAATATCTTTACCGATGGTGACGTTGATGCAATCTGTGCAGCATGGCTCCATGATATCGTTGAAGATCAAGGATATCCCCTCTCCAAGATCAATGATGACTTTGGTGATACCGTTGCTTTGTATGTTGACTTTCTGACTGAAAAACGTCCTGAAGGATACAACCGAAAGCAAAGACACATTCTGTACAACACACAATTGGGTAGTGCCCCGACAGCGGTTCAGAACGTCAAGGCAGCAGACATAATCTCGAACGTTGGTTCGATTGCCAAGAACGACCCGGCATTTGCGGTGACCTACATTCCTGAAAAACAGGCGACACTTGATGTGTTGACAAAACTGAGTCCTACTGTTAGAATAGCCACAGCAATCGAAATATCGACTGCTCAAAGAACACTAGATGAAAGTCGAGTCCAAGACTGGCTTCAAAAGAGAGAACATACAAAATGAGTAACATATTCTTCACATCCGATCAACATTACTATCATAAGAACATCTTGAAGTTTCAACCGCATACTCGTGGGGTTGCGACCGAGATTGCTCAGGTGAATCAGATGGAAGACGATGATCCTGCGAAGGATCGGATTATGACTGATCTGGTTCAGGAGATGAACGAAAAGTTGATCAAGAATCACAACTCTGTTGTTGGCTCAAACGATACCGTGTACTACATCGGTGACTTCTCTTTTGGTGGTGCCAAGGAAACTCGGGAAATCATTCGTCGCCTCAACGGTAACAAGATCATGATCTTGGGCAACCATGACAAGGTGATTGAAAGCAACCAAGACATTCAGAAGATGTTTTCGTCTGTGCATTCTGAGTACACCCTGAAGATCGACAAGAAGACTTCGGTATTCATGCATCACTTCCCATTCCACATCTGGAACAAGGCGCATCATGGCATGTTTCATCTGCATGGGCACTGTCATGGTGGTATTCCTCAAGAAGACATGCGAAGACTCGATATTGGGGTTGACAATCGCCCAAATAGTGATATGATGCCGTTCTCATGGGATGAAGTTTACCAAACCCTGAAGAACAAGTCATACATGATCCATCATTCGGATTGATCATGTGGTATAAAGTCAACAAAGCTCTTGCAAGGTTCATTCTCTGGGCCTTCAAGACATTCGTTCTGTGCATCATAGGAATCGTTCTTTTATTTTTTGGAATTGTGGGGTTTAGAAGTGACCGTTGGCGTTAAACAACTATTTCTGATCCGGGGAATCCCCGGCTCTGGTAAGTCAACTCTGGCAAAATTGATCTTGCGTCAATTGGATGTGTATGATGTTGCATATCACTTTGAAGCTGATATGTACTTTTACTCTCCAGAGGGTACGTATGATTTTGATGCAACCAAGTTGGGCGCAGCACACAACTGGTGTCAGAATCAAACCGAGTATGCTCTGCGAAACGATTGCTCGGTCATCGTGTCAAATACCTTTACGACTTGTAAGGAATTGAAGCCGTACTTTACACTTGCCAAAGATCATGGTATCATCCCAACTGTCATCCATGCACAGAACATGTTTCAAAACATACATTCTGTCCCAGATGACAAACTGAAGACTATGCGTGACCGGTTTCAATATGACTTGTCTCCACTTTTTAACTACCTGAAAGAATAAATCATGCCTACCAAATTTGAATTTGTGAAAAAATCGAAACTTGATGTGCCCGATGAAATCGCGGTCATCACCAAAACCTTGCCAGAAGATCGCGGCGAAATGGTGACTAATGGTATGGAAGCTACCGTATCGTATCGCTTTGACAAGGGTGACTGCACTATCGAATTGGGTATTGACGAACAGTGGTTCGGCATTCAAGATATCACTGAACTGCAAAAGTTTCTCAAGGCTGTCAAAAAGCAGCTTAAGAAAGTCAGCGGTCAATGAAAGTCGCGTACTGCTCTGATCTTCATCTGAATTTTGGTACCCTGATTCTCAACAACGATCAGAACGCCGAAATTCTGATCTTGGCTGGTGACGTTATGGAAGCCGATGATCAAAAGAGTAGTCCGGTGTACAACAACTTTTTCGACCATGTGTCCAAAGAGTTCAATCTGGTTTTCTATGTTGCCGGTAACCATGAATATTGGGGAGGCAACATCAGGAAGACTCTCGATTCTATGCGAAAGAGTCTTCCTGAAAACGTCATCATCCTAGACAACGAGGGATATAACATCCACCGTGTTGACGGTAGTTCTGTGGTCTTCTTTGGAGGTACCATGTGGACGAATTTGGGCAAACGATCCCCAACATCAATGATGATGGCTCAGAGGATGAAAGACTTCCAGTACATCAGCTACTCAGATCAAAAGTCTGCTTTCTGGTCTAGGGATGAATCTGGTAAAAGAGTCAGAATGTACCGTGAATGGGCTTTTGGCGTCAACGATTGGATCAATGAACATGATCTGTTTGTGGAAAAGTTGACCGAACGAATTCATGGAACAGATGATGTTGTCGTGATCAGTCACCATGCTCCGTCGAGTCTGTCGGTGTCTCCTATGTTCAAGAGTCAGATTTTTGAGAATGATTCGTATTATTCGGATATGTCAGAATTGATTCTGGACAACCCACAGATCAAGCATTGGGTTCATGGGCATATCCATCATAAACAGATGCACTACATTGGGGACTGTCTGGTTCGTGCCAACCCGCGAGGGTACTATGGGTATGAGCAAACCCATCGGTTTGAAATGGAATACTTCGATATTTGACTTGACTAAACATGGATACGGTGTTAAACTAGCATCCATGTCATAAAGAGGTTTACCATGAAAGTCTGTTGTTATTGTGGTAGAATTGGTCACCATGATTCGAAAGATTGCCCATGGCCCAAACCAAAACTCTTTGTGCATCTAACCAACTCTTAATTCATCATGACTGAACAACAATTGATCGAACTGCAACAACGCAACCTTGCCCGAGCCAAGCAAAAAATTGCTGAATTGGGTCAGCGGTATCTGTGCCATCCGACCAATCGGGTGACCCGCAAAACTTTCCAACAACAACTTAATCGCAGCAACATTCATGTCCGGTAATAAAAGCGTACTGATTCGGGATTATATCAATTATCTCGAAACACAGGCACAATCAGCATTCAACATCCATGCGATTCATGTAAAAGCTCTCGGTGAGTATGCGTTCGAGGATATGAACATCATCGAGCGTTTCATGAATCGGCATCTGGAGAAACATCTTCGGGTATGTGCTGGTCTATTTGATTCACTGTTCAGTTCATACAGCCGGGAACGCATGTATGCGGCACTTCTGTTGAGTGATCGTGAGATGGTTGAATTGTCGGCAGACAATGAATACTTTTCAGGCAAAAACCGAGTGATGGACCTCTACGAAGACCTCTACGGTGAAGTGTATACCGACGATGCTTCTCAATAATTTACAAAGAAAAATAGAGCAAATGAGTAAAGAACATTACGTTCCCGGTGACCTTGAGTTTCGCCCATCCACTGATATTGTGTTGCCTGCAAACAACATCTATGACTTCTTGCTGGGCAACTTCAAGAAAAATCTGTTCGATGCTGGTAAATCGTGCTATCATGAACGCATCTCGATTTCCTGTCGTCAACAGGAACTGAGGGAATACTTTGCTGGTGACAGCACCGTTAAGTATTACTACAACATCATCAAGGACAAGGATGCTTTCCTGATGGATGGTGTGTTCCTGTCCTGTGGCGTCGATGATGCCATGATGATCATCAACGTGTTTGGTGACCAAGAGGCTGCACAAAAAATCGTCAAGGATTTGACGGTTGAATTTGACACACCGGGTTCATATGTCAAGTGGATTTATGATCCGCAATATATGGATTCGATGATGGTTGCACTGCCAACCAAGAATGAACCGTTCAGCGAAATGTACCCGTTTCTCAATGGCGAATCGCTGGCGGACTACTATGACCGGTTTATTCAATCCGATGCTGCTATCTTGCTGCTGCTTGGCCCGCCCGGTACTGGTAAGACTTCGTTCTTGCGTGGTCTTCTGCATCATACCAAACAGAATGCTATTCTGACCTATCATGCAAAGCTGCTGGAACAAGACAGCTTCTTTGCTGAATGGTTCAAGTCGCCTGATGAAAATATCGTCATCATGGAAGACTCGGATACCCTGTTGCTCCCGCGTTCGGATGGCAATTCCATGATGCAACGATTCCTGAACCTTGGTGATGGTCTTCTGTCCATCAATGGCAAAAAGATGATCTTCACGACCAATCTACCCAATACCGGTGCGATTGATGAAGCTCTGACCCGTCCCGGTCGTTGCCATGATATCTTGGAATTCGGTACACTGAATCGACAACAGGCAAAAGTTGTGGCCGATAAGGCTGGTGTTGAACTCACATCCGATAAGGATATGCTCACCATTGCAGAAATCTTCTCTGATATGAAGACTCGCAAGACAGTTCGCAAAGCAAAATCCACATTTGGTTTTATCTAACAAAAGGAAACATTATGACTACCGTTACCCCACAAACTTTCGTTATGCCGTCTTCGCCTGCTGATCGCAAGGCAATCATGGATGCTATGGGTGAAATCTCTGCATCTATGACCCGAATGGAAGGCGAAAAGGATTACATCAAGGAAACCATTGGTGACCTGTCACAAAAGTTTCAGATTCCCAAAAAACTATTGAATCGTTTTGCCAAGACTTATCATAAGCAGACCTATGCTGATGAACTTGGTCAGGATTCCGAATTTGAAACGATGGTGCAATTGCTGATCAATCCAGACGGCAATCCGCAATAAGTTAGTAAATAGTCGCATTATGCGACTTTTTAATTTGGTAGGGGAATATGGCAGCGGAACAGAAATCGATCAGAGTAAGCAAGAAACAACTTCATGAAGTTCGACAGGCAAGAATCAAACAAGATGCTAGAGCCAGAGAACCAAAAGAAATTGACACAGACAATTACCTATCGTCCCTTACCAAGATGTTGACATTCTATGGCCTAGAATTCGACAACAAAGCCAAGAAAGAATGGGCAGTCCACTACTTCAAAGAAAGTGACAAGGAACTGTCCAAAACTCTGTCCAAGGTCAACCATCAATACTTTGGTACACTTGGGTCACTCATTCGAATGAAAGAGAATGGAGTCGAACTAAAAGACTCTATCGATGACAGAATCATTTCGATGGCTCAAGACCTCAGAGATAAAGTGTCCGTCGAAGATACATCCACACCAGCACCGGCCCCCAAGATTGAACGGGAAGACTATTTCTTGGGTGAGTTTGAGGGCTACTGCGATGACTATCTGGGCAAGAAGAAATCTCTGGGTATATCGAATTGGGTTCGGCAATTCAGTCCGACATTGGCTCAAGTCGAATCGCTCAAGAATCTGATCAACAAAAAGATCGCTGAGTATTCTGCCGTGATCGAAGACAAAGAATTGCTGAGTGCATATGTTCTGACCAAGAAGAATGCCAGAGAACTTGTCGAATCGTTGTCAGAGGCCCATAGCGAACTCGTTGTGATGTTCCAGCGAAAGCCAAGGGCACCTAGGGTAGTCAGTGTCGAAAAGATGGTCAGCAAAGTCCAGTATCTGAAGTCTGATGCGAATCTTGGGATATCGTCTATCGATCCAGCATCGGTGCTTGGTAAAACTGCATTGGTGACTTATGACACCAAGAAACGCAAGGTGCAATATTATGTTGCCGAAGAAGGAAAAGAATTCGGCATAAATGGTACTACACTGACAAATATTGACCTGAGCAAATCGGTTCAGAAAACACTTCGAAATCCAAAGGATCAATTGTTGAATATACTCCAATTGAGTAAAAAAGGATTTGAAAAAGCATTGGGTCTAATCCGATCAGTGACAACAGAGCCTTCTGGGCGACTAAACAAAGACACAATTATCTGTAAGATTCTATGAACATTTTAGATTATTCCCAACTGATGCATGCCGTGACGTATCAGTTCCAGCTTGACATTGAACAGGGTCGAGTTGACCTATTGGATTTCTATCGCAAAGCCATCCTCAATTCAATCAAGTATTACAAGAAGAAGTATCGTTCTTATGGCGATATCGTATTGACATGTGATGGCAAATCATACTGGCGCAAGGACGTATTCGAACACTACAAGGCCAAACGTAAAACAAGCAGAGAAGAATCTAAGCTGCCATGGGATGCCATTCATGAGGCAGTGCATACCCTGCGCGAAGAAATCACTGGCGTGATGCCATTTAAGGTTCTGTACGACGATAAAGCAGAGGCCGACGATATCATGGCAATCTTGGTTGAACATGTGGTCAACCAGCGACCTATCGATGGCGGGCTTGAAGAAAGATTTGAAGATGTGATGTTGGTGTCATCTGACAAGGATATCAGTCAACTTCTAAAGTATTCTCATGTCCAACAATTTTCGCCAAACAAACAAGCATTGGTCAAGCTGGATTGCTCTCCAAAAGAATATCTGCGTAGACTTATATTGACCGGTGATTCTGGCGATGGCATCTGCAATGTGTTTTCCCCACCAGATTCTTTGGTCAATGGGGTTCGTCAAAAGGCGGCTAGAGAAAAGTTGCTGACACCGTTCTTGGAGTCGGTCAATATGCTGGATGCCACCGATGATGCGAGTATCAAGAAACGGATCATGGAGAACACCCGGTTGATTTCTTTCAATGGGATTCCTGCAAGTCTGACTAAGCGTATCATCGACCAATACGACAATCAACGCAAAGGCACCAAAATGGACGCATACGCCTATTTTGTCAAACACAAGTGCGACATGCTACTAGATGACATAGAATCGTTCTAAGACGCTAAAAAGCCCCTTTACGGGGCTTTGTTGTTTATGGCTTCACCCAGCTTGTCGGTGGTGGCCTTGAAATGTCAAAGAAGTCATCGACAATTTCATAATCACTGATGGTCCCAACAACATCCGTGTTGACTTGACGGACAATCTCGCCGGTTTCTGGGTCAATTCTGACCTTGGTGTGTAGGATGACCTTGGCATCTTCTTTGTTCACCGGACCCATGAATTCAGTCTTGGCCGTGAAACTCAGAGTGTAGACGATTTCGCGTCGATTCTCCATCGGACCTTCATAACCATCATTCAGATCAACACCGTTAAGGTTGAATGGGATATCCTGAACAATCCCCAAATCAGGAATCAAATTCACAGTGATGATGTACTGTGGACTGAAGAAGGGTAGAATCTGCTCTACGATTTGTAGTGCATCATCCTGAGTCTTAGACATTACATACACCATAAAATCAATGTTGTATGGCACAGGCGCATATGCAAAAGGTACAACACCATTTGTCGCAACATCGCATGATCTGAACTGAGTAATCTTGTTCAGTTTTCTAGATGGATCATACTGCATTCCAGTCATCTCGAACCCAATTCTGGGTAGAGAAATCATAACACGTTTATCTAGTGTTGGGTCTTCTGTTAGTTTCTGAAGCCACTTTTCACGATTTCCATATGAAATTGGAACATCGATAATCTGTTCAGTAACATTCAATGCATTCTTTCGCTCAATCTTGATCCCAGAAAAAAGATTGCCAATTGCAACAATCAGTTTTCTTGTGATCCCATGATAGTATGGATTTGTTATCATTCTTATCCCTTGATATCGTATTCATCAGCCGGTTCATCGGCACCGCGTCTGCTGGTTCTACCAGAAGACCCACCGCTTCTAGGGAATGATCCACCGCCAGATCGACGGCGTGAAACGTCAACATCTTTATCTTTGAGTTTGTCTGGTGTCAGAATAGCAACCAAGCCAGCCAACAATAGACCAACTTCCAGATATGCCATCTGCATATCAGTTGACATTTTTGCTCCCAGAGCCGCAGCTAGAAGAATCAGACCTCTAATCGTAGATGGTTCCTGCAATCTATCCAGCAAATATGTAATTACTTTCTTTAATTTTTGATTTTTCATTATCGTTTCCTTACCAAGTATTTAGGATTCGGAAACAAAAAACCCGCCACTAGGGCGGGGTAAATCCGAAAGGACAAGGAAAAGTTAGGCAGAAACCATCGATTTACGAATCTGTGCCAGTTGTTGACGATCCCATCCGAGGGCATCAATGAACACATCTTCGGTCAGATTCGGGTATAGCGTATGCAGCGTCTGATCCTTGATTGCAATAAGAAGTTCGGCTTCTTGTGCATTCATTTTTTCGACCCACTGAATGAACATCTGTTCTTTTCGTGCCTTGTTGGTTTCCTTATTGAACATCACATACAGTTTGTTGGATAGATGTAACAGTTCAATTTCGGCCAGACCCAGAGGGGAGTCGGATGGAATGTAAGGCGGGATACCTTCAGGCAAAGGCATCTTGAATTTGGGGTTCAGAGCATAACCAAGGATAGCCGAAACACGTTGATCTTCAGCAAGACATTTCTTAAGAAAATCAACAGGGGCATCACTCTTATCTGCCTGTTGCAGAATTTCAAGGAATGTGGGGTTCTTTTTGTTTAATACATCAGTCATTTGAATCCTTTCAATCATCAGTCTTATTTATTGTCATCTTTCCCACCGCCACCACCAACAACGACCGTGATGATCTGATCTTTGGTGAATTGGGGCTTTGCATTGACAATTCGGTCCCGCATGGCTACTTGCATGTCAACTCGCTGCTTGATATAGAGTTCCATGAGGTCTGCAAACTCTTGACGAATTCGTTGAGTGAACTGAGGATTCTCTTGACCACAGAGCATCGCAAATCGAGCATCAGCCACGTTACCGGCCAGATACATCAGGTCTTCAAACGAAGGATTTTGAGTGTTTACTTTGTCCATATTACATTACCAGTGCATGTTCTTCCCAGAAACGAATTGCTTCATTGCGGAGAGTTTCATTTTCAAAAGTTGTGTCGTTGGGTTCACGACATGCCTGCACACCAATCCATGCAGTCACCAGAATAACTCGCTTAGGCGTGTTTCGAAAAACCATGGTGATGTTTCGGGTTTCGTCACCGATCCGATTACATACGAACTTGGATGGATGAATCCGACCCGGACGGACCAAGAAGCGAATTTCATCATCACTGTTCACTTTGACCAGACCAGAACGACCAACGATCCGACCCATATCAACTGTCAGAACGGTTGTTCCCTTTTCGGAGATACCAACCCCTTTGGCAAGAGTAATCGCTTCATCCAAGTGCTTCAGAACATCCTTGTGGGCGCGAAGATGGTTGGTGGAAATCGTGAGGGACTTATCGCCAAAGGTGGTATGTTTTTGCATAGGAAGAAGTATATACCCCTTCCTGTGTCATGTCAAGCCTTTTTTGCAGCAATCCTATCAAGACGCTCAATCTCAGCGACGATCAGTGCAGCAGCTTTGATCAGATTATCCCTATAGGTTCCCGGTTTCCATGATTCGGGTTCCCAAGGATACTGAATCGTTTCAGAACCAAGATATGGGCTACTGGTTGCATAACATGCCGCCGCAATAGCCAACTGGCACATGGTTTCTTCATCGTCATGTTCTTGGGTATACCCCATGTCGATTTGTTCTGCTCTTTCTAGAGCAATGTCATGCAGAATAGTGACTGCTCTAAACCTGTCTTCGTTCACAGATTACCCAATTCTTTTTCGAGTGCAGTGATTTCCATCTGGCGGCGAATCTCAGGCGACACGATGGCATTCACGCGGGTTTCAAGAGCGTCCAGTTCAGCCTCTTTTTCTTTGAGGTCAAGTGAAGCAATTCGTTTCTTGCAATCTGCCTTCCAATCGGAAACAGTATAACCTTGAATCTTGGGATGTGTTTTTGTTATTTTTGCGGATATACCAAGTTCCTGTTCGGCCAAGACGATATAGTTTTCTGTTTGCAAAATGAATGCCAAGACTTCAACAATCTCTTGTTTCTTCAGAACAGCAATGTTCTTTGGAGAAGTCTTGTCGGGATGCAGAGAAATAGAACAATTGGTCTTCCAACCAGAATTGATCAGTTGTTTGGTCTTTTCAAGATCGGCTTTCTTCTGTTGAACCAGAGAAAGCATCTCCATAATTTTAGTGTCGATTGAGTTTGTCATATGTAATTTCCTTACCGTTTTCCAGTGTCAAGATGACGTTGATTGATGGCGTAATTCCACATACGCCACTTAGCAATGCATTTCTACTTCGATCCCAATAATTGTTCCTAGCGTATATGTTAGAATATCGGAATCCATATTTTGGGTCAATAGATACGATAGTCTTTGACGTTGCTTCAAAGGCTTTGTTTATCGTATGATCATAGCAACTGGATTGGCAGAATGAAGAATCATCAACCTTATGCCAGTATTGAGCATATCCATGATTCATCGTTTTAAATGGTTTGGTTCCAGTATCTTTAAATCGAACCCCAACAATTCTCTGACCCATTGTCGTTTCAAAGAACTCAGAACATTTCTGAGCAAACTCAGGATTCAAATCGGTAGAGATTTCATGCGAGAAGAAAGTTGAAACAGATGGTGTCGTAAAACGATTGCCATAGTAATCTTCTTTCTTGTAAAAGACATGCTTCTTGCCGATGGACTTTTGATGTTGATCATTATAATCTGTTCCATCGACATAGGAGAAGTTGAAACACTCATAGAACCCGATGTACATGTATTGATCATCAGACTTCTTGGCAGCATACATTCTACCCGGAACAAGACTCTTGGTCGATACCTTGTTGCTCTGTTTGTCAGTGTATTCAACGGATTGTTGATAAGCCTCTGAATTGACAGGCAGCAATACGAGTTCGGTACCATACCAAGCAAACACCATCTGTTCGGTGATTTCGCGCTTGGACACATCCGAGTGAGTCAGAATACCAGTCAGATTATCCACAGTGATTTCAAACTCGAATTCACGAGGATCATGAATACGAATCACATGCCGACCAGTGCCCCAATCGGAATAACGATGGATGCCCTTGTTCAGAACAAAACCGTTCATAGGCTTGTTTTCGTATTCGATTGGCTCAATTTTTTTGTCGCGCCAACTGTTCCAAGATGCTTCTTTGCGCAACTTGTTCTTTTCGTCATAGTAGACTACATACGCCAGTTTCCCGGTGTATGTGTCATCTCGATTCTGAAAACCAATTTTGATGGTCTTGGGAATGTAGAGTTTATTATGCATGGTGCATCACTCGGTATAGATTGACTTGATATGGTGTGGGTTCATCTCGAATCATACCATCACCCCAAGAACCCAGCATGTCATCTACTTCAATCATTAGGGTAAATGCATCCGTATCAGGATCAACCATCATAG
>JACCDG011572749.1_pt1 | contig 28681 bp, 23 predicted proteins | sample 7442471 | NCBI WGS metagenome assembly JACCDG01 (sample SAMN15323444, study PRJNA562643) | freshwater metagenome | isolation source: river surface water | place: USA:Blue River Watershed | collected 2017-08-17 | reverse complement strand
GTAATTAATAATATTATTTTTATAGTTAGAGTTAAATTCAGCATATCTTGTTGCATTAATTAAATTATTTTTATTTAAATTTTTTAAATCAACGCCACTTGCTGTAATAGATGCATCTTTTATTAACTCAATATTTTTGGCATGGTGAGTTATATCTACAAATCTAACTCCATAAAGCATTGCAGCAACAGATGAATGATATCTTTGACTTATTATCAAATCACTATCTGAAACAATTTTTAAAATATTTCTCCAGTTAGTTGGTTTACTTATCCAAGAGATTTTTGATTTATTTTTACATAATCCATAGATGTAAGCAGAAATAATTCTGTCATCAATTTCTTGTGAACATTGACAAGGAACCAACTGAATGTTCCAACCAAAAGTTGTTAACCAATCCAAATACGATGCAAGTTCTTTACATTTACTTTGCATTTCAATCCAGCTGGCAACATTTTCGTTATCAAATGCTGGTTTAAAAGCATAATAATTTAAAAAAATATTTAATAATTTTTTATTAATTTTATTTTTATTTTCAACTTTTGAAGAAAAAAGTATGTCTGGTAAATACTTTACATCAAAATTTAATTTTTTTAATGATTCAAAAGAAAATTTATCTCTTACCCACCATTTTGCGTTAAGATCAGATAAATTCGATATAAATTGTGAATTATTCAAAGACTCATTGTAGATATTTACATTTAAGAAAACAATAGGTTTGCCACTTTCCTTAAGTTTTGGTAAATTAACTTCATTAAGCGCCCAAAACTTATTGTCTATGATGCCTCCACCACCGATAACAACTACATCTGAATCTAAAAAAGATGACTTTTGATAATCCAAAGTTCCATTGCTGCAATCTGAATATAATTTAATAATATGTTTATTTTGAGAAATTTTTTCTGATAGCAAATTTGCCATCATGTCATCACCAAAATTATTTTTGCCATAATAGCCACAAAGAGCTATTCTCATCCTAAAAGAATTCCGCTTGAAGGTTGCTCTTTTCTGAGATTGCCTTCAAATTTTGAATAGACATTGATTTTTACTGCATGAATAAGTGGGCCGATTTTTGGAATTCCTAACTCATCAAAAGTTACCCAGCCAGATGCATCCATTTCTGAATCTTTACTATCTGTTCTGATTTCTACGTCCATATCGGATAATGCACAAAGCTTTTGCATGTTGTTAATTAATGCACACGCATCTTGTTCTAAAATTTTAAAATTATAAATTTTATCTTGAAGTTTTTCAGTTTCTTCTGGATCAGAAACAACTACAAATGGGCAAGGAGACCAAAGTAACGCTAAGTCCCATCTACCCATTACTCTATTCAAATAAGAAACAGTACCATCAGAAGGATTTGTCAATCCTGTGTTTTCTGTAGTGGTCAAATATTTTTTAATTGTTTTAAGTTCGGGTTCAACAATAGATTTATATTTTTTTAATTCTGTTGAAATTATTTTGTTTATAATTGTGTAGTTTCTTGACTCTACAGCGCTTCTTAATTCTGTAAATGTTTTTACATCTTCATCGTAAAATTTTTCAATAAATTCATCTATTTCTTCATGGTTGTGAATATTATAGTTTTCATCTAATTTATCTAAATTTTTAATTGATACGCCTTCGTCAATAATAGACAATTCAAATGAACCAATCTTTGGATGATCCATGTATACAGTTAAGTCAAACAATTCTGAATCATTGTCTACAGGTGTGATTTGAAATGGTAAAGCTCTATGAGAATTAATTAATTTTAAATCATCAATTTTCTTGGCGATTTTTTGTGCGGTAACTACTTTATCTTGATTATTTGAAATCCAATTAAGAATGTTATTATATAAATTTTCTTGTTCTGACATATCTAAAACTCTTTATTTTAAAACGATATATCATTTATACATAAAATAAAATTACCCACTGTTTAAAGTGGGTAATAAAAAAATAATGGGAAGAGAATAAATCTCCTCCCATTATTCGATTCAAAAATCAGACTAGCTGACTTGAATTCTTGCTACAGCGTAATCGTTGATTACTGCGAAGCCGAGTTCCTCGAAGATAACCCAGCCGAGGCGGAGTCTCTTTGGATCGTCTGCAGGAAGAACGGTGATGTCCTGGCGAACAGGAATTGCACCAACGAACTGTGCAGGAGCAAGAACGTAAACTGCGTTCTTAGGAACCATGGTGCTGACGTGGATGTCAGCGCTGTAGAGGTGACCATAAAGACCGGTCATGAGAATGTCGCGTTGGGTTGCTTCATCAAAGAAGTCCTTGCCCCACATACGAACATCCTTGTATCTTTGAGGATGCATAACGATCTTAGCACCGATAAGTTCGTGCTCTTCGATAAGTGTCAACGCGAGGTTGATGTTATCTGGTTGAAGAGTACCTGTTACGGAGATGCTGTGGTCAGCTGGAACTGCAGCATTGATAACTGAGAACACTTCAGTGTCCTCTTGGCGCTGGAGGGAGTCCTTAGCACGGACCTGTGCGCGGTCAACGATGTAGTATCTTCTTGAGCGGATTTCGTTCAACTTGATTGTTGGGTTGGAAGCGATCTCGATAACTGGAACGAGGAGCTCTTCTGCTTCAACAACATGTGTAGGTACGGAACCTCTCTTAGGGATAACAGCAGACTTAACTGCGATATCTCTCTCATAGCGTGGGAGAGCGCCCTGTGGGAGCTCATCAACCATGAGAAGCTTGCGGCCGATGGCCTGGTACATCAAGGAAGTCTTGATTGGTTCAACCATTGCCTGTGCAAGTGCAACACGGCCTTCGGCTGTATCAAGAGCAGCTGCGATAACAGCTTCCTTCTGCTCATTTACGCTCTTCGCGTTCTTTACAATACTCATTTTTTAGTATTCTCCTTAAGCTTTAAGTTAGCCTAGTAATCAGCCTAGATAAGGGTGATGTACCAGAGGCCTGCCGCTGAATCGTATCTGTCAAGCTTAGCAACGGTAACACCCATGCTTGTAGCTGCAGTGTTGACCTTGACAAGGTAACCAGCGTTAACGCCAGCGCCGTAGGTCAAAAGGTCATTGGTTGTCCATGATGTGTATGCTGCATCTGAAACAACTGTTGAGTTGGAGTCATCAGTTCTGAAGTTAGCAACCATATCGGTTACAAACTGACCAGGAGCTTGGTAAACACCAACACCACGTCTTGGGCCTTGGTAGCCTGTGGAACCAGATGTAAGGTCAGTTGGGCCGGTTACTGTTTCATCGAATGCAGCGTTGTCTGCGAGACCACGCTTGATGCCTACAAACCAACCATTGTTTGCTGCCTGAAGAACGCCTGAAGCATCAACGTAGGATGAACCAACTGGATCAGCCTGAATAAATGTAACACCGGTTGTATTCTTGTCATCAGCTGCAAGACCAACATATGCACCTGCGCTCTGATGAGCAACAGTTGCGCGGTTAGCCTTAACGACATTACCGTCGGTTCCTCTTGCTAAAGCCATACCACTGTAGAAAGCGGTACTCTTATCAACAGGATAGTTGAATGGGAACACATTAATAAGTTCTTTAATCGCCATTTCTGGAATTTCCTCCTAAAGGATTATAAAACAAAAATTTGTGAAAACTAATCGTCAAGACGTGGCATTGTAAAAATGCTCTTTAATGCTTGCTGTAGATCAGTGGACACATTGCTTGTTGTACCTGAATAACCAGGTATTGTAGCTACGCCATTAGCTGATGCAGTGCGAACACTCTTCTCAGCATGTGCTGACGCAACACGCTGCTCTGCAGTCTGTGACATTCTCAACATTTGAGCGCCAGATGCAAGCATTGCTTTGACGGTAAGACCGTCATTCATCCACAAGTCAACATTGGACTCGACTTCATCTTGATCAAGCAGACCAGCGAGGCAAAGTTTTGTGGAGACACCGTAAGCTGTCTTCAAACGAGCTCTGAATACTTCTGATTCCTTGGCAAAGGTAGCCCATTTGGCTTCCATGTCCATGGATGCTTCGTCATCTTCATCTTCATCATTTGTCATCATGCCATAAGAAGCTTCTTCTTCTTCTTCCTTAGCAACTTCAATATTAACTTCACCTGCATATCTTGCAAGTTCATTAACTTTAGAAGCAGTGATTTGCTTGTAAAGCTCAAGGCCTTCTGCGAATGTAAGATTAGAAATAGTATCGTTTGAAACACCAGCCTGTACAAGGCTATTGTAAAGTTCTTCTTCAGCTGCTTCTTCTGCAGTTAAATCAGATGCTGTAACAGTATTCTTTCTGCTAGTCATATCTGTCTGAGTAGGAACTTCAAAATCTTCGAATTCTGGTAAAGAATTACCTTCTGCTGTTGCATATGACATAGGATCAAAATTGACCTTATATGCATTTACATCATCAATCTGGCCTTCGAGCTTGGTTGCAACAAACTCTTTATCAAAGCCAAGATTTTCGCCATTGAGGGTTGGAACGTTTACTTTGTTGAATTCAGGATTCTGATCGCGGAGGCTATTGCCTTCGCTATTTGTCATGGTCATTTTAGCATACTCGCCCTCATTCTCGTAGCTACCCTTGAACTCCATATCTGATGCTACACGGGTGTTGAGAGATGCGAGAATTGCTTCGCGTTGTGCGCGCGCATTTTTACTCATTGTTTGCACCTTCCTATTTGCAGTTACTGAAGACATAGCGTCTTCAACATCTTCTTCATATTTTTTAATATCGGAAGACATGTCTTCCTTGTCCTCTGCAACTTCACCAGCATCACCGAATACTTCGGTCATTGCTTTTTCGAGAGCTTCTTGGAATTCATCTACTTTATCAGCAGGTACTTCCACTTCGAGAGTCGCAACATTGTCGTTTTCTTCGCCGCCATCTTCCATGCCTAAATCATCTTCATGATCGGCGTGATCTTCTGAATCATCAGAATCCTCGTCATCATGTTCGTCTTTCATTTCTTCGGCATCTGTATCATCTGCGAAGTTTGCAGCCGTCATTTGTGATCCAAAAGGTTGCTCAATAAACTCATCAGGATTAATTCCCTCGGCTTCAAGTGCTGCAGGCATCATTGCTTCTCTATAAGCTGATGCTACAATTCGTGCTGTGTCTACATTAAGACCCAAACTCGAGGTTCTTACAAGATCTGAAACACATGCTTGCATGTCTTCAGCATCTTCAACACGAATTTCTGCAATTCTCATCGCACGTTTAAGAGCATTGTTCTGGACGTTATCATTATTTTTAGCCATAGTGTCTGCTCCCTTCTCTTTGCTTCTTCTGAAAAATATTCCCTCTAACCTGCAAAAAAATCAAAAAATCTTGAAGACTAAGTTTTATAGAATGATTTTTACAGACATTAAAGCAACTTATACAGCAATAAATAGGCTCTGCCTAAACAGAGCCTATTTATTTTTTAATTATTAAACAATTTTGTCAATACTTACAGAAACTCTCTTAGGATCTTTGCTTGACTTGTGAACTCTAGGTATATAAACCTCGCCACAGTTGTAGCAGAATCTGTTGTCTTTGACAAGCTTTGCTTCTCTATTACCACATGATGGGCAGATATGACCTACAGGTAAAAGCTTAGCAGTTCTGTTGTCAAAATCTGGCGATGTAGCGGAAATAAATACTTCAGGATCTTGAGTATAAGAAATTCTTACCATTAATGGGAATGAATTTCCAGCCATTGCTCCTCCGCCTAAACCAGGGGTTGCTGGCATACCAGGCATAGCTGGTGCAGCAGGAGCTGCTGGCATAGCCGGTGCAGCAGGAGCTGCGCTTAAATCAGGAGCTGGCGCTTCAGGAGCTACAGCTTCAGCTGCAGGCTCAGCATCTTCATTCGCTGATTTATCAATATCTGAATCACTATTTGGCTTAAGGGTAATTTGGTAAGTAATTTCCATGTCTGTGTTACATGAATTACAATGACCCTTTCCATTTGCTAAATCTACATTCTTGCTTCCACAAGCTGGGCAGATAGTACCAATTGGAAGCTTCTTGCCTGGCTCAGGGATCTCGTCTGTGTCTGTATTTTGCTCTTCTGTGATATCAGCCATAGGAGTGGTAAGTGCTGATAAACCAGCGCCCATTTCACTTCCTGGCATTGCTGGCATAGAAGGTACTCCCATACCTGGCATAACTTGAGCAAATCTAGAAAGAATTTCTTTTCTCTTAGCTGCTCTAAGTTCTTGTGCTGCATCTGTATTTACAATTGTGTCGGCATCTTGTGGCATTTCGACCATAGAACCATCTTCAGTTGGCATGTTTGAATCTACTTTGAAAGTCTTTGTAAATCTTGATGTCACAGAAGCTGTAATATAACCATCTGGAGATACAGATACATCATTCAATGAGAATGTGTTTGGATCAACTGTGTAGCCATTGCCAGCTAAAAGATCAATAGCTTTTTGTCTAAATTGATCTTCAAAATCATCTGACTTTGGATCAATTCCACCAAGGTCATCAACAGTACAGGTGATTCTCTTAGTAACAACCTTTTCGTCTGTAATTTGTACAGCAGAAGTCTTTACATTTGCTTCAATGAGTCTATTGACAAGATTTTCTGCAACTCTAGGATTCTGAACAGCCATAGAAGCTGCTTCTGCAACTGATTTCGAAGATTGATTAAACTCAATAGCATAATCAGCTAACCAACCAATTGTGTTTTCTGTAATGTCAACTTGTGCAGCAAATCTTTGTGAACCATAAAAATCTTTTCTAGCTCTTGCAGTAACTCTGTTGTTTACATTGCTTTCAGATTTTGCTAACTCGATTCTAGCAGCAAGATCATCAGAAGAAATTTCAGAAATTGATGCAACAACCTCAGATGGAGTTACTAAAGAATCTTCTGCAGATGCAGCAAAAGCCATTAATGATGTTTTAAGATGCTCTCTGCTTACTTCTTCTGCATCGATTGATGCCAAAGCTGCCTTAAGAACATCAGATCTTGAATGGCTAGAAGCAACAACGCTTGGGTTGATCTTAGCATCTTTGATCTTTGACTGAGCAGAAGCAGTTACAACACCAATTACAGCAGACTTTTTGGATTCTGTGCTTGCAAAAATATCTTTAATGTCAGCGGCAGATACAGTATTGATCTTGCCAAGTTCATTGTAAATAGCTGCTACTGAATTGAGATTGGTATCAATGTTATGGAATGCTCTTCTGCCAGCAATTACTTCTCTTCTACCATTGCCTAATTGAGCCAATTTAACTAATTGAACAAAATTCTTTTGTGAAGCAAGCTTAATAGCGGTATTGACAATCTCTTCAGGGGTAACCTTAGCAGCAATAACAGCATTTGAAAGAGCTTCCATAGAAAGTCTGACAACTTCAGATGCAGTTGCAGCAGAATGTTGCATGTGTGCTTTTTGAAGTTGTTCATTGATAACAACTTCTGGATTTCCACGTCTAGCATCTTCAAGAAGTGCATCTTTGACATCATCATCGACAAAGTTATGTCCATAAAGGCCTGCCTTGTCTGATAATAGCTGATTAATGGTAACCATATCGTCTGCGTTATTTGGCTTGTCGATAGCTTCGAGCTCTTCTTCTCTGGTTTCTTCACCGTCGACATCAGATCTCTTGTATTCCTCTGCCATATTTCCGCCAAGAAGTTCTTCAATTGTAGAATCATAAGAACCCTTGTGTAGTGGATCTAAAGCTTTTTCATAAACATCATCAAGGGGCTTCCAGCCAGCAGTAATATTTCTGCCATTAGCCTTAGCAGCATTTACTGCCTTGCTGAATACACTTAAAAACTCAGAAGCGACTTCAATACCATTGCCTTCAGCAATAGATTCTAAGTCAGCGTCAGTCAAATTAGGTTCCCAAGCAACTCTGACGTTATTGTGATAAGCTTCAATTTCACCCTTAGATGAAATAACAATCTTGTTACCAAGCTTATCTTCAATTTCGAACTTTTCGGTTGCCTTGGCAGCCTGCTTCAATCGGCGCTGTTGGACAAATTTATCCCAAATGCTCATTGATTTCTTTCCTCCCGCCACCTTAACTGGTGTGTTTGTTTTTATGGGCTGATTATTTTCCGCCGCTCTTACTGATGCTTCTTGGTTCTGGGCGGAAACTCCAAGTGCAGAGGCAAGATTCTCCAGCGCCTTGCCGACCTTTTCTTTTGTAGAAGCTGTTGCTACACGAGAAACTTCTTCACCGTTATGTGACCAGACAATAGATCTGCCTGACTTAGATGAAGCAACTGCTCCTCCACCAATACCCTTGTTTGCTTCTTGCATTTCTGGAGGCAAAACAAAAGATTGATTTTGTGTCATTAATTGTCCAACACCACCAGCTGGAGAATAATTTTGTGGTGCTGTTTGTGGAGCGCCAGCAGCAGGGGCAGCTGGAGCCTGTAATTGACCTTGATTAATTGGGGCTTGTGCTTGCTGATTTTCAGTGCCAACACCATCATTGATCAGATCTTCCATGGTGGCCTGAAGATCAGCCATAGATTTGGATATCTTAGATACATGAGTTAAATCAACATTGTCTTTACGCGCAAACATATTTATAATTGCAACTTCTAAGAAGTTCAATGATAAATTCAACATGTCTAAAATATTCAAACCAGAAGCTGGATCTATGCCTAAAAATTTTAAAATATTCGAAACAGTTGCATTCTGCCCTGCGCCTGCACCAGCCAATAGTGGTCCACCCACTAAAGTTTGGGCTATTTTAGTGGCAATGTTAGCAGCACTGTTTACTTCTCTTAAAATTGTTTCATATTCATTCTTATTCAAGTCATTAGGAATTGATGAAGCTGCGAGCATGATATTTGCATGCAATTCACTTGCTTTCTTTTCAACTGTTACAGCCTTAGTAAGAATTTCATCTTTGTCATAGATCTCTTCAATTTCACAAGTTGGGAATGCTCCATCACCGACTACTGAAAGTTCAATAAATTTAAGACCCATGTTCTTTTCATAAACTTTCTTACCTGACTTTGGATGAATTTTGCCCTTGTATTTCTTCAAGCATTCGCAATAGTCTTTTTCAGTTGCAGCAATATTGCCACACTCTGAACATTCGCCTTGCTCTACCTGGCACCCCATGGATACATCATGCATGTAACCAACACGAATACCTCTCGCAATATCTGGATAAGCCGATTCGTCAATATAAAATACAGTATAGACACAATTTTCTGAGTCATCCCATTCGGCATGTACAACCATACCTTTGGCTTCGAGAACATCATCATTCTTATGGTTGGCGTACATTGGCACACCTTCGAATGTTTTATATGCTGGACCCTTTGTTTTAACTTTCTTGCCATCAGAATCAGATTGAATAATATCAACTTGTTTCAATAATTCAGCTCTGGCAAAATAGTCACCATTGGCATTGACTGTGTCAGCGTCGATTGCTCTAGCACGAACCCAGAGTAATTTTTCATCTCTGAGCTCATTCATGAGCTTAATAACATCTGTGTCTTTGTATTTATCTAAAACATCATCGACTTCAGCATAAAGTGATGTTAAGCCATCCTTAGCAGCCTCTCTAATGTTGGCTAACCTAAGGTTGGAATTTTTAATATCATTTCGATCAGAAGAATTTAAAAAAGATTTTAAATTAATCATTCCTCCCGAAATACCAGTTTTAATCATATGGCTTCCTCTTTAGCTATCGAATGAGTTTTTGAAAAATTCAAAAAATACTCTAATTCTTATCTTTAAGTATTATAAATAAAAAACCTACATTTTTCAAAAAAATGCAGGTGATTTAAACTTTTTTACTTTTCCAATAGTACTTAGAAATCATCCATAAAATTAATAAATTATTGCCTAAGGAAAATGTATTAGATTTGAGTATGTTCATGTTGGATGCAATATAATCTTCCTTATATTTTGCCAACAAAGCGGCGATCCAAATATCTGTATTTGATATCTGCGCCCTAAGTTCTTTTACTTTATCAGGTTTTTCTTTATTAAGTTCAAGATTTTTTAATAAAAATTTTTTCCAATTGTGGCTAATTACTAAATCTTTTGGCAAATCATTAATAAAATTTTTATTATTCACTTGAGATAAATTGTATCTCGACATAGATACTGAATAAACATCTTTTGAAAATGAATATATGAATGATAATAAAAAAATATTTATTCCAATTATGAAAACTTTTTTATTAAAGTAAATTTTTATTTCTCTTTTGTTGTCTTCGTCATGGATATTTATTGGTTTGAATAAATCATTATTTTTTAATTTTTCCCATAAAGAAGAAGAAGGCGGAGGTATAGCACTTCCGCCTTTTATTCTTACATCACCAAAAACGCCAAATTTTATTTTTTTAAAAAAGAACGATTTCATTTTAGAAACTGATTAGTTTTTTAATTGCATCAAAGACCACATTTACACATTCGTGGCCCTTATGTTCAATTTCTTCCTCTGTAAATCTTAGAATAGTCCAACCTTGTGTAGCCAATTCCATATCTCTTCTTTGATCTCTTTGTATGTCTTCAGGATTAGCATGGAATTTTTTAGAATCAGCTTCTATTCCAAGTTTAATCTCTGGCATAGCTGCATCCAACTGGTACTTCATATTAGGGCCTGCTTGATACTGAGCATATATTGCAAGTGGAATATTTTGGCCTAATAATAAATTATATAATTTTTGTTCCCAGCTTGTGAATAATTGAATTGGTTGATTAGGATATTGTTTCTTAGCAATTACAATTTTTTCTTGAGCAATTAAATTATTATATTCTGTAGCAGCAGTGCCATTCAATGGATAAGTGAATTTTGTAAAACCAGGACCTGGCTCTATTAAAGCAACCATATCTTCTGGCATTTCTGGCAATGGTCCAAGAAGTGCTCTTCCTGTGACAATTCTTTCACTCTTCATAAATTCAGTGTGTGCTGCTGATTTTATATTTGTAGAAGCAATTCTGGTGTTCAATCTGCTTTCATTCATCTCAGATCTTTCTGAGTAAATGTCATTAATTACAGATGAAGCAAATCTATATGATTCGCCAGGGTTTTCTACAGATGCAAAAGATGGCAATCCAACGGGGGAACCAAGACCAGCTGGCGATCCTAAACCAGGAGCAGCTGGTAAAGAACCTGTGGTATCCATTGAACCGCCCATAGGAGCACCCATTCCACCGCCCATAGGCATAGACATAGGAGATGCGCCATATCCCATACCAGAAACACTACCTAATCCACCGATGACTCCAGGCATTGAAATTACATTGGCAGCTTGTTCATATCTTAATCTTTCAACTTCTTGATCAAAATCAATTTTTAAATTATCATACATAGTTTGTGCTGAAATTTTACCATTTTTAAATAAATCAGCTAAAACTTGGATCACACCAGTGTTGTCTCGAAGTTGAGTATCATCCCATTTTATAGTAGGATAGATATATTCATTTTCGCCTGTATCACCTCTGGAAGTAAATCCATTCCAGATTGCAACTTGTCTGAATAATCTTTCTTCTATCCAATATGCTACTTGATTTCTGATTTGATCTAATCTTTTATTTAATGCAAGCAAACCAACTTGAGCATTGGAATATGAAGGACCATCACCATTGATGATGGCTTTATTTAATGAAAGAGCATTGATAAATTCTGTTTCAATTTGCTCCATTTCATTTGTAATAGGTAAAATTTTACTATTTGCACCAACAAAGTCAAAATCAACTGCATGGTGAGTAACAATAGTTAATAATGGATCCATAGCAACATTTGCAAGTTCTTCTTGCATTGTTTCAAGGTCTTCTTCACTTGCAGGGCGAGTATCATTACCAATTTTAACCATCTTAATTGGTAAGATATGCCTTTCAGCAATGAGCCATTGGGCGGTTCTTAATTTGTCCTTATAAGCATATACACCCATAAGTCTCTTAAGAATTGATGTGCCATAAGGATTAAACGCTGAAGAACCGTGTTTCAAATGCCAAACAGAATCATTTGAAAGCTTAATTGGTTGACCTTTTAAAATCATAGGTCTTAAAGCTTCTGGGATTGCGTTATATTGTTCTCTTGGTTGCTGCTCTCTTACAATTCTGACTAAATTTTCATCAGGAGTGTAATAATAAGACGCAGGAATATCTCCAAACCCAGGGGTTATTTCTATATAGTCTGGATTTAAAATATCTATATGACTGAATGTTGCTCCCTCATGAGAACATTCATTGCCCTTTTTGTCAATGCCCATTCCCTGACATATTGGACAATTGATAGTAGCAAATAAAATAACATCACCATGGAGATAAAAATGGTGAGCGATTTGAGGATTAAGAGTAATTAAATTTAATTTTCTTACTAACTTCTCAAAATAGCTTTTGACATATGGTGAGCCACAATCAAGTTTGAAACCAGCTAATGGGAAATCAGAATAAAAATCTATACCAGCCGCAACAATTGGCTCATTATCATAAATCCATTGCGCCCAAGTATAAACTTCTTTTCGGTTTGTAGGTACTTGGAAAGCCTGAGGCTGAGTAAAAGGAGTATAGAAGTTAGGCGAGGTATAAGTGGTATTTACTTGTGCAGATCGATTCATGGCAGTTCTAGCCCTTGAATCCATAAGAGTCATTGATCTGGCACCAGGCAAAGATTTATCAGCCTTTTCTGAAATAATTGCTCCAGAAACTTCTCTTCCAGTAATTTCAGCGGTTGCTGTTCTGATCACTTTAACAAGTGATGGCACTTCTTTGCTCTTTGGCACTCTTCAAACCTCGTTTTTAATTATTATACATTTATTAGGTCTTTAAGCAACTACCATGAATATTGAGTTGCAGGTTTATCATTTACTAAACCAGGCCCATTATCAAAAGATTTAAAGCGTTTTGCGCTTATATCACCCTTAAATACAGTGGGTGAATTAGAATTTGCTTGTAAAAGCGAATCTGGATCGGCAGAATTCTGGTGAATTAGATCCAGTGCTTCTTCTAAAGTCTTGCCTTCAAATGGCATATTTTCTTCATCAGCAGACTGTTCTTCGGCTCCAAGATATGGAAACTTGACCGGGCTTATTTTATTCAAAGCAGCAGCTTCAGAGTCATAGAACTCTGAAGCTGCAAGTCTGCGATACCACATAAATTAATAACCTTTATGTTGCTTGGAAAGAAGCTCTTCTAAGGTAGAAAGTAAAACTTCCATCTCATCATCAGAGTAATAATGCTCTGCGTCTGCAAGGAGTTCTTCGATTGTTTTAGCTGTTTCTTCATCTACTTCGTGGCGGGTAACAAGTTGCTTGCCAAAAGTATCTTCAGATTCAGTATCTACTTTGTTAAATTTGCTTTGATTCCACGCCATTCTAGCTGAAAGATCTTGCATTCTTTCTTCAGGCTCGCCATGATGACCAAGATTAGGTTCTGATGCTTCGTCTAATCTCTCATTAACTGGCTTGTCTACATATAATTTTGCTCTTTTGGCATCTAATTGTGCGCCAAATGAAATTTCTTCTGATGGATCAATGCCTTCATGTTTTGATGCCACTGTAGGCTTTCTCAATCTATTTTCCATGTTTGTATCCTCTGGTTCGCCTTTATGGCCATAAAATTCATTTTTTGATAATTTTGATTCAACATTTTCATCAGGATTTTCTTTCTTCCTGGATGGTTTTTTGAGCTTTGAAAGTTTTTCTTCCATTCTTTGCTCAAAGTTCATGGCGTCAATAGCCAAATTTCTTTCAACAAATCTTTCGCCGTCTTTCAAATTCAAGCGATTTGTTCTATTATCTTCTGGATGCATTTCATCCAATCTTTCAATGGCAGAAATGTGATTGTCAGCAGAAAATTTTAACCAATCTTGATATGCACAAGAAACTTGTCCATCTTTTGTAGTTCTTGAATCTATGCAGTTGTCTCTACAGGAGCTTATAGGCATAGGAATAGTTGTACCAATTTGGTATTTAGATTTAGGACAAAGCTGATAAGCTTCACCATCTTGGCTTCTACCATTTTCGATATATGCAATTCTTACATTTGGTTGTTTTACATGTGAAGCAAATACATTCTGAAGTCTGAAAGCAGCTGCATCAATAAATTCTTCTTTACCAATCAAAACAGCATTTTTTGCTTTTGTAAAAGCATATGCTTCTGAATCATTTTCGGCCTGCTTGATGAGGGTGTCTAAAAGCGTCAAAGCATTAATTTGATTGTCACCGCCACCTTCAAAAGCAAAACGTTTAATGTTTTCAAATGCTGTTCTAACTAAAGTTAATTTTTCAGCAGTTCTAATTTGTTCGATTTTTTCAATTGCAGACATGATTCTTTGTGGTCCCATAGGGTCAAGCATAATCACTTTTATACCCTTGCATCCACCAAGTTCATCTTCAAAAACATGTTTAGCAGGCCCATCGATAAAATCATCATCTTCTAATTCTTCAAAATGATTCGGCATCATAGCTGGTTGCAACATGATGTCTGCAAGGCCTTCATGTCCATGACCCTCATGCTCATCTGCTTCATCTTGAATATTTTTGATTTCACCTTTTGCTTTTTCAATCAAAGGTAAAAGTTGCTTAAGCATTTTGACTAAAGTTGAACTATCAAATTTTGTCTCATCATGTTTGTGCAGATGCTTAGGCGCATTTTCTTTTTTACTCATTATAATTTTCCTTATTATGGTAATTCGTTAAGCTCAAAGCCGCGACTTTTAAGGGCACTTCTGATTGCTTTCAATTCAGCTGCAACACCTTCTTTGCTTGCCGCTTTTCTGCCATCACCTTGTGGGGTTTTTTGATTGTAATTCATTAAATCATTTAACCAGGATGCTCTAGCCATTAATTCTGCTGTAGATCTTTTCTCAAAATCAGGCGCAGCATATAAAATAGAACCATCAATATCTCTGGCGGCAAACCTTGTTAAATTGAAAGAATTAGATGATTGTGTTTCTTTTTTTACTTCTTTTTCTTTCTTTTTAGTATTATAGTCCATAACAACTTTTACAGCTTTGTCAATTGTTTCATCATCCCAGGTATTTTCTTTGGAAATATATTTTACAATTGTTCTCTTGTCAAGGCCGTGGTCCAAAAGTTTACCAATTTTTCCCATCAAAACTCTGAATGGGTTGCCTCTGGTTTTCTTTTTGTTACGTTGCTCTCTTGGTTGGCTCTTACTTTGAGCAAACTTAGTCAAATTAAACACTTTGCTATTTGCTTCTTTCATATTTTCGATCCTTGATGCTAAATTTAATGCCAACTCGTGTCCTGTAGGCAAAGGTTTATTTGTTTCCAAGCTAATGCTTCGAATTCTACCAGTATTATTCTCTACAGCACCCATTAAAACTTCTAAATCATCTGCAAATTGAGAATAATTTGATGAATTCAATGCTCTTCTGATCATGTCTAAATCTTCAGGAGTAGCATCTCTTTGAGAGTTTCCAAAATCTTTTAAAAATTCTACAAACTTATTTTCTGACAAATTGGCTAATTGCCCCGCTCCTTGAGAGTTACTTTCTTGAAGCAAAACTCCACCTTGGGGCGTAGTCATTGGGTTTGAAAATAATCCACTTTGAGTTGTGCGGGGCATTATAATTAACCTCTTTTATCAATCATTCTTTGAAGCTCGTCTGCCCAGTCATTTCTGTAATCCTGGATCTTTGGAGCTTTGATATTTTGGAGAGCAGATTCCTGCCATGCATTATGAGATTCTTCTCTGGATGATCCGTTGGCTTTGATAGCAAGTTTTTGAGTTCTCTTGTTCTCAATCATTGCCAGTCTTTGCTGTTCTCTCTCGTCTAGGAAGGACATGTCCATCAAATCATTGTTTCCAGCAGTTCCACCCATATGGTGTGCCTTTACAATTGAATGTGCTCTGTCTCTAGCATAAGCTTTATTCTTGAGTACACCAAGTTCTTCAGCTTTTTCAGCTTCCCACTTAGCAACTCTTTGAGATTGCTTTTCTCTCTCGGAAACTCTGTCAAAGTTTTCGTTATCTTTCTCGCCCATCTCAAATAAAATATCACCAATTTCGTCCATATCTGACCAAATGGAAGCGCCTCTCATGGCAACTGAAATTGGATCATTGAACATTTCTGATGGGTTTGGTCTGAAAGCCATAGATGAACTATCTACATCATAGCTTGCTCTTCTTACGCCACTTAATGAAATATCTTCAGGTCTAATGTTAGACATGTATTCATCTTCAGGAGCAAAATTATTCATGTTCAATACTGAAGCTGAACTTAGTCTTTCCCAAGGCTTATCTGAAGCGGATTTTAGCTCTTCATTATAGCCAACTTTTTCGCGATTAATTTGAGCTCTGCGATTTGCAGCCTCTTGTTCTAAACGAGCGTAAGGATCTTCCTGTACACTGGCAGTTTTAAATAAAGCGCGATCAATAGATTGTGGGATTCCTTCGTTTTCTGAAACTCTTTTAAATCTTCCCATATTTTTAGAATCAAACGCCACACAGGGCGTTCTTCCTCCTTACTTTTCTATTTGGAATTATTCTTGCTTTGCTGATTAAAAACCTCAGACAAAGATATCCCAGAAACTATGTGAGGCATGCCTTGTTTTCGCGCCTCTTCACCTAAAATATTTTTATTTCCAGTAATATTCGAGGAAATATCAAAGCCTTGCTTTCTGGGTGCAAGACCATTGGCTTTTAAATGTGAATAATAATGATCTAAAATTTGATCATCTAATCTTTTTACAGAATTTGATTTGTCCATAATATATTGAGTTCTCCGGTATATATAATTATACCGGAGAACCTTTTAATTATTAATACTTGCTTGTGAAAAGGTCACGAACCCATTGCTCGTCACCATAACCAAGCTCGTCAACCCAGAATCTGATACATCTTTCAAGCTGGTCATCAGAAAGCTTTGCAACCTTTACAAGTCCAGCAACTGCAGTTCTCTTTGTATTGTCATTAAGAGATGATGACATTACTTCGCGAATCTGTGCTTCTTCTGCACTGATGCTTGGCTTAAGATTTAAACCTAATGTTGCTTCGACGTATTCTTTTGGGAAGCCGTTATCGAGTAAGCGCTGTGCTACAATAATCTTTTCATCATTCTTCATAGCTGTTACACTCTTGAATCCTTCCTTTTCGGATTTCTTTGTTACAACTGCTTCAGCAGAAGCCAATCTTGTGGCTGCTTTGTCAGCTTCAGCAATAATATTAGCTCTGTAGCTTCTTCTAGCAGCAAGCTTTTCTGTCTTAGCAACTTCATCTTGTGCAAGAGACTCGAGCTTAGCTTCGATAACTCTGTTGCGTTGTTCACGAGCAGCAAGAATTGCACGAACCTTTACATCATCACCAGCAGTTTTTGCTGACATCAATGCTTCAGCGCTGATTTCATTCGGGTGATTGAAAACAATGACGCGGCCTTCTGATGATGCCATTTTCTTGTCCCAGCATGCTTTGCAGCCCTTACCAGCGCACTTTTCACAACTTACTTCTTTGGCGCGGACAACTTTATCGTCTTTCTCTTCGGCCTTTTCGTCATCATGATTCAGTTTTTTCTTCATGTAATCCTTAAGACCACCCTTGAGCTTATCTAAACTTTTAGGATTTTTCTTAAAATGATCATGAAGATCTTTCATCTTGCTTTCTTCTTTTTTAGGGCCATCTTCAGAATCATCGTCTTCAGTTTCTTCTTCGGTTTCTTCTTCTGTCTCTTCTTCTTTGTTTCTGTCAAGCCATTCTTCACAATGTGGTTTACAATCTGCATCTTCAGGACATTCTTCACAGAATTCTCTGATATCATCACCTGCATTCATGTGCTTCTTGATAGCAGACTCTAACTCGCCATCAGTCATGTTTTCAACATCAACTTCGACTTCTTTTGTCTTTTCTTCTGTCTCTTCTTCAGCAGCTGTTCTGAAGCTCTTTGCAAATGCGTCCCAGTCAATGGTATTAATTTGTTTTGCACTGCCGAGAGAATCTTTCTCAGCAGATGGGAAAATACGATCAGCCATTATTTTAATTTCCTTTCAAGAGTCCCTTGATTATTAATTTTTTATTCAAAAATGAATATTCATGTACCTTTTATTTCAAAGGTATTATGACTAAAGAATGATCTTGATATTTGATAATATCTCCTAACTTGACATTCTTTTTATCAAAGGCTCCTTTTGCTGCCTCGACTACAAATCGGGCGGGTCGAGAAGAAGCCACGGGGTTAACAGATTGAGCGATTAAATCGCCAAAATCTACCACACGACCCAGTTCGTCCAAAAATGCCAAGCTTAAATCAAAGCTAACATTTTTATTCCAGAATGAATGATTATCCGAAAAAGGAAAAATAAAAAATACTACTTCGTCTTCTTCAAGAGGATCAGCAAACATAAGCCCTTTGGCCCTCTTTTCATCATTATCAGCAATAAATCTTATTTTAAATTTGTTCATAATCAATTCGCCAACATTAAATGTAATTGTTCCAAATTTTGCTGCATATTTACTAATTTTTCATAAATCAAATCAGCTTGTTTATGATCTCCACTTTCATCAAATGTTCTAGCTTTGATCACAAGTTCTTGAATATCTTTAACTAAAGAACTATATGCAGTTTTGGACTGCCCCCTAAGGCCATAAAGTTGCCATTCTCTACTAGAAGGCTCATAACCATAAGGAAACTTTCCATTCTTTTTGTCATTGAACTCTGCAGTTATCCACTTTGTAATAGTTTTGATATCAGCATATTTCAATGGTTTTATTTCATATTTACTATCAGGAGCATGTGCCACAAAGCTTCTTCTAGTGATGTCTGGATTAAATAATTTACTTATTGTCATTTCAACAATTTTATTGTCATTATATAAACCAGTTTTCTCTGTTTGTTCCAAAACAGCTGCTCTTAGAGCATAATTTATTAATTGCAACCAGTTATGAATTTTTCTCAAATCGTGTTCACTTAATTTTGGTAAACCGCCATAATAATTATATCTATCTACGATATCATTAAGTTTTAAATTTGATTCTATATCTTCATAATCAGATGAGCACTTTATGATTGCTACAAGATTCGCATATCCGTTGCCGTATTTTGAATGATTTATAGCAGTAAAAACAGGTGGCAACTTCAAAAATTTTATTTTATTTTTAGGTGCTTTGCGAGCTAAATTCAAAATTATCTCTGCCAAAGCCTCAGCTTCACCATGTAAACTCATATTAACCTGACTTCTTGAACCTCCCCTTTGTGTTTGCTTCCGCTACTCTTGTTACAGTATTAGATTTTATAGCATGAAACTTATCTAAGGCGTTGGCATAATCAAATCTTGGAGACTCTCTATTAATTTTTTTATCATTTTCTGACTTGAGCCAATGATCTCTTAATGCAATTCTTCCAGCTTCTGTCAATTTGACAGATCTGCCACTTCCAACAATCAGTCCTTCAGTCTTAAGGCCTAATAATTCATAATCATCAATGTTACTAGGAACATTGAAAATATCATTAATTTCAGCTGTTCTATTAAGCATGTTATTAGCTTGGCTCAAAACTGGATCTACAGATTTATAAATCTTTTCAAGCATATCAATAGTTCTTGCTGAAAATGTCTTTTTAGCGGCAACTCTTGGACCAAGTAATTGCTGTTGAATTGAAGACAATCCATCAACTTCTACATTAAACAATTCATCATGACTATTCTGTTTGTGAATTGGTACTATAGGATTTGGCATAACTTTTCTCCACTGAAGCTCTGAAGAGCTCATTTACTCATTATTGATTTTTATACAGTTTACCTATTTTTTTGAAAAAATTCATTTAGCTTTTTCAAAAAAAGTAAACCCCCTTCGGTTAAAAGGGGGTTTTAAATTTAATTATTTATGCTTTAGAGTTACTTTAAATCTCTTTTTAGCATGGTGCTTTGGTTTTGCATGCTCATAGAAGAACTCGTTAACATCATAAGGACCGTCAGATAATGTAGATGTAAAAGCTGTTGTTTGAACATCTGTTTCTGCACTATTTGGAAGAATCTGAGTGCTTTCAGGTGTTGCCGGAGCTTCAACCTCGCCTTCATCCTTAAATCTCTTTTGTCTTCCTCTCATGCTTACATTAGGAGCAGTAAAACCATGTTGCTCTAAATTAGATGCTGACCAATATGGAAGATTTTTAGTAGTAGGCTTTCCTCTATTAGCATAATCAATTAACCAATTGAGGTATGCAGTCAATTCTTTCTTGAATGCTTCTGCATCATGCGTTACTTCTTTGCGCTGAGGACCTACCCAGCTTCTTCCTTGGCCATAATGAGACTCATCAGATACAATTGCGTTAAGAGCATTCTGAACTTCAGGGCTGTCAATTGTAAACCCCTTTTCGCCAGTTGGTACTTCAGAACCAGCAGGGTAAATTTGGCCAAATGATGTAAGACCAAGATCATTTAACATTTTAGTCAATTCGCCGCTGATTCTAACTTTGTCGAATTCTCTAAATGTTTCTTGGTATAATCCACCACCAGCTTGACCCTTTGGTCTAATCATAACATTGATTCTGGCTAAAACATCTGGGCTGTTTGCAAACTCAGCTTTCAATGACTCAAGAGCTTTATTATACTTGTCGTTTGCGTCCTTGCTGCCAGTAGCTTCAGGTAATGGTCTACCACTTGATTCCCAAATTTTATCAGCTTGTAAATCATGAACAATTTGCATAAGCTTGCGGTTGAAAATAGCCATTTCTGGAACGCCAGCTGCTCTCATTGCATCATCATCACCAGAAATTACTGCATCCTCTTGCTCTTGAGTTGAAATTCCCTCACCATATTGAATAGCATCATTTCTTCTTCTTAAAATTCTTGGAGTGCTAGACTTAATTTGGGACATTTCTGAACCAGCTGGGTGCATATCCATAGAGCCATAAATATGAGGAACCATAGAATCAAAATATTGTCTGCTCTTTTCTCTGAAGTCAAGATAATCAGCAATGCCTCTAGGATCCTCAACAACCCTCTTTTTACGAGTTCTCTTGCCTGCAATAGGTTCTGGCTCTACTTCAGGTTGTTCAATGACCTCAGGTATTGTTTCTTCGGTTTTCTCAGTTCCAGGTATGGTATAGAGATTTTTAATAGGTGGAATTTGATCATTTAATACTTCAATTAAATTTTGCTTGATTTCACCTTCTGGCATTCTGTTTACTAATGTAGAAGAAACTGATTCAATATCATTGTTGATGCTCTCTGTGAGATCAATATACTGTTGCATTTCTTCATCAGATAAAATTCTCTTCTGATAAAGTGCTCTTTTAGCTGAAAGATTTTTGTCTATCTGATCGAGCATTGAAACAAGAGAGGTCATTCTCATTTGTTGTACCAATCTTCTAATGAATGATGTTGGTACAAGTTTGCTTTCTACAGATTCTTCTATAGATGGGGCCTCTGACCTTAGCTGTTCGCCTCTGGTTGTGGAAGAGTCATCTTTGCCCTTGATTGTTTCGTCTAAGGAAGCACCTTTTTCTTTGACCATCTTATTGATTTCTGTCTGTAATGCTCCTGATCTGCCGTCACGGCCAACAACAAGAGACTTGTAAAGCTCTACAATGTCATCTATGGTTTTGCCTTCAGGGAAGTCAACCAAATAGTCGGCTAAAGATGAAGTCGTTGTTCCTGTAAGAAAATTAATGACTGCAGCTCTTGCTGCATCCTCTGCTTCATCCATGGTAATTTTACGGAATAAATCACCACGAGCACCAGCTCTTGCTTTAGCTACAGCAATAACTTTATTTGTTAAAGGCATAACCAAAGCATCACTTAATTTTTTAAATTCTCTTGATTTAGTAATAGCATCTTTGATTGCTAATCTTTGCTCATCAAATCCTTCAGTTTCTTTGTTTTGTGCTCTAAACTCAGTAAATCTCATTCCTCTTGGAATATTGTATTCATTACGCAAAGTTCTTTTTAGTTTGGAGCCTAAGGTAGAAAACTCATCTGCTATCTGTGATAGTCTATAATTAAGTGAGTTTTCAGTTTCATTAAGAACAATATTCTCTAAAGCTTGGAAGGCTATAATTGTAGTTGCACTAGCAAAACGCATAGCTCCATTTTGAGAAAATTGATGTTTTGTAAAAACATAATCTGAACATTTAGCAAAAAAATCAAAATGCTCTTGTAAATCTTTTTTGAATAATGACATAACCGATATTCCTTAATTAAAATGAATTGTTTGGGACAAGATTTAGATATCTTAGACCAGCAGCGTTATTTTGGTCTCTTTCTTTCTCTGAACGACCCCAATTCTTGCCCTGAAATATACTTGAAGCCCCATCAAACCAATAATTTTTGATTCCACCTGATGGATTTGATTCTTCTGGATGTAAACTAACTTCTAAACTTTGAAATTCTACTAGATCGCCATTTTCATCTACGTCCCAGTCTATAAAACTAAAGATATCTTCATTCTCTCTGTATCTGTCAAAGTTTTGTCTCTCAAGGTCTAAATCATCAAGATATGGATCTAATTGAGTGTATGGTATAACTCTGTCGTCAACAGGAATGTTCATATATGGCGATTGGAAATAATAAGCTAATCTAACAAGAGTAGTTCTTACTTGGTCAGATTCTTTAAAATAACCTTTGTTTTCTAAAGCTGAGTTTACTTTTGCCAATTTAACTAAAAATTTGGTATCCATAGTTTCTTATATTATAAACCTTAAAAATATAATCCTATAAAATTTTATTTACTAAAGCTAAAGCTGAGGCTACTACTTGGTGCATATCATAATAATTATAAGTTGCCAATCTTCCACCAAAATAATATTTTTCCAATTTTTCTACTTCAGAATTATATATTTTTAAAATTTTTTTATTATTATCATCACCAACTGGATAAAAAGGTTCATTTGAACCATTATATAATTCTGGAAATTCTTTTGTAATTATAGTTTTATTAGATCTGACTTGGTCAAAATGCTTATGCTCAACAATTCTTGTCCAAGGAACATCCATTGATGTGTAATTTATAATTGCATTGCCTTGAAAATCTTCTTGATCCAATATTGAATGTTCAAATTTTAATGAGCGATATTCTAATCTGCCAAAATCATAATTAAAAAACTTATCTATAGGTCCAGTATAAATTATTTTATTACAATTATTTTCTATATTCTTTTTATCTTCAAAGAAATCAGTATTCAATTTTAAATCACAATTTTGTAATAATTGATCAAAAATTCTTGTGTAACCGCCAATAGGTATGCCCTCATAGACATGATCATCACCATAAAATCTGTCATTAAAGTTCAATCTTATTGGCAGCCTTTTTATAATACTGCTTGGTAATTTATCAGGCGTTCTGCCCCACTGCTTTGTGGTATATCCTTTGATAAATGTTTCATAAATTTCTTCTCCAACTTGAGAGAGCATCCAGTCTTCTAAATTTTGGGGATTTTTTACATTTATTTTTACTGAATCTAATTTTATCTTTGCTTCTTCGGGCGTACTAATGCCCCAAAGCTGATATAGGGTAAATAAATTTATTGGAAAAGAAAAAATTTTATTATTATAATTAACTTTAGTTCTCAAAGAAAAATTATTAAATTCACAAAATTGACACATGTAATCATGAATCTTTTTACTTGTTGTGTGCCAAATGTGAGGACCATATTTATGAACATGAATATCATGAATATTTTCAGTATAGCAATTGCCACCAATGTGACTTCGCTTATCTAAAACTAAAACCTTATAACCACGCTTAGTGGCTTCATGGGTGAATACACTGCCGAATAGACCAGAGCCTACTACAGCAAAATCATATTTCATTTTAATGTGTTTTTAGGCATTGGGGTCAAACCAAGAACACCGCTTGCAGGCATATTGTAATTCTCAAATACACCATTCGGCTCTTTGCCTTGATTGTTCCATTCATCAATTCTCACATCTTGACCAGTCAATTGAGGAACTGCAACGCTCTTATATTTTTCAAGCTCACTTAAAGCTTGTTCAATTGTTTGATTAGGTTGTTTGAAATAATTTTTCAATGATGATGGTAAATTTACAGGTTGGTGGAAACTACCAGGCCCTTCATCAGGCATAGGAAAGTTAAATACATTAGTATCTTTTCCTGCACCAAGGTAATCAGCTAGATCCTTAGATTCTTTGTTTAGATCTTCATCTACTTCTTTATTGGTAAGATTTTCAGCATCGTATGCGCCTTTAGCTAAATAATCAGTTAGATAATTCTCATTGTAATTATTATAAGCGTAATAGTCTGATTCATCATTACCGGCAGGATCAAAGGATGTAGTAAGTCCGTGCTTTACAGCAACGGTGTGCCTTCGTTCAGGTTTGATTTGCTCTGGAGAATCATCTTTTAAAATAGATTTTTCTTTATGATTTTCATATCTTCGTCTTGACGCGAGAGACTCTTCAAGAGTTTGCATAACATTTTCAGCAGGCTGAGATTTGCTTTTTATATATTCAACTGAATTTTCTAATTCTCTTTTAGCTGCATCTTCGTAAAATTTTTCTCTTCTTCTGATTTCTTTTATTTGCTTAAGTTTGTATCTTTCTTTAGATGACAAATTGTAAGGAATATTATCTTCTTCAGCATTTGTATGAAATATTTCAAGCCTTTTTTCAATATTTCTATCTGGATCAATTGGGGCTGGTCTGTGAGTAGTTGAAATAATAGAATCAAGGCTGGATTCAAATTTAATATTTATACCCCTAGATCTATTATTTGTATTTTTGAAGACAGGCGAAGACCCAGGCCCAAACATGTCAGGCTTTGGCATTGACCCACCAAATTGAGCTTGTCTAACCATACCTTCGCTTGAAATAGAAAATTTAGAATGACATCTTGGGCATCCAAAAGTATCTTCAGAATTTTTAATCAACTTAGTTTGGTTTGATTTGCCACAATTTTCACAAAAATAATTACTTTGCATGTTATACTCACAAAATTGGACTTACTTCATTTTTAAATATATAAATTATTATATCCTTTAATATCTCTGTCTCCAAGGATTGAAAGACATGCTTCTTGTCTTGGGGAGATTATTAAAGACTTTATCTTTCATAGCTTGAAACGCCGCTGCAGCTATACAGTCAGGAATATCATCCTTCTGTCCCCGTGGGGCTTCAACTTTCCAGCCTGTAGTTTTATATTTTCTTTGTAAATCTAGCAATTGTTCTTTGGCAAATGAAGAATCTTTCATTGAAATAATTTTACCATCAGGCATTTCACAAGCCATGGTATTCATTCCGTAAATATCAATCCTGTTATTAGTGAACAATTCATATAAATTTTGATAAATTTCTCGACCATAAGAGCCTGTGAATGGTGTAAGTTGGCAAGTCATGCCAAGCTGCTTCATTTTTGTAATAGAAGACTGGGAAGACCAGTGTTGATCATAAGTACATAGAACAATATGGAATCTTTGTGAAATTCTAGAAATATATTCATCAATTTCGTCTTGGTTATAAGGTCTTTTAGGACCGATAGGCTCCCAATAATGAATGTGATCAACTACCACTCTTAAAATATCTTTACCATCACTGCCAGTTTCTCCAGTAGGTACTGTATGAACAATAGCAAGTGAATAATAGTCGCTGTTATGTGCAGGATCTAAGTGCATAAAATATCTTTGAAGAGGCTCTCCGTATTCGACTCTTCTGTCATCGAACTTCCTCCTGAATGATTCAAGGACATCTTGCTCTGACAAAAATGTATCACCAGCTCCAGAACTGAATTGAGCTCCATAGAATATATTAAATGTTTTTCTTGATTTTGTTTTCTCAGATTCTAGCCAGCTTTTTGAAATTGTAGGATTAGATAACCAGGTTGGCAATTGGAACATAAGTGTCAATGGGTCATCGAACGCAGATTCATATAAATTAAAAAATTTACCTTGAGGCGCAAGTGGGTTAGATATACAAATCATTTTCCCATCAGCCCCAAATGTAGCTAGAGCAGGCTTAAGTTTATCATATAAGATCTCGTCGGCGTTACCTTCAGGGTTATTACCTGCCATTTCAGCCATTTCGTCAATAATAACAACAGAAACTGTAAGACCAACGAGAGAACTTGAGTTAGAGTGACCAGATATAGCTTGAATAGTTCCTGTTAATAGAGATGTATTTCCCTTAGCTATGCGTCTTTCATTTTCTTTTTTGTCATGAGGAGTTAAAAAGTGAATTTCACCTTGAATTTCTTTACCTACAAACTGTGAAAAGAATGGACTCTTTACACAATAAGACCTCATTTTATCAAAAATAGCACCCTTGGCCTGTCTCTGGGAGTTCGCAATATTAACGATAGATATGGTATCAAACTCAGTTAATGGGAATCTAGCTTGTGGGTGTTCCATCATTAAAAAGCGATACACTTCATAAAGAGCGATAACAGAAACCATAAAGGACTTACCAGAGCGGCGTCCAAGAACTAAGATTAAATCTTGAAATTTAGAACCCCACTTAGAAATAATTTGCTGTCGTACCTTTTCACTAATCTCATCAGCTGACAGCATTTCCATTTCTGTAGTGTACATGTCCACAATAGACCTATTTTTTAAATTCTCAATAGTGTCTTTAGCCTTGTCATTTAAAGCTGATGCCATTTGTAATTCGTAATAGAATTCTCTATCTTCTTTTTTATATCTATCACAAATTAGACAAGGAGAATTTTCAGATTGAATTGATGGTTCTTCTGGGCGAATTTTTCTATTAGGATTTTGCATCTGGTGGATATAAGAGACTTCAATGTCATGATGATTTTTCCAGATACATCCACCACAGCCAGTTTCTGAACGGTCATTCTCTATTTTTAAATGAGTATTGCCATGAGTGCCGGAATAAAAAGCTTTGCAAATAAGTTTTTGCCAAGGAGTGAGTTTTAAGCCTAAAAAGTAAGGGTGTTCACAAAATGTTACAATATCAACTATGCCATCAGGATTAACAATGGTTTTTTCGCGTTGAGGTGGAGCAGAGGCTAATTCTCGCTCGTCCATAGCACTTACTTCTAATTCTTCATCTGAAGCAGTTTCTTGTTCGAACTTGAATAACTCAGCAAGCATCCTTTGTTTTGCTTGATTTTGATCTCTTAAATCACTTTGTCTTACCACTATTTGCTTCCTTCAGCCATCAGTTGTTCTCTTAACTGCTTTACAACATCTCGAACAACTTTTTTATCTTCTTCATGGTGTAATTTATCGTGAATATCCATGAGTACCTTAAAAAAATTAATGCTCTGAGAGCCAGCTGAGTCTCTGTCTTTTTTAATTTGAGCAATTTGTTTAGATAAATTGCTAATAACTTGAGCTCTTTTCATTTTTGAATCAGCTGATTTACAGGTTATTCCTTTAATTTCATATAGCTGATCTGTTAGTGCAATAAGAGCCAAGTCATCTTCTCTAAATTTATATAATGATAGGTCATCTTCTCTGTGTTGGTAATAAAGTTGTCCATCTTGCTGAATCTTGCTAAGATCACAGTGGTAAGCCATATGTGTGGAAATTGATTCCCAGGTTACCTTTGCTCCAAAGTATTTCTCAAAAAAGTTTCTTACTCTGTTTGGTTTTTGTCCTTGAGAAATATATTCATGTTCAAGCCTGACTCTCCATGGAGAATTACAAATGACACACCTTGGCTCAACATAGGTATTTGGGTAAAAAATGTCAGGGCATGGATCGTCTGGCAGAGGAATTAAAGGTGTAGCGTCAGCTTTCAAATCTCTAAAAGCAATCATAACAGGCTGCTCAGATGGAACAAGTTCCAAACCAGGATGCTCTGTCAAACTTATATTCGAAACTTGAACCAATTCATTAGAATCAATATTTTTATCCATTTAATACTCCCGTAATTTATATTATTGTACAAAAAAAAGAAACCGCACCTCACAGTGCGGTTTCTAATTCATCTAAAAATTAAATTATGATCGCAAAACCATCTTAGCGTCAAAGAAAGTAAATTCTGGCTTATCCTCATTTGACTTGGTAGAAGTTGAAGTTACTTCAGCCATAGCTTTGATAAGTCTCTGATGGGGTGAAACCATATCGGCAGCTGCAATAATATGCTCACATGCCAAGCCAAATTCACCAAAATTACCATTTTGGAACTTGCTACATGAACAGGTTCCTGATTCTAAACAAACTTCGCATGATGCACCACGCTCGTTTGTTGCCATATATTTGCCGTTAGTTGATGATGCGACTCTGATACCATTCTTGGATGATTTGGCCGCGCAGACCGAAATATACATAGACTCTTCAAACCACTTCTTCAAGTCATTGTGAAGTGTGTTCATAGAGCTCTCATCATTAATTGCAAGTGAAGCTAATCTGACATAAGAATTAAATGATTTATCATTAATTGGCATGATTGGATTTTTGCTTCTTGCAAGCTTGTTCATAAATTGTTTTGCACCAGCTGTCTTAAGTTGCAATTCGACATAAGGTACAATGTCTTTGTAGGAAGTTGGAACAACAAAACTTTCCTGTGCCTTAACCTCAGGAGCAGATGCTACAACTTCTTTTGCGAATGCAGAATGTACAGCAGCCTGTACGAGATTTAAATCTGCTAAATTTTTAGCTGCTAATACATCCAAAGCTTCTGCTTCATTATAACCTCTTTCCATGAGGTCAACAGCAGATTGCTTAATCATTAATTTCAGACCTTTATCTGAACTACTGAGGGCTGTATTAACCCAATTCGTCAAGAACTCTTCTTGGGTAGGCACTATGGTCGTCTCCTTAGCTTTTATTCGCGATTGGGGGTTCGGATAAAAAGGGGTGTGACGTTTAACAAAATCACACATTTATATATATTACCGTAACTTAAAAATATTATTCCACTATAAAATATTTTTT
>JACCDG010791504.1_pt1 | contig 28706 bp, 42 predicted proteins | sample 7442471 | NCBI WGS metagenome assembly JACCDG01 (sample SAMN15323444, study PRJNA562643) | freshwater metagenome | isolation source: river surface water | place: USA:Blue River Watershed | collected 2017-08-17 | reverse complement strand
TTCCATTATGGCCTTGCTTCCGTAGTGCGTTATGCCTTGGGACATCAACTGGTTGGCATACCGTTTAAACATCTTGTAAACGCCAGGATTCTCATTGTTGTATGCAATAAACGCGTCAACGATATGGGGGGCTATCCCGTTGTAGGTGCTTTCTTTGGTAAGTGGAAATGATAACTGCGTCATTTCTCGAAATGCGCCGTGATATAGACGCAAAAAGCAAACAGGATAGGTGTAGTAATTAGGAAATAAGGGCTAAAGAAGTAATGCCAATCAATAGTTGGTAGGATGGTAGTCACACAAACCTCGTTGGTTTATGCAATCCACCTTTTTGGGCAGTTAGCTCAGCGGTAGAGCGTTCGCCTTACACGCGAACGATCTAGAGTGCCTAAAAAGGAAAGTTAGATTGCAGATTTTTAAATAAAAATGCCCACGAAAAGGCTGCGACGCCGATGTTTGTGGGCATAAAAATACCGACTCCATTTCTGAACTCGGATTTTTTAAATTCTTGTAAGCGTCGCATGTGATAAATATAGCATGAATACATGCCGTCAAGTCAAGCTATTTTTTTACCGTCGAGAAACAGTCATTTCCGCTGCTGATTCAAACCTCTTTTCCAATGTTTCTGCCGCTGTTACCATGTGTTGAACCGGAGGTCGCCCTTCTTTGCTTGGTTGACCTCGTTGAGAGATTCGGCGGTAAACACCGAGGTCGCCACGGATTTCCAGTGGGCTTTGTCGCTGTAGCTGTGGCCGGTCGGTTGAAACAGAAAAGTGCCCAGGAAGAACAGTGCGATGGCGATCACGCAACACGCGGTGACAAGCGGGAACAGCAGCAACTTCGGATATCGCATCAGAACATCAACCGAATTGACGAACAAATTCCAACTGTTTTTGAAGCGCTGAATCATGGTTGAACCCCCTGGAGATGACAGGAGATAAATATAGCCGCGAGCAGTGGTTTGCACCATGTTTGTGTTGGCGGGTCAGGAAGGGGACGAATGTGTCCGGACGCGCGGGGCTTCCGCGCGGCGGCGTTCCATCTCGTCGGACAACTGCTCCAAGCGGGCCGTGCCCAGAAGCCGTTCGGATTCCGGGAACAATTCTTCTTCCTCGTGACGCATGTGGCCAATCAATCCGTGACTGAACAGCGCAAACGTTTGCGGCCAGCTAAACGCGGGCGGGTTGGCTTTGACGTCGCGCTCCAACTGGTCGACGTAAGCGTCGATGGTTTTGTGTTCATGCTCAAGGTGTGCGATGGACGAAGGCGTGAGGCGCGACGATGAGTTTTCTCTGAGCGCATGTTGAATCGCCGGGTAGTAGAAGTTGTCTTCAAACCACGCGTGTATCAGCAGATGATCTTTGAACAACTCCACAAGCCGAACGAGCTTTCTGTGATCGCGTTCCGCGGGAGCGGCGCGCAGGATCTGTTCGATGTCCGCTCCCATCTTTCGAAATGTTTGGTGGTCGCCCAGCAGCCGGTCGGTGATTTTCATGGGATGATTTTAGCAGGGGCCGTAAGGTCATCGGAGCATACACGGCACAAAAGCATGACAGCATGACGGACGAAGAGTTTGCCGGCGTGATAAGATTGTCAGCAGCCGTTAGGTGAAATTCAATGGGACTCATTTCTTTACTACAAAACCATCCCGCCACGTTTTTTCTGTTGGTGATTCCTCTGCTCTATTCCGTGATCCTTCACGAGATGGCGCACGGGTTGGTGGCGTGGGCGTATGGAGACACGACCGCGAAACGGGCCGGACGGTTGACGTTGAACCCTCTGCCGCATATCGATCCACTTGGCGCGATCATGTTGTTGTTCGTCGGATTCGGATGGGCAAAGCCCGTTCCGGTTAATTACGGACATTTAAAAAATTCCAAACTCGCGGTCATTGTGGTGTCGCTGGCGGGATGCTTCACCAACATCGCCATTGCGACGTTTTTTATATTCCTGCTTCGCTTCCCAGTTGTCCAATCCCAGGAGACTCTGGCCACGATCGCCGTCGTTGCCGCTCGAATCAACATCGCGCTCGGTGCGTTTAACTTGCTGCCCATTCCTCCGCTCGATGGCTCACGAGTCGTAACGGTGTTTCTGCCTCCGAGAATACAGATGCTGTCCGCGCGCTACGAACGCTTCGGTTTCGTGCTGCTGATTGCGCTGCTTTATTTTGGTTTGCTGACGCCCGCGATACGGTTTGTGGAGGGAATTATTTACCGGGGAATGGGGTGGTTCTTTTAAAACAATCCGGCCTGCTTGGTGTTGAGCACATGCACCGCGGTTGAAACTATTTTTTCCATTGTGGGCCTCCTTCAAAAAGGAGGGGATGAAGTAGGGGCTAGAGGGGAATTGCGATTGCCACAATATCAAGGCGGGTGGTTAGCGATAGAAACTGGATAGTGGAGATTTGGCCCCCTTTTCCTCTTCTCTAATACTGCATATCAACTTCGATTCCTAGTAACTTTCCTTTTTCATCGTCATCCGTCAATTCCAGGACCACATTCTTGGAAATAACATCGTCAAATTCGGCGTCTTCGAATTGATCTTTCATGGACTCAATTTGATCCTGATTCAAGGTCGCTATGTATTGAAGTTTTTGTGTAGTTGAAATTTCCCACGCTAATTTGAAAAGGCTAGCCCTTTGTCTTGGGTCGATATCGCTAAACAACCGGCTGTCATGAAAAAGAGAATCGACCGAATGGTTGAATCTCCCTGTTAATAAGAGAAGGTCGAAACAAAAAAGCTTAACCTCATTTATTCCATCAGAAGCGTCATCTTGAATGTGTGCCTCGATATCAAATCTAACTTGGTTGTCGCCTTCATTATTTTTCACCACAATGCCGCCGGGTCTATCGGGATAGAATCGTTTAGAGAAATTTCTAAACGTATCAAGTAGTAATGAAAAATGAGCCTCATTTTCCTGAAGATATTCATTTGTTGCTTTGGTTTGGTTGAGTAAAGTGAAGCTTATCTCCCGCAACTCATTGCTGTATTGTTCCAGAAGATTTTTGTAGTCGCGGATTTTTTGTGCCTTTGCTCCGACCTCTCCACGATGATTGGTTAGAGCAACAAATTCATCCAGGGCGCGATGTGAATTTAAAAATTGCAACTTCCCGTCTAACTCTTTACTTAGCACCGTGATCGCGCTATTAAGGGGACTTAGCTCGGCTTCTAATTGCTGACGGTCTGCTTGCAGCCGCTTTGTTCTGTTTCCAATCAGTTTCTCGTGGAATTCGACGACTTCTTCCACACGTTTTTTAACCGCGGCCGACATCACTTTTGTTGTTTCCTCGAATAGCTTAATTAAGCGTTGGTTATTTTTTTCTGGCGTTATTTCTAAACTAACGTCGATATTTGTAATTGCATTTTCGAGAACAACGGTGCGGTTGCGCATACTCTGGAGGCGCTTCTTCGTGTTATTGGCGTCGCGTTCAATCGCATGATAATTTTCTGCTACCGTAAAACTCTTGAGGTCTTGATCAAGAGAGGTTATTTTCTCATCCAAATCCTTCAGTTCAATTTCTACGTTCTTATTGCTGGTAAAAAACTTGGTAAAAATTTCGTCCTTACTCAAATTTTCCTTAAATTTATTGATTCTCTCTTTATTCATCCTGAGATCGCGTTTCTTTTGGATGAGGTCAACGTTTAGACCCAAAAGAAAAGAACTGCGTAACAGTTTTAGATATGGGGTTTCTTCGGGATAAGTCGAATCGAACGACACATAGGATTCTTTCCTTGGCCTCATGAATCGTGATGCGAGGGTGCGAAAGGTCAAAAATTTTATGTGAGGAGGGATTCTAAATGTTTCGCTTTCTAACGCATCGCAAAATTTATCGATTGTTAACTCAGTTCCATCAAAAAGAATTTTGTTCTGCTGAGAGGTGCCTCTGGTGGCCGAGTGCCTCTTTCCATTGATTTCGAAATTTAGGGTGAATTCCCAGCCGGGAATAGCTGACTCTAGTGTTTCATTTTTGCTTGATCCGAGACAAAAATGTACCAGCGACATCAATAACGATTTTCCAACGCCATTGAAAGTTTTACCAGAGCCTTTCCCCTTCGCTTTTTGTCGGCCAACAATTAGGCTAACGCCGGTTGGATTAAACGAGACGGGATGAAAGCTTGATTTGTTTGCTGTCAGGCTTATTAGTCGCATTTAAATATGAAACCATTGGAGTCAAGGTCTATTAATTGTGTTGAGAAAAGAAAGCTAGTTGCCAAGAGAACATTTTCAAATGAGTGATGAGTAGGAAACATTTTCATGTCACGCGCTTCTCGAAAATTTTTCCAAAGCACATCGATAGATTTGCGTTCTTCTAGCAAAGTAAGAAGGAACAGGCTCAGACCCAGGATAGACTCGCTCATTTGAATATGTTTATTCGGCAATAGCACGTTTGGGGGGCTCCTCGAATATATCGCAGGACTCGAAATAGTAGGCCATGAGAATCACGGCCGCATTTTGAAATTCTCGCGTTTCCTTCGGCATGATTGATTTTAGTACGTCAAAGAAAGTGAGATCAGGCTTTGATACGCCATCTAGAAGTTCAGGAAAATCCTTTTTTTGTGAAGTTGTATATATCTCGCAAATTTTGTCGCGCAATTCTTGTTTTGCAAAATCACTATTCAATTCAAAGAATTTTTCAAGTGTTCCCGCGTGATAACTGCCTGTGCGGAGAAGGGTGCCGATACCCTCATTTAGGCCATTGAATCTTATCTTCTCACTGAAGTCGGGCGCGGTGAGAAGCCCATTCATTATTACGGGGTGGTTATCAGAAAGAATAAATTTGATTACTTCGTTTAAGACCGAGTAATTTAGAATTTCCACGGATGAGGAGTCGGTCATATTTTTTCCTGAATCTTGTTCCATATTTTTTCAGAATCTTCTTTTGAAAGTTTCACATCCATGTAAAAGATTTTCTCCATATCCTTGATCGCAAAAGCGTTTGCGCTTATTGTCATGTGGTTTTCCCTGGCCGATTTAACTAGCCTAAAAAACTTCTCGACGGCCTCGAATTCTTCCAGTAAGCGAGCATGGCATTCGTCGCATTCGAGATTGTGCAGGCAGCGCATTAGCGAAGCTCCCCATATCCAGGCTTTTTTCCCCATAACTTACGCTTCGGAGTGATACGCTCTCCCTCTTTTTCGTCATGTTCTTTCAACCATTTGAAATACTCAATAAGTTTCGCCCGTCCTGCCTGGTCACACTTCCAAAACCCACAAGCTGAAATACCAAGCTCTTGAAGTTCTTTGGCCCACTCGGCGTCGGTTTTCATCTCTCACCCATGCCAAGCGACAAAGAATCACTCAGTATTTTATTGGCACTTACCGCTGCCTGACGAAGATTGTCCGAAAGGACTGATTCTTTAACGCGAATTTCTCCGCCGGTCTTATATGACGGCTGATCGTCTCCGATCCATGCCGTAAACTCCATGCTTTTTTCATCGTTCTCACCAGAAATATATAGGCATAATTTACGTCGCCTTGATGCTGGATTGTCGGGATGCGCAAGGGTCGCGATTGTCTTTATGAGAGTTGGCATTGAATCAATGGGAATAGCCCCGGTGCGCCAATCTGGTTCATCCTCAAATAGAGGTTCATTGTTCGCCAAAAAGCTTGCGTATTGATCTTTCAATTCCGGCTTGTGCAAATCCTGGAAAATATCCGACGCATAGCCTTCAACATGAAGCTGAACACTTAATTTTGTTTTTGTTTTCATCTATCGCTCTCCACGAAATCGTATACGCAATTCGGACAGTAAAACTTTTGTGGAAATCCTGACGCTGTAACGTCCTTTGCGTCTACTGAAGATCCACACTCATCACACGTATAAAATGGCATGAAGTCGCTCATACCCTCTCCCCTTTGCGGGTTGCTTTCTTCATGGCTAAAAGTCTTCAATAAGAGGCTTCAATTTAGGAAGTTCTCTTTCGTTGTGATACGTGTCCAATGCTTTTTCGTGAATTTCCATCGAGCCGCCGTAATAACCGTTTGACTCGTTACGCATCTCAATCTCGAATATACCCTTGTCAGTTTTTAACTTGTACCCATAACATTGAACCAGCTCATATTCGTTTCCTTTGGCGTTAGGCATTTCGATTTCTTCCGCTGAGACAATTGGGCTACCAATAAGCCAGTCCAGTCCGCTTATATGCTCGTACCAAGAAGTTGAGCAGCAATCCCCCGTAGCGGAGAGAAACAGACTGCCATCGGTAAAATTAAACCTCAGTAAGTCTTTATCCGAATTTATATAAACAGAAATTACCGTTCTTCCGATAAGATCTTTCAACTCTAATGCTTCGTGATACATATCCCCTCCGTTGCGTTGCTCACTTCTAAATTGTTGTGACAGACGAACGTCGTAAATTATTCCCAATACGACCAAACCTTCCTAATTGCAAAAAATAAAAGTCCGTAAGTGAAAATTATCGAAGAAAGAAGTATTAGGCACCCTCCGCATCCAGCGTTCTCTATTTCTAAATTAAAATCTTCTACTGGATGACTGTGCCAAACCATAAATCTCTTGGAATACTCGGTCATTTTTAAACTGTGACCATCCCAATCAACGCGATACTTTTTGCTATTAAGCTCAAATGATGTTGAGGCTGGCCTTCCATCTACAGAAAAATAAACTGGATGCGGAGCAAGCGTGTTTGTGTTTTCTCTTAAATTTTCACTAATCACTTACACCACTTCCCACGATCCAAACACTCCACCATGGCCACTGCTACAGCTGCGACTTGGATCAACTCTTTTCGGTAGTGCTTTAAACTTTTGGACCAATATCCGTTTTTCCAGTCATAGGCGTCGTTTGATGCTTTGCACGCCTCTCCGAATTCTTCACCCAATATTGATAGGTACTTAAACGGATGATGGGTTTGCTCTCCCCATTTATTGTTTTGCCTCTTACGCTCTTTTATTACGTCTTGGAGTATATTTTTAGTCATCGGCCCCTACTTAAGAAGTAATCCAAAGCTCTAACGAACGGCCAAAGCAAAACCACACACAGCATCACGAACAAATAGACCAACCACATCCAAAACCGATGAAAATATATCTTCATTTTAGGCTGTCCATTTTTAGAAGTCTTAAATTTTCAGCGTCCGCAAAGCCGTTCAAATACGCGGCCAACTCTTCTTTTGTTAAATCGCTTTTCTCAATCTCATTGGCGGCCATATAGACACCATGGATTACGCCTTCCTCAAACGCTCTGATCTTGCATTGCTCATTGGTTTTTATTGAAACGCATCCGGTAAAAGTACAACCGACAAAAAATACGACTAAAACAACAAATCCAAATAATGAATCACCTTTTTGTGAATTTGCAGTGACATTTGTTTTCATTCTTTTCCCCTCACAACAATAAAGTTTTCATCGTTTAATAGAACGTCTTCATAACCATCGCCTCGGTCAATCAAGATTTTTCTTTCTCCAACGGCGGTAACGCGAACTATCGCGTTGTTTTCCCAAGTTTGTTTTGATACCCAACTTCCAATATGCTCGTTCGTTATTTTCATTTCTTTTTCCTCGAAAAATATCGGTCAAGAGCAGAACCACTGGAAGACGTGAAATCCTTCCGTAACGACTCGACCTCAACCTTTCCAACATTCCGTTTTCGTTCGATCTTGTCTATTGCTTTGCGCTGTGACTCTGATTTCGTTTCGCTTGTAAGCATCTTGTGCGGACTAAGAAACTGAGCTCGACATGGAATGCACTTATTATTCTTTACTGCCCTGTCGCATCCTGGACACTTCACGATTTCACACATTCCAAGTAAGTTTTAAACGCCTCTTCAACCCATGCAAAATTGATCGGATCAGTTCCTTTTTTCGTTATCACTCTGTCACGCATAAACAGGCTTTCGATACGATAAGACCGATCTTGTTTCTCTTGCATGTTCCTTGATTGGAAATACCACTTGACCATCAACGGGTTATTCTTTGCCCACTTCTTATATTTTGAAATCTTCTCTCGTTTGGTGCTTTGCAATTTACTCTCCTTAAAAGTGTGCCGCCTTTCTAGGCCACGGGCGGCGCGTGGGAGACGTTCAACTAGGAGGCTGAACCCTAAAACGGGACCTCGCTATCCGATGCCGCAGAATCTTCTGGCATTACTTGGCTGATCTTGTTTCGAGTCTTGCTATCGAACGTTTCCTGAACAATGTAAGCCTTGAATTTACGTCCTACCCAATCCGAAGCATCCACAATGTCATCGCCACCGTACGGGACTCCGATACAGCTACGGAAGTGGACCGAAATACCGTCGCCCTTTTGTCCTTTTGGAATAAAAACAACGTAATGCCAGATTTCGATATCTTCGTAGCCTTGCTCGTTTACAGGGCGGCATTTGGCAAGAATCATGTCGTTTCCTTTCTTGGAAACCTGTTCTTCTGCGGAATGAATCCGCATCAGATACCAGCCTTCGGGCATTAATGGCATAGTCGAGTTAGGGTCAATTCCTGTTGAGTCGTGTTTAAAAGGCATGGTTATTGGTTCTCCTTGAATTTGGCATCAATGTATGCGAGAGATTTTTCAACTTGTTCGGCTGTCATTTCTTCGAAGGTATCTGCGTCTGCGGCCTTGAGCCATTTCTTAATTAGCTCATCATCAAGTTTCACAAGCGCAATCTTGTTCTTTAACTTCTGAACTTGATCTGCGGACGCCAAAACGATCTGTTTTGTTGGCGAAGAAATAGCTTCTTCCCCGTACATCTCCGCGAACTTTTTATAATTCAACGTGTACTCGTTTCCTTCAACGAAAGCGTCGATACGTGATTTTTTAACTAGGAAATCACGCTGTTTTCCGGTCTTGATAGCCTCGATCCACAAATCAAGGTCATATTCCAACTTGTCGTAACCGTCGAAAGTACCACCGACATGCAGAAGATCTTTCCCTTTTCGTTCCCATTTATCTTTGTAGTGGCAAATGAGAATTACCGTCATATCCACCTTTTCAATCCATCGCATAAGCTGGCGCGTCGGCTTGTTGGCTTCTTTCTTGTCCTTTCCGTAATCATTGCCAACTTCCTCTTCCGCAATGGCGGCGGCGTTGTTGTACAGCTTGCTAAACGAATCAATAACGATTGTTTTGTACTCGTGGGCGGTAGTCGCAAGCGTTTTGATTTCTTCAATAACTGCCTTGAAATCTTGGCTTCCTTGCTCTTTCCCGAAATAGGCACCTCCGCTTGCTTTCAATTGCTTGATGTACTGCTCGCGGGTCGCTCCGACTTCGGTGTCGATGTAATAAGGACGGTCAAAATTCAACGCAAAAAACGTTTTGCCTGCGCCTGATCGTCCGCTTATCATGAACTTCGGTTTTGATGCTTTCACCATTTCTGGTTTAACTGCTTTCAACGGCATGTTTGCTCTCCTTGCCAGTTTTTGAACGTGGCGGTTCTCTGTTTTAAATTGAATCCGCTTGCTTCACGGCTGCTTCCGCTACGGAAAGCAGTTCTTTGGTTGGTAGTTGCTGGACCATCATTCGGAGAATCTTTTCTTGATTTGGTCGGTCCATAACAAGGATAAGAGCAACTGTTTTGTCTTCAAAATCTTGGCGAATGTTCATGCTTTTACCACCAGCCAGCACAACATACCCGCAGACAGCATCCCTACACACGTCGCAATTAATTCCATAACGCCTCCTAGATTTTGCCGTGGCTCTTGGTTGAGATCGCCCTAACGTGATCAATCCCCGACAAGCCACGGCGTAAATTATTTGTTGATTGATGCCTCGTACATCGATTGGCCCATTAGCGCGTGTCTCGTGCGCTTCATTTCAGCCCTGTTTTCTTCTGCTTTCTCAAATGCAAATTCGAAACATTCATCGGAACCGCAAACGTCATAACCACCGGCAATGTAATGTGCTTGCGTTCCGCATTGGAAACACTCGCCGCCGTTTCCGTTAATCTTTAAAACTTTGATGTCATCCATTGTTGTGGTCCGTAAGGAACTGCATCGCTTCGTCGGTCGCTTTACGTGCATCGGACATGGCTTTGTCGAATTCCCGCTTTGCATCTTCAAGCCGTTCAAGATATTTTTCGATGTCCATAGCTTGTCTCCTTGCGCTTTGTTTCGGTGTGTACTAAAGTTAACATTGATGTGCACTAAAGTCAACATCTATTTTAAGAAGGGGGGATTGTGGTAAAAGTCGCAAAACTAGGTTTCGGGGGTATAGTGATCTCTACTAAGTGGGCCGCTAAATACTTAAATATCTCTTACAAGCTTCTCTCCACCAACATAGATAAGGAAGGGAATAGGGGGCGGATACGCTACCAGGCCCGCGTAGATGACGAAGACGGGAGCCGTCCCATTCTTGGCTTTGACGTTTCCTATTTAAAAGAAGTGAAAAAGATCCTGGGATCGGTTAGGAAGCAAGGCATGGCCTTGTTTACCGAAGACGTTGAAGAACAGCTTCAAAAACTGAATAAAAAATGGGAGAAAGACGTCTCAGTCCTGTAACACCCAATCCAAATTTGGATCTGGCAAAAACTCCATCGCTTCCGAAGCTTTAACGTCTTTACCGCCGATTATTACCGTCGTGCTCTTATTGACTAACCAACCACCCGGGACGTGAAGCCTTTGCGTATAAGCGTTTACGGGCTCCCATTCTCGTGGGTACTTCTTTCCGTTCATTTTGCAGGGACGGCGGCGTAAATCCTTAAAGCTGTTTGGACCGCATCAACGATCCATTTAGCCTGTTCTTCACTCGACATAGAATTTAATTTTTGCTTTTCGGCTTCGATCTTTTGCGCGAGCGGTTTCTCGAAGTTGTCCAGCAGGTCGATTGCTTTGCCCACACCGACATTTTTGATCTTCTGAATAATCGTTTTTATCAATCCCATCTTTTGGTCCTCCGAATTTAAACTGCAATAAAACGTAAAACGTTTTGCTCTTAATTTTCTCTAGAGCGGCCTTAAGCGAGCTTTTGATGGTAGTCATACGCTTCTATACGTCGCTCTACCTCTACTGGAACCTCTTTCGTCCTACGCTCGACTTCTGGGCTTGACAGTATCTTCATCGCTACCGTTCGCAACCGCTCAGACGCTTGGTGCTTCTCTTCAAGTCCAGCCGTTCGCATCGCGATCGATTTTTTTTTGTCTACCCACTTTTGAATATTAAACATCGGGCCCTCCACACTTGATCTTGTAACGGATCTCCTTAATTTGATCCGATAGCTTTTCGATAGCGTTTGCCAGTAAAGAAACCGACTCCGCTTCCTTTATTCTGGCCTGCCACGCACTTTCCGACGCTTTCGCCTGCGTTCTTTGAGTCCAGAACCGTTCGATAAGTAAAACCAAGGTAAAGAACACCCACCCAGCAATTGCGCCCATCTTTGCCAATGTTTCGGTGCTCCCCAAAAGGTGCTTAATCACTTGATCAAGTGTTTCCATTTAAAATTTTCTCCCGCCCGTTATGGTTATGTGCATCTCACCTTTAACGGCTGCCAATTCATTCATGATGATTTCAAAGTATTTCCTAGACGAAGAAACAAAGTCAGGCGAGCTGGGATCGTAAATCCCAGGAGCAATACATCCGTCCAGTTCCTCGGCTCGGTTCGCGGGATGAATCAAAATCCCTTCGCGGCCTGGAACGTCAATCAATCGTGGAGTTAACCTCTTCAGGCGCGGAGACTCATTAATGATAATGCGGTAGCGACCTGGCGGGATCGCCCTCAACCCCTTCTCATCACCACGGCGACAGCTAAGTTCGATACTGTTACAAAGCGGCTTCCCTAAAAGCGTGAAATCGCCTACGGTGCTTATGTCCGTATAGATCATTCGATTCACAACTATCTCATCCATTTAAAACGTTCCTATTTCTCGCATCGTTAATTTTTCTTTTTTTCTTATTTTCCATCCGGTATACTCTTAGATAACGCACCGAAAGGAGGCGGCATCAAATTGCATTACACACACCTAACACGCCCCTGGTAAATGAAGACTGTTTGTTATTCGCCGTACGTATTTCGAAGAATGGCCGAAAGATGCATAACGAAAAAAGAAATAGAGCAAGTTATTCGATCTAAAACTGGTTATATTGAAGTGCCGGGACAAAAATTCCCGCGCCGAAGTAGATGGATGACAATAGGTAAGCGTAGAATCAACGTAGTCTTTGTGGAGACCGCAAACACGTTTCAACTGGTGACAATTTATGACAGAAATGAAAAATGAACCACACATCGACATTGATCCAATCAATAAGCTGATGTACGTCCGCTTTAGAGATGGGATCTGCTCCAAAACGATAGAATTCTCATCTTCTGTCTTGGTTGACGTATCAAAAACCGGTGATTTGCTTGGGATCGAATTCTTAGAGTTAGATGTAACGCGAAAGACACTGCACGCGCTCGCAAAGCGGTTCCATAACCCTTTCATAAGAAAACTGCACCCTAAACAAGCAGCTGCTGTTTTTGCGTAGGTAAGGCGTAGAGGAGAATTTATGCGTAAAGTTTTATTAAGCAGCGGAATTTTCATGATATTGGCTTCACTCGTATTTGTTCCCTACTACCTGTCGTCTCTGCATAACGAAAACGTACGGTTCTCGGCTTTTTTTATGTGGGGTGCCGTTGGAACATTTCTCTTGCTTGTCGGCGTACCTGTTATGCTGTATTGGATCATCGTTGGTTTCCCTAAGCGCCACAAAGGTCTCCGGCACAACATTTAACGGTCCTCATTTGCTAGCTGGTACAAAAGTGCCATTAGAGGGGAAGCGTTTATCTGCGGATTTTTCCGACCGACCTGATTAGTCAATAATCTCGCCACGGCACTGGTAGGATTTCTTGACAACATATCGATAAGTTTCCCCGCAACTGCACCACCTTGTTTGTCTAGATAAGCACCCCCAAGTCCTCCGATAGCATCTCCCAATAAGTTTCCCGCTAGCCCCCACCCGCCAGCCGCCAATGGACCACCCATTAAAAAACTTGGGACGCCAAATGCAGTTGTTCCAATAGCTCGTCCAACTCCCTTGAAAACATTTACGCGCCGTGAACCGTTTGGCGTGGTTGCCCCTTCCGCAAATTGCGCCGCATTTTTATAATCCTGTGCTGCTTGAACAAAGTCTTTTCCGGTTGCATCCTTGAACTTTCTCAATAGGCCACGGGAATAAGTCTTTTTTTCGTCTAGGAACTGCGGGAATTTTCCAGCAGTTGTATCCGAAGGGACAAAAGATCCTCGATCATTTTTTAAGTTAAAGGCACGTACAGTCTCTTTAAGAAGCTGCGTTTTTTCAGCTAAAGGCTTCATAACCTGCTCATAGCCTTTGTTCTCAGTTTTCAAATATTCATCAATTTTTCCCTGCGCTATCTGAACTGCCCGATTAACTGGATCGGTTTCAGGAAGGTTGAATTGTGTGTCATTTCGGATCGATTGAATTAACTCACGTATTTGACCCTGGTCCAACATTTGGTCGGTTCCAGGCGTAGCCCCTTTCTGCTTAAGATTTTTTACTCGCTCGATATATTCATTGATCTGACGAACAGCTTTTCGGTCCGCGTCACCAATCTTAGCCCCGCCTGTTCCTATAAACTCCTTCTTTGCGTTGGTAAGTATTTGTACGAGCTTTGACTGTGGCTCCGCTTTAAGTTTTAACAGTGTTCCCCATGCCTGATCGTCAAGGGCGCTTACTTCTTGCGATAGTTTGTTCGTTGTAGCCGCAAGATCTTCCGCTAAATTTACATACGGACGCTTAGCAGCTGCCTTGATTGCAGCCGGTCTTTTAAATCTCGAAGCGATGGCCTCTTCAGATGGGCCTAATACAGAGCTAAGTACTTTTCGAGCAAGTGGCTTAGGACTCACAACACCCTTACTGACTTTGGCCGCTGTGTTTCCTCCAAATGGGAACAACGAGGCTACGTCTGGAGCATATTCCATAGCCGTGGCGATAGGCTCTTTTATTAAAGGAGTAACATCGGGATTTTGTGAACGGAACGCATCCGCGCCAAATTTAGAAATCTTCCCCATAGTGTCATTTGCGGTCTCGAGAAGGTTTTGCGGAGATCCAAATTGAGAGTCTTTGTAATTTTTAACCACGGCACTTGCTTGGTCAAAAAAATTGTTCTGTTTTTTTGGTGCCGGAGCGTCAACTATTCCGGCACGCTCTCTTTCTAAACTTAAAAGTTCAAATTCCTCATCTTCTGTAAGAGCCATTATTTACCCCCACGCTTACGAAGCAATTCCTGATAGCGTGATTCTTTTGAATCATCCCACGTTGCGCCACTTGGTTGAGATACGGGAGCCCCAATCTTCATAATCGCCTTATCCATATTTGCGCCCGTTCCACCGATGATTTTGGATTCAACATTTGAATTTGAGCCAGATTGTTTATTAATCCCACCAGCCGATTGAATCAATCGAATTGCTGTTTCTCGGTTTTGACGTTTTTGGGCAATAACTTCTGGACTATCTCCAGTTACAGGAAAATATTGTTTGTCACCAACCTCAAACTCGGATGGCTGAATGGTCGCGCCAGATTCTTTTCTTAATACAGCAGTAAGAAAGTTAGTTTTTGCCTGGTCGTAAATTTGCGCTTCTTTGGAACGTAAAAGATTCCCGCCAACTACATCGGGGATTTTATTTTTGACTGATGCAATGCTCGAAGGATCATATTGCCCAGAATCCAGAAGCTTATTTATTTGACCATTGGCCTCATCTGCTCGAGTTCCAAATAAACGTGAATTCGACTGGCTTTCAGTTTGCTTTGATTCTGCCGGTCCACCTGGGATTGGTTCGAGTGTACCGTCTGGCTTATATCGAAATCCTGAAGGCGCAGTCTGAATGCCACCACCGCTCCGGTTCTTAAGCTGGAAAGCTTGTTCAATTGTCATTTGGCCTGAATCAACCATTGCGCCAAGGCGATCTTCAAGGCTTGTGTTTTTTGGCTCAATTACCTTAACTTCGTAACCATCTTTGCCTTCGATAACGCGCTCTTGAAATCGTCCGGCTGGTATCGGTGATGCTGGTCGTGGAGCGATAGAATTGAAAGCGTTTTTATCGGCGGCGTCTTGTTCTATTTTTCGCTGCTTCAATCGGTTTTGAAACTCAATTTCCTGCTGCGCTTTCTGTGCAGCCTTTTGCCGCACCAAGTCTTGAATTGCTGTACTCTTTGCCGCCTGGTATGAGTCAATGCCACCGGCTAACGATTTAACCAGGCCAATCAACGGGCTTTCATCCCGTTTCGCGTTTGCCGCTAAAATTAGCTCTTGTACCGAAGCCATGATTAGATCCTCCCCCCGGCCTTAGCTCCAAAATATTGGCCCGCTGCTGGCAACCCGATTTGGAGCAACTGCATCAACGTCGAAGGTTCGCTTGTAGTAACAGAAGGAACGCCGTAATTTGGGGTCGATCCGAGCACGGTTCCTGCGGCCTGGATCGGAAGCTGCAATTCTTGGCGTCGGCGCAAAAGCTCAGCGTTGCGTTCCGCTACCTTTGCGTTGTTCAAGTTGCGCGCCAAAGATCCGAACTCTTGCGATGCTCCAATTCGGCCCATCCTCAGGTTTTCCTGATCCGCTGCTGATTTGTACGCCAACGGGACCGCGTTCAATTTTCGGTTCAACGCGCCTTCCGTTAAACGTGCCAATTCAGCGGCCATGGTCTCGTTCCCGCGTGCTTCTACATCGCCAAGGCCACGAATCGTGTTTGTTGAATAAAGGTTGCCAGAGAAAGCGGCGTTGCGCTTAACAGCGTCCGACGCTTCACGTGTGTTACGTGTAACGATGTCTTTGAACGGGTTAAACATCGCTTCAAGTCCAGCGGGCGAAGTATCAAGCAAGTCTTTAACCGCCGCATCGCCTAAACGATATTGATCCGGAATCCCACTCGAAAGAAGATCTCCCAGCTGCGTTTGTCCCTGTTGCTCATAGGGCGTCATTGAATAGTCGCCGTATTGAACCGGGATTTCTGCGCCTGCTTTGAAATCTCCGAATACGCCGCTGTTCATGTAATCGTAAAGTTTTCTTCGGGCCGCTGATTGCTCCGGTGTTTCAAGCGGAACTTGATCTTGCGTAGAACGTTTCGGGCTTAATGGATCCCACCCTTTTGCTCCAAGAGCCGTACCGACACCAAACCCTGCGGGTCCAGCTACAATAGATCCCAAGGTTCCACTCTTCAATGATTTCTTAATGTTAAATCCCATAAATCACCCCGCGAAAACGATTTTTGCTCTCTTCGGCGTCCGTGAGCCGTGGGATATTTAAAATGGTCATTGTGCGACCTCGATTGCCCAAATAACGGCAGTCGGAGTACCCGCTGAAACAGGGAAGAAGATACTTCCACCTCCGTCTGTCCTCATCGCTGCTGTGTACGTTGTCGCAGAGGTAGTTGCGGGTGAGTCGTAATACATCAACGTTACGTTGTGGTTAGTGCTGGCCGACATAGTGTGTAATCCGTTCGAGTTCCCAAGGTTAGTGGTGCCGCGAAAGAGCGTCATGTATCCAGTAGAGCCAGCCCCGGTTTCTGCGGGCCCGTTGGCAATCACCATTATTTTGCTGGAAGATGATTTCGGCGTAATCGTTACCGTCAACAAAGAGTTAATGAATGATGCCTGGTTTGTGTTTGACGATGTAGCAATTGTTCCCTGCTGGATTTGGAGAATTGGAAGAATTCCGAAACTGTTCCAAGTGTAGGTAGCTGAGTTAACGCTCGTCGGAAACGAAACAGCGTTTGCGAGTTGGGCCGTCCCAATAGAGTCGGCTATGATCGTCACCGTGTCATTGGTAATCGTGAACGTGTTCGAATCAACGTTAACGCGAAGCGGAACACCGCCAGCGCCTTCAAGACCGGCACCGGCAACGTCAACATTTAAATCTGCCGCCGCGATACTCGAAGATCCAACCAGGTCGTATGCTTGCCAAACGTTGCTACCTTGCGAGATTTCAAGCGTCCCTGAACTTATGTTGATGTAAGGTCTTCCCGCTGGTGCCGCGTTCCCTGTTGGCCTTAAAGCGGTAGTTCCCGTCGATATCATCGGGATAAATTGTGGTGCGGTCGAAGGGCTCGAACCGGGAAAAGCGTTTGGGTTTACATATTGCAGAGATTCTTGGATCGCCGTTTTCATTTCGCGGATTCGGTCGTCACCAAGTGACTTTGCTTCCGATCCAAGCGGCGTAGTTGTGTCCCAAACACCGGCTTGCGCGGAAGAGTAACCCGCAAAAAGTAAAAAGAAAAATAATCCACGTTTCATCGTCGGCTCCTAAAAGACAAGTAATTTAATTGCCGCCGACGCCACATCGCTTTTCAAGTACAGATTGTTTTTATCCGAAGCGGTTGTGCTGTAAACGTCGGCTGCTTTATCTTTTGTAACCGGGATGTAACCCGTGGGAACTCTTCCTAAATCATGGGCAACTGTTGATTCGTTGCCAGGTGTTGCGTGCGTCGTAAATGATACGAATACTGCATCGAAATTGTCACCGAAAGTTAAGCCACGATCAAGCATAGCTCCGAGGTTGTCGTCTTGCTCAGTTAACGAGCGAACCAAATCAACGTCAAACTTTCGTAACTCTTCACGCAGAGTCGTAAGAACGCTTCGAAGCAACCCGCGCTTGTAAATCATTTCCGAACCTCACGCGGCTTCGCTGAAATCCAGAATTGTTTCATGGTGAACGTTTCGCCGAGCGTGCTATTTCGGAAACGAAACCGGATCTTCGAAGAAACTTTGTCAAAGTAGAGATAATCTGGCGCGTCATCCGTCGGATAATCAGAATCAAGCGAAAGTGTTCCGATAGTGTTCCACGTAGAACCGGAATCTGTCGAATAATAAACGGTTACTCCGCTCCCCTTCGCCCACACTTCCATTCGATCAAACCGGATTAATGTCCCGATTGATCTACTAGGGTCAATATCAAGAATCGTGAAATCTTTGGAATCCCAAATACCGTCAATAGCGACCCCGTTATCTTCGGCTGCTGAAGTTCGCATTGTCACAACGCCGTCTTCATCTCCGAATACAACTTGCTTGTGCAACGAAAGAGAGTTAACCGAATCCCATCGAGTCGTATCCGAATCCCATGCTGCTGCGTCGGAATCCCATGTTTCATCGGTGATACGTTTGCTCAATGCAAGCTGAGTAAGCCCTGGCCGGTCGTCTTTGTAAACCTGACCCGTTCGATAGTTGTATTTGTAAACGGTTGACGGGTTCTCAGCGCTACCAATCGGGATACCAACCCAATACTCATCCAAGTCCTTAACGAGTGTCGAGGTTGCACGGTAAACGTATTGCGGGTTCATTGAGTCACGCAATTCGTCGATGATTGGGCTATCAATCAATTCAGATGTGACTCCGTTGAAAATTCGGATACCGTCACGAGCTAGAAAGATCTGTTCGCCCGTCGGTAGGTTCTGGATTGATTTATTTGCAATAGTTCCCGCTCCGCACTCTCTCCGAGTGAATCGAAACGTATCTTGGCTGGTAACCAATTGACCCAACCAAATGGCGCTCTCTTTATGAACTGCGACATAATCACCAAATACGCTGATCCCGGTAATCGGCAAACTGTCTTCTAAAAGTTCTTGGCTTCCCGAGTTACCACCTGTCCATGTTTCTGGATCTCCGCTGTCCGACCATTGAACACGGCTAAAATAATCCCCACCGTCGATAACGTAAGCAAGAATTAAGTAGCCCGCGAAGTCGAGCAGGAATTTGCATTTAGGCGGCGTCCCGCCAAGCAAAGCGGTTGTAGTTCCGCTGGTCTTGTAAATCGAATCAACGCCATTCGTGAACACCATATTCCGAATGGCTGAAATAAGCGGGAACGCAAAATTGACTTCGTCTTCTTCTGTCCCAGCAAGTGCCGCGTGCGCAATAGACGACCACGTATCGGTGCTCTTATTGTAAAGCTCAATCTTGGTTGTGCCTACACGAATTAACGCACTGGTAATGCCAGACTCTAGCTCAGAGAGTCCCATTACACGTTCAGAGAATCCGGTTCCTAAATTATCAGTACCGAGACGCTTCCGAAGAACCCCGCGAGTTATTTCAATGTTCGAGCAATTGGACGTAGCACGAACATCAATGAATTCGCCGGGCCTTGAAACATCGATACCACGGATCGGCTGTATTACTTGCGTTTTAAGCGCAACCATTTAGCACCCGAACGGGCGAACGTTAAAGAAACCTTCGCCAGAGTTGTGACGTTCACGGCTTTTCGCTTGCGCGAAATATTCCTCAAACTTTGCTTTGTGACGGTCCGATTTGTCGTAATCCTCTAGACCGTGGTACAAGCGAGAAAGAACGTTTTCGCATAGCGCGTCACGGTAAAGGTTCGTAAACGGAACTCCCGTCGTTGAACTTGTTATCGTTCCAGCTCGGCGCGAGTAGCCAACACGGTAAACGTATGAGGTTTGATCTGGAATAGGTCCAAGGTAGATTTGGCCCGCGTAAACGCAGTAGGCTTCCGGGTACCCTTTGTCGCTCTCAACGTTAACGCTCGGATACATTTGGTCGTATTGCGCTTTGGTTACTTGTCGGAGCACCGTACCCGTGTCGTCGTCTTCAAGCACAACGTTAAGTAAAAGCCCAAAATCAGATTCAACAGTGAGTTTAAAATCACCAAGAGTCGTAATAGTGTCAGTCGTAGTAGTCTCATTCTCGGCCTCGTCAAACATGAACCGGCGTCGCATCTCTTGAACGGCGTCCGTGGTCGCTTCGTAAAGTTCGGTATCTTTATCCGTTCGTTTAAACCCGCATCGAAGAACATAATCTCGCCAATCGGACCCCGTCATCGAACCCGTCGAAGCCGATGTAGACGCGCTTCCTGTCCAGTCTATTTTGGCGGTGTTAACTACCTGATCGCCTTCCGCTGCGCTTGTGGTAGTGCGATGGATGAAAATCTCGTAAGTTCCGCCAGAAGTTATGGTTGTAGGGAAATCGGCAACGTAAACACTGGAATTCCCTTGCTCCGTCATTGCGACTACATAGGTAGAATAGTTTCCAGAAGAATAAGCCTCAAACGACGAACCATTCCACCAAAGCCCTGAAGCGTTGATGATTCGTGCGTACAATGTTCCCGATGGTGCTACGCCTCTTATCTCGCGTGCCATAAATTCTCCTTGAACAACAAAAAAGCCGGTCACCGCATTTGATTGCAGTAACCGGCTCCTAAAAACCGTCCTATATTTAAGCGAGGCTTTTGGCCTCTAAATCGGGGCTACCCGAAACTTTTACTTCAAAATCTGAAGGTGGGGTCAGGCTTGAAACCCAACCCCACCTGGTTAATTAGATACCTGTACGACCAGCACCAGACTGAGCAACAGCTGGCGAAGATTCCGGCAAGTCCAAAGGATTCGTCGGAACAATGTAGTCAGATAAGAATTTACGGCATTTCGCGACAATGCTACGCAAGCGAGCGCTGTCGAATTTGTTGAGGCCAGCAGCATCACGAGCCGATTGGCTGTTCACAATTTCGTCACGAGCAATAGTCAACAAGCGAACCAGATCATTGATCGAATCATTTTCGACAGTGATCGCCGGAGCAACTTGAGTCAACGTAATTGCGCGAGGATGAGTCTCAGGCAAATCTAGGTTCGGTTGCGCAATAACCCATCCATGATATGTGTCGATAGCATCAAGATAAGTGATCAAACGCTGTTGATCGAACTGATTCAATTGAGAAGTACCGCTCGAAACGCTTTTAATGAGTTCTTCAATAAAGCGATTCATGCGAGAGTTTAAGCCTGCAATGTCATGATTGTTAACTACCACTACGGACGTCGATGTGTCTGCCATTTGATCCTCCATTTTTTATGCGAATTATTACTTTGTCACCAAAAACATTAAAAACCACCGACGGAAATTGTCATGACAGTTGCGGCACTTGCCGCACTCGATCCGTTCGTATGTGCTCCGCCATCGATGCTGTTGGTAGCCGTCCCCGATGGCCATGCGTTATAAGGCATCGCGTCGACAACTTCCGCCCCAGCCCCAGCTGTACTATTTAGGGAGAAATCATACGCAGCCGCACTTGTATAAGGACTTCCTGTTAAAGTTACATTTGGAAATATCTGGGTGACACGACCGGTATTGTTGATCTCTCCACTGGTGTTGGAGTGGAAAAAATTTTTGTCAACCGTCAGAAATGTAGTTCCACTTATGGCATTCAGGACATTAATTCCATAACCACCGTTTGAAGTTATGAGGTTATTGGATATCCCAACATAGCCATGTGATCCACCATCAAAACGAAGCCCGTCCCCTGAATTTCCGTGAATCGTGTTATGCGCAAAATCTTCTATGGCGGTGAACGCGCTAATGTCGATACCATCTCCACCGTTGCCGTAAATCCAATTATTCCGGACAGGACCGAGAGACCGATACCCGCCTATGCTAAGACCGTCTCCCGTGTTATTGTTAATAATGCTGAATTCAACCCGATCCGGGTTTACTTTGGCGCCTGTGCCTGTTCCTGGGCCGGTAAAGCTGGAAATTTGGCATCCAATAATGGTCGGGTTAAAATCTCCAAACCCAGATGACGAAAAAGAGGCCGGACTGCCTGTCGCCGAACCCTTAAGCAAACGACAATTAAACAAATAGATATTAGTTACTTGGTCAGCGTAATTAATTGCTTGGGCGGTCGCACCCTGTAAAACAAAATTCAGCAGCATGTTATAGTTGCAGTTGTTTATTTGGACGCACGAAGCACGAGTGTTTCCACCTTCAATAGTGACTCGCCCCATATCTCCCGGAGTGGTCGTATACCCTTCCCATCGTACGGGAGAAGAAGCTGTTCCAGTAGATCGAAATATAAGAATCTCGTTGTAGGTTGCTGATGCTTTTACGTAAATCGTATCTCCAGCCGTTGTCGAAGTTGATGCTTTCGTCAACGTTTTCCATGCAGCCCCCGTGGACGTACCAGCATTGCCATCGCTACCAGAGGCACCATCTACATAGTACGTGGTAGCGACAGCTTTCGCTGATAATCCAAATAGGACTAGAATGAAAAGAAGAACCTTTTTCATTACTGAATAACAGCAGGTCTCACACAAGCACGTTGCAAAACAGCCCATTGTGCCGCAGCGTTATTTGCTTCGTCTACATTCTGAAAAGTACCAGTCATAAACTTCTCGAAAAGAGCCAAGAAGGTGTTGTAAACGAGCATATCGTCAGGGCTAGCGCTAGCACCGGATTGCAATAACCGTGGCGGTCCATCACGTCGATTATCTGACCAGCGATCTGATCCAACTGCTCGTGCATAGACATCTTCGATCGCTCCACGATCATCTGAACATGCCGCCCGTAACGCCCGAATTGCTTCGGCTCGAACGCGTACACGCGTATCTGCATAAGCCTGCATTTGCTCATTTGTTGCTTCTGCCATACTTCCCTCCTACCTAATTACCCATAAGACTATTGTCGCCCACTTAACTGTCGAAGCAGAGTCGACTACGAATGCTAAAACGGAACCAGCATCAATTGTGGTTTGCGTCCAACCAGAAACAGCAGCACCACGTTTAGATTGGCTGGAAAGAGACGGGCCGTTACCAGCTCCGGTGATATTTGTGATGGTTGGATAATTGTTGAACGTGGAAGAGGCAAGATGAACCGCCAGGCTGCCTGACGCATCTGCAACAACTGACCAACTTGAAATAACGCACTGGAATGGGACTGTTATTGATCTCGTGCTTCCTGCGACAATTGCACTACCTTGCCCGTCGATGGTCATTGAGATGGTTGTGGTGGTGCCTGTGATACCAGATCCAGTGGCTGCAATAGTTACAATCCCTGAACCATTAGTTACGGAGATGCCACTGCCGGCGGTAATTACGCCCTGCTTGGTAACACTGGATCCGCTGATAGCTGCATTGGGAATTGTACCCGTTCCTGTTATTTTAGATCCAGATACTCCAACAATAGAGGCATCTTGGACTGCATTGACTGCTATGCTTGAAGCAATAACAGAAGCACCGAGACTTCCAGCAGAAATCGACGCTGCAGGGATGTTCGGTCCATACAAGGTAACGGAAGAACTGTTTAATGCGAATGTAAAAGTTGAACCAGTAACCGATCCGGCAAACGCATTGCTCATGCCAATAGAAGCAGTGGGGGAGGAACGCGCTCCGTTAAAGTTGTTGAATACTTCTAAAGACGAACCTCCACCTCCACCGCCGCCACCGGAAGAATTTGGATTGCTATGCATCATGCTAAACCATCTTCCACCGTCTGAGCTAAAACTTGTATTGCTTGAAATTAAAATTACACATTCATATTCATCTACCATGGTAGGGACAGAAGCGTCTAATGAATCACCACTTGACGCTGCAAAAGAAACAGAATTTGCAGTTGCATCAATTTTGCAAACGCTGTAAACGTAACGATAAATCTGAGGAGTAGAGATAACGTTAATTTTAGGAAGCGTAATAACAATCGCTCCTCCGGTTGCGTCTGCTCTTGTATGGAATGTTCCTGTAGAAAGGTTTTGGCTAGATGTTATTGTTTTCGGCAATGGGGATGAAAAAATACCCGAAAATGCCAGATCTGTCCCAGAGAAAGATCCATCTAGCCCCCAAGACGAAGTTTGCGATGACGCTGAATTCATTGTGTAGAAACCGGAAGGATTAGAGCTTTTGTACCCAAATGATCCCCGGTATGCACCAAACTGGTAAATATTAAAAAGACGGTATCCGTTAGAGTTAAAAGAGTCGTTTATGTTTATATCGGCAAAATCGCCAAAACTGTTTTCCGAAGACTTAAGCCACGGTTGACTGAAATTTGAGGTGTAATCCGCTCCGCGTGTAATTGAAGATGCTCTGACGCTGTAAGATTCAAAAGCACCATCTAATGTTGCGCTGCTAACAGAACTATCGAATTCGAATCCAGGACCGCTCCCAAACGTAACATTGCCGTCAACGTTCAAGGTCTGATCGACATCCAGCTTCTTATTCCAATTTAAAATCTCTGAGCTGTCACTGAACCCCAAAATCCCAGTATTGGACCCGTTAAAAACAATATTCTTATTGCTTGTATTTGTTGATCCAATTACAAGTTGTTCGGCTGGACTTCCTGAACCGGTGTCCATGTTTAAATGAATTTCACTTCCACCAGCCCCGAAATCGTTGTAGAAAACGCGTGCCTTGTTTGCCCCCCCCTGTGAATCTGTGATGCTAATCGTGGAAACGTGCAAACCAGAAGGGAAAAAAGCTGTCGAACTCGCCGGGTAAATTGACGAACCGCTCCCTCCACCGCCTGATGGAGTAATCCATTCTAAATTGATCAATTCCTCATTCCCGCCACTAGCCGCCTGGACTGCGTTAATGCTAAGAACTTGACCGGCACTTCCTTGTGCCTGGGGGAGAACATAATCTTGGCTTGTTGTAGTGTCCGAAGATCGGAAAGCAACATAATTTGAACCAGATATGTTGTAGATTTGGAAACTAGATCTATTTGGGAAAAATCCTCTTCTGGCTCCTGACATTCGAACCCCAGAAGAATCCTTCCACCCATAATAGTTGTTGGTGCTGTCATACCCAAGGGTTCCAGCTAAAGTCGTTGAATTTGTATAGAAACCAATTGTTGATCCCGAACCAAATCCGCTAGTTTGAGATGCGACTATTAAAGGGTTCGTACCTGAAGACAATATGGAAGCAATCCCATTAACTTTTAAAGCTCCTCCAATCGTAACGCTGCTAACTGAAGAGTCATATTGAAACCCTGAATCAGCCCCAAATGATCCCGAGTTGTTATATTGAACATTCGTGTTAGAACCTGCAGGTGAACCACCTGCAGAACTTATGGTAGTGCTACCAGATCCAGGCGTTAACGTTATGCCTGATCCAGCCACAAGAACGCCAGCTTTAGTAATAGAAGACCCGTTAATTGCAGCGTTAGGAATAGTGGCGGTTCCGGTAATCTTCGTCCCAGAGACTCCAACAATGGATGCGTCCTGAACAGCATTAACAGCAATGCTGGAAGCAATAACTGATGCGCCCAGGCTTCCCGCCGCTACATTGGCTGCCGGGACAGTTACATTCGAATATGTTCCAGCTTGAAGATTCGAGTTAGTTAACGAAATGGTTACGTTTGCAGCTCCAGTAACACGACCATCAGCGCCAACTGTAACACTGGATACTTGAGTTGCACTACCGTAAGTACCAGCCGTAACCCCAGAATTCTTGATAGTCATGAAATTGGTCGTGCCGTTTGCAACTGAGCCAAATTGCGTACCGAGGAAACTGATCACAGCAGTCGGACTCGTTACGTTAGTAGTAAAATTTGAAGCTGTTCCTGTCCCTACCGCCAGTGTAGATGATCCTCCGCCACCTCCACTTATCGTCATGTTGTCGAGAGTGTCTAACGCTTTTTGGACGGTATTATCTGATGCACTTAAATTGTTGTTAAAGTTTGTTACATTGGTAAGAGTTTGAGACGAATCGACTACACCAACGAAAGCGCCATTTTTAGGCGCTATTTTGTCGATAACTAGAACAGTTCCATCGGCAGCATGACTAATAACGTTCCACGCTAACAACGAAAACAGGAACAATAAATACTTTCTCACTGTGCCACCACCGTGGTGCTACCTAGATTTAGATTTGTTGATCGATAAGCGTAAAAATTCTCTGTGTAGCCACTTGCGTTTGTGATGCTGACCGTTTCTGGCGACTGAAAACCACCCTCGAATCCACCAACTGTAAAAGTCGCCGTACCGAGACGAGTTGGATAAGCGAAAATAATGTATTCGCTTGCCCCTGGGCTGACAGAGAATGTTTTTGACTTGGAATTTTGTAGGTCGGTACCAGCAAGACCTTCTATGTTTGCCTCGCTATAACCAGAAGAAACTGTCGATACCCCGTAATAGATTCGATTTACAAATGTGTGGGTAATTGTCTCTGTGTCTGTTTCTGCACCTTTGGCAGAGTTCAGGGTAAATACGACAGTCCCGGCGACGGATGGATAAGAAACATTTGCAACACTGGTGGTGGATGTATATGGGCTGGAAAGGTGCAAGGGTGTCCCCCAACCCGAAAACGTTACAGTGCTCGACGTCGGAGGACCATTGCTATAACTGGCGGTGAAACTTACATTCCCGGAAGATTTCCAAACGCCAGTGCCTATTTCTTGGGTACCAGATAAACCGTTGCTAAATGACGCAATCGAAAACGCGAAAGAAGTTCCTTGCGCGGCATTGACCCAAACGCTACCGTTATAAACTAAAGTTTGGTTTATTGAAGCGCCCGTAATCGTTACGTCAGATAAATCATTTAAAGAACCACTCCCACCGCCTCCGGTAGCAGTAATAGTGATCGAGGTCGGAGAAGTTGTTATTGTGATGCTATCTCCGGCGGTTAATGTTCTTCCACCAAAGACACCATCTTCATTAATCTGAACATCTCCATTTGATCCGCCTGGATATGTAAATACTCCAGTAATCTCAGCTTTTATAGGAAGCCAGATAGACAAAAGAGAAAAAATTAGGAGTATTTTCTTAATCATAAATTGGTGCAGGGCTTTCCACCCCGCTCGCTCCAGATAATCGCGCTGGAGTACGGTTTTTAATGCTTAGGTTCCTGTTTTCCCTGTGATCGTAAGGACGGCAGAAGCACCAGTCCAATCCGTTGCAGCGGTTCCTGCCGCAGCGGTAGTAACAACAGTGATAACCAACCCGGACCAAGTGGCGAAAATGCCAGCCAGGGCCGCGTCGTATCCGGCGGTCAAGCGAGGGATAACATCCGTAATCTCGGTAATTCCATGCGTCGCGAGAGTAAGAGTAACCGTGTCGCTAGCTGATGCCGGAGTACAAGTAACGCGAATGGTTTTATATTCGCCAGCGTACTGCGTACCGTAAGACAATGTTCCAGTAATAGCACCCATGTTAATTCCTCCTTACGACGGGGTCGCGTACGTATCGCACGCGATCACACCGAATTCTTTCGAGTTGAAGACGGCTTTCTGAATTCCACCGATAAAGTTACCGGCGACGCCTTCTTTGTTTTTGTAGTCAAACGTTTCAACAACCAACGCTTCGGGGTTCGAAGCTTCGGCCATCAAAACCGCCTGGCGTCCGCACAGCAAAGCGCGGGCCGCGTCAACGGCGCAGTCCGTACCCGTCAAGGCGCCACGGAAGCTGTTTCCAGCAACCGAAACGTCCAACCACGGAATGAACTCATTTTCGAACAGGATCACGTTTGACCAAACGCCAAGCGCGTCGTAGAACACAGGGTTCTTTTCGCTGCGTTTTTGCGCGTTTTGCTGAGCCGTTTTCCAATCCGAAGACTGGCGAAGTTGGCTCGCTTGCAGCGGATGCATGTACATGACGTACATGTTTTCGCCGTCAACATTGATCGGTTGAAGTTTAGGGTTCGACAATTTCGCTTTGGTTTGGCACTTGGTGATAAAATCAAGTGTCATGAGATGCGAAGAGCTCAAAGAAGCGGTGGAAACAGCACCCGCGTTAATGTAGCGATAGCGAGTTCCAGTGTAAGCTTCGTCCGCATCTGGGATGTAGTCCGGGGTGTTGGACCACGCCGCACGAGCGGAATAGGCAACGCCTTCGGTATCAACCAAGGTCGTATTGGTAACACCGCCGAGTTTCAAGAACGCCTGCTTCGCAATGAATTCTTTCATCCAAATGCGGATCAGGTCGCGGTATTCGGCAATGCTGTCGTAAGTAACTTTCTGGGAGTCAAGTTTGCCTTTGGTACGAACAGCGTGACGGATTTGGTCAATGGCGACCTGTTCCGAATAGCTGTTAGCAGACTCTTCGTTGCCTTCCAGTTCGTCGTCTCCGGTAACGCCGTCACCGGTCAAGCGAGTGATAAGCCCAAACGTCTTCATATCACCTTTCTTCTTTGCAAGATCGCGGGAGATCTGCATCACATTGTTTGCATCTTCCCCAGCAAATTTAAACACGTTCTCAACGTCTTTGATCACATCGTCACGAAGCTCCGTAGACCAGAGTTCTTGACGAAGCGCGTCAATCGATACTGTATTAGCCATTAGATTGGCTCCTTAAATTAACCCCGCATAATCTCTGCCCATCGTTCCGGGTTCTTGTTTCGTAATGCCTCGCGTTTTTTTGGAGACATTTTCAAAACATCGTTTGAGGTAACGTCTTCTGCGGAGATTGTCCGCGAAACGCCACCGCCCGGAATAGATGCGCTTGAAACTCTGCGTTGGGTGTTTTGTTCTGCACGCTTCATCTGTTCGGGTGTGAGGCTCCCGTTAGCCTTGTTCGGGTCTAGGTTCCCGTTGCTTTGTGGCTCGGAACGATGTCCGTTTGGTTTTGGTTTGCCGTAGTTCGGATGAAACTTACCGATCTCGTAGCTAACCAATGCCGCGTTAAAATCATCAATGCCGTATTTGTGCGCGTCGGCAGCTTTGATTTGTAAATCTTTAATCATCGAAATCGCTTTTTGCTGTTCCCATTTGTTAGGGATCATCGAATCCAGGTTCTGCATTACTTCTTCCGCCAATTTCAGCGTTTCGGCATAATCTGGATAAATCGATTTCGCGTACTCTTCTTGCGTCTTCAGTGCTTCTGCAACCGATCCGCCTTGCTCTCGAAGCTCTTGTTGCTGACGTTCCCGCTCTTCCGCTTCCTGTCGTTGCAACTCTTTCCATTGTTTCAACGTCAAAGGCTTTTCTTCGGGATCGATCACGTTCCCTTGTTCGTCAACTTCCTGTTGAACACCGCGCCCACTCTTAATCGTTTCAATCTCCGCTTTCAGTGATTGAAACTCGCTCATCAATCGGTCACGCTCTTTTTCCGCTGCTTGACGCTGTTGCCGTTCGTTTT
>JACCDG011787272.1_pt1 | contig 28711 bp, 25 predicted proteins | sample 7442471 | NCBI WGS metagenome assembly JACCDG01 (sample SAMN15323444, study PRJNA562643) | freshwater metagenome | isolation source: river surface water | place: USA:Blue River Watershed | collected 2017-08-17 | reverse complement strand
ACCTTTGCACTTTTGCACAGGAGCTCTGCTCCGATTTGCACCTTTGCACTGCCTCTAATCATACCTCCTTTGCCTCCCTCCGCCGTCATCTGTTTCGCCGGTCCTCGTGACCGTTATCAGTCCGCTTTGGCTCTGCAGGAGAACCATGCCCTTGAGGCCTTGGTCACCGAGGCCTATTTCCCGAATTTCTGGGCTACGACCGGACTCTTTGGGAAGAACTTCCACCGGTTTGCCAAAGCCCGGCATCATGAAGACATCCCGGCTACCAAGGGCATCTGCTCCCTAAGGGCTTTCATCAGCACCCTACGGGCCCGTTTCGATCAGCGCAAGGACTCGCGTCACTTTGCTGACGCGAATCGTTTACTCAGTAAGAAAGCCGGCCAAGTCGCCCTGGCCCGGAGTGCTCCGCTCATCGCCTATAGCTATTACGCTGACGCCGCCTTCCGCATGATGGAAGGATCGGGTCTGCCCCGGGTGCTTTTCCAGGTTCACCCTAACGGAAAATACCTGAGGGAACTCTTTCAGACAGAAATCGAAAAAGTCCCTGAAGCGAAGGCCTCACTCATGGAAGAGACGGAGATGTCGCCGCTCTTCGCCCATAATGACGAAACCTTCGCGATGGCCGATGCCGTCATCTGTGCCAGCTCGTTCACCCGACACTCCCTGGCCGCGGCCGGGTCCAAGTCGCCGGCGCACGTCATCGGATATGGCGTCGACCTTGACCTCTTCTCGGCCCGGACTGTCGCGCCTTCGGCCAAGCCGCTCACCGTCGGCTTCGTCGGCGCCCTGTCACAGCGCAAGGGGGCCCGCTATCTGCTCGCCGCGCTGGCTGCTCTGCCCAAGGGCGCAGCCAAGCTGATTCTCTACACGCGTGCCCCCGTCGACCGAGACCTCTTACGCGGGTTTGAGTCCGTCGACATCGAGATCAAAGGCGGACTCTCCGACGTCCAGCTGGCGGCGGACCTGAAACATTGCGACTTGGTGGCGCTGCCATCGATCGCCGAGGGGTTCGGGCTCGTCATTCTCGAAGCCATGGCCTGCGGCGTTCCGGTGCTCTGCACCACCAGCACGGGCGGGGCGGACTTTATCCAGCATCGTCAGAACGGCCTGCTCATCGAGCCAGGTAATGCGGCGGCGATCGAGCGGGAACTCGCCTGGGCGCTGTCGCGCCGCGATGACCTCTTTCAATTGGGAGAAGCCGCCCGCCGCGAAGCCGCGAAGCACACCTGGGCCAAATATCGCCGCAAGTTCTTCGCCGCCTATTGTTCCGCCATCGGTGCCTGATTGCTGACCGTCTTATTTGGCGCTCCCAACCGCCAGCCGCCAACCGCCAACACCTTCCGTCAATGTCCTTCGCCCGCATCCTCCGCTCCAGCGCCCTCATGGGCGGAGCCCAGGTCGCCACGCTGGGAGTAGCTTTCGTGCGGACCAAGGTCATCGCTCAGCTGATGGGCCCCGCCGGAGTGGGCTTGGCCGGGGTGCTCACCGCTTTCAACGGGAATGTCTCCACGTTCGCCGCCTGGGGTCTGGGCGCCTCCGGAGTCCGGCTGATTTCCGCTGCGCCGGAAGATGAGAAGGCGGCCAAGCAGGCGGCGGTCCGGCGGCTCGGACTCACGCTCAGCGGCCTTGGGCTTGTGGCCTCGCTGTTGTTGTTCTGGCCGGTCGCCCAACTCACTTTTGACTCTTCGCGTTACGCCCTGGAGCTCCTGATCGGCGGCCTGGCGGTGCCGTGCATGGTCGCGAGTTCGATCTGGGCCTCCGTGCTCCAGGCCGCCGGACATGTCAAGTCGTTGGCCAAGGCCCAGGCGCTGTCGGCGCTCGGCGGCCTTTGCTTCGGACTCCCCCTCATCTACTTCTTCGGTACGATCGGCATCGCCGTCAGCCTCTTGCTCGCCGCCGCCGTCCCGATGGCGTTCACCTGGCATGTCGCGCGACGCGACGGTGTCATGCGCGAAGCTCCCGCCCGCGCCGAAGACGTCCGCGCCTTGTTCGACATGGGCGTGGGCCTGATGGCCATCGGTATCGCCTCCCAGCTCGCGGCATATTGCGTCCGGCTGCTCATCATCAAGCAACATGGCGATGACGTGGCCGCAGGCCTGGCGGATGCAGGCTATTATCAGGCGGCCATCGCGATCGCCGGCAGCTTGCCGGCCTTGGTGTTCAGCGCCATGGCGACGGATTTCTTTCCCCGGGTCGCCGCGGCGAAAGATGAGAACGAAGCCAAGGTCTTGGCCGAGAAGCAGATCGAGGCCGCCCTGTTGCTCGCCCTGCCGATTTTCATCGGGCTGATCACCATGAGCGAATTAGGCATCCAGCTGCTTTATGCGGAAGATTTCGAACCCGCCGGGCCGTTGCTTGACTGGATGGTCTGGGGAGTCTTCGTGCGCCTGCTCGGCTGGCCGCTGGGGTATTGGCTGGTCGCCCGCGGTTCGATGCGGACCGTCGTCTTGGCGGAGGTCATCAGCAATCTGGTGATGGCGTTGTTGCCGCTGTTTCTCCTGCCGGCCTTCGGCCTGAAGGGCGCCGCCATCGGCTACCTCGTCGGGTTTGCCGTCTACGCGATGGTGATGCTGGCGGTCGCCCGCCGCCGGTGCGGGGCCTGGCTTAGCCGCGTCACCCTCGCGCGGTTTTTCGGGGCGGCTTTCCTCCTGCTCGCCGCGCAGGGCTTCGCCGCCATCGTACCGGGCGTCTATTGGGGCTTCCTTCCCACCAGCCTGGCGGCGGTAGGGTGTTTTTATGCCTATCGTCGGGCCCTTTCTTCCGAAGCATGACTTCCCCCGCGTCATCTTCGTGTGATAACGGCGAAACTTCGCCGCTCTTCCACTGGCTCCCCTCTTCCGAGCTCGGGGGAATCGAGGTGGCGGCGCTGACCCTCATGCAGGCGACCCCGGACGAGAGGCATGTGGTCGCCGTCGCGGATATCTCCGGCCCGGCCGTCGCGCTGTGGCGACAGGCGGGAGCCGAAGTAGTCCATGTCGACGGCTGGCATTCCCTGCTGGGCCTGCGGTGGGCCAGAAACTGGCGGCGATTCGTCTTAGGCCGGCGCATCTCCCGGCTGGTCGCATGGAGTCCGACGCGTATGACGCAGTTGCTCGCGCCGCTCGACAGGGGGACGAGCGCGCTGGTTCATCTCGGAAGCGCCGGGATTTTGAGCGGCCGGGCGAGATGGCAGGAGAAAATCATCAGGCTCGTCCTTCGGCCGGCCTGCCGACCTCGGCTGGTGGCCTGCTCGCATGCCGCCGGAGCGTCTGCCGCCGCCGAGCCGATCTTTGCCGGCTTGTCCCTCAAGGTAATCCCGAACGCCGTCCGCCCTCACTTCTTTGAGGTCGGCGCCGCGCGAAAATCTCCCGGCGGACGCTTGAGGCTCTGGGGCCTGCATGCGCGGCTTGTCGGCGGGAAGAATCATGCGCGCCTCATCGAGGCGGTCGGACTGCTGCCGGCGGATCCTGATTTCTGCCTCGAGCTGGTGGGGGACGGACCTTTGAAGGCGGAACTGGTTCATCAGACGGAGGCCGCTGGCTTGCAGGAGCACGTCCGGTTCCCGGGAGCATTGGCCGAACCGGCCGAAGCCCTCCGCCGCTGGGATGCCTTCATATTCATGCCGTCGCCCGAGGAGGGCTTCGGCATTTCGGCGGCAGAGGCCATGGCGGCGGGCCTGCCCTGCGTCTTTGCAGATGTGCCTTCGCTCCGGGAGGTCGCCGGCGAAACGGCATTCTATGCCGTTAACGCTTCGGCCGAAGATATCGCCGCGCGCATACGCGAGGTGATGGCTTCCCCGCTCGAGGCCGCCGCCAAGGCCGCGGCGGGCCGTCGTCGTGCCGCCGAGCTCTTCGGGCCGGAGAAATACGCCCGGGCTTATCTCGAGGCACTCAGGCAATGAACTGACATGAAGACATCCGTCATCATCGCCACCTACCGGCGGGCCCAGTCACTAGGCCGTACTTTGGCCACCATCGTCGCCCAGACGCGGAGACCGGAAGAAGTGGTCGTCATCGATCAATCGCCGGAGTCGGAACGGTCGGCCGTCGAAGAAGTCATCCGGCTGGCCGTGCAATCCGGCTTGTCCGTCCGGCTGATTTATTGCCCGCAACCATCGTCCACCCGCGCGCGCAATCTGGGCTTGGCCGATTCCTCGGGCGATTGGGTGGTCTTTTCGGACGACGACGTCGACTGGCAGCCCGATGCGCTCGAGCGGCTGCAGGCCAAGGTCGCGGCCGCGCCGGAACTCGTGATGGTCGCCGCCCGGGACTCATGCAGGCCGGACAAGCCGCAGCCGTTCTGGCGGCGCATCTTCGCGGCCTTCTTCCTCACCAACACCCTGGCCCCCCTCCAAAAAGGCAAAGTGCTGGTCTGCATGCAGGCCCGCTACCCTCTGCCGATCGTCGGGGACATGGAGACCGAATGGGCGACGGGATTCTGGTTCGCCGCCGACCGGCATTTCATCGCCGCGCATCAGCTGTCCTTCGACGAACGGATGACCCGTTACGCCCAGGCCGAAGACATGCTTTTCAGCCATCAGCTTTACGCAAGAGCGCGTCTTGCCGGGAGGCGTTGCATCGTTTCGGAGGATATCGTCGTCGCGCATCTGGTTTCTCAGGAATGGCGCGAATCCGATTCCTTCGCCGACCTCTGCAACGCGTGGAACCGGATTTACATCGCTTCGATGCTGCGCACGGGCTTCGGCTTCTGGCTGTCGCTCGCCGCGATCTATTGGGCGGCTGTCCATCAGACTTTGATCCGCATCATCCGCGGGCGCGGCTGGCTGGGCCATCTCCGGGCGCACGCGGTCGCGCTCGCCAATCTCCCGGCGATCCGCGCCGGTGATTTCGCGCAGCTGTACGCCCGCTACGAACGACGGTCCTGACCCGTCCGCAGATGCTCGTCGCCCTCGCTACCATCCCCACGCCAGCCCGCACGGCGTTCTTCGACGCCTTGGCGGAGGCGGCGGCGCGGGCGGGCAAGCGCTTCCATGTGCTGTACTGCGCGAAGACCGAGCGGGGCAGGCATTGGGCGTATGACGCCTCCAGGATGCGGCACGCCCATACCGTGCTCCGCGGCTTCCATCCCTCCCTGACCGGCATCCACGCGCACCTGAATCCTGGCGTCCTCGCAGAGCTGAACCTGCTGAAGCCCGATACTTTGCTCGTCGCCGGCTCCTGGAATACGCCGACGATGCTCGTCGCTGGCTTGAACATCTATTCGCCGCCCCCGCGCCGTTTCTTCTGGAGCGAAGGACATGCGGATGCGGCGCTCCATAAGACCGGACCGATCGCCTGGCTGCGCCGCCGCATCTACCGCACCTTCGATGGCTTTGCCGTGCCTAACGCCAAGAGCGCGGAGTGGGCCCTGGCCCAGGCCGGCGGAACGCGTCAGCTGATCGACCTCCCCAACGCGATCGACGCGAAGTTTTTCGCGTGCCCTTCGACGACCGCACGCAAGGAAGCTCGTCGCTATTTAGGACTGGAGGAAGAGGGCAGGGTGCTCGTCCAAGTTTCTGCCCTAACCGCCCGCAAGGGAGTGCTCGAGCTGGCGAATGCTTTCCAGGGACTTCCTGCCGCGGCACGCCGTGGCGCTAAGCTGCTCTTCGTCGGCGAAGGAGACCAGCGTTCCCGGCTTGAGGCTTTGGCGGCCGGATCAGACGGAGCGATTCGGGTGCTCGGACAGCTGCCTCCTGAGGAAGTGCGCAGGGCGCTGTGGGCCGCGGATGCCTTCATCCTGAACACGCGCCTCGACCCGAATCCGCTCTCGGCCATCGAGGCCGCCGCCGCCGGCCTCCCAATCGTCCTCTCTGCCGCTGCCGGCAATATCCGCGAAGTCGTCGAAGTCCCGCAGACGGGGTTCGTCATCCGCGACCCGGCCGATCCTTCCGAAGCCTTGCGCGCCGTGCTCGCGGCTCCTGATGCCCAGCTCGCAGAGCTGGGCGCCCGCGCCGCCGAAGTCGCGCGAACGCAGTTCGACGCCACCGCCGTGACTCGGTCATTAGTTAAGCAATTGTATCCTGCAGGATGAGATGGCGCCTCGCATTCACCGGAGCTCTTCAGTTGTGGCGTCATGGCCAAGTCTTCATTCGTCCCCGACCTATAACCTCTAAAATACTGAACCAACGATGAGGGCCACTTGGAAGTTCCTTTGGACGCATCCTTTGCTCAAGGGGCGTCCGCTTTATGCCTTTGGTCGCTTCTTCTTCTGGCAGCTTCGGTCTCGCCTCTGGAAGCATCCGGTGGTCTTCGCCTGGGTCGGCGGCAGCAAGCTATGGATCCGCGGCGGGTGGAGCTCGCTCACCGGCAATTATTATGCCGGCCTGTATGACTTCGAGGACATGGGCTTCCTGCTGCATTTCCTGCGCCCAGGCGATATCTTCGCCGACGTCGGCGCGAACATGGGGAGCTACAGCATCTTGGCGAGCGGGGTCTGCCGGGCCCGGTCGGTCTCATATGAGCCTGTGCCAGCCGCTTTCGGTCGCCTGCTCGCCAACCGCGACCTGAACGACTTGTCAGCGCTGGTCGACTGCCGGGCGTGCGCCGTGGGCGCCGCCCCGGGAGTCATTTCGATGACTTCCGCCCTGGATGCCACGAACCACGTCGTCTCCGACGACGATCCCGATAGAATGAAAGTACAAGTCGTCGCGCTTGATGAGGACCTGCCCGAGACGCCGATACTGATGAAGATCGACGTGGAAGGCTTCGAGTCCGAAGTCCTGGGCGGCGCCCGTCGGCTCTTGGGCGACCCGCGGCTGAAAGCCATCGTCATCGAGCTGAACGGTTCAGGCCGCCGTTATGGCAGAAACGACGCCGACATCCATGCCCTGCTCTTGGCCGCCGGCTTCAAGGCCTATCATTATTCGCCGCAAGGCCGTTCATTGACCCCGCTGGCACGTCCTGGCGCTGCGAATACCTTGTATTGCCGCGACCTCATGTTGGTCGAAGAGCGGTTGCGGACGGCGGCCGCTTTCACCGCCGCCGGTCGCTCATTCTGACCCCTGCTCCCCGACCGCGTGAGCCTGCGGGCAAACCGATTTCTGCTCAAATCATGCTCTCCCTACTCAAACGTCTGGTTAACAGGCTGCGCCCTGCGAAGCAGCGGCTTTCCCATCATAAGCGGCTCGCCCACCTGAAGGCCTCCGGGGTCGAGTTACGGCGCGTGCTCGACCTTGGGGCCTACGAAGGCAACTGGACGCGGCTGCTGCGGAGGATCTTCCCGCTGGCCCAGGTCATCATGGTGGATGCCAACCGGGACAAGGAAGCCCTCCTCAGCCAGCTGGGGGACTGCCGCATAGCGGTCCTCGGTGATGCCGACGGACGAGAAGTAGATTATTACAAATGTCAGGATGGCGACGCCGGTTCCGGCAACGGCATCTACAGGGAAAACACCGCCTACCGTTTCGCCGCCGAAAAGCGCACCTGCGTGACGTTGCGGAGCCTGCTCGGCGCCGATGATGGTTTTGACATGATCAAGATGGACGTCCAAGGGGCCGAACTCGACGTGATCCGGGGCGGATTGGGCATCGTCCGCAATACCCGCTATCTCCTCTTGGAGCTCCAGACGCATAACTACAATCTCGGCGCTCCGCACTTGGACGAAGTGGTCGCCTTCCTGCATGGAGAAGGGTTCACCGTCGTCGATATCGTCGATCTCATGTATTCCGGGGACAGGCTTATCCAAGCCGACGTGCTTTTTCTGAACAAGAAGCTGGCCTGACGCCAAGTGAATCCGCCTCCGCTCATATTCTGGCAAAACATGCCGGCGCACCATCAGGTGGGCGCGTTGGATTGGCTTGGGCGAACCTGGGGCGCGCCTGTGACCTGTGTCTGGTGCGAGGATATCTCGCCGTCACGGCGTTCGCAGGGCTGGCCGTCCTTGGAACGTCCCCATCTCCGGGAGATTTTTTTGCCCCAGGAGAAATGGCGTGCCGCCGTGGATGAAGTGATCCTCCGCCAACCAGACGCACTGCACATTTTTTCGGGCATCGGCGCATACCCCCAGATCACCCATGCCCTGCGGAGGGCGGAGGACGGCGTTGATCCGCGGTATGCGGTCATGGCCGAGTCACCCGTCCTGCTTGGCTGGCGCGCTCCCTTGCGCCGTTGTAAGTCAGCCTGGTTCTATTGGCCGCGTCGGCGCCGGATGCTCGGACTTCTGGCCATGGGGAAGGCGGCCTCGGGGTTCTACGCAGGCATCGGGATCCCGCAGTCGCGTATCTACCCCTATGCCTACCAGTCTCCGTACGAACCGAACGTGGCTCCTCTTGCGGGGGGCGTCGTGCGCATTGTCTATTTCGGCCAGCTCGAGCGCCGCAAAGGGGTCGACCTTTTGATCCGGTCTTTGGCAGGCGTCCGGGAGCCCTTCCGGCTGGATGTCATCGGGGACGGTCCTGAGCGCAGGACTTTGGAGGCGATGACGCGCCGACTCGGCTTGGAAGAGAAGGTCCTCTTCTTGGGCACCTTGCCTTCGGCGGAACTTCAGGAGCGGCTCCCAGGTTACGCGTTCAGCGTCGTCCCCAGCCGTTTCGACGGATGGGGCATGGCGGTCAACGAATCGCTGCAGGCCGGCTTGCCGGTCTTGGCAAGCGATAGGGTGGGCGCGGCTGAATTGGTTGCCGAGTCAGGCGCTGGTTCGGTCTATCCTGCGGAATCCGTAGAGGAGCTGGCGCAGTTGATTCGCGTCAGACTGCTCGGCGTCGAGTCATTAAACAAAGAGCGTGCCGCCGCGTTAAGATACAGAGACAAACTACGCCCTCAAGTCATGGGGGAATACCTCAAAGAGTCCTTGGAACACATGATTGGCGTCAGGGCGGACAAGCCCACGCCGCCTTGGTGGAGTTAACTCCCTGCTTTTTCATTTCAGCCGCGCCCCTTGCGCGGCTTTTTTGTGCCTATGTCAGGTGGTGACGGTTGGCGCGAAGCGGCTGGGAGATGCAAACTCTCAAAGGTAGACCGGAGACCGGATAGTTGGCTGGGGTTATTAATCATGCCCGCAGGATCCTTTCCGGTTTCCGGTCTCCCCTTGTGTGAAATCCATCCCGCCGCCCGCCACCCGAGTAGTGCCTTTTCCATTCAGTCTTCCATTCAGTCCTCTTCAACTGCCTCTCTTGCCAACGTGTCAACAGGCCAACCGATCAACTAGCGTTGCCTCTCACATTTCCCCGATACTCCATACTCGATACTCCATGCTCTCTGCTTACGCTCCGACCATGCTCCGCTCCGTCCTCCTCCTCTTTTTCTGCGTGGCGTCGCTTCCCGCTGCCGATGTCTTCGAACAGCAGAGGCGGCTGGGCCGGGGATTGAACATGGGTAACTCGCTCGAGGCTCCGAAGGGCGCATCCTGGGGCAGGGCGATCTCCGAGGAGGACTTCCCTCGAATCAAGGCTGCCGGTTTCTCGTCCGTGCGAATCCCCGTCCGCTGGGCCGACTACGCGGCGAAGGAAGCCCCGTATGCGATCGAACCGGCTTTCGCCGACAAGGTCGAAGGGCTCGTCCGGGCCGCGCTCGCGGCCGGGCTCCAGGTGGTCCTCAACATCCACCACTACGACGAACTCGACCGCGATCCGGTCGGCCAGCGCCCGCGCTTCGCGGCCCTCTGGAGGCAGCTCGCCGAACGCTACGCCGGCTTTCCCGACGCCCTGCAGTTCGAACTCAGCAACGAGCCGCACGGCGCGCACACGGCGGCGGAGTGGAACGCGAACCTGCGCGCCGCGCTCGCGGAGATCCGCCGCCTGCATCCGGACCGCGCGGTCCATGTCGGCAGCGTCCAGTGGAATCAGATCGCGAGGCTCAAGGACCTGCAGCTGCCCGAGGCGGACCGCCACCTCATCGCCCATATCCATTATTACTCTCCGTTCCATTTCACCCATAAGAACGCGTCGTGGGTGAAGGGCTCCAAGGAGTGGAAGGACGGCGATAGCTGGGATGGCACCGAGGCCGAGCAGGCCGCCGTGCGCAAGGACTTCGCCATCGCCCGCGAATGGGCCAAGGCCGAAGTCCGCCCGATCTTCCTCGGCGAGTTCGGAGCCTCCGGCACCAATCCCAATTATCCGGCACGAGTCCGCTGGACCCGCTTCGTGCGCCAAGCCGCCGAAGAATCCGGCATCACCTGGGCCTACTGGGAATACCAGTCCGGCTTCGGCGTCTGGGATCCCAAGGCGAAGGAGTGGAGGCCGGAATTATTGGAGGCGCTGACTGCCAAGTAGTTGACGTGCTGACACGTTGACTAGGCGTGCATCGAGGCAGGGGCAGCACGCGGTGCTGCTCTAGCCTATGACGGGTGATAGCGGTTGGGAGATTTTCGGGCTCTATTCAACTAGGTCTCCAGTCCGGCCATGATTTTCCCCTATACTCGATACTCCATCCTCGATACTCTGGGGTCGCCGATAGATCGGCGAACCCCATGCCCCGCATCCTGGCCTTCATCTGCCTCTTGCTCCTCTCCGTCGTCGCGCGCGCGGGCGGTCTCTTCGACGCCGGGGTCTGGGCGCCTATCGTCCTCCCCGCCGAGCCCGAGATCGAGGAACTCCACGCTGCCCGCACCTTGGCTGACTGGTGCGAACGCGTCACGGGCGTACGCCCGGAGACGCGTTATGAGGCCAAGGGCGTGCGCGGTCCGGATCTCGCGATCTACGTCGGCCGGACCGCCGCGGCCCGCTCCGCCGGCGTCAGGCCGCCGGCCGAAGAGGGCGACTCCGCCCGCCGCGCCGTCGTCGGCCGCTCCGTCTTCCTGCTCGGCAACAGCCCGACCGCCACGCGCATCGCCGTCGGCCGCTTCTGCGAGCAGCACCTCGGCGTGTTCTTCGCCTTCCCCGGCGAACTCGGCGCCGACTGGCAGCCGCGCTATCAGCTCGGCTTCCCGGGGCCCGACGAATTCCGGCCGGACTTCCGCTGGCGTCAGCTGAGCGGGCTCAACGAACTCTCCGAAGACTGGGCCTGCTCCGTCGGCTTCGGCCGCGCCCCGGAATTCTCCCACGGGCTCTACCGGATCTTCGACCCCAAGCTCTGGCAGAAGGAGCCGCTGCTCTTCCCGATGGTCGACGGCAAGCCGACCGTGCCCAAGGGCGACGGCCTCGACCCGAACCCGCACCTGGATAATCCGCGCGCCCCGGAGATCGGCGCCCGGTATGCCCGCGAGTTCTTCCGCCTCCGCCCCGACGCCTTCTCCGTCCCGTTCGGCGTCAATGACACGCTGAAGTTCGACGACTCCGCCGAGTCCGAAGGCTGGTACCGCGAACGTCCGGTACGCACCGACTACGTGTTCGGCTTCTACAACGCCGTGGCCGATTCCGTCTGGGCTCCCGACGGCGACCTGCAAGGCGAGCGGCACGCCATCGGCGCGCTGGCCTACCTGCAGACCACGCGGGCGCCGACCATCCGGCTCCGCCCGGCGATCTTCCCGTGGGTCTGCGCCGACCGCACCGCCTACGCCGATCCGGCCTTCGCCGCGCAGGACCGCGCCAACGTCGCCGCCTGGGCGAAGTCGGGCGTCCGCCGCCTCGGCGTCTATGATTACCTCTACGGCGCCGAAGTCGCCTCGCCCCGCGTCAGCTTCCCCGCGCTCATCCAGTCCGTGCGCGCCACGCACACCGCCGGCGCCCGCGGCTGGTACGCGGAGGCCTACCCGCTCTGGGCCTTCGACGCCCCCAAGCTCTGGCTCGCGGCCAAGCTGCTCGAGAACCGCATGGCCGGCACGGAAGCGCTCCTGCGCACGTGGTTCGACCGCGCCTATGGCCCGGCGGCCGACCCCATGCTCGCCGCCTACGCGCAGATCGAGTCGGCCTGGCGCCGCGACGCCGTCGCGGGCGGCAAGGACCAGTTCCTCCGCCACTATCACGACCAGCGCGGCGCCCTCGTGCTTTCCGCCGCGGAGATCGCCGCGGTGAGCGGGCATCTCGCCGCCGCCCGGGCGAGCCTCCGTCTGCCGACCAAGGACGCCGCCGCGCGCCGCCGTCAGGACTGGCGCCTCGGCCAGTTCGTCGAAGCGTGGGAGCTGTATCTCGGCTATCGCGCGCTCGTCGAGGCCCGCCGCGTCATCCCGACCGCCGAGGCCCGGCTCGCCGCGCTCGCGCGGCTGACCGCCGCCGACGCGGCCTACGGCGCCAAGGAAGCGGCCTTCAACCGGCGCTGGGGCGCTTACGGCCAGCCCGTGAAGTGGAGCTGGTATCCCGGCGAGAATCCCCGCGCCCAGTGGTCCGAGCGTTTCCTCGTCGAAGGCGCCGACGCCACGCTCGCGAAGTGGGCCGCGACCGATCAGCCCAAGGGCTGGCTCGCCTACCGCGTGGCCCAGCAGGCCGAGGCCGCGCCGGTCGCGCACCGCCATGATTTCGCCGAGACCGAGACCGAGGTCGACCTCGCGCCGGCGTCCTTCAACCGGCATGACCGCCTGCCCGCCGGCCTGCGCCTGGTCGCGCCGGCGGGCAAGGTCGGTCCGGTCGCCGCGCCGGTCGCGCTGCGAGGCGGCCAGCTCGTGCGCCTGCAACTGTGGACCTGGGCCGACGAACTCCCGGTCGCCGACGCGCAGGTGGTCGTGACGCTGCGTTTCCTCGGTCCGGACGCCCGCTCCGAAGTCACGCAGGTCTGCCAGGCGCGGCAGACGGTCGTCCCGGCCATCGTGCCGGCCTGGGCCACCGGGCTCGAGTATGAGCTCACCTTCACCGGCGGGGCCTTCCCGCAGGAAGCCTCCGTGCAGCTGATCGACCTGCCCGCCGCGGCCCGCTGATGCTCAAGCGCGCCTTCGACATCGTCTTCTCGGCGGGCTGGCTCATCGGCTTCGCGCCGCTGCTGCTGCTCGTGGCGATCCTCGTGCGCCTGAAGCTGGGTTCGCCCGTCCTCTTCGTCCAGGAGCGCCCCGGCCTGCGCGGCCGGCCTTTCCGCATGGTCAAGTTCCGCACCATGACCGACGCGCGCGGGCCCGACGGCGAGCTCCTGCCGGACGCACAGCGCCTGACCTCCTTCGGCAGGTTCCTCCGCTCCACCACGCTCGATGAATTTCCCGAGATGTGGAACGTCCTCGTCGGCGACATGAGCGTCGTCGGCCCGCGCCCCTTGCTCATGCGCTACCTGGCCCGCTATGACGCGTTCCAGGCGCGGCGCATGGAAGTGAAGCCCGGCGTCACCGGCTGGGCCCAGGTCAACGGCCGCAACTCGCTCTCCTGGGAGGAGAAGTTCGCCCTCGACGTCTGGTACGTCGACCATCGCACCTTCTGGCTGGACCTGAAGATCGTCGTGCTCACCTTCTTCAAGGTCTTCGCCCGGACCGGCATCAACGCGCCGGCCGCCGCGACGATGGAGGAGTTCCGCGGCAAGGAGCGGTAGTGAGCAGCCGCCCTCCGTCTATTTATACCAGCAGGCAGGCAACGGAAAGTCTGGTAGCTTCGGAACGTTAGTTCGATCGAGCGCGTGCGGGAAGCTTTCGATTGGCTTACGCGTACTACTCCTATCTTTTCGCAGAAGAGTCACTTCCAAGACCGGAGGCACGAGTAGGTCGCCGTAGCCCTGCGGGGTCAGGCAGTTGTTCGGGTGCGCATGCACGATGTCGAAGTGCGTGAGCAGTTTCGTGAACATCAGCGAAACCAGCTCGAGTCCCTTCGGCTGCCATAGCTGCTGCAGTTCATGCAGTTCAAGGACGATGATGCGGAAGCGACGTAGAGTTGCCTGGTCGGTGGATAGCAGCACGCCATATTCTGCTCCCTCGATGTCCATCTGTAGCATGAGGTCATCGCCGCTCGGGGCGAGGCGAGCTACCCAGTTATCCAGGGTCATGGTGATGCCTGCCGTCTGGGGCCCAAGGTACTTCTTTTCGAAATGGAAGAGGGGTGAACTGACAGGCGGCCCTTCCACGGAATAGTCAGCCAGGAAGCAAGGTACGTTGCGGCGTGCGAACTCGGCTTCGAAGTCGGCCGTCTCGGCGACACCTGGAGAAAATAGCGCGCTGATGCCGGCAAGGTCATCAGGAACCAGATAGCCTCCGTCGCCGTCACCGCCGATGCGGATCAGCGGATGCTCGGTGGCGTGAGGACGTGCCGTGCGCATGAAGGCGCGAACGGCATCATCTTTCGTACGTCGGATGAGCAGGGTATTTCTTAGCCAACCGCTGGAATTCAGTATGGAGCGGAAGCTCATGATGAAGTTGGGATGAGCATGAAGGACGTCACAAGGCCGTCCAATTTAATTGGCCTCAGGCCTGCAGCCAGGCTTGGGGGCGCAGGTCGCGGGCGTCGATGCCGCTGTCAGGCTGGAACCAGCGCGCAGGAGACACGACGACCTTGTGCTCGGAAGGGTTAAGCCAGGCGCCCCACCACGAGAAACTGCTGTTGGCAGTGATATGGTGAGAGCAGCGGGACATCAGCATCAGGTCTTCCATGGCGCTTTTGGTGTGCTCTGACACGAAGCGGGCGTTCGAGGGCAGACTCAGGTTGGCCCTGACCCAGGCGGGATCATCCGTGAAGACGCAGACGACGCATGGGCCAGCTTTTTCTGCGATGAGCTGAAGCGCCCGCTCGTAATAATCGGCGCCCATGAGGCCGTGGACTTTCATGACGGCGGGGTCGGTATAGTCGCCGCGCCGGACGTGCAGCGAGACGGAGGGCTGACCTGGCAGGAGTCGGGCGGCCAGCCCTTCGATGGCGCCCTGTTTTTCCTGTCTAGGCATGAAGTCGGTGCGGACCTCCGTCGCAGCGTCCGAAAAATAGCGCTCGCTCTGGAAATATCCGTCAAGCCGGGCTGGCGCCCGCACCTGGAGGATCCGGCCGTCGTAGGCGAAGCTGGCCTCCTTGAAGAGCTGCTCGCCCATGAAAATCTTGCGAGCCAGGCGTCTCAGTCGACCGAAGCGACGGGAGCCGGCACCGGCCTGCAGGCGGACATGGGTCCCGAGCTGGAAATCCCCTAGGCCATAAGCACGTTGACCGTACCGGAGCAACGGAGTGATATCCGCAGATAGGTTGGCCTTCTCGCGAAGCGCCAGGGCTCGTCCTGCGGCCAGCTGGAACATCTGGTTTCCCAGCCCTCCACTGAGTGTCACGGTGACTTCTTTCATATGTGTCGCCTCACGTTGCTCACGGACAATCCTGCCCCGCCGTGAGATTGTCGGTCAACCACATACAGGGTTGCCGATGTTCATTTACGGTTATTTTATACTTACTTTCGATGCGCCAACGCTCGCCTAGCCGTCTCAAGAAGCTCCGCTGGAAGCTCGCCGCACTCTACCAGCGTCACTGGCGCGGGGACGAGTTTCTTGCCCAACATCGGCTCTGGCTGGCGGCCGAGGGCGACCGGAAGCTTCGCCTGGACTATGCGCTCGGCCCGGAGTCCGTCGTCTTTGATGTCGGCGGTTACGTGGGAGATTTCGCGGCGGAGATCCGCGCCCGATTCGGCTGCCGGGTCTGGCTATTCGAGCCAGTGGCTCGGCTCCATCGCCAGTGCCTGACGAGATTCTCGGAAGATTCGGCCGTAGTCAGCCTGCCGTTCGGACTTGGCGACCAAGAGCAGGAGCTTGAGATGCATGACGATGCCGACGCCTCCGGCGCCTTTAATCCTGCATCTGCCGGGAGGCCTGTCGAAAAGGTGCGCCTCCGCGCTTTCGCCGATTTCCTTGCGGAAACCGGCCTGCCGAAAGTCGATCTCCTCAAGATCAATATCGAGGGAGGAGAGTTCCCCTTGCTTGACCATCTCATCGACAGCGGCCGGATAAAGGATGTCGGCCACCTCCAGGTCCAGTTCCACGATTTTTATCCGGAGGCCAAGCCGCGCCGTGAGCGTATACGTCGGCTGCTGAGCAAGACCCACGTCGAGCAATGGAACTTCCCTTTCATCTGGGAGAGCTGGAAAAGGCGAGGCAAGGGGGACGGATTTTCCATCCACACGATCGGTGACAGCCACGGCGGCGGCGTGTCCGGGCTGTCGGGCGCCTTCGACCGGGTCGGCGGCGTCACTCCGCATCATCTCGGGCCCCGGCTGATGCATAGCATCGGAAGGGACGGACTGGATATGCGCAAGCAGGGCATCAAGGACGGCGACACCGTCATCTGTTGTTTCGGCGAGATCGACTGCCGTTGCCATGTCCATAAATTCGGACCGGATTATCGGAAGACGATTACGGCGACCGTCGAGCGATACGTGCAGGCCCTGCTGGCGAATCTCGAGCACCTGCCGCGCCTAAGGCTCTGCGTTTACAACATCCCGCCGCCGATCCGCAAGGCGGGCAAGATCGAGAGTCCCGAATACCCCTACCTCGGCTCGGATGAGGAGCGGCTGGCGTACGCGACCTGCATGAACGAACTCCTGGCCCAGCAGTGCGCCCGCCACGGGCTCATCTTCGTCGACGTCGCCCGCGAATATGCCGACGCGCACGGTTTTCTGCGCGACTCCCAGAGTGACGGAAACGTTCATGTCGTCGACCCCGCGCCCCTCCGCCGCTTCCTCGACCTGCATCTTTGCTGACCATGTCATTACGTCGAATCCTAGATAGGGTCTTCCCCGCGCGCGTCATTCGCCGCGAGCATGCGGAGTGGGCGAAGCGCGATTTTGCGGCGCCCAGCCCGCCTCACATCAAGCGCGCAACCCTGCTCCGCCTTGGTTTGCCCGAAGCGACCTGGATCGAGACCGGCACGTACATGGGCGATACCACCGCCCTCCTGGCACGTCGCGCCCGCATGGTGCACAGCATCGAGCCGGAGCCCAAGCTTTGCGCGCGAGCCAAGGCTCGGTTCGCCGCGACCCCCAACGTCGAGATCCATGGCGGCATCAGCGAAGAAGTCCTTCCGGGTATTCTCGCTCGGCTCGAGGGAGACGTCTGCTTCTGGCTTGATGGCCACTACTCGGCCGGCGTCACCTTCAAGGGGCCTAAGGACACGCCTATCGCCGAAGAGCTCGCCGCCATCGAGGCGGCGGCTCCGCGGCTCGGCCGGATCGTCGTTCTGGTCGATGACATCCGATGCTTCGATCCGGCCCAGCCCGCGTTCGCCGACTATCCCTCCAAGGCATTCCTCATCGCTTGGGCGGAGCGACTAGGTTTCAGCTGGCATATCGAACAGGATATCTTCGTCGCCCGACGGTGAGGACCACGCCTTGATCATCAAGCTTTCCAGCAACTACGCTCATCCGTTCGCCCGGCAGACTCCGGGCGGACGCGGCGCGTGGAAGGACGCCTGGTTCGTCATCAACGATGACGTCGCCGATTGCGACGCATGGATCGCGCACGAGGGACTGCTGCGGACGGAGCGCACGCGCTGCCCGCCAGCGCAGGCCTGCCTGGTGACCGGCGAGCCGCCCGACATCAAATCCTACGAACCCGGCTGGCTCGCCCGCTTCGCCCGCGTGGTCACTTGCCACCGCGACCTGCGGCACCCGGGGCTCGTCCGCTCACAGATGGCGCTGCCTTGGTTGGTGGGCCGCAGTTACGACGAGCTGAGTGGGTCAGACCTTCCGGAAAAAACGCGGGATGTCTCCGTCATCTGCAGCGACAAGGCCGCGGCCGAGGGGCATCGGCGTCGGCTGACCTTCGTCGGGCGGCTCACGGAACTGGCCGCCGTCGAACGGTTCGGCCGCGGCTTCCGCGAGTTGCCCGACAAATGGGACGGGCTGGCCCCGTTCCGATATTCCGTCGCCGTCGAGAACAGCCGTCATGAGCACTACTGGACGGAGAAGATCGCCGACTGCTTCCTCGCCGGCGCGGTGCCCATCTACTGGGGCGCGCCCGACATCGCCGATTACTTCCCGCGCGAGTCCATGATCGTCCTCGACACGCAGGATCCCGAGGAGGCCGCCCGGATCATCCGGACCGAGGCCACCCCGGAGGGCTATCGGCGCCGCTTGCCGGCCCTGCGCGAGGCCAAGCGTCGGGTGCTCGAGGAATATAATCTTTTCGAGGTCGCCTACCGGCTGGCGCAGGCCGGCCGAAGCGACGCGGCGCCGGCCTCCCTGACGTTGGACCCCGAGCCGCGTTCACGCCTCGCCGCCTGGTCCCGGCGGCTCCGAGGGCTGTTCCGATCCTGAGCTTCAGTTCTTCGCGCCCAGTTTCTTCAAGACCGGGTCATGCCGCAGGGGCAGGTCGACGGGGGCGCCTCCGCCCTGCGCCGACTGATAGAGCGCGAGGATGAGTTCGACGGCTTTGCGGCCTTCGGCGCCGTCGACGGCGGGCGGACGACCCGCGCGGATGGCGGCGACGGCGTCTTCAAGATTGGAGCGATGCCAGGCATGGCCGATCGCTTTCGGATCATTGGCGCCCGCGCCGCCGCCTTCGGTGGCCGGAGCCAGGACAGAGGCGTCGGCGGGCAGGGGCTTTTCGAATTCGAAGGCGGTCAGCTTGTCGTCGCGGAGCACCGCGGCGCCGGTCGTGCCGTGGATCCGGATCTCGGCGGGAAAGCCCGTGGCGGACCAGCAGGCCGTCGAGCTCGCGAGCGTCGCGCGGCAGCCGTTGGCGAACTCGATCCAGCCCGTCGCGATGTCTTCCACCTCGATGCCGGCGTGGGCGACGAGGCCCGCGGTGGCGGACACGCGCCGGGGCGCGCCGAGGAACCAGAGCAGCAGATCGACGGTGTGGATGCCTTGGTTCATCACCGCGCCGCCGCCGTCGAGGGCGAACGTGCCGCGCCAGGCGGCGGAATCATAATAAGCCTGCGTGCGCCACCACGGGATGAGCGCGCCCGCCATGGTCAGCTGGCCGAACCGGCCCGCATCGAGCGCGGCCTTGAGCGCGACCGCGCCGGCGCCGAAGCGACGGGGCAGGATTCCCGCGACCGTCACGCCGGTCTGCGCGCACGCGGCGGTGAGTGCGTCGCAGCGGGCCAAGGTGACTTCGAGAGGCTTCTCGACGACGACGTGCTTGCCGGCCTTGGCGCAGGCGAGGGCGGGGGCGAGATGATCGCCGCTCGGCGTGCACAGGCAGACGATGTCGACGGCGGGGTTCGCCAGGAGCGCTTCCGGCGTCTCGGCGAAGGCGATGCCATGCTTGGCGGCGAACTCGCGACCCTTGGCCGGCGAGCGGTTATAGGCCGCGACGAGCTGCGCGCCGGCGATCTCGGCCAGCGCCTTCGCATGGAACTCGGCGATCATGCCGGTTCCCCAGATACCGAAACCAAGGGACCGTTGGGACATGCCGGAGGTTAGCCCATGACCGCCCTGCAGGGAAAGGCTGAACCGAGACGGTCAACGGCTGTTCCCGCGGAAGCCGCCCGTCAGCCAGCTCCATGTCGCGCTGAGCGGAGCGAGCGAGAAGGCCCGCTGCTTCCAGCGGGCGGCGGATTCCGGACGTCCGTCCCGGGCGCAGTCGAAGGCGTGGGGCATGAGGCAACGGCGGACGAACCGTCCGGGTGGCAGATGGTCCCGTAGCCTCCAGGCTTGCTCCATGTCCGCCTCCAGCTGGCCTGCGTCATTTGCCTGCCCGGCCGGCCAGAGGGCGGCCTTCGCCGAATCGAACCAGAACGCCGCTTCGTCGGCAGGCCGGAGACCAAGGTGCGCCAGGATGCCGCGCTCCAGCGGTCCGCGGAGGTCGCGCAGCGGATCCGGCCGGCCGGCGCGCCGCGCCTGGGCGCAGCAACGGGCCACGAAGGTGGCCAACGCCTGTTGTCGGCGATGGCGGAAAGAGACGCTTGATCCATGCTGTCGGTAGCGCAGCAAGGGTTCCGGCAGATTGTCGAGGGCGTGGCTTTCGCCCAGCCGCAGCCACAGGTCATAGTCCTCCGCGTGACGGAAGGCTTCGCGGTAGCCGCCGGCCGCCAGCACGGCGCCCCGCCGCATCATCACCGCCGGGTGCGCGAGGGCGCAGCCTTTCAGCATGGCCTTCGCCACCGCCGCCGGGCCGGAAGGATAGGCCTGCAGGCGGAGGAGCCGCCCGTCTCCGTCGATGATCCGGATCGCGCTGCCCACCGCCGCCACTTCGGGCCGGGCCGACAGGAACGCGACCTGCCGCGCGAAGCGTTCCGGTTCGGCGACGTCGTCGGCATCGATCCGCGCGACCAGCGGCGCCCGCGCCTCGTCCAGGCCGCGGTTCAGCGAAGCGACCAGGCCGCGGTTCGGCTGCGTCACGATCCGGTAGCGCGCATCGCGCCCCGCCGCGGCGGCGAGGATGGCGGCCGAGCCGTCCGTGGAGCCGTCGTCGATGACGACGACCTCGAAATCCCCGAAGGTCTGGGCGGACAGGCTGGCAAGCGTCTCCGCCAGCCAGCGCTCGCCGTCATGGACGGCCATGACGACGGAGACCGCCGGGATGAGCGGAGCCGCTTGGCTCATCGCAGTCCGAGCGCCCGGGAGGTCTTCCGGCGATGCCAGGCGCGGCGGAGGTTGCGGAGCGCCCGCAACCATTCGCGCCGGAGCCGGGCCGCCAGTGAGATCTCCGGCTTGCGCCTCGTCCCGATGAGCGAACTTCCCTCGTCTTCATGACGGACCAGCTCCGGGAGCACGTGCATGACCGCGCAGCCATGCGTCGCTTCGTCGTCCAGATGGTCGTCGACGGTCTGCCAGAAGCGTTCGGAACTGCGCAGCAGGTCCCGGGCGGCGTCCGGCGCGAGCAGGTATGCGACGGCCGAATATCCCGGCAAGGCCGGCCGGACGATGTCGAGCCCGCCGGCCAGCCGGCGCCAGAGTTTCGCCGGCGGATGACGCTGACTGAAGAGCCGGAGGACGACCTTGGTCGATGCGATGGCTCCGCCCAGTTCGTCGAGGTTCCGGACCAGCCTGTCGTCGAGGCGGGCGTCGTCCTCCAGCACCAGGCAAGGTCCGGCCGCGGCCGCGACCATTTCCCACGCCTTGCGATGCGCCAGGAAGCAGCCTACTTCCCCTGCGGTCATCCCATAGCCGAGGAGCCGGAGCCGGCTGGCGTGATCATACGCCGCCGCGTTCTCCGCCGGACCATCCAGAAAGACGGCCGGGGCGACGGACGCCCGCAGGCCCAGCGCCGCAAGGTGCTCGCTCAGCAGGCGATGCCGCCGGCTTTCCGGCGTGCTGATGACGATGATACCGACGGCGCCCATGGACTTGGATTCAGCGACAAATCCCCACGGACGGCAAATCGGAAAGCATCCTGCCGGCCGGGGCTTTCGGATTGTGTCACGTCTCCTTTGCGGCAGTTTGCCCTGATGGACGTCGGCATCACCGGAGGCTCGGGAGTTCTGGGCACGATTCTGCAGGCGCAGCTGGCCGCCGCCGGCCACCGTGCGGATTGTTTCCCCGGGGATGTCCGCGAGGGCAGGGAACTCGCGACCTGGCTCGAGGGCCGCCGGTTCGACGCGATCATCCATCTGGCGGCGGTCGTGCCTACGCAGGAAGTCCAGGCCGGCCCGGCCAAGGCGTTCCAAGTGAACGTCGGCGGCACGATCAACCTGCTCGCGGCGGCCGCGGCCTCCGGCCAGCCCTGGATTTTCTACGCCAGCAGCAGCCATGTCTATCAGCCGCAGCCGGAGCCGCTGACCGAGAGCGCGCCGACGGCGCCGACCCATCCCTACGGGCTCTCCAAGCTGATGGGCGAGCAGGCGCTCGCCGCCACCGCCGACGCCGCCGGGTTGTCCTGCTGCATCGGCCGCATCTTCAGTTTCTATCACCCCTCTCAGACCGGCACGTTCCTTTATCCGTCCTTGCTCCGACGTTTCGCTTCCGAGGACCTCGAGGCGCCTTTCCCCTTGTTCGGCGCGGAGGATGTCCGCGATATCTCGCCGGCGGAGGAGCTGGTCGCGCGCATCGTGGCCCTGGCGGAGAAGCGGGCGACCGGGGTCGTCAACATCGGGTCCGGCGTCGGGACGCGGATCGCCGACTTCGCCCAGGCGCATGCCCCTCGTCCGCTCCGGGTGATCGCCGCCTCGGACGCGCCGCCGACTTCTTTGGTTGCCGATATTTCCCGCCTGCGTAGGTTGCTCGGATGATGACCGCCCCGCTCGTCACCATCGTCATCCCGACCTTCAACCGGTCCGCCATGCTGGGGCGGTGCGTCGAGTCAGCCCTCGCCCAGACGCAGGCTTGCGAAGTGATCGTGGTCGACCACGGAAGCACCGACGACACCCCGGCCGTCGCCGCCTCCTTCGGCGAGCGGATCCGCTACCTCCGCCGGGAGGTCGACCATGGCGTCCACTTCTGCTGGCTCGACGGCGTCATCAACGCCCGCGGCCAGTTCGTCCACCTCAATTTCGACGACGATTTCCTGCAGCCGACGTTCGTCGAGAAGTGCATGGCGCTCATGTCCGACGACGTGGCGCTATGCCTCACCGTGGCCGAAATCCGCGACGAGGCGACCGGGCGCAAGCTGCAGGAGTGCTTCACCGGGCTCGGCCGGACCGGCGTCTACGCGGCCTCCCGCTTCATGACGTTCCAGCTCAAGAGCCTGGTCTCGCCCGGGGCGATCCTGATGCGGAGGCAGGACATGCTGGACACGCTCTTCGTCGGACGGGTGCCCTTCGCCCGGCATGAATACCGGGGAGTCGGGCCGGACTGGCTCATGCCGGCCATGGCGACCTTGCGGTATCCGAAGATCGGGTTCGTCGCCGAGCCTTTGGCGGTCTTTTCCGCCCACGAAGGGTCCATCACCGTCGACGCCCAGCGCGACAAGGCCAAGAAGAAGGCCATGCAGGCGGCCTATCAGGCGGCCCGCCGATATTACGTGATCGCAAGGGTCATCGCGACGTTGCGGCTCGACTTGCTCGCCGGGCTCGGGCTTTTCATCCTCCGGGTCGGTGCGCGCATCGCCTACGGTTACCACAGCCTCTTCAATCGCAAACCCCCCCGCGCTACACCATGACCCGCCGCACCGTCAAGCTGGCCGACAACACCATCTCCGCCGAAGAGATGGCCTCCCTCGCCGACTGGCTGAAGGAAGGCCACCAGGTCACCAAGGGCCCGCTGACCCGCCAGTTCGAGGCCGAGTTCGCCGCCTATACGGGCACGAAATACAGCATCATGGTGAACAGCGGTTCGTCCGCCAACCTGCTCATGGCCTACAGCCTCCTCGAGGCCGGCTACCTCCGTAACAAGAAGGTCATCGTGCCGGCGGTCTCGTGGATCACGACGTTGTCGCCCTTCGTGCAGATGGGCTTCGAATGCTTCCTCTGCGACTCCGACGCCCGGGACCTCGGCGTCGACCTCAGCCACCTCGAGCAACTCCTGAAGAAGGAGCAGCCCGCCCTCCTCATCCTCGTCCACATCCTCGGCCATCCGAACCAGATGGACGCCATCCGCCGCCTCTGCGCCCAGCACGGCTGCCTGGTCATCGAAGACGCCTGCGAGGCCTTGGGGTCGGAATACAAGGGCGTCAAGACCGGCGCGCTCTCCCTGGCCGGCTCTTTCTCGTTCTACTACGGACACCATATCTCGACCATCGAAGGCGGCGCCATCACCACCGACGACGACAAGCTCTACAGCGTGATGCTGTCCATCCGCTCGCACGGCTGGTCGCGCGACGTCCCGGCGGCCGACCGCCAGGCCTGGAAGCAGGAATTCCAGATCGATGACTTCCGGGAGTTCTACAGCTTCTATTACGCCGGCTACAACCTGCGCTCGACCGACCTCAACGCCTACCTCGGCCGCCTGCAGCTCCGGCGGCTCCCGGAGATCGCCCAGGTCCGCGCCCGTAATTTCGAACTCTATCGCCAGGCGCTGCCGGAGTTCTGGTCCCAGTCCGGCGAAGGCGGTTTCGTCTCGAGCTTCGCCTACGGCACCTTCGCGCAGAACCGCCTCGAGGTCTCGCAGCATCTGCTGGCCCACGGCATCGAATGCCGCCCGCTCGTCTGCGGTTCGATGGGCCGGCAGCCTTTCTGGATCAAGAAGCACGGCGTCACGCGTCTGCCGGTCGCCGACAAGGTGCACGACTCCGGACTATACCTCCCGAACCACGCCCACATCACGCCGGAGGACATCGCCTACGTGGCGAAGCATTTCCGCGAGGTGGCGCGGCCCGGCTGACCGCCCCGGTCGGTCGTCAGCGCAGGAAGCCTTCGGCGAGGCCGTACCCGAAGCGCCGGATTTCCTTGCCGGCCCGGAAGCAGAACAGGCGCAGGGCGCGGCCCAGGGGCAGCCTGCGATCGTTCCGGTCGCCATACCCGATCGTGGTCGCGGCCGCGACGGGCGCGAGCACGACGGGCAGGGGGCGGACGCCGCGCACGCGCAGGCCGGTCTCCCAGGGGCGCTCCAGCGCATGGTCCACCTGCTCGGAGATCGGGCGCATCGACTTCAGCAGCGTCGCGGCGCCCCGACGGTTGATCGCGTAGGCGGCCGAAGAGGTCGTGCGCGTGAGGTGCACGACGAGCTGATGCGTGGCCGTGAGCGCGCGCTTGCGCACGGGCAGGCCGGCGTGGAAACAGAACAGTTTCACGAGATCCCAGTCGTCCTGCTGCCCGAGGGCGGCGAGCACCTCGACGCACTCCGGCCGGACTTCCACGTCATCCTCGAGGATCACGCACCAGGCGGCGTCCGTGGCGAGGAAGGCCTCCATGGCCTTGAGGTGGCTGAGGTAGCAGCCGACTTCGCCGGGCCGGGGCATGGGCAGGCGGTTGCGCGCGGCGTAAAGACCGGCGTCCACGAGCCGCTCCCAGTCCGGCACCTGTTTGCCGAGCACGGCGGAGACGCGGGTGAAAGGCAGCGCGAGCGCCTCGAGGCTGCGGGCCAGCGAGGTCATCCGTTCGACGTCGCGGTCGAGGTTGATCACGTAGATGGGCGGCATGGGGCGACGTGGAATTAGATGGATAAAACGACCGGCCTGTTTATCAACCCTTACGATTCCGATGCGTATCTGGTCCTCCCTCCGTTGGCGAGCCCTCGCCGTGGCCCGCGCCTGGGGTTACCGCGGCAACCCCCGTCTTTTCGGCGTCGAAGTGCCCCTCGCGTTGGTGCCCAACCGGAATATCCTCGGCCAGCTGGACGCCCTTTCCTACGAGGCCAAGGAAGCCAGGTATATCCAGGCCTACCTGCCCGCCGGCGCCGAAGTCATGGAGCTCGGCGCCAGCCTCGGCATCGTCTCCTCCATCATCCTGGGACGCCGGCCGTCCCGGCTCGTCTCCTACGAGGCGGTGGGCCCGCTGACCGAGGTCGCCCGGCAGGTCGTCGCGCATAACCATCCTGCCGCCCCTTGGACGTTGGTCCACTGCGCCATCGCCGGCGAGGGCGTCACGGAAGTCTCCTTCGACTGGTCGCCCGAACATACGCAGGGCGGTTCCGTCGCCAGCGAGCCCTTGAAGACGCATCTCCGCGTGCCCGCGGAATCGCTCGCCGCCGCCATCGCCCGCCACCGCCTGCCGACCTCGGCCTGGCTGGTGATGGACATCGAGGGGATGGAATGGCAGATCGCCCGGCAGCAGGCCGCCGCGCTCCGCCATTTCGCCGGCATCATCGTCGAATGCCACGACATCCGCGAAGACGGCCAAGTCATCCCGCACGCGCAGGTCCTCGCGGCGCTCGCCCGGGCGGGCTTCGACGTCATCGCCCGCCGCGGCCAGGTCTCGGTCCTGCGGCGCCAGGCGGCCTGAGACGTTTCACGCCGCCGTCAGCCGGCCGCCTGGTCCAGGATGAGCAACGAGTTGTTACGCGTGTTCTTCACCAGCCGGTAACCGCACTTCCGGAGGATCTCCGCCACCTCGTTGTTGTCGTGCAGGTGCTCCATGCAGATGCGTTTCGGCCACAGCCCGCGAGGCGCCGAACGGAAGAAGGGTTCAAGCGCCGCTTTTTCGAAACCTTCGATGTCGATCTTCAGGGCGTCGATGGAGGAGAGGCCTGCCTCGTTCAGGATATCGACCAAGGTCCGGACCTCGAATGTGCCGTTCGCGTCGTCCCTCACGATGTGCGCGATGGCCAGGTCGTTCCGCAGGATGACCAAGCGTGCCTTGCCGTGGAAGTCGCCGACGCCGACCCCGAAGACGGACACCGTCCCGAGGTCGTTCAAGGCGATGTTCACGTGCAGGCGTTCGAGGCATATCGGGTTAGGCTCGACGGCCACGACCCGACCCTTGGAAGTCAGGTGATTGCCCAAGGCCACGGTGTAGAGCCCGATGTTCGCCCCGATGTCCACGAAGGTGCCCGAATCCGGCAGGCCCTCCTTCAGGAAATCCAGCTCCTCCTTGTTGTAGGCCGGATGCAGCAAGATCGCGCTGTCGACGAGATTGCTGGTCGGGTAGACGCGGAAACTGCCGTAAGCCGAACGGACGTCGACCGGCCCGCTCCGCAGCAGGTTGATGATCTTCGTCCATGTCGGCCGAAGCGATCCCCGGTAGAGCGGCGGGATCCGGGTAAGTCCTAATACCAGGCGTTGCAGCAGGGACGGGGCGAAGGAGCCAAAACGCGGATTAGGGGGCGGCATGTCGGGGGAAATTTACCGAAGAACCAAGACGCGTCCACGATTATTCGCCGAGATTCACGGCGGACGAAACCGGGTCTCCGCGGCCCCGGTCGAGACGGCGGGGCCCGCCAACGCATGGCGACTTCAAGCCCGCGCCGCCAGGCCAGCGGCGTGATCGGCGCGACGTCGTGCGCGTACGCCCGGATGCTTTCCGCGGACGCAGGCGTCGCCCGGGAAGGAGCGGAAGCGCGTCGGGCCGATCCCGCGGACGGTCGTCGGTCATGCCCAGTCCTGGCGGCGGCACCTGTCAAATGTCGCTCGCCCTAGGCGGGTTTGGCGTTAGGTTGCGGCTCCAAGATGATCTACGCCTCCGTCATTTACCGTAGTTATAAGAACAACGTGCTGTTCAAGGAAGGCGCCGGGGAGAATAACGGGGAGTTTTTCCTGCCCTACCGGAAGCTCCGGCAGGAATTCCTCCGGAACGGGGTGGAGCTGAACACCGCGGACGTCAATGCCGGGAGAAAAGTCGCCTTCGAACTCTACATCAACTGCTGCCGGCAGACGCCCAAGGCCCGCGCCTATGTCTATCTCTACGAGAACCCCCTCATCCGGCTGATGAACCGGAACCGCCGGATGCTTGACCGCTACGCCAAGTGGTTCACGTGGGACGGCGAGCTGATGGATGACCGCCGGGCGGTCAGGTTATTCTACCCGAACCTGCTGGAAGCCGCGGATTACAAGGATCCCCAGGAGCGGCCTTTGTTCCTGGTCCTGGTGACGACGAACAACGCGATCAAAGATTACGACCCCCGGGAACAATTCGGAAAGCGGGTCGAAATCATCCAGTGGTACGAGCGGCATGCGCCCCGTGATTTCCATTTATTCGGCCGGGGATGGGATTGCCCGGCGGCCTTGCCCGGCCGTTGGGGGCAAGTATGCAACCAGGCGCGGAAAATCATCGCCCGCTTGTTCCCGGTCGCCTCGCCCTTCGCGACCTGGCGGGGGCCGGTCGCGAGCAAGAACGAACTGCTCACCCGCACCCGGTTCTCGCTCGCCTACGAGAACTCCCGCGACCTGCCGGGCTACATCACCGAAAAGCTGTTCGACTGTTTCCGCGCGGGCTGCGTGCCGGTCTATGTCGGGCCGAAAGAAATCCATGACCATGTCCCGGCGGATTGCTTCATCGACGGCCGCGCGTTCGCGACGACCGCCGCCCTGGACGCCCATCTGCGCGCGATCGATGACGCCGCCTATCGCGGCTACCAGGAACGCATCCGTGCCTTCCTCCGATCGGAGCAGGCCCGCCCCTTCTCGCAGGATCATTTCGCCGAGGTGATCGTCCGCGAGATCCTCGCCGACCTCCCCCGCTGAGCGCTCAGGCCCGCGGGCCGAACTTGCGCTGCGGCGGCTGGGTCGGCGGCACGGGCTCGATCTGCACGCCGGCGCAGGCCGGATGGCGGCCGAAGGCGCCGTACGTCTCGGTGTCGAAACGGGTCGTCATGCCGCGCGCGGCCTCGGCCACGAGCACGCGGCCGTCGGGCTGGATGAAGCCGACCTGCACGATCGTCGGGCCGTCGACCTTGCGCGTGTGCGCGACGATCTTCTCGAGGAAGTCGGCGGCGTCGGGCCCCGGCTGCAGGGCGAAGAGGATCTTCTTGATGAGGCTCGGGGCGCGGCGGAGCGTGCTGACGGCGTGGGCGCTGAGCGACCACTCGCCGCGCTCCTCGCGCCAGTTGAGCCGGGCGTCGACGATGACGTGCGAGCCGTCCATCAGCAGGGGGAGCTCGCCGTCCTTGAGCTGCGCGGCCGCGTCATACGCGTCCGAGAACATCATGACGGGAATGGTGACCGAGCGGGAGGCGACGGTGAAGAGCGCCCACGGGCGGTTGTCCTTCTTCGAGATCTTCTTCTCCAGGCCGCCGACGATGCCGCAGACGCGCACGGTGTGCCGCTGCTGCTTGTCCAGGTCGATGCGGTCAGGGGTGACGGTCAGGGTGGCGACCGCCTCGTCGAGGCCGTGGTATTCGGCGAGCGGGTGGCCGCTGAGGTAGAAGCCGAGCAGCGCCTTCTCGCCGTTGAGCATCTCGAGCTTGGGCATCTTCTCCGACTTGCGCAGGATGAGGTCCGTCGGACGGGCCGCGCCCGCGTCCTCGGCGCCGAGCAGGTCGAAGAGCGAACCCTGGCCGCTGGCGCGTTCCTTGCGCTCGCCGGCGAAGTGACGACGGACGGACTCGATGGAGTCGACGAGGTGGCGGCGGTCCTCGCCGGTGAAGTCGAAGGCGCCCGCGCGCACGAGGCAGTCGAGGGTGCGGGAATTGAGGTCGAACTCGCCCATGCGGCCGACGAAATCGGCGAAGTCCTTGAAGGGGCCGTTCTTCTCGCGCTCGGCGACGATGCTGCGGGCGGCCTGTTCGCCGACGCCCTTGATGGCGCCCAGGCCGAAGCGGATGGCGTTGTCCTTGACCACCGGGGTGAAGTCGGT
>JACCDG010321494.1_pt1 | contig 28715 bp, 28 predicted proteins | sample 7442471 | NCBI WGS metagenome assembly JACCDG01 (sample SAMN15323444, study PRJNA562643) | freshwater metagenome | isolation source: river surface water | place: USA:Blue River Watershed | collected 2017-08-17 | reverse complement strand
TACGTAGCTCTTCCGGGGTATCGCGTACGATACCGCAGTCAATGATTTCAAATCCTAGGCGGTCAAGAAGGGCATACAAACTAAAGCGATTGCTGTCATAAATTTTGCCCGCCTGCAATTGCTCTTCTGTGGAGCAGAGCTCATCACCCGACGATAAAATCGCAACCTTTACTTTCTTATAAACCATCAACTTGGAAATTCCGAGAGATGCCGCCAAGCCAATATCGGCAGCCCTTAAGATGCGCCCTTGCTGAATAGCCGCCTTACCGGCTTGCAAGTCTTCACCTCGTAAACGTCGATTTTCACCTGGACGTACTGCACCCTTAGCAAAGGTAATCATCCCTTCTGAACTTGACTGTGTAAATTCTTGTGGAATAACGGTGTCACAGTTAGGCGGCATCATAGCCCCAGTCATCACCTTGATGCATTCACCCGCTTGGGCAGATGGCACATCAGTTTGGCCTGCATAGATTGTGCCCCTGATCCGTAAATCAATCTGATCTTGATTGGCATCAAGCTCTTTGCTATTAAATGCGAAACCATCCATTGCGGAATTGTCGTTAGCGGGAACATCAATCGGTGAGAGAACATCCTTTGCAACAATACGACCTAAGCTCTCTTTAAGAGGGATGGTATCAAGCGCCTCCTTAAGCTTTGCAAGCTCTTGAGTCTTATGAATTAAATCCGATATGGCAGTTCGAGCTTCTGAGACCGATAAGAAATCAGACTGAAACTCTTGATTGGCGCTAATAGGTTTATTCATGATTTCTAGTGGGTGCGTGACTCAAGCGCAGCTAGTTCCTCTGGGGTATTGGCGTTCGCAAATTGAGATTCATCGGCAAACAAAACACTAATCGCTTTTTCTTCGGCAAACCAACGGTCGATTTTTCTCTCACCACTCGCCAAGAATGTTGTCAGGGAATTCAATAAGTCTGCTCGCATTAAACAAAAGACAGGTTGCGCCCAAATTTTGCCCGTCAAATCCTTACTGGATGCGTAAGCAATACCCGTTTGCTTACTTTCAAGCGAATCAGCGAGTTGTTTGACAAGATCTTTGGGAAAAATTGGGGAGTCACAGGGAACGGTCACCAAGTAGGGTGTTTTGCATGCTTTAAGTCCAGCAACAAAGCCAGCTAAGGGACCTGAAAAGCTTTCGTCTTCATCAGGCAAAACTGGATAGCCATACGCGGAATAGATTGAATGATTGCGATTGGCGTTGATTAGCATGGTATTGACCTGAGGCTTGAGTCGATCGAGTGAATATTCAATTAAAGGGGAGCCTCTAAATGGAATTAAACCCTTGTCTATTCCACCCATTCGTTGAGCGCGACCACCCGCCAAAACTAGACCTGTAATATCCGATGCTGCAATAGAGCCCATTAAATTAACCGCCGATGTAAGACATTTCAACCTTACGATCGACGCGTTTCGGATTCTTCATATTGACGTGTCTTAGTTCCGAGTAGCGATCGTCTCTGGAGGACCAGGTATGCATAATTGCATTGGCGATTTCCAAGTCACTACGTCCAGAACGAAGCAGTGTTTTGAAGTCAAACCCTTGGGTTGCGAACAAACATAAAAACAATTGCCCATCAGTTGAAAGACGTGCACGGGTGCATTCATGACAAAAGGTTTGGGTCACGCTCGATATCACACCAATTTCACCGGCACCATCTTGGTAGCGCCAACGCTGCGCCACTTCCCCTGAATAATTGGGATCAATTTGCTCTAATGGGAAATGTTCATGAATCATGGCGATGACATCTGCTGAAGGGAGAACCTCGGCTAAGTTCCACGCGTTTGAGGTGCCAACATCCATAAACTCAATAAAGCGCAGGGTAACGCCAGTATTTCGGAAGTGTTTGGCCATCGGCAGAATTTCGTGTTCATTCGTACCTTTTTTAACCACCATATTGACCTTAATTCCTTGAAAGCCAGCGTTTTGGGCTGCCTCTATTCCAGCTAAGACATCGGCTACAGGATAGTCAACATCATTCATTTGTTTGAAGATCGAATCATCCATTGCATCAAGGCTAACAGTAAGGCGTTGAAGACCGGCCGCCTTTAGCTGCGCTGACTTTTTCTGTAAAAGACTGCCATTGGTGGTCAGTGTTAGATCAAGAGCTTGGCCAGTTGGGGTTTTGATCTGTGCCAACATAGAAATCAGTTTTTCAATATCTTTACGTAACAAAGGTTCGCCGCCAGTCAAACGAATTTTTTCAACGCCAAGCGAAGTAAAAATACAGGCCAAGCGATAAATCTCCTCAAAACTCAGAAGTTCTTGCTGAGCAAGGTAAGGATAGTTTTGATCAAAGACCTCTTTTGGCATGCAATATGTACAACGAAAGTTGCAACGATCGGTCACTGATATGCGCAAATCTCTGAGCGGCCTGCGCCGCAAATCGAGGGTGCGCCCATGAGCCTCAGAGAGAGTCTCTGGAATAAAAGGCAAAGGACCCTCTCGGGTCTCTTTGCTAATGGGGATTACACGATCAACCATGAGTTCAATTATGGCTTTAAAGCCTATATTGTGCAGAGCTTGGTGCTATGCGTTTTTATCAATGGTTTTCTCTTGACCGCCTGTTTCCACAAGAACCATGGGTCCAGAAGGGACGTTGGCTGGCGGCTTAGGCTGACGTGGCACTCTTGGAGGAGGGCTCTCAGACTGAATCTGGTTTTGCACCTCAGCCAGCTTACTGCTATCAGTACCAACCCAAACCATTCCAGCTGTTTGAATGACATTCTTGAGTGGTTCCTCGGCAAGTGGCATGAAGGCCACCTTGGGTAGTTCCGCAACAATCGCCGCTGTCGGTGGAGTAGGCTCAGAAATACTTTGTGTAGCAAGCGGTACTGGATTGCTCATAGGGGCACTCTGGCTCTGAGCAACTTGCTCTCGCCGGGGCCCACGATTGGATCCGGGTCGACGTGAAGAGGTGGCCTCCTGAAAGCTACGGGTGAGGTCGGAGAGTGGCATCGAGGCGGAACGACCACCCAGACCCATCGGAAATCCGCTGTTTACCTCTTGGGTAGCAGGGTTGTCATTACGCTCGGTGCGTTCACCTCGATTGCGTCCGCGACCGCGACGATTGCGTCCACGACGGCGATCTTCTTGGCCATTCTCGGCATCACCTGAGTCAGCAGTTGGCCCATTGCTTGCTTGAATAGCGGCTTGATCATTACGCTCCGCCTGGGGATTGCGCTCGCCGCGATTACGACCGCGACCCTCTGGGCGTGGACGGTTTTGTGCAGATCCGCTAGCATCCGCAGTTTTTTCTACACGGTCTACATTGTCGCCACGAGGATTTCTTTCTTGGCGATTACGACCACGGTTTCGATTGCGTTCATTACCATTGCGTCCACGACCCTCTGGGCGAGCAGTTGGCTTCGCTTCTTCAGTTTTGACAGGAGCGGACGAGGAGAACATCTTTTTAAAGAATCCAAATAGTCCACCAGAAGATGCTTCAGTTGTTTTAGCCGTAGCACTCTCACGAGCAGGGCGTGGACTTGCCATTGGTGCGGGCTGACTGGGGGTAATTCCTTTGACAGCTGCTTCAGGCCGAGCACGCAACTCTTCATTTTTGCGACCAATGACGGTGTCGGTTTCCAGTTCGCGTGCGGCCTCTTCGACCATGACATAGCTTAATTTTTGCTCATCAAGGCGAGGATCATCATGTCTCAAGCGCTCTAGTTTGTAATGGGGTGTTTCTAGATGCTTGTTAGGAATCATTAAGACATGAACCTTAAAGCGAGTCTCAATCTTAATAACTTCAGCACGTTTTTCATTCAAGAGGAAGGCAACTACTTCGACAGGAACCTGACAGTGGATCGCTGCCGTATTTTCTTTCATGGCCTCTTCCTGAATAATCCGCAATACTTGCAAAGCAGACGATTCGGTATCACGAATATGGCCAGTACCGTTGCAACGTGGGCAGGTGACATGGCTTCCTTCAGATAATGCCGGACGTAAACGTTGGCGGGATAGCTCCATCAAGCCAAACTTCGAGATTTTTCCCATTTGTACACGAGCACGATCGTGACGCAAGGCATCACGAAGACGATTTTCTACATCGCGCTGGCTCTTCGATGACTCCATATCAATGAAGTCAATCACAATAAGGCCACCAAGGTCGCGCAGGCGCATTTGCCTTGCGATTTCATCTGCGGCCTCTAGGTTGGTTCGGGTTGCAGTTTCTTCAATATCAGAACCGCGTGTCGCGCGGGCTGAGTTTACGTCGACAGAGACCAGTGCTTCGGTGTGATCAATCACAATCGCACCACCTGATGGCAGGGGTACCGTTCTAGAGTAAGCGGTTTCAATTTGATGCTCAATCTGGAAGCGTGAGAACAGGGGTACATCATCTTGATAACGTTTGACCCGGGGCAAGTTGTCGGGCATGACTACTGACATGAAGGCCTGAGCTTGCTCGTAGATATCATCGGTATCGATCAAGATTTCACCGATATCGGGTTGGAAGTAGTCGCGGATTGCACGAATAACTAGACTAGATTCAAGATAAATCAATAAAGGCGCAGAGTTTCCTTTGGCGGCATCGTCAATTGCCTTCCATAGCTGCATGAGATAGTTCAGATCCCATTGCAATTCGACTGCGTCACGACCAATACCTGCAGTTCTGGCAATGATGCTCATGCCGTCGGGTACTTCTAATTGAGCCATTGCCTCACGGAGCTCTTGGCGATCCTCGCCCTCAATCCGGCGGGATACACCTCCTCCACGGGGATTGTTGGGCATCAAGACAAGATAACGACCGGCTAAAGAGATAAAAGAGGTTAGGGCGGCGCCTTTTTGGCCTCGCTCCTCTTTCTCAACTTGAACAATAATTTCTTGACCTTCCCGCAGAGCATCTTTGATTGATGCATTACGGACATCGATACCCTCTTTAAAGTAGGCACGTGCAACTTCTTTGAATGGCAAGAAGCCATGACGCTCCTCGCCGTAGTTGACAAAGCAGGCCTCAAGGGACGGCTCAATACGGGTAATAACCCCTTTGTAAATATTGCCCTTACGTTGTTCGCGCCCGGCAGTTTCAATATCGATGTCAATTAGCTTCTGACCATCAACAATTGCGACTCGCAACTCTTCCTGTTGCGTTGCATTAAATAACATGCGTTTCATAACACTCTCCTTCATGGGAGGCGCTTTGATGCGACGCGAAGAGGATGACTAGATTTGATCTAAGGAGTTAATCCCTAGAAATAAAGAGGTGAGAGATTTTGTAACATTCCCATACAGGGAACACGTAACAAACCACGGGTTCCATGGTTTGGGTCTCACACCAACGCTCGCCACAGAGATCTCCTTACGATCTCAATGTAGGCGCTCGCCTAAAAAACGGTCATCTGCTTCGTGGGTCGCGGCAAACATCACGCCAACCCTGCGCCTCATTAAAACGGGAGAGGGGCAACCCCGGGAGTCTTTCAATGGGCGACTCCAAGCTCCGGAATTCAAATTAATCTGGTAATAAATTACCTAGATCCTTGATTATAGGTCACAAAACGGTCGACAATGGGGTTTATCAGATGAGGAAAACCATTAAATCATCCCCCCAAAAAAGCATTTTTGCCAAAGAATCGAGCAAAACAGAGGCGTTGCAAGCTGTTTTTGAGACCATTGGCCCGGATTCTGCCGGTCAGCGACTTGATAACTATTTATTGCGCTGGGCGAAAGGCGTCCCCAAAAGCCATGTTTATCGCATCATTCGGTCAGGTGAGGTTCGCATCAACAAGAAAAGGGCATTACCCACCTCCCGCCTTGTAGAGGGTGATATTGTCCGTTTGCCCCCAACCCGATTGGCTGAACCCCCAAAAGCTGGGCATGGAATTTCTCAGGACAAGGCTAGTCAGCTTGCGGCAAAAATTCCCGTTCTATTTGAAGATGACTATTTACTCATTATTGATAAGCCATCGGGTTTGGCAGTTCATGGTGGTTCAGGGGTGAGTCTTGGGGCAATTGAACTACTAAGAAAAGCCAGACCTGAGAGCAAATTCTTAGAATTGGTTCATCGTTTGGATCGTGATACCTCGGGTATTTTGATATTTGCTAAAAAACGCAGCGCACTGGTAGAGATGCATCGGCAGATTCGTGAGGGTCTAACGGATAAGCGATATCGCTTACTTGCCCACGGAGAGATTGTGCAGGCTACTGGTACGCGACAACTAAAGTTTCCTTTATTGAAATACCTTTTGGAAAATGGTGAACGTCGAGTGCGGGTTGATCCCAAAGGTCAGGATAGCCATACTAATTTAAGAGTCACAGAGATTCTGAAGATGGATGAGGACGCCATCACCCTTGCAGAGGCCCAGCTAAAGACAGGACGAACCCATCAAATTCGGGTTCACTTGCAAAAGATTGGACATCCTATTTTGGGGGATGATAAGTACGGATTGGATGCTGAAGATAAACGTTTGAAGGTAAAACATTTGTTCTTGCACGCGCATCTTGCGGTCTTTCAGCACCCGAAGACTCAAGAAAAGATGCGCATTGAAGCGGATGTGCCCAAGGCATTTCGGCAATGGCTAGAACATTGGGGTAGCAAGGCTCTGTCTGGGCCTGCCCCCATCCAGTGAGAGAGACGCAGTGAAAGAAAAAGAACGACGCTACGATTTATTGGTGTGGGACTGGGATGGAACCATTATGGATTCAACCCCAACGATTGTGCATTGTATTCAGCAAGCATGCCGTGACTTGGATTTTCCGGTGCCAGAGGATTCAATTGCTAGTTATGTGATTGGTTTGGGAGTACATGACTCATTGCGTCGTGTTGTTCCATCGATTGAGCCAGCGCGTTTTCCAGAGTTGGTCGATCGTTTTCGGTATCACTATTTAGCCAAAGATCATGAACTGAATTTATTTGTGGGCATGAGAGAGCTATTGGAAGATTTAAAAAGTAAAGGCTTTTTATTGGGCGTAGCAACTGGTAAACCAAGACGAGGGTTAAATCGATCCTTGGATTTTCATGACCTGAAACATGTATTTCATGACACACGAACAGCGGATGAATCTTTTTCAAAGCCTCATCCAGGCATGCTCCTCGATTTATCAGATAGTTTGCAGGTGCCACTTCGCAAAATGCTGATGATTGGGGATACCACGCATGACCTAGAAATGGCCCAATCGGCTGGAGTAGATGGAATAGCGGTTACCTATGGGGCCCATCCAGCCGATACCTTACGGTCTGCAAAATCTCTAGCCTGCCTTGATAATGTCGAGCAGTTGGCCGGTTGGCTGCAAGCAAATTTGTACGAACGGGAATCGGCTTTTACCGAGATCAGTAAATTGAGTTAACTATGGATACAAATCAAAGTTCTGAGTCATCTAAATCCAATGGGCAATGGGAGCGCAACGCTTTAGAGTTGCTCTTGATTGAAAATCTAAAAGAGAACCGTAAGGCAAGACGTTGGAGAGCGGTCTTACGAATTTTGAGTGTGGTCGTTTTGCTTGGCCTGATTTATCAGGTATTTGATATTCAATTACCTGGACAAGGTAGCAGTGGCAAACATACTGCCCTCGTGAGCATCGAGGGAGAGATTGCTCCAAACTCAGTGGCTAATGCTTTGGACATCAATTCTGCTCTATTGGCTGCTTTTGAGAGCAAAGAGGCTGCTGGCGTCGTTCTTCGAATTAATAGTCCAGGTGGATCGCCTGTCCAGGCTGGCATGATTAATGACGAGATCAGACGTTTGCGCGCTTTGCATCCCGAAAAGCCTTTCTATGTAGTGGTTGAAGATGTGTGTGCTTCTGGTGGTTATTACGTGGCAGTTGCTGGCGACAAAATATTGGTCGACAAGGCAAGCCTTGTTGGATCGATTGGGGTAGTGATGGGCGGTTTTGGTTTTACAGGGTTAATGGAAAAGATGGGTATTTCCAGGCGTTTAATTACTGCCGGGTCTGACAAGGGCATGATGGATCCATTTTCCAAAGAAAATCCCAAGCAAGTTGAAATGGTTAAAAAAATGCTCGATGAGATTCATCAGCAATTTATTACTGTTGTAAAGCAAGGGCGCGGTGAGCGATTAAAAAATGATCCTGATCTATTTACAGGACGAGTATGGAATGGTGAGCAGGCATTGCAATTGGGCTTGGTTGATGGCTACGGCACAGTTGATTCGGTAGCACGCGATATTTTCAAGGCGCCAGATCTCGTTGAGTACACCCTCAAAGAAAATTTTGCAGAGCGGGTTGCAAAACGCTTTGGTGCAGAAACGGGTGCCGCAATCAGTAAAGCTTTAATGCGTAGTGCGGAGATGCGCTAGGCGAGTATTAAAAAAATAGCAGGACGATTCTTAAAGACCTCGTTCATGGCAGATTGATTGGGAAATCGTTTCTGCCATTCGCTAATTGCAGCGGTCCAGATCCACTCACTCTCTAGACTGAGATCGACCGCAAGACATAGTTGAGTCTGTGGGGAAAGTGCGCCTAAGCAACTGTCTAGCATGGCAGTATTGCGGTAGGGTGTTTCAATCCATAGCTGTGTTTCGTGATTTTGCTTAGAGCGTTGTTCGAGCTGTTTGATTTTTTTGGCTCGCTCTGCAGGTTCGAGGGGCAGGTAACCTTGAAATGAAAAAGATTGACCGTTTAATCCACTAGCGATTAATCCCAGCAAAATTGAGCTTGGTCCAACAAGTGGCTTAACGCGAGCACCAAGTTGGTGGGCCATTCGCACAATTTCTGCGCCTGGGTCGGCTATTCCTGGAAGACCGGCCTCAGACATCAGGCCCATATCTTCACCCTGCAGTAAAGGCGCTAGAAGTTCACTCGGTTTAAGACTCGATTTGTTTTTGCTGAGGGGCCCACGCCACTCATTCATGTTCATGCTTTGTAAAGGATGACCCAGGGGTTCAATTTGATTAATTGCATTCAGTAAGGCTCTTGCAGTCTTGGCATCTTCAACAATCCAATTTTTTAAGCGAGTAATTTGTTTTAAAGTTTCAGCTGGAATTACGCGCGGTAATTGAGAAAGCCTATTTTCTTCGCCCAGGGTATTGGGGACTAAGTACAGGCATCCAATATTGTTTTGGTTTGCTGCTTCAGGCATGATTCGGAATCATAAAACCGGCTTCGCGCAATAAGCCTGAGAGTGCAATGAGGGGTAGGCCAATCAGCGCGGTCGGATCATCACTTTCAATTTTTTCCAAAAGAATAATTCCCAACCCTTCCGATTTGGCACTGCCAGCACAGTCATAGGGTTTCTCAACCTGCAAATAGTGATCTAAGACCGAATCGGGAAGATTGCGAAAGCGCACTCGGGTAGGCACACTGAGCGTTGTACTTTGATTGCCATTGAGAAGGCACAGGGCTGTATGAAAGACAACGGTTTGCCCTTGCATCTGTTTGAGCTGCATTAGCGCTCGCTGATGATTGCCGGGCTTACCAATCACTTGGCCATGAAGATCTGCGCTTTGGTCAGAGCCAATGATCCATGCGTCGGGATATTGTTTTGCAATCGCAGCAGCCTTCTGTTGGGCCAAACGAATAGTCATCGCTTCGGGTGCTTCATGATCTAGGGGTGTCTCATCAATATCTGGGGAGACTGATACAAATGGCAGACCTAGACGCTCAAGTAGTTGGCGTCGGTATGTTGAGCTTGAAGCTAGAACAAGTTGTTTGGTGTTTGCCATTTGGACATTACAAAAAATCATTGAATACTGCGATATTGTGGCTTAGTTTTAGGACTCGATTTAGACTCCATTTATGAACTCTCATTCTGGCCGCCCAATCATCCCGCTTCCCATCAATCCGAAATCCCTGGGGAAGGTCGATATCTTAGCCCCGGTTACTTATCAGGGTGAGGGTTTTATTGGCTTACAGGACTTACCTCGATTACACGATGAGTGCAGCAAAACCCAGCCTACTGACGGCTTTCATTGCGCAATTCAGTCCCATTACGAAGGAGAAAAGCCAGTGATGGAAATTGGCCTACAAGGCCGTATGCACCTCTCCTGCCAGCGCTGTTTACAGCCCTTGTTATTTGAGCTTGCCCAAAAAAAACGCTTTGTGTTTGTCAAAACAGAAGAAGAGGCTGACGAGTTTCCACTTGATAATGAAGATGAGGAGGCGATGGTGGCTAGCCATAGCTTTGATCTTCTAGAGGCCATTGAAGATGAGGTTCTTTTGGCTATTCCCTATGCCCCCAAACACCCCACTGGAGAGTGTCAACTTAGCCATGAGGGGGGCGGCTCGGATCGCCCAAATCCCTTTAAGGTATTGAAAAGTCTAAAGAAATAGGAATTTATTTGTTTTGGAATACGGGTTTTTACCTGTTTCTATGCTAGAATCACGGCTTCCTCAGGAGTTCATTATGGCCGTCCAACAGAATAAAAAATCCCCTTCGAAGCGTGGCATGCATCGCGCACATGACTTTTTGACCGCACCAGCAATTGCTGTTGAATCAACAACTGGTGAGGCGCATCTTCGTCATCACGTTTCTCCCAATGGCTACTACCGTGGTCGTAAAGTCGTTAAAACTAAGAACGACTAATTCCATACTGCTAGATCGAAGCGGCTCTAAGCCGCTTTTTTCTTAGACACAATCCTTGTTGCAAGCATAAATCTATGAGTGTGACTATCTCCGTCGATGCTATGGGCGGTGACCATGGAATTGCCGTGACCATTCCCGCGTGCTGTGACTTTTTGCACGATCATCCTGATGCCAACGTTATAGTGGTTGGTGATCCAAGTTTATTGGCCGAAGCAATTCGCAAATGCGATGCCAGTCTATCTGGTCGTATTCAAGTTATCGGCGCCTCAGAAGTTGTTTTAATGGATGACCCGATTGAAGTTGCATTGCGTCGTAAAAAAGATTCTTCAATGCGCGTAGCAATTGAGCAGGTGCAAGAGGGTAAGGCGGATGCCGTTATCTCGGCAGGTAATACCGGCGCATTAATGGCAATCTCCCGTTATATTTTGAAGACCTTGGATGGGATTGATCGCCCAGCCATCGCAACTGCAATTCCTAATGAGTTGGGCAAGGGAACTACAGTATTGGATTTGGGGGCTAATGCTGATTGTGAGCCTATTCACTTACTACAATTCGCGCAGATGGCTGATGTTATGTTGCGCGTCGTCAACGGCAATCCCAACCCTTCAATTGGTTTATTAAATATTGGTGAAGAAGTCATTAAGGGAAATGAAGTCGTTAAGCAAACTGCAGAGTTGTTACGGCAAAGTAATCTGAACTTTTATGGCAATGTTGAGGGAAATGATATTTTTAAGGGAACGACCGATATTGTGGTTTGCGATGGCTTTGTGGGTAATGTGGTTCTCAAGGCAAGCGAAGGTTTGGCCAAGATGATGAGCGGTATGATTCGCCAAGAGTTTGGGCGTTCACTTTTAACCAAGTTAATGGGCTTAGCTGCCTTATTACCATTGGGTCGAGTTCGCAAGCGGGTCGATCACCGTCGTTACAACGGAGCCGTACTCTTGGGATTACGCGGTTGTGTCATCAAGAGTCATGGTTCGGCTGATCGCTTCGCCTTTAAGGTTGCCTTGGACCGTGCTTATGATGCAGCCAAAAATCAGATGGTCGATAAAATTGCAGAATCCTTCGGTATGAGGTCAGCATGAGTACTACCCGTTACGCCCGCCTAGCAGGTACTGGCAGTTATTTACCCGAACAACGAATTAGCAATGATGATCTGGTTGTGCGTCTTGCTAAAGATGGCTTAGAGACCAGCGATGAGTGGATTCAGACCCGCAGTGGAATCTCAGCTAGACACTTTGCTGCAGACCATGAGTTAACGAGTGATTTGGCTGTTAAAGCTGCACAAGCCGCTCTTCAGTCAGCCTCTTGTGATGTGAGTCAAATTGACCTAATTATTTTGGCAACCTCTACTCCAGATCATCTCGGCGGTTTTCCTAGTACCGCTTGTGTCATTCAAGATAAATTAGGCGCAAGGCATGGCTGCGCTGCATTTGATGTACAGGCAGTATGTGCCGGGTTCTCCTATGCTCTTAGCATTGCTGATGCGTTTATTCGTGCAGGTGTGTACCAAAAGATCTTGGTCATCGGTGCTGAGGTTTTCTCACGTATCCTAGATTTTAAAGATCGCACCACTTGCGTATTGTTTGGGGATGGTGCTGGGGCTGTGGTACTTGAGGCGTCAGATCAGCCCGGTATCTTGGCGAGCGCCTTGCATGCAGATGGCAGTCAGCGCGATATTTTGTGCGTTCCAGGCCGGGCAATCTGTGGAGGCATTGATGGCTCACCATTTTTGAAAATGGATGGTCAAGCCGTATTTAAGTTAGCAGTAAAGGTCTTGGAGCAAGTTGCGAATGAGGTTTTAGAAAAGGCCAATATGACCGCTGATCAAATTGATTGGTTGGTTCCTCATCAAGCCAATATTCGGATTATGGAGGGCACTGCCCGCAAAATGGGGATGTCGATGGATAAGGTGATTGTGACTGTTGCCGAGCATGGTAATACCTCGGCGGCATCCATTCCTTTGGCATTGGATACCGGTATTCGTTCTGGTCAAATCCAGCGCGGCCAACATGTATTACTCGAGGGGGTTGGTGGCGGTTTTGCTTGGGGTGCAGTAATCTTGCGCTACTAATCTATTCACTGAACCATCACTACTGAATGAGTTTCTTATGACATTTGCATTTGTTTTTCCGGGACAAGGTTCGCAATCCGTGGGGATGCTCAATTCCCTTGCTGCCCGCACTGAAGTTCATGCCACTCTTCAAGAGGCCTCTGATGCTCTTGGAGAGAACATTGGAAAATTGATTGCGGAAGGTCCAGCAGAGGCCTTGGCACTAACTACTAATACGCAACCAGTGATGTTGACTGCCGGAGTTGCTTGTTACCGAGCATGGCTTGCGGCGGGAGGCCCTAAGCCCAGTGTCATGGCTGGCCACAGTCTGGGTGAGTACTCTGCTCTTGTAGCCTCTGGGGTAATTCGGTTTAAAGATGCTGTTCCATTAGTTCGTTTTCGTGCCGAGGCAATGCAAACAGCGGTGCCAGTCGGCACGGGTGGAATGGCCGCCATCCTAGGACTGGAAGATGCAAAGGTAGTCGAAGTGTGTGCAGAGGCTAGCACCCAATCTGGAAAAATTGTTGAAGCGGTTAACTTCAATGCACCTGGGCAAATCGTGATTGCGGGAGCCACTGAGGCTGTAGCAAAAGCATGTGAAATGCTCAAAGCGGCAGGAGCTAAGCGTGCCTTGCCCCTGCCTGTATCTGCTCCTTTTCATTCTTCATTATTAAAGCCGGCATCCGAAAAACTGAAAGCCTATCTAGAGGGAATTGAATTTCATGCCCCCATCATTCCAGTGATTAATAATGTAGATGTTGCTATCTTGGATAACCCTCTGGCAATCAAAGATGCTTTGGTTAGACAGGCTGCAAAACCAGTGCGTTGGCAGGAGACAATTCGAGCAATGTCGACGCGCGGTGTGAAGCATGTTGTTGAATGCGGCCCTGGCAAAGTATTGTCTGGTTTAACTAAGCGGATTGATGATCAGTTACAGGGAATGGCGCTAATGGATGAGCCCAGCCTTTTGGAAGTGTTGCAAACATTAAAGACTTAAAGATACAAAAGAGACAGCGATGAATTTAAATCTAACAAATCAGATTGCCCTAGTTACTGGCGCTTCGCGCGGTATTGGTCAGGCGATTGCGCAAGAGCTTGCGGGGTGTGGCGCAACAGTAATTGGTACTGCAACGACGGATGCTGGTGCCCAGGCAATTGCAGAGCGCCTCAAAGCTTGCGGTGGCTCGGCAAAAGTTTTGAACGTAACCGATGATTTAGCTTGCGAAGCCATCATTGATGAGATTGTCAAAGAGTTTGGTCGTATTGATATTTTGGTAAATAACGCGGGTATTACCAAAGATCAATTAGCAATGCGTATGAAGGGCGATGAGTGGACTGATGTTATTTCTACCAATCTAAGCTCCGTTTTTAAGTTGTCTCAAGCCGTATTGCGTCCCATGATGAAGGCTAGAAACGGCCGCATTATCAATATCACCTCAATCGTCGGTCATATGGGAAATGCAGGTCAAGCGAATTATGCTGCTGCGAAAGCAGGTGTCGCAGGAATGACACGTGCGTTAGCCCGCGAAATCGGCAGTCGCAATATCACTGTCAATTGCGTTGCCCCCGGTTTTATTGACACCGATATGACACGCGCATTGAGTGAAGAGCAGCAAAATAGTCTTAAGGCAAATATTCCATTGGCGCGTTTGGGAACCCCTGAGGATGTTGCTCAGGCGGTTGCATTTTTGGCCTCCCCGGCTGCCGCCTACATTACTGGAACCACCCTGCACGTCAATGGCGGCCTATACCTAGCTTAATTATTTTGGCAAATTGAGACTTTGGCTAACAAACTGATAAAATCCTGTAATTCGTTTTAACAAGCCCCGGAGGGAATGAATGGACAACATTGAACAACGCGTTAAGAAAATTGTGGCTGAGCAATTAGGCGTGCCAGAAGCTGACATCAAGAATGAGTCATCTTTTGTGAACGACCTTGGCGCAGACTCTCTTGACACTGTTGAATTGGTAATGGCTTTAGAAGATGAGTTTGGTATTGAAATTCCAGACGAGGAAGCCGAAAAAATTACTACTGTACAGCTTGCGATTGATTTCGCTAAAACGAAAGCTGGACAGGGTTAATCTCATTATTTAGGCCCAGTCGTGCCCGCATTAAAACAACCACGTCGAGTGGTGGTCACCGGCTTAGGTCTGATTTCACCAGTAGGCAATTCAGTTGCGACCGCATGGGATAACCTCATTGCCGGTCGAACTGGTATTGCCACTATCACCAAATTTGATCACTCCGCTCTGAGCGTTCACTTTGCTGGAGAAGTGAAAGAGTTCAATGTCGAGGAATATATCTCGGCAAAAGAAGCTCGCCATATGGATACTTTTATTCACTATGGCATTGCTGCAGGCACTCAAGCGATCCGAGATAGCGGTCTCGAAGTGAACGATCAAAACGCTGAACGGATTGGCGTTCTAGTGGGTTCAGGCATTGGCGGTTTGCCAATGATCGAGGAAACCAATGCAGAGCTCCTCTCGCGCGGCCCACGTCGCATTTCTCCGTTCTTTGTCCCTGGTTCGATCATTAATATGATCTCTGGTCATCTCAGTATTCTGTTTAATCTCAAGGGCCCCAATGTTGCCGCTGTAACTGCATGCACAACAGGTTTGCACAGTATTGGCTTGGCAGCTCGATTGATTCAGTATGGGGATGCCGATGTGATGGTAGCCGGTGGAGCGGAGTCAACTATTTCAGCATTAGGTGTAGGTGGCTTTGCGGCCGCTCGTGCACTCTCTACTCGTAATGATGATCCTGCTACTGCCTCGCGTCCCTGGGATAAAGATCGTGACGGCTTTGTTTTGGGCGAAGGTGCGGGTGTCATGGTGCTTGAAGAATTTGAGCATGCGCGGGCTCGTGGCGCAAAGATTTATGCTGAGTTATGTGGCTTTGGGATGAGTGGTGACGCTTATCACATGACCGCACCTAATATGGATGGTCCGCGTCGTTGCATGAATAATGCTTTGCGTGATGCAGGTCTAAACGCCGATCAAATACAGTATGTCAATGCCCATGGGACATCCACTCCACTGGGGGATAAGAATGAAACGGATGCTATTAAAGCAGCCCTTGGTGATCATGCTAAGAAAGTTGTTGTGAACTCCACCAAGTCGATGACTGGGCATCTTTTGGGAGGTGCTGGTGGACTTGAATCCGTATTTACCGTTCTTGCATTGCACCATCAAAAGTCTCCTCCAACCATTAATATCTTCAATCAAGACCCTGAATGTGATTTGGACTACTGCGCTAACGTGGCTAGGGACCTGAAGATCGATTACGCGGTCAAAAACAACTTCGGATTTGGGGGTACTAACGGTACCTTGATATTTGGGAAAACACCCTAATATTGAAGTTATTGCAACTAATGGGTTGGGCCTAAGCTCAATTTCTTATGAAAAAATTTCTGGTTTTAGTGTTTTCTGTACTTGGTTGGGGACTGCTTTCCTTTGCCCCCATTGCCCAGGCTCAAACAGCACCTCGGGTTGCCTTGCCTGATTTTGTTGATTTGGTTGAGAAGGCAAGCCCCGCAGTAGTGAATATTCGGACGACAGAGCGTTTGGCAAATCAACCGGCTCAGGGCGCTCTTCCCCCGGGTATTCCTGACGAGCAGGCTGAGTTCTTTCGTCGCTTCTTTGGTGTGCCATTACCCGGTACGCCTGGTGGTCCTCGCGGTCAAGGTAATCGTCGTGGACAGCCAGAAGAGATTGAGCGCGGTGTAGGTTCTGGTTTCATTATTGACTCGAATGGAGTTGTACTTACTAATGCGCACGTTGTCGAGGGTGCAACCACAATCTATGTCACCCTTACTGATAAGCGTGAGTTCAAAGCAAAGTTATTGGGTTCTGACAAGCGAACCGATTTGGCGGTTTTAAAGATTGAGGCAAGCGGCTTACCCAGATTACCGCTGGGTGATTCATCTAAAGTGAAGGTGGGTGAGTGGGTTGTGGCAATCGGCTCCCCTTTTGGTTTAGAAAATACGGTGACCGCGGGTATCGTGTCAGCAAAAAGTCGTGATACTGGCGATTACTTACCCTTTATACAGACTGATGTTGCGGTGAACCCAGGAAATTCTGGTGGCCCACTCCTAAATACTGCCGGTCAGGTAATTGGTATTAATTCTCAAATCTTTAGTCGTTCAGGCGGATACATGGGAATTTCTTTTGCCATTCCAATCGATGAAGCAATGCGGGTTGCTGATCAGCTGCGCACTACCGGACGCTTAGTACGCGGTCGAATTGGAGTTGCAATTGGCGAAATTAATAAAGAGGTAGCAGAGAGTCTGGGTTTAGGAAAGCCGCGCGGGGCATTTGTTCGCAACGCAGAACCTGGTGCACCAGCTGCCCAGGGTGGTATTGAGGCTGGTGATGTCATCCTGAGCTTCAATGGCAGAGATATTAATAAGTCGACTGATTTACCTCGCATCGTTGGCGAAACAAAGCCAGGCACGAGTGCGACAGTGAAAGTATGGCGTAAGGGGTCTACGCGAGATTTAACAGTTGTTGTAGCAGATGCTGAGCCCGATAAAGCCGTTGCCAAGAAAACAGAGACCCCCAGTCCTCAAGCTGGTACCGCAAACAAATCACTAGGCATTAGTGTTGCCGATGTTTCTGATGCCAAAAAGAAAGATCTTGGCGGTAAGGGCGGAGTTGAAATTACCAATGTTGGTGAGGGCGCAGCTGCTCGAGCTGGCTTACGGGTTGGTGATATCGTGGTTCGGATTGGCGACACCGACATTACTGGCGTAAAACAGTTTGAATCAGCCGTAAAGGCCTTAGATCCTAATAAATCTGTCCCCATTTTTGTTCGACGTGGGGATGGAACCCTGGTGGTTCCTATTCGGCCGGCTCAAAAGTAAGTAAATAGCACTAAGCTTCATAAGGGTGTCAGGCGACACCCTTTTTTCATGGGTTTAGGGGTAATTTACCTTTCCTTATAAGGAAAATTAGCCCTTTTCCCTATCCCATTACAATAGAGAAAAGACATCTTATTGCAGCGCATCATTGTGTTGTGTTGCGACAAGGCGTTTTGTACAGACCTTATAGAACAACGCCAATGGATCATATCCGTAATTTCTCCATCATTGCCCATATTGACCATGGCAAATCAACCCTAGCGGACCGAATCATTCAGTTGTGTGGGGGCTTATCCGACCGCGAGATGGAAGAACAAGTCCTCGATTCAATGGACATTGAGCGCGAGCGCGGAATTACGATTAAGGCGCAAACTGCCGCATTGACCTATAAGTCGCGGGACGGCAAAACGTACAACCTGAACTTAATTGACACCCCTGGGCACGTTGACTTTTCCTATGAGGTAAGTCGTTCGCTATCTGCGTGTGAGGGTGCTTTGCTAGTAGTCGATGCAAGCCAAGGTGTTGAAGCGCAAACGGTTGCTAATTGCTATACCGCTACAGAACTCGGAGTGGAGGTTATCCCCATTCTGAACAAAATTGACCTGCCGTCTGCAGATCCTGAGTCTGCAAAAAAAGAGATTGAGGATGTGATTGGTATTGATGCGCATGATGCCGTAACCTGCTCAGCAAAAACAGGTTTAGGGGTTGCTGATGTTCTCGAGGAAATGATTCGGCGCGTACCCCCACCGAAGGGTGATGCGACAAAACCTTTGCAGGCATTGATTATTGATTCTTGGTTTGATAACTATGTCGGTGTTGTCATGTTAGTTCGAGTGGTGAATGGCACCCTAAAACCAAAAGATAAGATTTTATTGATGGCTACAGGCTCTACACATTTAGTTGAGCAACTGGGAGTGTTTACTCCAAAATCATTAACGCGGAGTCAGCTCAGCGCTGGAGAAGTGGGTTTCATCATTGCCGGCATCAAGGAGCTCAAAGCAGCAAAAGTGGGTGATACCGTAACCCATGCAGCTGGACAGCAGGGAAGGGCTCCTGCAGCAGAGCCCTTACCGGGATTTAAAGAGGTGAAGCCCCAAGTATTCGCTGGCCTCTATCCAGTAGAGGCAAATCAATACGATGCTCTGCGCGAGTCTCTTGAAAAGCTCAAGCTAAACGATGCGTCTTTGCAATATGACCCCGAAGTTTCGCAAGCTCTAGGTTTTGGATTTCGTTGTGGATTTCTGGGCCTCTTGCACATGGAGATTGTTCAAGAGCGTTTAGAGCGCCAGTTTGATATGAATCTCATTACCACGGCGCCTACCGTGGTGTATCAAGTGCAACAGCGGGATGGAACTCTGGTGGTGGTTGATAACCCATCAAAGATGCCTGATCCGAGCAAAATTGAGACCATCCTTGAGCCTATCGTGACCGTTAATCTCTATATGCCACAAGAGTATGTCGGCTCTGTGATTACTTTGTGTACTGGTAAGCGTGGTATTCAAACCAATATGACTTACTTAGGTCGCCAAGTGCAGTTGACTTATGAGTTGCCAATGGCAGAGATTGTGTTGGATTTCTTTGATCGCCTCAAGTCGGTCTCGCGCGGTTATGCATCGATGGATTATGAATTTAAGGAATATCGCCCTGCTGATGTGGTGAAAGTTGATATTTTGATTAATGGCGATCGTGTGGATGCTCTATCCATCATTGTTCATCGCAGCAATAGTCAGCATCGGGGTCGGGAGGTCGTAGCAAAAATGCGCGGCATTATTCCCCGACAAATGTTTGATGTTGCTATTCAGGCAGCTATTGGTAGCAATATTATTGCCCGCGAGAACGTGAAGGCGTTGCGTAAGAATGTTTTGGCTAAGTGTTATGGCGGAGACATCTCCCGTAAACGTAAATTATTAGAGAAACAAAAAGAGGGCAAGAAACGCATGAAACAGGTTGGAAACGTGGAGATTCCTCAAGAGGCCTTCTTAGCGATATTGCAGGTGGAAGAAAAATGAACTTCGCCCTGATTCTGTTTATCCTAGTTGTAATTACTGGCATTGCCTGGGTTGCAGATAAGCTCTACTTTGCGCCTAAGCGCAGAGCTGCCGGAATTGAGCGGATGCCCTTATGGCTTGAGTACTCTGCTAGTTTCTTTCCAGTAATCATCGCCGTGTTTATCCTGCGCTCTTTTTTGATCGAGCCCTTTAAGATCCCATCGGGATCTATGATTCCGACGCTACAAATTGGCGACTTTATTGTGGTCAATAAATACACCTACGGAATTCGTTTGCCAGTCATTAATAAAAAAGTAATTGATATTGGCACCCCAAAACGAGGGGATGTAGTTGTCTTTCGTTATCCTAAAGATGAATCGGTCGACTACATCAAGCGGGTTATTGCTATCCCGGGTGATGAGATTTTGTATCAAGATAAAAAAGTAACAATTAATGGCAGGCCACTGTCTTACGCTGGAGGTAGCTCATATCTAGATCCGGAAAGCATGCGTTATGCAAGCTTATATAACGAGTCATATCCGGCCGATTTAGGCGGTAATCAACATCAAATTTTGAATGATCCAGATCGCAGTACGATCTATCAAAGTGAGCGTTTTCCTGGGGCAGAGTTTTGCCAATATCAGGGTACTGCAATGAGCTGCAAGGTACCGCCGGGTCATTATTTTGTCATGGGTGACAACCGTGATAACAGTTTGGACTCTCGTTTCTGGGGATTTGTCCCCGATCAAAATCTAGTGGGCCGCGCATTCTTTATTTGGCTCAATATGGGATCTCTCGGCCGTATTGGAAGTTTTAACTAAGCATGAATGCACGCGCTACCCTTGATCTAACTCCACTGCAAGGGCGCCTGGGTTATCAATTTAAGAAGCCTGAGTTGTTAAATCAGGCCCTAACACACCGTAGTCACAGTAAAAAGAATAATGAGCGGCTTGAGTTTTTGGGTGACTCCGTGTTGAATTGCGTCGTTGCTGAGATTTTGTATGAGCGGTATTCTGATTTAGATGAAGGTGACCTATCGCGAGTTCGTGCTAATTTGGTGAAGCAACAGGCTCTCTATGAAATTGCCCAAGCCTTATTACTCTCTGATTATTTGAAATTGGGTGAAGGCGAGCTTAAAAGCGGTGGCTTTCGTAGGCCATCTATTTTGGCTGATACCTTAGAGGCAATTGCTGGAGCGATCTTTATCGACGGTGGCTTTGAGGCAGCCAAAGCAAGTTTGAGGAAGCTATATTCCAGCATCTTGCAAAATGTAGACCCAAAAACCTTGGGTAAAGATGACAAAACACTTTTACAAGAATATTTGCAAGGTTTCCAGCTACCCTTACCGGTTTATAACGTAGTAGGAACATCAGGAGCTGCCCATAATCAGCAATTTGAAGTGGAGTGCTCGATTGCTAACTTGAAGGTGAGCGTAAAGGGTGAGGGTGCCTCGCGTCGTGCCGCCGAGCAGGTGGCTGCAAAACTCGCGCTGGCTGCCGTTCAAAAAGCTCTGCCTCAAGAGACTCGTAAGCCAAAGAAGACCCGCGCCGCTAAGAAAAAAGCAGCAAAAGCAGAGACCGGGAAGGGTCAGCTTCCTTTAAAGCTAAAGGATTAATCATGTTTAAATGCGGCACGATCGCATTAGTGGGTAGACCCAATATGGGCAAATCAACTCTACTCAATGCCTTGGTTGGTCAAAAAATTAGCATTACCTCTCGCAAGGCGCAAACTACCCGATATCGCATTGCTGGCGTACAAACGCGTGATCATGCTCAATTTATATTCATTGATACTCCAGGGTTTCAAACAAAGGTGATGAACACCTTAAATCAAACTCTCAATCGGACCGTAACAAGCACCTTAAACGATGTTGATGTTATTTGTTTTATTGTGGAGGCAGGATATTGGGGTGCGGACGATGTCAAAGTTTTGCGCTTATTGCCTGCAAATAAACCAGTTCTATTAATAGCAAATAAATTGGATTTGTTTGCATCCCGTTTTGATAATCCGCAAGATCGTGATGCCGCTTTATTTGAGTTCATGAAAAAGATGGGTCAAACATGGCAGGTTATCGCTACTCAAACTAAGGGATGCGAATCTGAGACGGTCTTATCCCCTCAGCGTGAGTTCACTGAAATCATCCCTATGAGCGGGAAAAATAAGGACGATATCGGGCGGCTTTTGGATATCATTGAAGAGTATTTGCCAGAAGGTGAGGCGGTATATGATGCTGAGACCTTAACAGATCGTAGCGAGCGGTTTATGGCTGCCGAGATTTTGCGTGAGAAAGTGTTTCGATATACCGGTGATGAGTTGCCCTATGCCAGTTCTGTCGTTATTGATCAATTTAAGCTTGATGGCACCATGAGACGAATTGCTGCAACTATTTTGGTGGATCGCGATAGTCATAAAGCAATGATCATCGGTCAAAAAGGGGAGCGTCTAAAAAAGATTTCTACAGAAGCGCGCCTCGATATGGAAAAGTTATTTGATGGCAAAGTTTTTTTAGAAACCTGGGTTAAGGTCAAGCGCGGTTGGGCTGATGATCTTGCGGAACTTCGGGCTCAAGGTCTGGAATAAATGGCTGGCACGCGCGTTTTAGATGAGCCCGGCTTTGTGCTGCACAGCATCCCCTACAAGGAAACAAGTCTTATTCTGGATGTGTTTACTCGCTCCCATGGCCGCTTAGCTCTGATTGCCAAGGGGGCTAAACGACCTCATTCCAGTTTGCGTCCGGTCCTGCAGCGTTTTGTACCTCTATTGATTTCATGGAGCGGTAAATCAGAGTTGCGTACTTTGACAAAATCAGAGTGGGTTGGGGGATCGCCAGCCCTCGTGGGAGATGCTCTGTTATGCGGGTTTTATCTCAATGAACTCTTGGTGAAGTTTTTAGCTCGCGAGGACGCCTATGAGTCCTTGTACGATCATTATGCGCAAACCGTTTTTGCTCTATCTCAAATCACTGAATCCGGGGCTGGTATTGAGCAAACGCTTAGACCTTTTGAGTTAGCTTTATTGAGGGAAACGGGATATGCAGCAGCCCTTGATCATTGCGTTGAGACTCAAGATAGACCTATTCCAGATGGGCGTTATGTCTATCAACCTGAGAAGGGAATTCGGCCATGGCAGACAGATGATCCAGGGCATTGGCCAGTTCTAACAGGAACAGCTTTGAAAGCGATGGCTCAAGGTGATTTCACGGATAGTGATACCTTAAGTCAGAGTAAGCAGCTGATGCGTTTCCTATTGGGAATCCATCTCCAGGATCAGGCCCTGACCACACGCCAAATCCTAATCGATCTTAAAAAAATCTAAATCCGCTTTAAAGCATTTAATATTAGGTATGCCTGCTCTCGAACTTGGTATTAATATTGATCACGTCGCAACCCTAAGGAATGCGCGGGGCACCCCATATCCGGACCCCATCATCGCTGCTCGACTAGCAGAAGAGGCGGGCGCAGATCTCATCACCCTACATTTGCGGGAAGATCGTCGGCACATTAAGGATGCCGATTTATTTGCTTTACGACCATTAATTAGCACACGTATGAATTTGGAGTGTGCGATTACGCCAGAAATGCTCGATATCGCAGTTAAGGTTAGACCGCATGATGTCTGTTTAGTTCCAGAAAAGCGAACAGAAATTACCACTGAGGGAGGGCTTGATATCATCAGCCATGATCAGCCAGTGAAATCGGCAGTTGCTAAATTGATGGAAGCTGGTATCCGAGCTTCTTTGTTTATTGATCCTGATATTCGGCAAATTGATGCAGCGAAGCTTTGTGGTGCAAGTGTGATTGAGTTGCATACAGGCGCTTATGCAGATGCCAATTTATCCTCTCAAGGCATCGAGTTAAAGCGCATTCAGGACGCAGCTCGTTATGGTAAATCCTTGGGCTTACGTGTCAATGCGGGTCATGGTTTAAATGAGGAAAACGTCCAATTGATCGCTCGTATCCCAGAAATTAGCGAACTGAATATTGGTCATGCAATTGTGGCTCAAGCTATTTTTAAGGGTTGGACCAAAGCAATTCAGGATATGCGTCAGTTGATGAATGAGGCTCGAGTAACATGATTGTTGGCATTGGCACAGACCTGTTACAGATGAAGCGTCTTGAGGCTGCCTATGAGCGAACACAGGGACGTTTAGCCCAAAGAGTTCTTGGGGACGAAGAGTTATTAGTATTTCAGCAACGGCTTAAACGAAATCACAAACGCGGCATTGCTTACCTAGCTACCCGTTTTGCAGCAAAAGAGGCTTTTTCAAAAGCAATTGGCTTAGGAATGCATGCGCCGATGACCTGGCGCGCTTTGCAAACTCTGAATGAGCCAAGCGGCAAACCCTATACCAAGTACTCTGGTGCGCTTGCGCAATTTATGCAAGATAAGCAATGGGAGGCTCAGGTTACTGTCACAGATGAGCAGGATATGGTGATGGCATTTGTGGTGGTGACCTATGGCAGTCCAATTGTGAGCACCTTTGACCCAAATAATTATTTAGGATGATTGATCGGCATGCACAGTACTAAACAGGTAAATCAAAATCCTGGACCTGTCATTTTGGATGTGGTGGGTTTGGAGTTGGATGAGGTAGATGCAAAACGAATTTCTCATCCATTGACTGGTGGAGTCATTCTCTTTGGTCGCAACTTTAAATCCCGCTCTCAATTAAAAAAGCTGACCGATCAAATTAAATCGATACGCACCGATGTCTTGATTTGCATAGACCATGAGGGGGGAAGGGTGCAGCGTTGTAAGCAGGACGGGTTTACACATTTGCCTGCGATGCGTCGTCTTGGAGATTTGTGGGTTAAAGGACGGTCTGGCGCTCAGTCGGCCATCGTGGCAATGAAGTCTGCAACAGCATGTGGGTACGTTCTTGCCGCGGAGCTTAGAGCCTGTGGTGTGGACTTTAGTTTTACTCCCGTACTCGATTTGGATTTCGGTAATAGTAGCGTGATCGGCGATCGATCCTTTCATCGTCAGCCTGAAATTGTGTTTGCTCTAGCAAAAAGTTTGAATGAGGGCTTGCGTTTAGCTGGTATGGCAAATTGTGGGAAGCATTTCCCAGGACACGGTTGGGCGGCCGCAGACTCTCATATTGCGGTGCCCGTCGATGAACGATCCTTGAAGGTAATTGAGCGAGATGATATGAAGCCCTATGAGTGGCTTGATTTAAGTCTTGCCTCAGTAATGCCCGCTCATGTGATTTACCCCAAAGTTGATCAATTGCCCGCTGGATTTTCAAAGATTTGGCTACAGAAGATCTTACGTAAGCAGCTAAAATTTGAAGGCGTAATCTTCAGTGATGACCTCTCGATGGAGGGTGCAAGCGTTGCTGGTAATGTTGTTCAAGGTGCACAGTTAGCACTTGAAGCAGGCTGTGATTCTGTATTGATTTGCAACCGCCCTGACTTGGCGGATCAATTGCTCAGCAATCTCAAAGTATCCAACTCAAAACTAGCGGAGTCTGCAAATCGCCTGAGTAGGCTCTTTCCAACCACTCAAAACCAATCATGGGACTCTTTGCAGAGTGAGCCTGAGTATCTGCATGCAAAAAACCTTCTCAAGCAATTTGATTTAATCAAATAGGGTTATACTAATAACCTATCATGTTAGGTTAAAATACTATGTGCCCTCTATCTACTTCAAACAATTGCGCATTGCAATCTATACAAACGATCACCCACCACCTCATGTACATGTATTGGGCTCTGACTGGGAGATCAAAATTAACTTAACTGATCCACCGTCGCTGATTTCAATAATGGGTAACCCAAAGAGGTATGAGGTGCGTAAATCACTTCTTGGAGTGAACTTACATCTGAGTATCCTGCAAAAGATGTGGAAAAAATATCATGCCTAGAGTTAAGAAAAAAGTTAATAGTCAATGGGTTGACGAAGCTCTTTTAAAAATAGAGAGGGCTAAAAAAAGAGGAAAACTTGAAAGAGCTACCCAGTTATATGCCGTAAAGGCTGCTTATGATTCCAAAAGCCGTCAAATTGTTATTGATCTGGCAAATGGATCTTCTTTTTCTTTCCCCCCCAAATTAGCAGAGGGTTTGGCAAGGAAATCCGCAGAAGCATTAGCTGTGATTGAAATAAGTCCAATGGGAACTGGACTTTATTGGCCGAAACTAGATGTTGATTTAACTGTTGAAGGACTATTGTCAGGAGTATTTGGCGGTGATCAATGGATGTTACGGCAGCATTTAGCAAAGGCCGGAAGGGTAAAAAGTATTGCTAAGGCAAAAAGTTCTCGAGAGAATGGCGCAAAGGGCGGCAGGCCCAAGAAAAAGGTGTCACAGGAGTTGTTAATATAAAAAAGCCCTCATTAAGAGGGCTTTTTATACTAGCGAGATTGATTAATTAGCGCGGCTTCGATACTCGCCAGTGCGGGTATCAATTTCAATCTTGTCGCCGGTGCTACAAAACAGCGGCACTTGAATTTCAAAGCCAGTTGAAATCTTGGCGCTTTTTAATACTTTCCCAGAACTGGTATCACCTTTTACAGCTGGTTCTGTATATGTAATTTCACGTACAACGGAGTTTGGCAATTCAACGGAGATAGCGCGACCATCATAGAAAACAACTTCAACAGCCATTCCTTCTTCAAGATAGTTGAGTGAGTCACCCATATTATCTTTTTCAACTTCATATTGGTTGTAATCACCATCCATAAAGGTATACATTGGATCGGCAAAGTAAGAATATGTACACTCTTTTTTGTCAAGAATCACGATATCAAATTTATCGTCGGCCTTATAAACACCCTCATTTGGAGCCGTTGTTAATAAATTTTTGTATTTCATTTTGACCACGGCTGAGTTACGACCTGAACGGCTGTACTCATGTTTTTGGACTACCATTGGCTCCCCGTTGATCATGACAACGTTGCCTACGCGAAGTTCTTGTGCGATTTTCATAACAATTCCTAGATTTTCTATATTCGCTTGGCAATTAAGCCAAATTATTCAAACCTAGCATTTTAACCTTTTGTGGGGCTAGCTGACAAACTGAACGAGCCTAGCGGCTAGACCCCCATCGGCCTGGTTTTTTATCAGCTGAGACCGCCAATCACTAGCAAGCGCGTTCCATTGCGCAAGCCTTGGCCACCATTGTTTTGGGCTTGCCCAAGCCATTGCATCGTTGACCTCAGCTCTTAGTTCGGGGCTGGCTCCAGCAAGATAGAGATCTAAAAAGGCATTCAATTTAACTAGGTGGATACCATCTTCTTGGGGGTAGATATTCCAAATAAAAGGTTTGCCAGCCAATTGTGCGCGTATAAACGAATCCTCTCCGCGAACGATATTAAAGTCGCATTGAGATAAGAGGTAATCAAAATCATCCTGCGGAATAAAGGGAAGAGAGATTAGTTGCAGTTTGGGCCAGTGTTGTTTTTGGAGGTTCAGTAATTGCGCATTACCGAATGCCAAGAAGACATCAAACTCTAGACCGATTTGATTGAGCTGTGCAAGCCATTCTTTGATTGGCGCTCCAGGATAGGAAAAGATGCTGATTTTCTTTGCATCGTGACGACACTGTTTCCAGGTCGTTAATAGACTAGATGGACAGGGCAATGACCCTTGATTTGCAATAGGGTCTAGCAGAAGCCCACCGGTATTGTTTTGAAACCCTGGGAAGAAGAAATATTTTTGTAACCCATTGTTTTGCGGTGATGGCTTTCCATGAAAATCAAGGATCCATGGTTCTGCACTTAAGTATTCCAGATGAATCAAGATAGGCTTTTGTGGGGCGATGAGTAGATTATTAAGATAAGGCTCTGGGAGCTCGCATGAGAATGCCTGAATAACAACATCTGGTGGCTGCACCCCATGTCTGGAGTTAGCATAGCTCGATTCCCATGGCAAAACCTCAATAGCTGGGATATCGCTACTGCCCATCATCAATAATTTGAGCGTATGCAGGTCATCGCAAAATAAGCGTATATTTTGTTGATGTTGAATGGCTAAGGATCGGGCTAGACGCCAGCACACACCAGCATCACCATAGTTATCGACGATTTGGCAGAAAATATCCCAACGCATGACAAATTTGTCCCCTAAAACCCTTCAAAATGATCTTAAACGTTTACCTGGCTTGCCGGGTGTATATCGTTTCTTTGATGAGGCTGGACATATCTTATATGTGGGCAAGGCCAAGGATCTAAAGAAACGCGTATCGAGCTATTTTCAGCGTACTCAACTATCGCCTCGTATCGAGCGTATGGTCAAGCGCATTATTCGTTTTGAAATTACGGTAACGCGCACTGAAACAGAGGCGCTGATCCTCGAGAATAACTTAATTAAGGAACATGCACCGCCTTTTAATATTTTATTTCGTGATGACAAGTCATATCCTTATTTAATGCTGACTGGACATGATTACCCTCGTTTAGCTTCCTATCGAGGGAAGGTAGATCGCCGAAATCGCTATTTCGGACCATTTCCAAACTCATGGGCTGTACGTAATAGTGTGCAAATATTGCAAAAGGTATTTCGTTTGCGAACCTGCGAAGATTCCGTTTTTAAGAATCGTAGTCGTCCATGTCTGTTACATCAAATTCATCGCTGCAGCGCGCCTTGTGTGGGCATGCTAAGTAAGGAGCAGTACACCCAGGATGTTAGTCAGGCACTACGATTTCTAGAGGGTAATCATCAGACCGTATTAGCTGAATTAGAAAAGGAGATGGAAGAGCATAGTGCTGCCATGGAGTTTGAGATGGCAGCTGTGATCCGAGATCGTATTGCTGATTTATCCAGTGTCCTACAACAACAATCCATGGATGTGGTTGCGGAGGGCGAGAGCGATGTCGATATTTTGGCTGTTGAGGTAATTGAGGGCAATATTTGTGTCAATTTAGCAATGGTTCGGGGTGGGCGACATTTAGGTGATCGAGCTTATTTCCCCAAAGGCATTAAAAGTCGCGCTGATACTGCCCATGATCCCAGTGAAATCCTAGAAACATTTATTCAGCAGCACTACTTAGATGCAGATACTCACTCTGGATTCGCATCACCAATTCCAACAGTGTTGATTACCAATCAGGTCTTAAAGGGCGAGGGGTCTGAAGCTTTATTACAAGGCTTGTATGAGCGTTCGGGCCATAAAGTGCAGCTCTTGCATCAACCCCAGGGTCAGCGCAAGCACTGGTTGGCGATGGCTGAGAGTAATGCCAAGATTGCTCTTCTAAGACGCATTGCTGAGACGGGCGGGCAATTGGCTCGGGTAAGAGCTCTCGCTGATGTTTTGAATCTTGACCTAGAGCATTTGGACCAATTGCGGGTTGAATGTTTTGATATCAGCCACACCTCAGGCG
>JACCDG010379176.1_pt1 | contig 28720 bp, 31 predicted proteins | sample 7442471 | NCBI WGS metagenome assembly JACCDG01 (sample SAMN15323444, study PRJNA562643) | freshwater metagenome | isolation source: river surface water | place: USA:Blue River Watershed | collected 2017-08-17 | reverse complement strand
GTGCGGTCGAGATGATGCATTCGGCCACAGCCCGCTATGACCTGGCCCGCGAACGGCACGCAAGGAGCAACCCGGGATTTCCCACACCGTCACCAGATCCGTACGGAAGTCGTGTAACAAGAACACGAGCATCAGTGTTGAGCACCTCACCGACAGTCTGATACGCGTAGCGTTCTGCGGCACTGGATGGCAACCCAAACACTTCTTGGTATTCCGTGATCGTAGTAATCTGAATTGGTTCGTCGGTTGGCCCTTGATTTGCAAAACCAAAAATGGCAATGTTTGTACCTGCTGGTGCCTGTTGATACAGCGAAATGTCGCGTTCTCTAACTTCAACTCCTGCGGATTCGATTGTTCTGCTCATAATATATCAAGTATTTATGAAATTGCAAAACGGTTTTTCTTAACTCTGTTGATTTCGCTCTGGGAATTGTTATCGTAGGATACAATCTAAAAACGTATACTCAAACGTGAAGTTGGATATGATGTCTGTGGATGTTTGGTAATTGTATTGGATTCCACCCACTGAGGTGGGAACACACCCCTTATACGTCCATTCGATTACGGGCTTATTATATGCATTAAGACCTATTATCGAAATGTTTGTGCTATAGTCTGTGTGCAGTACATTTCGGTATTTATTGTATACGTCGGCGAGGGAAGTACCGCCAGCACGGGAAGTCATCGATCCAATAATGAAGTCAGCCCATCGCCACATGATCCAATAATTTGCAAATGTGTTGTCAATAAAGTAATTGACCGACATTGGTTCGAGGGTCCGCGAATGGCTGGCCAGTTTGGCAGTGTGCCCGTGATATGGTAATGATACGATGCCCAACCCAATATTTGGAACAACGGAACCAAATATGCCAAACTGCATTTGATCGAGGGAGATGTGGTCACATTCACGAAATGTGCTTTGTGTTTGTTCCTTTATACACGGAGGAACATCGAACACCATTAAGAACTTATCTGTAAATGCGCGATTAAGGGGGCTCTGTGTCCTATTCTGTTCCGTAGGAGTTAGAGGCAACGGTGCGGGAGTAATCGGATTACCGCACTCGTCGGTAGTTACTTGTGTTCTTGATGCTTTGCAAACAGACATACTTTACTTACTTTGTCGACATCGATTGAAGGTGCGATATTCCACCCAACAGCAACGCGCGGAGTAGGTAGTTGTACAGTGTTACATATGCGGAGCCGTTCTTTTGTTTCTGTGTGATCTTTTGTGTGGAGGTTTTTAGTCTAACGACATCAATTTCCTGATCGCGTGTCGACGTTGTACGTAGCATCGTTTTCCAATGTCGTCGAATTGCATCTTCGGAAGACGGGGCATTTTGATTTACGTGAATGCGAATGGTTTTCTTCGTAGCAAACTCGCTAGTTTCTAACCACTTCAACCAAAGATTGATCAAGCTGTGGTCCGATGATGCTAATGATACCTCAGACGTCGATTTGAGGTCATTCATATCTCCCAATCGTCCTTCTCCCCAATATAGTGCACAGATCACACGAAAAAACACATCCTTTTGGGCAAGAGCAACCCCCTTCGAGAATTGCTTTTTCAATTCTTCTGTAGTTGGATCCTGATATGCGGGGTCAGAATCCATCGGTTGATCGTCTATTACAGAAGGATCTGCGCGCGGAGAGGTTATCGGTTTTTCGATATTCATTTTATCGAACCAGTTGTATATTGTAGTTTCTGCTACTCGAAATTGCGCTGCGATCTCAGCAATCGACATATCTGTAGTCAATCGCAAACGGGCTGCGGCGCGCATTTCTGGGGTGATTTTTGATACTAGCGCCATATTTTGTGTTTATGAGTATCGTTCAACCAGTCGCTTCCAATTGGGTGAGCCCCCAGCACGAATTTTACTAGCATTGATCAGCGTACGTATATTCGCTTCCTTGCCAAGTTTATCGTGGTTGTGTTTTAAATGATCCAGCGCGTCTCGTTTGTATTGCTGTTTAATACCAGGAGCCAACTTATCGATGATTGTTTCCATTCGCAAAAACACGTCTTGTGCACGCAACGTAATGTCAATTGCCATTGTTCGTGAAAGAATTGCCTTTTCAAATTGGGACTTGCGTAGGTTGGATATGAAGATAATCTGTCCTTCGAAATCGAATTCGTTTGGTAGTTTCTCGCTTTCTTCGACTTTCGCATCAATTTCTTCGGGAGTCAATCCTTCTGGGTTAAACGTGTTTCGGCTAGGCCACGATACGGTTCGCTTGTCATAGGAGTCCAATGCTGCTTTTAGTATGTTGCGGGCGTTTGGATCTCGGAAAATGCTGTCGCAGTCATCAAACACAATGAGTTTTTGTCGGTTTTCAAACAACGTCTGGTATAAACCAAATGGCGTCGAAAATCCCTTTACTATCTTAATTTGTTCTTCGCCTTTGCGAGCGGCGAGGCGCTGTGTTACAGTTGCGGTTTTTCCAATACCCGCCATTCCTGTAACAAGCAGAGACGGTTGTGCACCATCAATTACCAGATCAATCAAATCCTGCAAGTCGTCGAAAATTGTTTCAGGGTCAGCATACTCTGTTGCGGCCAGTTTCTTGTTACCTTCTTCAATATCGGGATCGGCTGATTGTTCGGCGCTTCCTGGTAACACTTTAGCATACACACGGGGAGCAGCTTTGTCGCCCGCTTTAGAAAGCTTTGACTTTATCCCGTAAATCTGGGACACATTTGCTCCCGTCAAGTCAGCTATTTCTTTGGGCGAATACTTTTGTTGCAATAATGACGCAATTGCATCAGCTTTTGTTCCAAAAGTTGTGCCATCAATTTCAATCGCTTCGCTCAACGCTGACGGTTCAATTGAACGCCCAATAGTAGATGTTGGGGATTTAATTGCATCGACGATCAACGGGATGATATTCACAATTGAAACATCTCTCGTTGGAATGTTTGCAGCGGGGAATTTGCCTTCTGTTGGTGCCCACACATCAATGGAGACGATCTGATTTGAGTTTCCGGTTCGTTCAAAGTTGAAGCGTATTGCTTGTGTAGTGTTACCAATAAAAAACTTGGCTCCAACAAATGTACCATAACGACAAACAAATTGATCTATCCCTTCATACGGATGCAACACATTGCCCAATTTGCGTTGTAAAACGTTCTTGATCGATTCAACGGCAGAATGTAGAGATTTTGTACTAAACGCCTCGTTGATTATACTGATGGGTTGACGTTGAGCTCTAATCACGTCAATTAATTGAATGTTGGCCATATCGTTCTATTTATTGCTAAAACAATACAGAACCACCACTATTATTTCCTACAGGCACCCACCCAGCCGCCAATAAAGCCGCCATATCATCATTCATCTGTGTGTTGTTGCCCTTTTGCCCAACGAGTGATACGGATGGCGCAGAGAGACTGCTCCCAAACAGACTACGATGTGCACTAAGAACTAGCGGATCAATGTTGGATGTATCGCTATAGGGATCCTCAACACGAGCAGGTCGCCCCGTAGAGTCATACTCGATTACAGTTAGGTACTTCTCGGCGATCTCTTTCTCTAACAAGAACAGCGCCCAGACGATGGCCATTACCCTATCATCATAATTGTGTTCCCCTGGTTGATGGGACCATGTACCGTTTGGATGTCGAATGAACGTCTCGAATTCGTGAATCGACGCAATGTCGTATACTTTACATGCTTGAAGCTGGTCAAACCAGTACCGCATGTTTGTTACCCCTTTGTATTTCGCGTTCGAGTGAGAGTATATTCCCAACCGAGTGTAGTACTTCTGATTGGGGTTAGTTGGAGAATAGTCCACTATACGCGAATATTGGTGAATGTTGTACAATGAATCGACGACCTGCCCACCACAGTTATTACGTTCAATTAGAACATTAGGATTGCCAAAGTGTTGAGCAATTCTAAGGATTTTGGTTGCAAATTGAACCGGTTGGATTCTACGATTGTGGTACATGGCGACCAACTCAATATGTGTTAAATCGGTTATGTCCAATACCGCAACAACAGAAGCAGCACGGCCGACCCCCTCCCCAACATCGACGCCAATCGCGTATGTATGCTTTGGGACTGCTTCGCGCCAAACACGGTACGTTGTAAACTCGTCGTGTCCCTGTTGTGGTTCAAACCCATCTGGTGTATCGACAAAGCAAAACAATGGATCAATCTTTGAAGCGCGCAATTCATCAAACACCTCTTTGCTGAATGGCGATTGGCCCACTTCGATAAATTGATTGCCGAATTCCTGGTCAAAACGCTCATTGGATCCCAAATCGTCAACCATTCGTTTGCGCCATCGTTCGGATCTGCCAGGCACTTCCCACCAATCCACGCGCTCTGCGTGCCACCCAGATTCACCTCGTTCCGCTAGCGTATACAATTCGTAGAACTTATTCTGAGTGCCGTTGGGAGTACTGACAACAAATATTTGAGTTTTGTTTGATGACGAAATAACAGGCATTACAGAGTTCCAGAACTCTTCAATCACTTGATTTAGCACGAACGCCAACTCATCAAGGATCAACACATTCGCGCGGTCACCACGAATTGCAGTACCCGATGTTGAACTTACAGCAATCGAAGACCCGTTAGCCAATTTGATTTCCGTCTTGCCGTAAGCCCCGTCAACACCTGGCTTAAGCCAGTTGGGAAGCATTTCGTAAGCAAGGCGAACACGATCGAATAGTTGGATTGCGGTCTTTTCTTTATTTGCCAAAATCAATATGCGCTTGTCGGGTTGGAAACACGCAATCCATAACGCGTAAATTGTCATCAGTGTGGATTTTCCAATCTGCCGCGATGCCAATAGACAAACGCGACGGTGTTTGACGAGCGAGCGCATTACCCGTCTTTGCGCGGGATACAGTTCGATTACTTGCTTACCTTCATCCAGTGTAACAATATAGAAGTAGTTTTCTGCAAAATGGAATAGGTCCTCCTTACATTTTGCAAGGTTGAGTACCATGTCCTGCGTCCACTCGAATTCAATTTCTCCTGTTGGAAGATTGGGATTTTGTTGGTAAAACTTTTGCTTCTTGCCGCGCATTTACTTATTGTACTTATATTTACACGATCAAATTACGTACGATTTGCATAAATACACAAAATGCGAAGCAGCTTAACCCTCCAACTTGGATCCGTGGTCTTAATGACGGTTGCGGCGGGAGCGCCTCCACCCAATTACGTGTTACGTACAGTATACAACCCGGATTTGTATCCTAACACCTTTTCGCTGTTACATGAGGCTCCCTTTACAAATAACGAGACGGTGTACGATACTAACACATCAAGTTTTATTGATGGTACCGTGTTCTTTCTAAACACGTCGTATAATGTGCAGTTCGCCACCACAAATAGCATTGCCGTTAGTAGTGCCTTTACAGTTCAATCATACCAGTTATTTGACTCTTATTTTGCAACCCACAACAACCCAGACACATTTCAGACAGTATATTCAACTAGTAGTGTCCCAGCGACTGGGCGACGTTTATACAGAAACTCATCATTGACATTGCCAGTATCTGCGAACTCACAAACGTTTGTTCACGATTATGGCATCGTCGCCACTTCATCAACAGGAGCAATAACAAGTGTCCCCAGCGCGGCTTTGTTAACCCCCTGCTATATAACACATGCTGAAACTGCAACGTCACGGAACGTATATACAGCAGATTTGATAAATTCATCAGAAGTGTCTAGCTGTTACGTGTTTTATAACTCTGCTTTAACATTGCCGGTTACTGCCGACTTTTCCCACAACCAGACGTATTTTGCCGTTAACACGCTCAGTGGGCTGGTTACAGCAAGGCATTTTGGTGCGCCAGTAAGTAACCGAATCGGATTCTACTACGTCGACACCGGCGTTCTCGTCGATCTTGCCTTTTCAACCCCAGACAACATGCTTGCAGTTGGGGTATATGTGTACACATACGCTCCGTACACATATACCCCAATAGCTAGCAGGTCATTTAGAGAGGCGCTCATTGCTACCGTTGCGTACCTTACAAATAACGACGGACAGATAGAGGTCGTACTATTTGAAAACCGCCTTGCCACTATAAATTGTGCATCCGCAGAAGTAGCCATTTTATGGGCGACGGTTAATGATGGCGCATCACTGCCAACAACTGGCGTGTACAATTCAACGGCAACAGCACCGTTCAGCGGACAAGTGGCAATTGGCGGAAGTCTCCGCACATATGTGAACGGCGAAATGACCGATTCAGTGCAATGCCCAACATAAATCACCATGATCATTACTCTGCCCAGCATAATTACCCAGTCAATACAAACAATCGAAACCATACGAATCGAATTCGTAACAGACGGTCAGACTCGACGAACGGCCAATTTGCCTCGCAACGCCGTTCATCACCCCAACCAGAATTTTCTATTATCGGTTGATGACCAATCGTACAATGAAGCCGATGTCATCAGAATACTCGTCTCAACGACCAACAACAATCATTGGGGAATCAACTACGATTCAGTTACAAAGCTGCAATTAATACCTACATTGTCTGCGGCACCCGCCAACACAATAACGAACGTTAGATACAACCACGATACGATCTATAGCAATACTTCCGCCGATAAATTGTTGATTGGCGATATGTTGGCTCAATTACACCAACAAGCATTGAAAGTGGACAATGCGATGATAGGATCATCCAATTTGATATACTACGTTGTGGGTCATAACGACGCATACATCAGGCTTCTACAGAAATCCATCGAGTCTGTACAAAAATTTGCGACGTGTGCGTACGATATTGTCGTGATTACCGATCAGCAGACGCAATCGAAATTGATGTCCAACGGTGCAGTATCAGCAGCAGTCACAGATTATATGATTGTTGACACCATCAGAGATGGTATTCACAGCTCAATGTTGAAGACACTAATCTTTCAATACGAAGCAATCGACAAATACAATAAAGTGTTGTTTCTCGACTGCGATGTAATATGCAAGCGAGACATTGCACATGTATTTGACAAGGACATCGCACCTGGTATACTATATGTTGTAAGCAATCCGGCTATAAACACGGGCTCGTTTAAAACACTATTCCACGGACTTCTTGCATATGATGCGGTACAATTGCAGCAGATGTTGAACGCAGGTCAATTGCCGTTTAACGCTGGTCAGTTTATGTTTGTCAATTCCGCACGTATGGCAGCGTTCTTTGAAAATGTAAACTGGTTGGTTGATGTTTGGCCCGGACAATATTTCTTCGAACAGTCGTTTATGAATCATTACTTCTGTCTCAATCAAATCGCGGATCCCATTGCATTAAGTACAGCATTCGACTTGCTGACTTGCAATGAGGACATTACTCGGGTACAACCGAGTCATAGAGATCAAACATCGTTTATTCATTTCGTTGCGCCAGCACTCAATGGAGACGTAAAACTCGCGTTTATCGACGCCTACACATATGCCAATAAGCTTTAACAAACAACTCACGTTCATTCATATACCAAAATGTGGGGGTACCTCAGTATCGAAGGCCATTGGAGCCGGTAGCACTAGTAGCCTGTACTCCCAAAAGACCGTTGCACAACTTATAAAAGGACGAATTCGTATCAACCCGCAGCACAGTCTTACTGATGAGCAATGGAAAAATGCAGTATCAAAGACGCCTCAGCATCTTACTGCATATGAGTTGTACCAATTGTTTCCTGATTCTCCCCAAACAGTGTTTACCATTGTACGAAACCCGTTCGATAGATTAGTATCGGAATACAGTTTCGTTCTCCAGGAAATTACGTACACGAAGGATTTACGTTACATAAATGTTCGGAAGGGGTTCGAACATTTTGTCAAATGGGGGTTATCATTACCTGCCTCGCAACGCATTAGCGTGTTTGATGGTCATCTTGAACCACAAACTTGCTACGTTTTGGATCCCAACAACGGCAACGAACTAGTAACGAAGGTGTTTTGCGTTGAGAATATGGATCCGTGCGTGTCGTTCATTAATCAGCACCAAAGTGAGCAAGTACACATGGGGCATGAAAAGAAAAGCTTGCATGGTCATTACAGCACATATTATACACAACCATTGATTGAGGTTGTGACGCGATTCTATCAACAAGATTTGGATAGGTTCAACTACACGTTCCAATCTGTCTAGCAACAAGTTGTTTCAAACCAGTAGGAATTTTAGCATAAGAGAGATAAATACCCAATATGGCAACCCAAAGAACCAGACAATCTATGAAGACGGAAGACACCGAAAAGAATAACGTAGTAACAGAAGACACGCTCAGTTCTTTTGAAGCTATCCTAGCAGAAGCGCTAAAGGAAGTGGATTCTTCCACGAGCGATTTGCAGACTGAGCAATTTGGCGAGGAAGAAGGCGGAGACATTGACGTGACAGGCGATGTTGACATGGATATTGGCGGGGACGAAGAAGGCGGCGCATCTTCCATTGAAGACCTAGTCGAGCAGCTTCGTGACATTGTTGAACAAATTGCTGCAGAAGTTGGCGTCGGAGGCGACGATGAAGCTGACTTTGATGATGACTTTAGCGACGAACCCGTTGGTGATGATCTTCAAGACGTTCCAACAGAAGCTAAGGGTAGTAAGGGACACCCAATCAAAAGCAGGGGTGCCAACTTGCAATCAAAAAACAACAAGGTCCCCGGCAAGCTGAACAAGCGTGGCGGCAAAGCAGGAACGACTGCAGTTCACGGTAAACACGGACAGGTTGGTGCTGCTCCAAAAAGCAACCTCAACGACAAAGAAAAGCAGAAGGTACCAGGCCAGAAGGGCCCAGGTGAAGACTTGTTCTAAGCTAGTCGCAACATAAACACAATCAAAAAGAAAAGGAGGGTTACCCCTCCTTTTTCTTTGCATTGCATTTACAAGCTGGGCTACTACAACCTCCCTGTGCCTTTAGGGGTTCTTTTGGTGGCGGTTGCGACGACTTTGTTGTTTGTTTGACTACGAGCATATTATTCGCCGGTTGGTAGGTAATCAATTTTCTTGGCCTGGTCAACTTGGTTATCCCCAACAGCTTCAGCGGCCTTTTCCGCTTTAATCTTTTCCATTTGGATCTTGACCCGTTCCCGGGCATGATCGAAATCGGTGATCTTGCGGAAACACTTGCGACACATCATCAATTCATTGCGAACAATATCTCTGCCGATATATCCGCGACCATGGCACTTTGTACACGAAGGCTTCGGCAACGCATTGACCACTACTTCGTAGTCGTGGAGTTTGGAGATGTCCTCTTCCGCGTCAATATCACGGAAAAATCCCGTTTGGTTGTTGTATACTTTCTTACTCATATGAAATGTCAAATGTGTTGTTTAGGATTTTGTTGGGTTTGTATGACGATGTTAAAGACGAGACTTGTACGTGAGGCAACAAAGAGGACACATCGTATTTGAAAGTCACCCGCTTGTTTGCCCTGTCGTGATTGAATTGAAACGGGTAAGGTACCAAACATGTACCATGAGAACGCGGATCCCTAGGATTGCCCAATACCAATTCGATGTTATGATTGACGATGTGGTATACAATTAACTTGCCGCTCCTTTGAACGCGCTTGCTGGGTGAAATTGTTAGCTTGCGAAGGATTAATTCCTTGAGTACTACTTCGATATCATGTTGATATAATGGATCCATGTGTGTCGTTAATTATCGAAGAAGTGCGGCTCATCAACTAACTATCCATGAACGACATCTTTTGCTGAGGTGTCATGTTTGCAATATTGGCTTCAAAATACTTCCAGAATTCATCTTGTTGTTCGCCGGTGGAAACGGGCATTTGTTGGATTAGTTGTGCCCCGGCACCGCTGAATGTTCGGAAGTCCTGCCAAAAGATGTCCCACGTCAGAATCAAATCCTTTTCGACGATGCTGTATGCCTTGCTAAATCCCCGGGGAGGATGGTAATTCAGCACCTTGCGTCCAAGAGGACTATTGAGCAAAGCATTGCAATTGGTGATCAGAGCTCGCCGTGTTGGGGGATGACCAGGCTTAACATGTCGTCGAACAAACACCGCTTCCACAACGTTGTTCTGCAACAGAGACATTAAGCCCGACCGTCCTACTTGCGACATAATTAGCCTTTAACCGGACTTATATCGTGATGTTTGAATACAACCGCGATGGCATTCCAGGGATGCAGACTTTCCTCGTGACTTGTTGAGATAGTGAAGTCGAATATTCGTTTCTGATCGTACCAAGTATCCAGCCCCTTATACAACAATCGGACAGCATCTTCGCTGAATAGAAGGTTTGATCCGTTTAGTTCTGCAAAGGCCTGCTCGTCGCGTCGCTTGACGATCACTTGCACTTCTGTTGGAATCAGCTTACGGTGCAATTCAATAAGGTCTTCAATCCAAACGGGTTCATCTGGATCAAACTGAATGGTTGTCTTCATTATTGATCGCTGACTGTGTGCATTGGCTGCTGCATGACGCTTTGATTTGGCGTCATGTGCCAGTTCAAAGCTACATGGGCACGTTGAACTATAAACATACTCAACCGTCAAGTAAAACTTGTATTCCTGCGTTTGACCCTTGTGATACCGCCCTTCTATGGTTGTATTGTAAGCGATGTGCCCCATCAGCTTTTCCATTCGGATCGATTGCCCGTTGGGAAGAACCTGGTATTGGTGTGCCTGACCATCGTTAACAGTTTCGACGCGGGAACGCAGGGCTGGTTGTTCCCAAGGATACTTGAAACGTAACTTGCAATATGCATTATTGCTTCCCTGGCGCTCGGCCATTTCCTTCAACGCAGACTTGATACCATCAATTGTCAGGTGATCTTTGATGCGATCATGCATCAGAAGATACAAGCGCGAAAGATTCAACCCCTTCGCATTTGGATCGTCCAAAGAACAATACAGGCTTGCTTGTGCTTGTAATACCTGCTCTCCGCCTTCACGACGTTTGACGCGGATTGGCAAATCCACTGGGGAAATGCCCACCTTATCGAGAGGAACGCGTGCCCCGGGAATCACCGGGTCAATCTGTGGATCCGGCAAGTCCTCGTCGTTTGGGTAGAATTCGTGATCGTATTTGAACGACAAGTCGTCCATTTTTACCGAGTAATCTGTGAAATTGTAGGGTGCGGCTTGGGGCATACAATGAGAAGGCGGGATGTTACTGTGCTCTTTCAACTACACCAAACAGGCGATCGACATTGAGGAATACTACCTGAGTGCCATCGTACTGTACGCACGGAATGCCCTTGTCTGCGGCAAACATTACATGGCATCCTACCGTAATGGGAGACTTGACAGCATCACCAATCATAACCACTTCACCAACACGCCAGATGTTACGAGACACATCTGCAGGCACGAAGATGCTGCCGCGTTTGATGTTTCCTTCGTGGTCCGTGTCGACATATTTGACCATAACAATGTCATCAAAAAGGTGAGTAAACTTCCAATCGCGTGCTGGAAGCGGTTCAATCTTGTATTTCTCTAGGCCTAGGGCGTCTGTTTTCATATGGGTATTAATTGGTTTGTGTGGTGGAGTTCAACCGCGTTTTGCGGAACATCTCCAGAGTATCGGAGAATGCTTCGATCAGAGTTGGGTCCTGTTGTACGTATGTCTCTGATTCTCTTTGTGAGATTTGCAGAAGTTTGGCGACCAACTCTACTGTTTCGGATTGGTTGGTCGCCTCGGGTTTATCGGAGACCGGTTTTTTGATGTATGAGATGCGGGCGTACGGCAACTTGGGAACCACCACGTCCAGAAGATCAACAAACACTTGCGGATCGCTAGCTATGCCGCTCCATAAACGATTACTCGTGGCGTTGATAAGTAAGGCAACCTGCGGGGAATACATCGACAACCAGCGTTGGATCATATATGGAGATATAGGCTGATCCGTCTGCATCACGTCAATGGGCTGCTTGGTAAATGCCAAGCATTTGATCTGGTCAAATATCGTCACTGAGTATACTCTCCGTAAAGAACAGCTTGGATGTCAACGCATAAAATGCTTGAACGCCATTTTTAGCGACTTCACGAAGAACATGCTGTTGTTGGAGTTCCCCTGTTATTAGCGATGGAATGCCAACCGATAAAGGAAAGCAATCATCTCCCGGTTCAATATGAAGAGCAATGTGTCCGATTGTTGTACTCATAAGCATTCTACTAGAAACGTCGCACGTGATTACTCCAAATTCCTGGTCACGGTCAGTTGTATATGTGCGTATTACATTGTCAACAATCTCTGTTGGCTTGCCGGTAATTGTACATAGGTGCGATGCTATCGTGGGTAATAGCATCCAATTTATCTCAATGCCTTTGAATGACAATTGGCGAGGAATTTCCCAGAGAAAATGTAGGGCTTGGGCGCTGGACATGCCAGCTCGAGCGCGATTCCACGGACCAGTAAATGTTACACAATTGCCCAACGGAGCAATTTGTTTCTTGAAGTAAGAAAACGCAAATGGGCGCGACAACAATGTGGGGTCGCAGTTCTTTGGTGCTGGAATAATCATAAACGAGCGGGATAATACTGGCGAACAAACTTCATTGCGCACTCGCGCCACGCTGTGCTGTCATATGAATCGCCTAACCCCTGATGTACAGTCCATATTGGCCATACACCAATTTTCAGACCAGCATTTCGAGCATTCATGCAGAACGCAAGATCGTAGAAGTGAAATGACATGTCTTCGTTGAATCTAACGCCACCCTCTTTCACTTTCTTAACATTGACGCTTATAAACAGCCCATCAATCAAATCGCACTCGGCAGGGGTTGAACCGAAGGCAGCAACTGTTAGGGACCCATCCTTTTCCGTTGGGTGAGCGACTGCCCCATGTTTTTGCTTGGTCATTATATGCCACAGGGGAGCCTGGAAGTTCGCATCGATATTCTTACCACCCGCCAATCCAACAATATCATAGTGTTGGTGAGCAACCTTCAACTTTTTGACGACGAGTGAATCTTCAATGCTGAGGTCATCGTGTACAAACACAACATAGTCATACAGAGAGCCAACATCATCAATTGTGCGATTATACAGTTGCGAAAGTCCCACTGTATTGGAAAAATGAATCTTGTAATTGAGTTCCGGTCGATTGTGAATGCTTTTCCACAATGTGCTAGTACGTTCAAAAGTTTGCTTATCGTCGGGCGTGGCACACACGAACAACACTTGTTTATCGGTCATATAGTAAGAATCGTTCACTTTTGACCACATTTCAACTAAATACTTGTAATGAACTTTACAGATACGTTTCTCCAAAGTCTCCTAACCGAAGAAGACATCACCCTAGATGCTGCGGGCGACCAAAAGGCACTTGAAGCATCGACCGATCCTACTGCAGAAGAAGGGCAGTATGAAATTGAGGGGACCGAAACCTCCCCAGAAGAGGTAATCTCCAAGATTAAAGAGCGCGCGCTCAAATGGTCGCAAGAAGTTCTGGACTTCGCTGAATACCTCAACGGAACTGAACCAGACTCATTGATCAACCAGGTTCAGTCGACCCAAAAGCACGCAGCTTTCGAGGGTATTGCTGATCAAACCCAAAAGGAAATCGGCAAGGTGGCCATCACACTCGCTGGCCTCAAGGAAAAGATTCGCATGTTCGTCAACATTGCTGACAGCAAGTTCGCTAAGTCGGTTGAAGACAAAAAAGGCGGTGAATAATTCGATGAAGGACGACTCGCAACTGATTTGGGAAGCGTATTTCGATCGTGATGTAAATATCGAACTAATCAATGCCGTTGAAGGGTTGAGTCAAGAAGAGCGTCTTTATCTAATCAAAATTTGGGCTGACGATCCCACACTTCAAAGACGGTGCCACGAGGACTCCGACTTTCTGTATCATTGGCTGCTTCGCCGACAAAGACTTAGCAAATCACAGCGCTAGTCTCAAAGCATCTCCCGACAAAGCATTATCAACGAATAGCCGGTATGGAATCTCATCCTTACCGGTTTTTTGTGCCAACTCGTTGACGTCCTTGAAATTGCGCAAAGCATATGGCCACACGAACACCAAGTCGCCCGTTTGAGCCAGCTCAATGCTTTGTTCACGAGCCGTCGCATCTAAACGCTGGTTATCCAGCACCCAGATTCGTTTCATCATCATATCATAGCACGATAGCTGCTGTTTTTGGCTAGCTGTCATTGATATCCCACTACACGCAACAGCATTACGCACAAACATGCTATCTATCGGACCCTCAAACGCAAAATAGTATGGTATCGTTGAGTCAATCTTGTTGATGTTGAATATGGGCTTACTTCCAAACTTTCCGAGGTACTTTGGTCGTGTATCATCATCGAAAATCGCTCGCGACACATAGAATTCTATTCGTCCATTGACAATAAAGGGTATGATCAGTCTATTGCGATGAATGGGGTCATTGAGCGATATAAAGTATTTGTCGCATCGATTAACTGCAGTCATTAGACGACGCGTCTCAACGTACTGCAAAGCGTGTTTGACCACCCTATTATCAGCATAATAGGAAACCTGTTGCTCGTCAGTCAAGTCAATGCTATCAGGTGGTATTTGTGGCTGTTCATGCGTTGCGACGTGAAATTGTTCCACTTCCACCCGTTCGAGGAAATCTTTACCGGAGAATCGAATAACATCCTCTAATATGTCTTGGTACGACCAACCGGTAACATGTTTGATCCATGCGTACGGACTATATCCCTCATTGTCATTGTAACAATAGAAGAAATTCTCATTTGGAACATACAGCGCACGCTGCTTTTTGCCCCACGATTTACCTTCGTGACATATTGGACAGCAGCCGACGTACGTATCACCACTCTTCTTGGGTTTTCCTGCATATTTAAGAAACATGTGCAGGCAATAATTGCGTGGGATGTTGTTTAGTTCAAACGCCATCGGTATAAGTATCGATCAATGAACGTGCGAAGCGCCTTTATATCCAGCTTGCAAGAAGCTTTGTCGGAACCCACACCCATAGGTGATGTGGTCGCCAAACGATTCAAATCTATGAATAGGGGTATGGATATGGGGAAGGGGGTTAACATGGTTGCAAAGGGAAGTACTGCACTTGGGTATCATCCTGACGTCAATTCACGCAAACCTAAGATCATTCAACAGCTAACCAGTTTCAACGATGATCGCGAAACGGGCGACAAGATTCCACCGGGCGAACGCGTGTATCTGAGATTGAATCAATCAAACGAAATTGCGCAGTTTTACAAATTCAACATTCAAGATGTACCCTCTGAGCCACAAAAGCTGGGTAACAGTAAGGTAATGATTAAGTACGATCAAAAGAGACGATTGTTTTACCTAATTCGCATAATATAATGTCAACAAATTCACTCGAGTGCCCCACATCTGTTACCCAAGCCGAGCTCCCTGCCGTATTTACAGCGACGGCATCCCCGAGGTCCAACAACGGGGGGCATATACCATATTTCCACAGCTTACTATGCCAATGGCCGTATGGATTTCCTCTTACTAGTTTTTGGATTGTATTGATTACCCCCAACAATTCCTCTTACCTAACAAGCCAACTTGAAAAAATTGGCGATCTTGAAATTAAGGGATCGTCATCCAACGGTAGTAGTTGGCAAATATCCGAGGGTCTCAATTATGTGACGCACGATGATGTGTCAAACGTAATAGGTTGCTCATTTGCAACGGGTTATTCTGCTCCGGGTGAGTCGCTGCAAGTCGAGTACGCGGGAATACAAAACAACAATCGGGGGTTTCTACGGGGCCCGATCATATCTGGCCGAAACAACCCAGCCACATTTCAGATATCATTCTCAGAGACCAACAGTTCGTTCGTTGAAAACTTCATACGACCTTGGACAATCCTTACTGCACACAAAGGTTTGTTTGCGTACGAGGAGTCCATTAAAGCTACGATTACCGTATATGAGTACCGTAAGGCGGGGTGGGATCAAGACCCAAAAGTAAGAAAACGTTGGACGTATTTCGATAGCACCCCGACAGATTTCGGGTCATACGACTCCAGTAGAGCGGAGCAGACAACCCCCGAGGAACGAACGTGCCAATTCACCTACAATGGATATACCGTCAGTGACGGATCAGACGTATAAATGAACGCAGTACACCACATTTGGATTCCCAGTTTGCAGAGCTATGTGGGATTCAACAAATTAACCACCAGACACCAGATTGATTTGGCTAGAAGCATAGAGATTAATATGACAGACAGTCAATTGGACTTTGAATTGTGTTTTGCACAGTTGGTTACCCAACTATCTAACGGTATAATCTGTGGTGAGCAGATCAATGCGTATGATAAGATTGCAATTGCGCTGCAATTAGCTATCATGTTCGTTGGTAACCAAAACGCAATACACTACGAATGCCCTGAGTGCTCGGCTGAACAGCAAACCCCCGTGATTACTACAGTTAAGTATTCGATTACGGACATTCTTGCAAAGCTGCAGCCAACAATCGACAACAATCCAACAGAAACCGTTGGATGCGAATCGGGAATGTTAATCAACTTGGACGTGCAGCCCGCAAGCGGCAGAATTGCGTTGGAAAGATTCCGCGCCCACCAACAGGACGTGACAAATGTTGGCATTTTCAGTTGGGCCAGGTCTTTAGTGATTAAAGGCTCCGTGCTGGATTTTGGTAAATTTGAATACGCTCAACTAATCGAGATTTTTAACAGAATTGCAATGGCGCCTCTACAGAAAATCCGTGAATTTGCTAGCAAGCATAGTGCTTCGCGTGTTGTGCTGTTTCCTTTAAAATGCGCCAATTGTCTAAGTGCCAAAGATGTGGCGTTTACCCTGTCTTCAATCAATCTGATCATACATGGAGTATTGCGATTGAACCTTGACACAATTTACCGTGACATTTACACCTTGTCAACGAATCATATTGATAACATATACGATCTGACCCCAATAGAGCGGGACGTATTCAAAAAAATTCACCTAGAAAATCAGCCAAAGGGTTGATTTCGTATTGTTGGAGAAGTAATATATCTTCGAAGTCCTCAGTAGTGAGGCAACAGACACATGAAAAACAACACAGACAAGATGACGGTACAGGTCATTGTAAACGGACGACCTGTAAAAACATACAAACACAACGGACAAACATATATTGAAGGGAAGCACAGTACCCAATATTCAATCCGCATCCATAACAACACCTTTGGTCGAATTTGCGCTGTAGTTAGCGTCGATGGACTCGATGTTATTTCCGGTGAGCGTGCAACGCCAAACAGTCAGGGATATTTGATTTCCAGCAAATCATATATCGACATTGAAGGATTCAGAGCGTCAGAAGATCATGTCGGGGCATTTAAGTTCTCCACCAAAAATGACAGCTACGCCGCAACAAAAGGCAGCAAAGCAGTACAAAACGTGGGGGTGATTGGTGCAATCGCATACGCGGAGAAGGTTGCCCCCCCTGTTCAATATAGTTATAACCTATACAGTGGTAATCCGACACGTCCAAAGACAACGGAACCCTACTGGCTTGGGGCCCCCACAGTATATAACAATAGTTGCGGGGACGACATAGCCATGGCAGCTTGCACCACCGATTGGCGCGATGGCGATACAAGATCTGTTAACTATTGTGCAACGGTCAATGATGCTCCCAAAAAACTCGCGGCCTTTGACATGGGAACAACGTGGGGTGATAAGGTGACGAGCCGTGTAACATACAGCGAATTCACTCGCGGCGATCAAATCGCTGACCACGAATTACATTATGCATCGCGCAATGCATTGCTGGGAATGGGTGTTGATCTATATCCCAAACCAGCAATTGAACAAATGCCGTCAGCGTTCGATCGCAAATTCGCTGAGCCCCCAAAGGGTTGGCCATAGTAGTCAGTCACATCAAAACGGAAAGGAGGGGGGGGGGGAACCCCTCCTTTTTTGTTGTATCAAAAACGCAACATCCTTAAATAGTCGAATGACACAAAATCAAGACGCTTTCAACAACGCCCTTTCAGTCCTCGATTCGCTTAACAATGAAAATGCTACAGAGATGTGGGTACCATCTTTGGGTAAGATGATCAGACTCAAGCCTCTAACTGCCTCAAACCAGCGTGATATGATTGCGACATTGGCTGGTACAAGATATTTTCCATCTGCCCTCGCAATTACAATATACGATGTGATTAAGGATACTTGCATCGATAAAGACGTTGATATTGATAACCTGAACAGCATTGATAAAATCGCATTGGTGTTGCAGCTTCGAGCAGCCAACATTCAGGATCATGTCTCTTTGCAGCTCGACGAAAAAACGCAGGTTGAGTGCGATGTTTTGAATGACGGTTTACCTTTCAAAAAGTCGGTAAGCATCAAGTCATGGGTAAAGAATCTCCGTACAGCAGTATTCGACACAACACCGGAGGTGATTACGTCTGGAAAATTGTCCGTTGAAGTTGGAATACCAACATTCGCTAGCGAATACAAGTTCCAACAACAAATATACAACGTGTCGAGATCAGCCAAAGACGGACAACAAGTAGCAACAACGGAACAAATTTTAGGACATGTGTTTCTCAATACTATATGTCAATTTGTCCGAAAAATTACAGTTGATGACATCACAATTGATTTTGCAGATGCTACACCACAACAATGCATTCAATTGGTTTCAAAAATTCGTGGGGATTTACTTAAACAGGTTGGTACAGCAATCAACAAGTTCGAACAAACAACCAAACAACTGTCTACTGTGCAATTTAACCTGTGCAAGAATAGTTTTTCGGGAACCATTGCTGTAGATAACTCTCTGTTCGAACAGTAATAAAAGGATCTCCGCATCGCCATAAGTACGAGCAATACAAATGGCCATCGCTTCCTTTACACAACCGCCCGGAGGTCAACCTGGCGTCATAGAACAGTCAATGATTGCAGAGATCATCGACTACGCTAACCAGCAGAGCAACGGACAACTAGTTGAACAAGTACGGACCGCAATGGTGGCCATTGCAGACGGACTTAGGGGACAAGCGGGGCGGATTAACAACGACAAGGCGAACCCACTCAAGTGGCTACTTGAAGATAAAACGACCAGCAAGAGCCTCGCGTCGTTCCACAAGGTTTTTCAAAAGAGCCTCAAATTATACTGCACAGAACTTCAAGACATTAATGTCAAGGTTGCAACGTGGTCAGTTCGTACATCGCAAACCCTCGAAAAAATCCTCGGAGGGTTTTCTGATGTTCACAATGAAGTAAACATGATGGCAGGAGATTTGCGGACCGGTCGTAATAGGATCCGTCAAATGGTGGACGGCATTATCGCCACAATTGAACCCCAAACAGAAACCAACAATGTAAAAGCCCAATCGCCATCCATCACCAAATTAACCGAACTGGTGATGGACGCAGTCGAATCAAATAGATCAAATCAACAAACGACCAATGTAAGTTTGTCGGAGTCGATTCTGACAACCATTGAATCCAATCAGCGCAAACACCATCAACGAGAAATTGATGCGCTGACTAACATTCTTGGCGCGACATTGACCACGAGTCTGATAACTTCAAAGGTCGGATTTAATGACGTGCGCACTAGTACGAGGATCCTTGAACGAATAGCCACGATTCAAGAGCAACATATCATGCCTTCTGTTAAGGATATATTACAGCATCTAAAACACCAAGACAAGGTTGCGGCAGCGTTGGACGTAGAGGCACAACAAGATGCAAAATACGACCGTAAAATAATCAGTGTTCTAGTATCACAATTTAGCAAGGACGCCACTACGCAGTTGGCAGCAGTTATACGCAACGCCATCGATACGACACCAACTACCCGGTCGACCACAACAAACAAACAAGCTACCACTACAAACAGTGCTGGTGGAATTGTTGGTAGCCTGGCAAAAGCAACAGGGATTGCTGCCATAATGGGCGGCGCATGGGCTGGTCTTAAAACGGTACTACAGCCTGTACTTCGAAGATTGCCCATCATCGGTACGATTATTAACTTTGGTTTGGGTATACAGCGATTAGCGAAAGGCGATGTGCTTGGTGGGATTACTCAGATGGGAGCAGGCTTAGCTTACATGTTTCCGAGCGTGGGCACTGCACTAGGCCTTGGTATCGATGCGCTATTGTACTGGCGCGATCAAAAGGGAGGTGGGGCAGAAGGCTTGGCTAAAGGAAACCCAGACATTTTCAAACAAGCATGGGGTGTCATTAAAGGCAAGCTTGGGCAATGGTGGGACTTTGTTAACACCACCGTCACGGATTTCTTTACGGAGACAATTCCATCGTGGCTCGACTATGCTGGCAAGCAACTGAACAAGGCTTTCGTTTGGTTCACTAATCCCACAACACTAAAAGCGTTCAGCGAGGGAGTAGATAAATTCGTTACAAGTGTAAGAGAGTTCATATCGGGACCAGATGGGTTGTCGCACAAAATCGTAACATTCTTCTCCGGTTTGAAGGACGTAATTCCAGCGCTAGGCAACAAGTTCATTGAATTCCTGACCAACATTAACTGGACAAAGGGATCAAACAGCATTGTTGGGAAGGCATCTGCCTTTATCAACGCCTCTACCGATTACATAGCAATAATACTCGAAGCAATGGGATCACTTGCGGTAATAATGGGTGGCTTGGTAAAAGATGCTGTGTTTGCTATGAAAGATGCTGTGTTTGCTGTGTGGAAAAATATATTCGCCAGTGCTACTCAAGGCATATCACAGCTGTACACAGATTATGTCAAACCAATAATCGATCCGATCGTGGCAGGGGTTCAACAATTCCCCGGAAAGGTATGGACTTGGTTTAAAGACAGCCCGGTTGGCAAGTTTCTTTTTAGTATTTTTGGGGGCATCACCAAAATTATCAACGGGGATTTTGAAGGCGGATTAATGGAGTTAATGCCCGAAAGTGGAGCAAAGCTTATTCGCAGTATGAAGTCGTTTAAACAAGACCCACGAGGATTTGCGGCATCGGCACTAGATAACGCAACGGGAACACAATGGTTTTCAAAAGCCAAAAAAGGCCAAGACATGATTCTGGATAAGATGTCTAGCTTCAAAAATTGGATCACTGGCGAGAAGCCCGAAAAGCACGATGATGTTATCATTACGTCCAAAGGCAAGGTAATCAAACCACATAAAGACGATAACATCTGGGCTGCTAAAGCTGGAGGCCCAATCGACAAAGCCATGGATCGTCAATCACCAAGGGTCGATCAAAAACTACAACAGCAGCTGGTGATCCAGTTACAAAAGGCTCTGCAACACACAATGGAACGGGCGATTTCTGACCAAAGTGAGATTCTTGCACAGGTAATCTCACAAATAAACGCTGGTAGTGCAGGGGCAGGCGTTTCCAACACCCCGCCATCAAGGGGGTCGGATTACCAGGGAGAGCGCGATCCAAATTATATCCACAGAATGAAGGCCTGGCATTCTTTAGTGCCTCCAGCACGTGTGGCATACTAAGTACAGCATATGAATTTTTCTTTGTTTGAAGTTGATGATGGTAGCCCAGCCAAACCTGCAAAGGCCAGGTCGGGAAGTCACATCAACAAATCTACCATTGAGGGTGAAGGGATTTCAGCCTTGAGCGATAGATTCGATAGTGGCTTATCACTAGTTGATGTAAAGAACGAATACGCATGGACGCTTAATGATCGAAGTTCGCGAGCAGATGTTCCGGCAATATTTCTAGTCGAATATCAGATTACCGGAGGGCAAATCCAAAATGCACTCAACTATTGGCAGAAAAACCTTATCCTACAAGCGGGTGATGTAGCAACTGCATTCGGCAACGCAGGTATCGACTCCGGGACCGGAGCTTCGGCAGACACCAACCCATATGAAGGACTATACCGAGCTAAAAAGACGGGGTTTGCGTACTCGTTTCCATATTTTAGCTCTCAACGTCGATCTCAAAAAGGAAGCTGGACATCTGATGATGACATCCAAGACGCAATTACTCAAACCAAAGGAATCATCACACATGGGGGGTTGATCGATAAGTCTGTGACAAAGGCAACGTCGTATCTTGCACTTGGTACGGCAGTAACAAAGTCATTGGTGCCGCATATGGGTGCAGAAAAGGCGGAAATCTGGGAGAGCATGGACAAGCAATCGATAACTGTTCAGTTTGATTTGCTTAACACAGTATCTGTCGAACAAACGATAAAAAACTACGAACTGATCAGTCTTTTGTCGTATCAAAACACATACTTCCGACACAACATTCTTTTATCGTACCCCCCTGTGATCTACGAATACCTGATTCCGGGGGTTAGATCGTGCCCTGTTGCTACAATGGACGTGGAGATTGAAGATCTGGGCAATAAACGTCGTGTTGACAGTACGAATCAGTCATTAAACAAAAAAATCTTCCCGGACGCGTATCGTGTAACTTTGACATTGCACGACAAGGTGGCAGAATCGCGTAACGTGCTTAGAGGATTCTTCGATGATGACATTGTTTCGGCAATCGACAGTACGGCACCCCCTACCGCATAATGGAAACAGGAATAACATCATTTGATTTTGAACGGTATTTGTCAACGTACGAAACTACCGATGGGTTTATTGTATACGACTTGAGTTTGGCTGTTCATATTGATCTTGAAACCATAAACGACACTTTGTTCGACTTTTACCATGTAACACAATCCGACTCATGGACAACCATCTCGTATAAGTTTTACAACACAATTAAATTGTGGTGGTTAGTGGTCAAATGCAATAGTGATGTGATAGACAACCCTCTGGTAATGCCACCACCAGGAACAAAAATTCGAGTTGCAAAGTCCGCACTTGTGCAGAACATACTCACTACATTAAATAACCAATGAGTTGTGACCATAAAATCACCAACAGAGTTAGTCGCACGTCGAACTTTACTAAATTCAACTACCAAACGTACGTTGTTCATCTGTATCTGTGTAACCAGGACAACATTGTTGAAATTGGTTGGACCGACGTAAAATCACTAACTATCGAAGAGGATATATTCAAATGGTACGCTACGGGGTCGTTGACCTTTGGCGATCAGTACGGCCTACTGCAGAAGCCACCAATGGAAATGGAATCGCAAACGCAGGATTTACCGAAACCGTACAAGTTTAGAGGAGATGGAAAAGACATCTTGATCATCGACATATGGCCCAGTACGCACGAAGCCAATGGCCAAGCTGCTGAGGGAACAGCAGATTTTGACTTTACTAAGTGGGAAAATTGGTTACTGCATTACAGATTTGCTGTATATGATGTTGAAGATGTGACCACAACAAACAACACCTTCAAAACTTACAAGCTGTACTTGTGGGAAGAAGCATACCAGAAAGTGTTTGATCAGTCATTGGAATGGTCGACGGCGTCGAGCAAGTATATGGCCAAGAAAGGTCTCAATATTCCGGTGTATCGCATGAACGACGAACAACGCAGTATAAAAACTGGTGAAGCTATGGTAGACCTCTTGCAAACGGCCGGCTTGCAAGATCACTTCGATGGCGATCCAGACGCTCCAAACAACTTTGACATGGGGGACGAATATAACACGATATTCTACACATCGCCTAGTCAGAGTTGCGTTGTGCAGGACCTGGAATACATTGCCGATAGACATGTTAGTGAAAAGGACCAAGATTTGTGTTTATTGCAGTTGGACCGCTCAAAGACCGAAGAAGGAGAACCCCGGACGTTTTCTTTCCTACCGTTCCAGACTTATTGTGAAATGGCAGGAAATCAAGCAACACAACCCGGCGAAAATCAAATCGAACACTTCTTCATTTATGAGCCCGGGCCGGACAATAACGGCAAAGCTAAAGTGAGCTTGTTAAAAGCACCATTATCAAATGATGCCAAAGATCGTGACTTTAAGGCAACTCACTACAACACAATCGCGTCGTTTAAGTACGTTGAAATGTCGGGGTTAGACAATGCTGCGGCCTGGAAACCCCGACCAATGTATCATTTTTGCCGTGGCAAAAAACAATTCGTGTTTGACTTTTGGGATCACAAGCCATCCGTAGCAAAACAACACATGATCGACAAGTATGTCAGCAAATTGTACAGCAAACAAAGCAATGACATTTTAATTCACTCCAATCAGACAAAAATCGAGGCGACCAATTGCACTCCCACCTATTCTCAACTACAAACGTTGAACGGAAGAAAGGCGCATGGTCGCAACCGATTAATCGAAGCTGGGATCCAGCTGAATTCGTGTATAAGTTTTGGTGCCGAAGGACTAACAATCCGACAACCTGGTAAGTTTATTGGCATCGATAAATTTCACAGCGATCAAGATAATGATTACGACAATAGATTGTGCGGGCAGTGGTTTATAACGAAGGTGTCGCATCACTTTGCAGTAACGTCATACACTACACACATTACGGCAGTTAAGATACACAATTTTGAAACCAAAACTCAATTGGCGGAGGATCAAGTAGTATGACCCAGAATAACGTCAACATTCAACAAACACTGACAACTGAACAATGGGAAGCAACAAAAAGTTCTCCTCTCCCAGTTAATGGGCATTCTGATGTGACATTGAGGCCAACAGTTTCGGACGAGCTCAGGTGGTCGTTACAGACTGCGGTGAGACCATTGGAATCAGCCGCACAAATGGCTGCTGGTGTACACGGCATAACAACCAAGGACCCAGTTGCTGTACAACAATTGGTAATTGCTGCCCAACAACAATTTACAAATGCAACGACCCTAGCTAGCAAAACTAATGTGCAGCAAGTTGCGCTGCAGTCACAGGCCATATTTCAGTCAATTAACCGCATCAATAGTATTACCCTCGAACAAATGGGGTTTGCTGCACTAAGGATGTGCATTTCTGATATGGCATCAATCCATCCGTCTGTATTGCAGTACATGAGAGATAATGATTCCACATTTACATACTTCAAGCCTGTATCCGAATCTATTGGCCTGATGTATATGATTGTGGCCGACATTGCGTGCGCCGAGTTAGCGAATTGGGCGAATGTTGATGTATTTCAGTCTCCAGCCAGTAACTCCGCGGGGGCTGTTCGAGCCGCAACGTTTAATAAATTGTTCCCCGAAATAGGAACCACAGTAGAGGTTGCAAACGCCCTCACAAACGCATACGCAATGCGAGCAATGCCAAGAAACAGCGCTTCAAAGATAACGGGGTCGGGCGGCGGTGGGTTAAATAATGCGATCGACACATCGTGGCAACATATTATCAAGTCCAAGCCCGCCATATACGCTCACATAGCTAGCGAATTAAGCGGACAGTTGGCATTATTGGATCAGCTTGTACCCGTATCTTCGAACGTATTCATCGAGAATAAACTGTACAACATGCCAATCAATGGCTTTGTTACGTTCGTCGATCAGCTTGGTGAAAAGTTATTTAACAAGGAACGGTCAACAGATGTTTTGATACCTTACGATGACCAAGTGATAAAAGAGACGCTTCGTTGATTGAACATTTTTCTTTATCTTGTAAGTATATCAATGCCAATGCCAACATATCAAACCACAACATTGTTAGGGGGAGTCGAGTACTTTGTTCCTAGGTACAAATCGACCGCCAACAACGAATCTTCCGTATTTCGCACACAAAAGGACCCATTTGCAGTTGGAGCAATTAGTAGCGGCAAGGGAGATTTGGGCGGTAAATCGTACGGTGTATATCAATTTGCCTCAAACGAGGCAGTATCGACCGCGTTGCGTGATTTTGTCAACTGGTCAAAGAATCCATATAAGGATGTGCTTCGAAACTCCGGGGCACTAAAAAGTGACAACTTCGATGCAGCTTGGAAATCTCTAGCTGCTACTCACAATAAGGAATTCGGTTTGGTTCAGGAGAACTTTGCAAGGGAAACCATGTGGGCACCATTACTTGATAAATTCAACAAAACATCTGGGGTGAATCTAACTAGTCGGTCCGATAAATTAATCGACCTTGTCGTGGGTACCGTTAACCAGTACGGTAAGCTTGTACAGGGCATCGCAAGATATGTTGCCGATAATGGCGGAGACAAGCTGTCGGATAATCAAGTGGGTATTCTAATGCAGAACTACAAATTAGCGAACGTGGATTCCCACTTCAAGAGTAGCAGTGCAGCCGTCAGACGAGGCATTCGGTCAAGAATCATTAGAGAACGGAAGGCGTTTGAATAAATGGAGCAAAAGCATTTCGGAAATTACAGGGGGATAGTCGTTCAAAATGACGACCCAGAACTATCTGGTCGCGTTAAGGTATGGGTTCCTCACGTAAATTCCGCAATGTACAACGAATGGAATCAGCTGGCTAGTGACAAAGTCAAGACGGACATCCTTACCGCGAAGCACGTATTCCTCGGACAAAATGTCCTCAGTAACATATCAACAATACTAACACGGCTCAAAGAAAAACTCCCATGGTGTGAAATCAGTCAACCGATTGTTGGCGGTGGCGCTTCGGGGATTTATCATTCACCGAGAGCCATAAAAAATCAGATAGACGATTCCTCTCAATTAATCAACGAATCCCCAACGAACCCCAACGCGGCAGAAGAATATCCTTCTGGGGGAATTGCAAAGATATCGTTTGGGTCGGAAGAACTAACTGGAATCCACGCAAGGTGTCAGACAAGTGAGGCGTTGACGGCCCAGCTACAAACAAACACGAGCAAAAGCACATCGCAAGTCGAAGCTACCAGCAATGCTACTGCCGCAAAATTTGCAACGGGGCCAACGGGAGGATCATCTGATGTTAGTTCAGCACAACCGCCTACAATCGATACAACACCAACAGAACCCCTCAAAACGATATCAAGGGGTGAAAATATACAGCCACTCGGACCGCTAGGCGAAGAGGTTAGTAGCGATGCATGTGGTGCGTCACCTCAACACGCATTCAATAAGGCTCCCGTGCGTGACGAATTTCATCAACAAGGAACCGCAGAAGCCAACAATAACAAGTTAAATCCGTTTGCTCACCTGTTTCGTCCGCCCGACTATCACAATACAGCGAGGGGTAGTTTTTCGATACCAAACGTCGGCGCTGTGGTCTGGGTATTTTTCGAAGGAGGGGATCCGCAATATCCTGTTGTGTGGGGCACAATTTATGGAGCGGAGGACTACAAGAGTATTTGGCACACGGAAACGGGTAATGCCAATACATCGTCCCAACAAGGACTAGTACAAGAAGCATACGGATCAGAATTGAACCAAGGGGATAGTCCTGATTATCCTAGCAAATTTGAAAACAGAGAGGTGAGTGACGTTGCAGGACAAGATGCTACAGAAGACAACACGTTCCGTAGCAAATGGGCTATTGTTGAGAGGGGGGGCAGCATCGAAATCGTATCAACTACTGAACGGGAGTTGGTGCGATTGGCTCACTTTAGCGGATCATATCTAGAATTCAACAAACTGTGCACATCGAGACTTTCTACACAAAACGACCAATTGCTAGTGTTGAAGGATCAATTCGAAACAATACATGGGTACAAAAGTATACATGTCAATAAGGACCTTGACAGCATTGTTTATGGGGACCGATATACAAAGACTGGCGACATCCGTCGTTGGAAACCCCATAGCGACAAAATCAAAGAAATTTTACGACCTGTACATGACATAAAGAGACAGTTCGACACCCAACGAACGGGTCAGGATGGAATTGACAACTCCCCAAGTCAAACGCAATCTGGAACTGCGGCTGCATGTCCAATATGCAATGCTGGTGTAGCGTATATACAAATACTCACTACAAAGTTAGACCAAATAGTTGCAACAGATCAGCTTGTTTGCGGCATGCCAGGAGACATCTGGGGTGATGTTGGCATCGCAATAGAACAAGGAGAGTCTGTACACGAAGCCGTGGCAGGTAACGGTTCGAACATGTACGCAGAACCGTGCTGGTGCTGCGGGGGAACTGGCGAGAGCCCCTCAACACAAGACGGCCACTGGTCTGTTAGCGAATCGAAGGCTCAGCTATCATCAAAAATAGAACAGGTGTCCAAGGAACTACTCGAGCATGAACGTGAACTTGGTAGGGCAGAGCATAGAGAGGGTGGAAATAGTATTGACATAATCGCTAAAAACCGCACAGAAATTGTCGGACTGACGTTTAACGATTTTGAGCCATATCGCAAAGATCCTGTGGGTAAACTCGTCCCTTATGGAATTAAAGCAGAGGCTGGTGGTGTGTACCCACAGTTCAAAAGCTCGCCTCTCGTAGAGACTGTTCACGTTGACGACCTGGCCGGCGGGGACTACGACTTGTTCGTGTCGAGCAAATACAATGTCAATGTTGGTGGTGGTGGTATCCGTCTCAAGACAACCGGCAACGTAATGATTAGCGGGCAGATATTTCAGATGTTTGCAGAGACAATGTCGTTTGGTGCTAGATCGGAGGTATCCTTCGACGCAGGAGAAAGATTCGACGTTGAAGCCGATATAATCACATTGCGGCCCCGACTAGTGGGAGAGACTCAACAAGTTGGAATATTTGGCAACCTCAATGTATCGCAAAATGTATTGGTGCGCGGTGGCGCTCATGTTGAGGGTGAGTTTTCGCTCCAACACATTACCGCACCTCGCGAATGGCACCTAACAGAGGTCGAACCAAAAATCACACAGGCACACATTAAGGAGGGTTACATCATCGGTATATGCGATTGTGGACCGGTAACGTCTGTGTGTGCTCCTAGTTCTGTGGAGGTGAATCCACACGTACATTGGAAGGCAGATCCTCCATGGACGCTGATGGAATCATATAACGACGTCCGAATTACAGCCTCAAGACTAAATGTAGCTAGCGTTGTAGCCGCACACCCC
>JACCDG011791036.1_pt1 | contig 28750 bp, 29 predicted proteins | sample 7442471 | NCBI WGS metagenome assembly JACCDG01 (sample SAMN15323444, study PRJNA562643) | freshwater metagenome | isolation source: river surface water | place: USA:Blue River Watershed | collected 2017-08-17 | reverse complement strand
CATCACCACGCCCACCGAAGACTCGGTGCGCCGCGCCATGGCCATCCAGCTCATCATCAACCGCGAATGGGGCCTGGCCAAGAACGAAAACCCGAACCAGGGTGCTTTCATCATCGACGAGCTCACCGAGCTGGTCGAAGAGGCGGTGCTGGCCGAGTTCGAGCGCATCGCCGAGCGTGGCGGCGTGCTGGGCGCCATGGAAACCGGCTACCAGCGTGGCAAGATTCAAGACGAGTCGATGCACTACGAGATGCTCAAGCACACCGGCGAGTACCCGATCATCGGCGTCAACACCTTCCGCAACCCCAAAGGCGATGCCGTGCTGGAGAGCCTGGAGTTGGCCCGTTCCACCGAAGAGGAAAAGCAAAGCCAGCTCAAGCGCCTGAACGACTTCCACGCCCGCAACGCAGACAAGGCGCCAGCCATGCTGGCGCGCCTGCAGCAAGCCGTGATCGACAACACCAACGTGTTCGAAGTCCTCATGGACGCGGTGCGCGTGTGCTCGCTGGGCCAGATCACCAACGCCCTCTTCGAGGTGGGTGGTCAGTACCGCCGCAGCATGTAAGCGACAAGCGTCACATAGCCGTTGCACAATGGTGGGCATGTACACGCCCACCCCTTTCATCGCCCCTGAACTTTTTGACAACGCTGACGACGCGCTTGAGCGGGTGCAGGCACTGTACTCGCAAAGCGTGCTGCATCTGCGCAGCGCTATGCAACGCTTTGTTGCGGGTGAAGATTTGCAGGACCGGGTGCGTGCCTGCTACCCCTATGTGCGGCTCGAAACGGCCACGGGCTGGACGCCTCCGGACGACGCGGAAACCGAACTGCTGAGTTACGGCTTTGTGGCCAGCGCGGGCAGCTATGCCACCACCCTGACCAGGCCCGATCTGTTTGCCGACTACCTGCGCCAGCAGTTTGCACTGCTGATTGCCAACCATGGCGTCAAGTTGGAGGTGGGCACCAGCAAGGAGCCGATGCCGGTGCATTTTTCTTTTGCAGAAAACGAGCATATGGAAGGCGAGATGAGTGCGGCGCGGCGCTCCCGCCTGCGCGATGTGTTCGATCTGCCCGACCTGACCGCCATGGATGACAGCATCGCCAACGGCACCTGGCGAAGCGCCCACGGGCAGCCCCAACCGTTGTCACTGTTCCCGGGCGCTCGTGCGGACTACTCCTTGCACCGCCTGCGTCACTACAGCGGCACCAGTCCGGCACATTTCCAGAATTATGTGTTGTTCACCAACTACCAGTTCTACATCGACGAGTTCATCGCGCTGGGCCATGCCGAAATGGCCAAGGCTGACAGCCCCTACACCGCGTTTGTAGAGCCGGGCAATGTGGTCACGCGCCGTGTGGGACTGTCTGCCCATGCCGACGACGGCCTGGGCGTCGCACCACCTCGCCTGCCGCAAATGCCCGCCTACCACCTGGTGCGCGAAGGCCACAGCGGCATCACCATGGTCAACATTGGCGTGGGCCCGGCCAACGCCAAGAACATCACCGACCACATTGCCGTGCTGCGCCCGCACGCCTGGCTCATGGTGGGACACTGCGCCGGTCTGCGCACCACGCAGCAGCTGGGCGACTATGTCCTGGCCCACGCCTATGTGCGCGAGGACCATGTGCTCGATGAAGAGCTGCCCTTGTGGGTGCCGATTCCGGCGCTCGCCGAGATCCAGGTCGCACTCGAAAAAGCCGTGAGCGAAATCACCGGCTGTCAGGGCGCTGAGCTCAAGCGCCTGATGCGCACCGGCACCGTCGCCAGCACCGACAACCGAAATTGGGAGCTCTTGCCCGACAACACGCCGCAACGCCGCTTCAGCCAAAGCCGCGCCGTGGCGCTGGACATGGAAAGCGCGACGATTGCGGCCAACGGTTTCCGGTTCCGCGTACCCTATGGCACGCTGCTGTGTGTGAGCGACAAGCCACTTCACGGTGAAATCAAGCTGCCCGGTATGGCCAACCACTTCTACCGCGAGCGGGTCAACCAGCACCTGCAGATTGGCATCCGCGCGCTCGAATTGCTGCGAGCCGCAGGTCACGCCCAACTCCACAGCCGCAAACTGCGCAGCTTTGCCGAAGTGGCTTTCCAATAAGATCGCCCCATGAACATCCTGTTTGTTGCCGACCAGCTCGCGTCCTTCAAGACCTACAAGGACACCACCTTCGCCATGATGCGCGAGGCCCAAAAGCGTGGCCACAACATCACCGCCTGTGAGCCGCAAGACATCCGCTGGCTGCAAGGTGAAGGTGTGAGCGCGCAGGTGCAGGACATTCGCCTGACCGGCCAGGCCGACAATTGGTTCGAGGTCATGGCCACACGCCGCGCCGCGCTCAAGACCTTTGACGCCGTGCTCATGCGCAAGGACCCGCCTTTTGACAGCGAGTACTTCTACGCCACCCACCTGCTGGGCCAGGCCGAACGCGAAGGGGCCAAGGTGTTCAACAGCCCCGCAGCCCTGCGCGACCATCCCGAAAAACTTGCCATCCTCGAGTTCCCGCAATTCACCGCGCCCACCTTGGTCACGCGCAGCGAGGCCGACATTCGCAACTTCCACGCCGAGCATGGCGAGATCATCCTCAAGCCGCTGGACGGCATGGGTGGCATGGGCATCTTCAAGATCGGCAACGATGGTCTGAACCTGGGTGCCATCATCGAAACCCTCAACCAAGGTGGTGCGCAAACGGTGATGGTGCAAAAATACCTGCCGCAGATCAGCGAAGGCGACAAGCGCGTGCTGGTCATTGGTGGCCAACCCGTGCCCTTTGCGCTGGCACGGATTCCTCAGGGTGGCGAGGTGCGCGGCAACCTGGCCGCAGGCGGCAAAGGTGTGGCCATGCCCTTGACCGAACGCGAGCGCGAAATCGCGCAAACGCTGGGCCCCATCCTGGCCGCACGTGGCTTGCTGCTGGTCGGTCTGGACGTGATCGGCGGGCACCTGACTGAAATCAACGTCACCAGCCCAACCTGTTTTCAGGAAATCACCGACCAACAGGGTTGTGACGTGGCCGCGCTGTTCATTGACGCTCTGGAAGCCGCATTGCGCTGAGCCCGGGCTTTCGCCCCAAGGGCAACTCGTTTACAACAGATCGCCTTGGGCAAAGGTGTAAAGCCGCCCCGGTTCAAAAGCAAGCCACTGCTCATCGGTGGTCAAGGGCTGGGTGACCACAATCGCTACCCGATCGGTTTCGCGCGTGTGGTCGGCAAAGTTGACGCTCATGTCCTCGTCACTGAGGGTGGCGCGGGTGAAGGGGCAGCGTCGCAACACATAATAAAGCTGCGTTGTTGCATGCGCCCATAGCGCATCGCCGTTGGACAACAAAAAGTTGAAGGTGCCGTGCCGCGCAATCTGCGGCACCAGCTCGCGCAAAGTCAGGCTCAGCTCCTCAACACTGGGCAAGGTCGCATGGGACTTGGCCAGTTCCTGCATGAGCCAGCAAAACGCCCGCTCGCTGTCGGTCTGCCCCACCGGCCTGAAGCTGCCATGCAGCCGCGGCTCAAAATCTTTCAGATTGCCGTTGTGCGCAAACACCCAATAACGTCCCCACAGCTCGCGCACGAAGGGGTGGCAATTTTCCAGCATCACCTCGCCTTGCGTGGCTTTGCGGATATGGGCAATCACATTCTCGCTTTTGATCGGGTAACGCCTGACCAGCTCAGCCACGGGCGAAGTGGCGGCGCTCTCATGGTCCACCAAGTGGCGTACTCCTCGCCCCTCGAAAAAGGCAATGCCCCAGCCGTCGCTGTGGTGATCCGTCACGCCACCACGCTGCGCAAAGCCACTGAAACTGAAGGTAATGTCGGTGGGCGTGTTGCAGTTCATGCCCAAGAGTTGACACATCAATCGCTCCCCTGCGCCAGCTTGCGACTGGCCGCCACGCAAGCCGGACAAATGCAGGCCTGGCGCTGCGCCTGCGGCGGCACACGCTCCAGTAACTCGGCACTGAAGGTTTCCCGCACGCACCAGCAGGGCCCCGGGGGGCGTTCGGACTCAGGCAGCGTCATGACGCACGTATTGGGGCCACCACACAAAGGGCAGCGGTGAGGATCGACGGTATGGGCAACACGCATGCGAAGAGTTTAGAACAACAAAAAGCGGCCCCCGAAGGGGCCGCTCTGTCTCCTACGCTCCGTTGTTGATTTAGGCGCCAGCCTTGACCTTCAGGCGCCAGGCGTGCAGCAGCGGCTCGGTGTAACCGCTGGGCTGCTCTTTGCCCTTGAACACCAGATCGCAGGCAGCCTTGTAGGCGGCGCTCTTGTCGAAGTTACCGGCCATGGGTTTGTAGAAGGGGTCGCCCGCGTTCTGGCCATCGACCACCTTGGCCATGCGCTCGAAAGTGTCTTGCACTTGCTTCTTGCTGACCACGCCATGGTGCAGCCAGTTGGCCATGTGCTGGCTGGAGATGCGCAGCGTGGCGCGGTCTTCCATCAGGCCCACGTTGTGGATGTCGGGCACTTTGGAGCAGCCCACGCCCTGGTCCACCCAGCGCACCACATAGCCCAGGATGCCCTGCGCGTTGTTGTCCAGCTCCTGCTGTTTTTGCTCGGGCGTCCAGTTGGCTTCGGTTTTGGCCACCACCGGGAACTGCAGCAGCTTGTCCAGCGTTTCGTCGCGCAGCACTTTGGCGTCTTGCTTGGCCACGGCCTTTTCCATCTGCTTTTGCAGCGCGGCCACGTTGACCTGGTGATAGTGCATGGCATGCAGCGTCGCGCCCGTGGGGCTGGGCACCCAGGCGGTGTTGGCTCCGGCCAGCGGATGCGCGATCTTGGCCTTGAGCATGTCGGCCATCAGGTCGGGCATGGCCCACATGCCCTTGCCGATCTGGGCGCGACCGCGCAGGCCGCACTGCAGGCCCACGTTGACGTTGTTCTTTTCGTAGGCAGCCAGCCAGGTGCTGTTCTTGATGTCGCCCTTGCGCATGACGGGGCCACCCAACATGCAGGTGTGCATTTCGTCGCCGGTGCGATCCAGGAAGCCGGTGTTGATAAAGGCCACGCGGCTCTTGGCAGCAGCGATACAGGCTTTCAGGTTAGCGCTGGTACGGCGCTCTTCGTCCATGATGCCCAGCTTGACGGTGGAGGCTTTGAGGCCCAGCACCTTCTCGACGCGGCCGAACAGCTCGTCGGCAAAGGCCACTTCGGCCGGGCCGTGCATCTTGGGCTTGACGATGTAGACGCTGCCGGTACGGCTGTTGCGCAGGGGGTGGTTCTTTTTCTTCTGCAAGTCAACCATGGCGATGGTCGTGGTGACCATGGCGTCCATGATGCCCTCAGGAATCTCGCGCACCTTGCCAGACTTGTCAGTCCAGGTGATGGCCGGGTTGGTCATCAGGTGGCCCACATTGCGCACGAACAGCAGTGAGCGGCCGTGCAACACCACCTCGCCCTTGCCGGCGGGCTTGGTGTAATGGCGGTCACCGTTCATGGTGCGCGTGAAAGTCTTGCCGCCTTTGGTCAGCTCTTCCTTGAGGCTGCCGTCCAGAATGCCCAACCAGTTGCTGTAGGCCAGCACCTTGTCTTCGTGGTCCACGGCGGCCACGGAGTCTTCGAGGTCCAGGATGGTGGACAGGGCGGCTTCGGCGATCAGGTCGCTCACACCTGCCGCATCGGTTTTGCCAATGGGCGTGGTCTTGTCGATGATCAGGTCCAGGTGCAAGCCGTTGTGTGCGAACAGCACCGAGGCGGGGGCCTTGTCATCGCCGGTGTAGCCGACGAACTGCTTGGCATCGGCCAACGTGGTGCTCTTGCCGTTGGCCAGCGTGACCACCAGCTTGCCGGCCTTGACGGCGTAGCCCTTGCTTCCCACGTGCGAGCCGGTTTTCAGCGGTGCGCAGCGGTCGAGCACGTTGCGGCAGTAGTCGATGACCTTGGCGCCGCGCTTGGGGTTGTAGCCCGTGCCTTTTTCGCAGCCACCTTCTTCGCTGATGGCGTCGGTGCCGTACAGCGCGTCGTACAAAGAGCCCCAACGAGCATTGGCGGCGTTCAGCGCGTAGCGGGCGTTCAGGATCGGCACCACCAGCTGCGGGCCAGCCAGCTTGGCCAGTTCGGCATCGACGTTGGCAGTGGTGGCCTGGGCGTTCTTGGGCTCGGGCACCAGGTAGCCAATTTGCGACAGGAACTTGCGATAGGCCTTCATGGGCTTGCCAGCTGCTACCGGGCCAGGGTTGGCGGTGTGCCACTTGTCCATCTCGGTCTGGATGCGGTCACGCTCGGCCAACAGAGCGATGTTCTTGGGGGCCAGGTCGGTGACGATGTCTGAGAAGCCTTTCCAGAACTTCTCGCTGTTCACGCCCACGGCGGGCAACACTTGTTGCTCAATGAAGTTGTACAGCGGCGTGGCCACTTTCAGGTTGTGTGCAGATGTGCGCTCAGTCATAGATACCTCGGAACAAAACAAAAAAGATGGGCCGTGCGATACCGCTGTTCGGACCTTGATATGGACTTTATTCTAAATATGTACCGCAATAAATACGCCAAAAACACATAAACCCATGACTTTTTTGCAAAAGTCGCTTACCCTTCCCCCATGGACAAACTCAAAGCCTTTGAATCTTTTGTCTCTGTGGCCACCAAAGGCAGCCTGACCGCCGCCGCCCGCGCGGAGGGCGTGGCTCCCGCCATCATGGGGCGCAGGCTTGACGCGCTGGAAGAGCACCTGGGCGTCAAGCTCCTGGTGCGCACCACTCGACGCATCACCCTCACGCACGAGGGCAGCGCTTTTCTGGAAGACTGCCAACGCCTGCTCAGCGACGTGGCCAATGCCGAAGCCAGTGTGTCTGCGGGTGGCATCAAGGCCAGTGGCCATTTGCGCATCACCGCCCCCGCGGGGTTTGGCAGGCGACACGTGGCGCCTCTGGTGCCTCGCTTTCAAGGCTTGCATCCGGATGTGACCATTTCCTTGAACTTGAGCGACCGAGTGGTCGATCTGGCGGCAGAAGGTTTTGACTGCGCCGTGCGCGTGGGCGACTTGCCAGACTCATCGCTGGTCAGCGTGCGCATGGCTGACAACCGTCGCCTGTGCGTGGCCACCCCCGCTTACCTGCAACGCAAGGGTACGCCCAAACAACCGACTGACCTGCTCAACCACGACTGCCTGACCCTGTCCAGCGACGCCTCCCAAACGCGGGGCTGGGCCTTTCAGGTGCGCAATGAAGCGGGACACGATGAGGTGATCCATCTGCGTCCCAGTGGCCCCGTAGACTGCTCGGACGGTCAGGTCCTGCACGACTGGTGTCTGGCTGGACATGGTATTGCCTGGCGCAGCACCTGGGAGGTTGCCGCAGAAATCAAGGCTGGCAGGCTGGTCACAGTGCTTGACGAATTTGCGGCCCCGCCCAACGGCATTTATGTGGTGTTCCCCCAGCGCAAGCACCTGCCGCTTCGCGTGCGCCTGTGGATCGAACACCTCAAGGCCCACTACGGGCAAAGCAGTTACTGGCAAGGGCACGAAAGCTGAGCCCAAAAAAAACGCCGGCAAAGCCGGCGTTTTGGCGATCGGCCTGCTCAAGCCTGGGGCTTTTTCAAGCACTCGGACATGAAGGCTTTGCGCTCGGAGCTCTTCTTGCCTGTGGCTTTGAACTCTGCAGAACACGCCTTCATGCGCGGATTGCCTTCGCGCTTTTTCTTCATTGGCTTGGCTTCAGCCGCAGCGGCAGAAGCAGCGTCTTTCACAGCATCCTTGCCTGCAGCCACTGGATCAGCGGCAAAAGCAAGGCCTGCCTGCAGTGAGCCCACCACCAATGCGGCGGCCATAAGTACGGATTTGATGTTCATAAAAATCTCCCTGATGTTTTGATAGGTATCGCCATCCCTTTCGGAACGACGACTTCATTAAGACACCACAATTTCAAAAAGTAAATCCTTTTTTGTAAGCAAACTTGTTTTCTGATGGACTACGTCGACAGGTCACTCCCGTAAAATCACCCCATGCTCAATGCCAAACAAGAACTGCTCGCGGCCCTGTCCGCCGAGCTTGAAAAACTTCAGCCCGGTGCCGGTGCACGTGCGGCTTTTGAATCCCCCAAAGTGGCTGCACATGGCGACTTTGCCTGCACCGCCGCCATGCAGCTGGCTAAAGGCCTCAAGCAAAACCCGCGCGCACTGGGCGAATCCCTGCGTGAAGCCTTGTTGGCCACGCCAGCTTTCCAGCGTTGGGTTGATGCCATTGAGCTGGCAGGCCCCGGCTTCATCAACATCCGCCTCAAAGACGCAGCCAAGCAGGCCATCGTGTCCGAGGTGCTGAGCGCAGGTGCTGCATTCGGCCAGCAAGCCGCCAATGGACAACGCGTTCTGGTCGAGTTTGTGTCTGCCAACCCCACCGGCCCGCTGCACGTGGGCCATGGCCGTCAGGCCGCATTGGGCGACGCCATTTGCAACCTGCTGGCCACCCAAGGCCAGGATGTTTACCGCGAGTTCTATTACAACGACGCCGGCGTGCAGATCAGCACCTTGGCCACATCCACCCAGCTGCGCGCAAAAGGCTTCAAGCCCGGCGATGCCGAATGGCCCGAAGCCGCCTACAACGGCGACTACATTCAGGACATCGCCAACGACTTTCTGGCCAAGAAAACGGTCAAGTCTGATGACCGCGAATTCACGGGCAGCGGCGATGTTCAGGATCTGGACGGCATGCGCCTGTTTGCCGTGGCCTACCTGCGCCACGAGCAGGATCTGGACCTCAAGGCCTTTGACGTCAAGTTCGACAACTACTACCTCGAGTCCAGCCTCTACACCAGTGGCAAGGTCGATGCGGCAGTGCAAAAGCTGCGCGAAGCCGGCAAGACTTACGAACACGACGGCGCCTTGTGGCTCAAGTCCACCGACTACGGTGACGACAAAGACCGCGTCATGCGCAAGGGCGACGGCAGCTACACCTACTTTGTGCCCGATGTGGCCTACCACATCACCAAATGGGAACGCGGTTTCACCCGCGTGGTGAACATCCAGGGCACAGACCACCATGGCACGATTGCGCGCGTCCGCGCGGGCCTGCAGGCGGCCAATGTCGGCATTCCCGAAGGCTACCCTGACTACGTGCTGCACACCATGGTGCGCGTGATGCGTGGTGGAGAAGAGGTCAAGATCTCCAAACGCGCCGGCAGCTATGTCACGCTGCGCGACCTGATCGAGTGGACCAGCAAGGATGCGGTGCGCTTCTTCCTGCTCAGCCGCAAGCCCGATACCGAATACATTTTCGACATCGACCTGGCGCTGGCGCAGAACAACGACAACCCTGTCTATTACGTGCAGTACGCGCACGCACGCATCTGCTCCGTGTTGGCCACATTCAAGGACCAAGGGGGCGATGCAACAACGCTTTCGCAAGCCGATCTTTCGGCACTGACAGGCCCGCAGGCACAGGCCCTGATGCTCAAGCTTGCGCAGTACCCCACCATGCTGACCGAGGCCGCCCAGGACTTCGCCCCGCACGACGTGACCTTCTACTTGCGCGAACTCGCTTCGCTGTACCACTCTTACTACGATGCCGAGCGCATTCTGGTGGACGACGAAGCCGTCAAGCGCGCCCGCCTGGCCCTGGTCGCAGCCACTGCACAGGTGCTGCACAATGGCCTGAAGGTGCTGGGCGTTTCCGCACCCACCAAAATGTGAGGGAGATCAACATGCATGCACAACGCGGCGGAACGTTTTTAGGTTTCATTCTGGGCTTGGTGGTCGGCCTGGGCGTCGCGCTCGGTGTGGCGATTTACGTCATGAAAGTGCCGACCCCGTTCTCCAACAAGATCGGCACCTCCAGCACCGACGGATCTAGCGAGAGCAAAAAGGACTGGAACCCCAACAGCGTGCTGCAGCCCAAGGCCCCAGCTGAAACCCCGCAGGCCTCTGGCGATGCGCCGACCACCCCGGACACCAACGCGCCGGCAGCCCCTGCCGCCACATCTACAGCGTCACCAAACCCGGCCAGCAAACCAGCCACAGCACCCGCCGTGAATGCCGACCCCCTGGGCAGTCTGGCAGCATCACAAGCCGGCATGAGTACCTCCTCGGCAGATGCTCGGCCTGCAGCCGACCCTTACAGCTACTTCATCCAGGTGGGCGCCTTCCGCACCACCAACGATGCCGATGCCATGCGCGCCAAACTGGCTCTGCAAGGCTTTGACGCCAAGGTTTCCGAGCGCGAGCAGGCGGGCCGCACCGTCTACCGCGTACGCCTGGGCCCGTTCGACAACAAGGCCAGCGCAGAAACCATGCGCTCCCGCCTGGACAAGCAAGGCATTGAAAACACAATGGTGCGCGTACAGCGCTGAACCGTCTGAAGGAGTTCCCATATGAAACGTCGTGATCTGGCTCTTGCTATTGCGGGCTGCGGCTTGCTCAGCACCACCGCCTGGGCACAAAAAGGCAGTTTTGCCCAAGGCACCGACTATATGGAACTGCGCCAGCGTGTCGCCACGGACGCACCAGCCGGTCAGGTCGAGGTCATCGAATTCTTCTGGTACAGCTGCTCGCATTGCTTTCAGTTCGAGCCGCAATTCGCGCAGTGGCACAAGGCACCGCCCAAGGGCGTGGTCGTCAAGCGCGTACCTATCGCCTTTCGCGAAGACTTTGCTCCCCAACAGCGCCTGTACTACACGCTCGAGGCCCTGGGCCTGGTCGAGAAGCTGCATGGCGCGGTGTTCAACACCATCCACGTGCAAAAGAAACCGCTCAAGACCGATGCCGAGATCCTGAGCTGGATCGGCCAACAAGCCGGCGTGGACGCAGCCAAATTCCAGCAGACCTATCAATCCTTTGGCGTCGCTGCCAAAGTGCGCCGGGCCACGCAGCTGCAAAACGAATACCACATCGAGGGCGTCCCCTCTTTTGGCATCGCCGGTCGCTTCTACACCGATGGCTCCATGGCTGGCGGCATGTCCCGCGCCTTGCAGGTGGTCGAGAGCCTGGCCGCACGCGCACTCAGCGGTCGCTGAGCTCGCGCACTGCACAAAAATTGTGGTCGCATGGGCGTGCGGCCACCGTGTCGGCCTACAATAAAAGCAAGAATCGCGCCGACATGAGAAAAACCTTCACCCTTAGCCTGTCCCTCGCTGCTTGCCTGCTGGCCCCATGGTCTGCGCAAGCCGAAAAGGCCGACCGTCAGGCCCCGATGCACATCGAGGCCGACAGCATGCGCCACCAGGAAACCGACCAGACCACCCAATTTCATGGCAAGGTGGTTGCCACCAAAGGCACCTTGCTGCTGCGCGCTGCGCATGTCACCGTCAAGCAATTTGCCGATGGGCGCCAGCTGGCCGAACTCACACCCGAGTCGGGAGATCGCATTTTCTTTCGTCAAAAGCGCGAGGGGCTAGATGAGTTCGTCGAAGGCGAGGCCGAGTGGGCCCAATACGACAGCCAGGCCGATGTGCTGACCTTGCAACGCCGTGCAGAGCTGCGCACCCTGCGCGGTGCGCAATTGGCTGACCGCGTGCAGGGCAACATCATCGTCTTCAACAACACGACCGAAACCTACACTGTGGATGGACTGCCTCGCAACAGTACCAGTACACCAGGCCAACGCGTCAAAGCCACCTTGAAGCCTCGGGAACAAAGCCCCGCTTCCAGCCCAGGCAACGCCAGCACCGCCCCCAAACTGCGCACCAGCCCCTCTGCCGCACAATGAGTTCTGACCCATCCTCCAGCCTGAGCGCCAGCCATCTTCGCAAAGCCTATGGCCGTCGCCAGGTGGTGCATGACGTTTCGCTCAAAGTCAACAAGGGCGAAGTGGTCGGTTTGCTTGGCCCCAACGGCGCAGGCAAGACCACGTCCTTTTACATGATGGTGGGCCTGGTGCCAGCCGATGGCGGACGCATCGAGATTGACGGACAAGACGTCACCCGCATGCCCATCCACAAACGTTCGCGCATGGGCTTGTCTTACCTGCCCCAAGAGGCCTCGATTTTTCGCAAGCTCAACGTGGCCGAAAACGTGCGTGCCGTGCTTGAACTGCAAACCGACGAGCAGGGCAAGCCCCTGAGCGAACGTGAGATCGACCAACGTCTGCACACCTTGCTGGCCGACTTGCGCGTGGATCATTTGCGCGACTCGCCAGCAGTGGCTTTATCGGGTGGCGAACGCCGCCGCGTGGAAATTGCCCGCGCCCTGGCCACGCAACCCCGATTCATTCTGCTCGACGAGCCCTTTGCAGGCATCGACCCGATTGCCGTGATTGAGATTCAGCGCATCATTGCCTTTCTTAAACAACGCGGCATTGGCGTGCTGATCACCGACCACAACGTGCGCGAAACACTGGGCATCTGCGATCAGGCCTACATCATCAGTGAAGGGCGCGTGCTGGCCGAGGGCTCACCCGACGACATCGTGGCCAACGCCGATGTACGCCGGGTGTACCTGGGCGAACACTTCCGCATGTAAGGTCTGGCATGTCCATGAAACCAGGTCTGTCGTTGCGCATGTCGCAACACCTGGCGTTGACGCCGCAGCTGCAGCAATCGATTCGACTGCTTCAACTGTCGACACTCGAGTTGAGCCAGGAGGTCGAGCAAATGCTCGACGACAACCCCTTTCTGGAACTGGATCACGAAGCCAGCGAGCGCGAGGCCTATGGTCTGGATCAAACGGACGCGCGCACCAGCACAGGCGACCACCTCAGCGAGATCAGCGCTGACAACGGCAACGACCACGAACCCGACACAAGCGTCCAGAGCGATGAACCCGACTGGGGCGGAGACGGCACCGTCGAATGGTCTGCCGACGACAGCGAGTGGGGCGGCGACGCCCACGCCCGCCAACATGACAACGATCAGGCCAGCGCGACCGAATTGGCACGTAGCCAGGAAGACCTGCACGCCCATTTGCACCGCCAGAGCCTGAGTCTGCGCTTGTCGCCAGAAGATCAGGCCGCCTTGCGCTATTTGATTGAATCGCTCAACGAAGACGGGTACCTGGAAGACAGCCTCGAGAGCCTGGCTCAGGCGCTCGCGGGCAACGATGACCTGGAAACTCTGGACGAGCTGCACCACCGCTTTCGTGTGGCGCTTGGCCTGCTGCAATCGCTTGAACCAACCGGGGTGGGGGCACGTAACCTGGCCGAGTGCCTGCTCTTACAACTGAAGGTGCAACTGGCCACGACACCGAACGACACGGCCCTGCAAGCAGCGGCGTTGATGTGCCAACAACCTCTGGAGCTGCTGGCCAAGCGCGACCTGAAAAAACTCGCCAGCCTGTGTGGCGTGGACGCTGACACCGCGCGTCAGGCCCTGCAGCTCATTGGCAAACTCGAACCCAAACCGGGTCGCGCTTTTGTACAGGTTGATCAGCACATAGTGGTGCCCGATGTGATCGTCACCGCCGTGCCCCGCGCGCACCCCGTGCGCTTTCGTGTCCAGCTCAATCCGGACGTCATGCCCAAGCTACGCGTGCACGATATTTATGCCCGCGCCCTGCGTGGTGGCAAAAGCGATGCGCACCAGGCACTGCAGCAACGCCTGCAGGAAGCACGCTGGTTCATCAAGAACATTCAGCAGCGCTTTGATACCATCTTGCGCGTCTCCAGCGCCATCGTGGAACGCCAGCGTAACTTCTTTGTCCAGGGCGAGTTGGCCATGCGCCCCTTGGTGCTGCGCGAGATTGCAGACGAGCTGGGCATGCACGAGTCCACCATCAGCCGCGTGACTACCGCCAAATACATGGCCACGCCACAAGGCACCTTCGAGCTCAAGTATTTCTTTGGCTCCGGTCTGGGCACCGAAAGCGGTAACGCTGCCTCCAGCACCGCAGTACGCGCCCTGCTCAAACAACTGGTGGCTGCCGAGAACCCTGCCAAGCCCTTGTCCGACAGCAAACTCTCCGACATGCTCAAGGAACAAGGCATCGACTGCGCCCGACGCACTGTGGCCAAATACCGCGAAGCGCTGAAGATCGCTCCCGCCAACTTGCGCAAAACGCTTTGAAAAGAGACTTGTGAATTCACTGCAACTGTTCATGCCCTGCGCCGCAGGCGTCGAAGAATTTCTGGCTGACGAGGTACACCACCTCACCGGTCTGACTGGTCACGACCTGCTCACCGGGCGTGGCGGCGTGGTGGTCAACGCCAGCTGGCGCGAAGCCATGCGCCTGAATCTGCACAGCCGCCTGGCCCAACGCGTGCTGGTGCAGCTCTCGCACACGCCGTACCGCAGCGAGGCCGACCTGTACGAAGCTGCCAGCAACGTGGCCTGGGAGATCTGGTTCACACCCAAGCAGACCTTCAAGATCGAGATCACCGCGCAGCACAGCCCGCTCAAGAGCCTGAACTTTGCCACCCTCAAAATCAAGGACGCAGTGGCCGACCGCTTCCGCGCCAAGCGCGGCGAGCGCCCCAGCATAGAAACCACCTGGCCAGACGTGCGCATCTACGCGCACCTGACGCGCGATCACGTCACGCTCTACATGGACACATCGGGCGAGCCTTTGTTCAAACGCGGCTGGCGCACCGACAAGGGTGATGCGCCGCTCAAGGAAACCCTGGCTGCGGCCATGATCGCCGCCAGCGGCTGGGACGCCACCACGCCGCTGTACGACCCCTGCTGCGGCAGCGGCACCATTCCTATTGAAGCCGCACAAATCGCCTGCGGTATCGCAGCGGGCAGCCAGCGCCGCTTCGGTTTTGAAAAACTGCTGCCCTTCCAGGCCCATGTCTGGCAGGGCCTGAAAGACGAAGCCCGCGCGCAGGAGCACGCCCCCACCGCGCCGGTGTTTGGCAGCGATGTGGCCCACCGCATGGTCGACTTTGCCCAGCGCAATGCCGAGCGCGCCGGCGTGGCGGGCGCCCTGCAGCTGCGTGGCGGCGATGCGCTGCAACGTATGCCGCCAAGCGAGACCCCTGGCATCATGCTGCTCAACCCGCCTTATGGTGAACGTATTGCGGCCGCAGGTGTGGCAGGCCGTGGACGTGACCAATTCGTGCCAGGCCTGCTGGCTGCTGCACGCAGTGGCCAGCCGCGTGAACACCGCGAGCAAGTGCAGACCGACGACGGCGGTGATTTCTTTTTGCAGCTATCTGCCCACTGGAAGAAAAACTTTGCTGGCTGGAGCGCCTGGATGCTCACACCCGACCTCAAGCTGCCCAGTCGCATGCGCCTGAAAGAATCGCGCCGCGTCCCCATGTGGAACGGGCCCATCGAATGTCGCCTGTTCCGCTTTGACCTGGTCGCAGGCAGCGCACGGCGCGATGCAGGCCCGGAGTCTGCGTGAGCACCACCAGGCCACGCGCAGTGAGCGGACGTGGGGGGCATGTCGTTCTGGACACCAACATCGTGCTCGACCTCTGGGTGTTTGACGATCCGGCATCAGCGCCATTGCGTGCGAGCGTAGAACGTGGTGATACATCATGGCTGGCAACCGCCAGCATGCGCGAAGAACTCGCGCGCGTGCTGGACTACCCGCACATCGCCAGGCGCCTGCAAAACCGGTCACTGACAGCACACGCAGTGTTGAACCACTTTGATCGTTACGTCAGCTTGCAGCCCGATGCGCCCAAAGCGCCCTACACCTGCAAAGACGCCGATGACCAGAAATTCATCGACCTCGCCGTCCACCACAGCGCCACCTTGCACAGCAAGGACGCACAAGTGCTGTGCATGAAAAACCGCCTCGCCCGCTGCGGCGTTTACCTCAACCCCATAGATTGACACCCCATGACCACCTCGACCGGCTTGCAATCCGAAGACTTCGACGCGCTCGACGACATCCTTGACGACCTGCGCACCCGCCACGACGAAACCCCACAATGGGAATTTTGCGAAGGCTTTCTGGCTGCGCTGGCTTGCTGCCGCCGTCGCATTCCCGAAGACGAATGGCTGGCCGTGCTACTGGGCCTGGACGACGGCGCCTCTTTTGCCGACGATGCCCAGCGCCAGCGCTTTCTGGATTTGTGGTCACGCCGCACAGCAGAAGTGGTCGCTGCCTTGGACACCGACATCAAGGCTCTGGACGAAGACGCTGCCTATGCGCCCGAGGTGATGGATGTGCGCGGAGCGCTGGCCTCGTTGCCACCCGAAGAGCGCACCGACATTGAAGGCGAAGACATTCCATCCTTTGCGCAGGTGTGGGCCCTGGGCTTCATGTTTGCCATCGAAAGCTGGCCTGAAGAATGGGAAGCGCCCAAAGACAAGGAAGCCGCCAAATGGCACGACAGCTCGCTTGAAGCCATCGTCGCCTTGACTGAAGACGACACCGACGAAGCCACCCTGTCCGCCTTTGGCGAAGACGGCCCGCCCAGCGTGAGTGAAAACCGTCTGAACGCGTATGCCGAAGCGCTGTGGGCCGTGTACGACCTGCGTGAAATCTGGCGCAGCATTGGCCCCCGCGTGCAGCAAGTCATCAAAGGAGACACACCCGGTCGCAACGATCCGTGCGCTTGCGGCAGTGGCAAGAAATACAAGAAGTGCTGCGGCGCCTGAACACATCTCTGAACATGCTGCCTGCGCATGCCCCACGCTGACGATTTGCCACTGCGCACCCTGGTGCGCATGACGCGCCCCGGTTTTCTGGCCATCACTGTGGTGGCTTGCCTGCTGGGCATGGCCAGTGCAGATGCTTGCGGACACCCACCCAAACTATGGACCGCTGCGGCCACCCTGGCGCTGGCCTTGCTGGCGCATGCAGCGGGCAATGTCATCAACGATGTACACGATGCACAAAGCGGCGCCGATGCAGGCAACACATCGGGCATTTTCCCCTTCACTGGCGGCACACGCCTGATCCAGCAAGGCGTGGTCAGCGTGCGCCAGACACGAGACCTGGCTCACGCCTTGTTGCTGCTGGTGATACCAGGCGGTCTGGCGCTGGCGTGGTGGTCCACGCCCGCGCTGCTGTGGATCGGCGCACTCGGGCTGTTGCTGGCCTGGGCATATTCAGCCCCGCCACTGCAGCTGATGTCACGCGGCCTGGGCGAGTTGACCGTGGCAGCGGTCTGGAGTCTGGTGGTGATCGGTGCCGATGCGGTGCAACGCGGCAGCGTGTTCATCATTCCCGTGTTCACGGCCATCAGCTATGGCTTATTGATCTCGAACATCTTGCTCATCAACGGTGTGCCGGATGCGGCGGCCGATGCCGCTGTGGGCAAGGCCACCCTGGCTGTGCGCGCCGGGCCTCGCGGCGCTGCGCTGCTCTATGCCTTAACTGCACTGCTGGCACACGGCTGGCTCGCCTGGGGCGTCTGGAACTTCATCCAACCCGAACGAGCTCTTTGGGGGCTGGCATCAGCACCCTTGAGTGGTGTCGCAGCTGTATGGCTCTGGCAACGCGCCAGCACACCGCAACAACTGCGTCCGGCGATCGTGCTGACCATTGCTGCCGCCTGCGTTCACGGCCTGGCCATGGCAGCTGGATTGCTGTCCATGCGCTGGATCTGATCTTGTAGCTGGGGTTTGATGACCTTGCCCAATGCGCTCTTGGGCAGGGCAGCAAGAAACACCACGCGCCGCGGAAGTTTGAACCGGGCAATGCGCTCACGCAGATGCGCCAACACAGCTTGGTCATTGAGCGCCTGGCCCGCCGCATCCTGGGTTCGCACCAGCACCGCCACCGGCACTTCGCCCCAGCGCGCATCGGGCAGGCCGACCACCGCGCATTCGGCCACGCCTGGCAGGGTGACCAGCAGGTTTTCAATTTCGGCCGGGTAGATGTTCTCGCCACCCGAGATGATCATGTCCTTGCTGCGACCGACGATGGTGATGCAGCCATCTGCTTCGCGCTGGCCCAGATCGCCTGAGTGGAACCAGCCGTCATGCAGGCCAACGCCTGCTGCACCCTGTGCATTCCAGTAGCCCCGCATGACGTTGGGGGCGCGGATGCACACCTCGCCGGTTTCGCCGGGGCCGACTTCCTGCCCTTGCGGATCGATCAGCTTGACCTGTGCTTCGGGTTGCGGCCAGCCCGATGCGCCCACGCGGGCGATGGCGTCCGGCAAGCGCAGCACGATGGACACGGGCCCAGTCTCTGTGGTGCCGTACACCTGACCCACCGGCACACCGCGTGCGTGCAGGGTGTCCAGATAGGCCACAGGCACGGTGGACGAACCGGTCATGATGCCGCGCAGGCACGCCAGCGAAGTGTCGGCCCAGCGTGGGTGTTCAAACACGGCGCGCATGGTGGCGGGCACCAGCAGCGACAGCGTAGGTTGGCTGGTGCGCATTTCATCGAGCCAGGCCGTCGGGTCAAAGCGCGGGTGCAGCACCACCTCGTTACCCGCGAGCAAGGCAGGCAGCGTCTGGATGCACAGGCCACCTACATGGAACATGGGCAGCGTCGACAACACCTTGTCGCCCGGCACAAAGGCATGGGCCCACTGGCTTGCACGCGCATTGGCCAGCAAGGCGGCCTGCGTGTGCACGGCGCCCTTGGGCACACCCGTGGTGCCCGAGGTGTAGACCAGCAGCAGCGGCAGGTCGCTGTGCACATGTGGCAAGGTCAGCCCACGCGGCGAGGCTTCGGCAATCAGCGTGTCGTGGTGGGTGTGCTGCAGCCCTGTGCCCTGCAGGGCCTGGGCCGCATCGGCATGGTGGGTGTCATGCACCAGCAGACGCGGCTGGGCATCCTGCATGACTTGTTGCAACTCGGGCACCGCCAGCCGAAAGTTCAGCGGCAAAAAAATCGCCCCCAGCCGGGCACAGGCCACCAGCGTGACCAGTTGCAGTTCGTGGTTGAAGCCCAGCCAGGCCACACGGTCGCCAGGCTGCACGCCCCAGGTCGACTGCAGGTGACCAGTCACGCGTTCCACGCGGCGCCAGAACTTGCCGAAGTCGTAGGCGAACGTACTGCCCGGCTTGCGCTCGTCACCGCGGAATATCATCGCAGACTGTGCGCCGCGCTCGTGTGCGAGCTGCGCAAAGCGCGCCGCAATCAGGCTGGGTTCAGCGTCCCACATCACTCGTCTTTTTCGCCGGGTTCGTACAGCGCTTCGCGGCCGATGCGGTCCATGCACAGCTCGGCCGTCCAGGGCAGCATGAGCGCGCCGCAGCGGGCGTCGCGGTACAGGCGCTCCAGCGGCAGGCTCTTGAGCATGGACTGGCCGCCGCAGGTGCGGATCGCCAGGCGAGCCAGGTCCTGCGCGTTTTCCATGATGGTGTACTGCGCCGCATAGGCGCGCAGGCGGGTGGACTTGCTCGGGTCCACCTTGGCGTCTTCGATCGCGCGCAGGAACAGGTTGCGTGTCTGCTCCAGCTTGATGAACATCTCGGCCACGGCGATCTGTTTGGTCGCAAACTGGCGGCGCTTGACGGGGCCGGTGCCCGGGATCTCGCCACGTAAGTAAGCCACGGTGAAGTCATAAGCCGCTTGCGCAATGCCCATGTAAGTGGGTGCGAGCGTCATGAACATGTGCGGCCAGCGGCTGGCGGCCTGGAAATACAGGCCTTGCGGCATGAGCGCCGCGTCGTCGGGCACGAAGACGTCCTTGAACACCAGGTTGCGAGACACCGTGGCGCGCATGCCCAGCGGGTCCCAGTCACCCTCGACCGTCAGGCCCGGCGCGGTGCGCGGCACGGCCAGGTACAGCGTGTCGCGGCGCGAGAGGTCGGCGTCGGGCTTTTTCTCGGTGCACAGCACGCCGAAGAAATCGGCTGCGTCCGACAGCGAGGCAAAAATCTTTTTGCCGTTGACCTTCCAGCCACCCTTAACCTTGACGGCTGTGGTGCCAAAAGGCTGGGCGCCTGCAGCGGCTGCGCCGCCTTCAGAGAAGGGCTGTGCGTAAATGGCACCGTCTTTCACCACGCGGGCAAAGTGCACCTTCTGGTGCTCGCGGTGCTGGGTGCGCTGCTCGGGCGTCATCTCCAGGTCTTCTGACAGCAGGCCGCTCCAGAGCATGGTGCACACGTGCATATTGAAAGTGAGCGCCGTGGCGCCACAGTAGCGGCCGATCTCAGCCGACACCAGCGCGTAGGTCGCGTAATCGGCGCCGTGACCGCCATGTGCCTCGGGCACGCACAGACCCAGCAGGCCTGCCTCGCGCATGTCGTCGTAGTTGGCAAAGGGAAACTGCGCATCGCGGTCGAGCTGCGCGGCGCGGCCGGCAAACTTGTCGCGGCCCAGCTGGCGCGCCAACGCCATCAGCTTTTGCTGCTTCTCGCTCAAAGGGTAGTCATCACCACAAATCGGCATCGTTTTATCAGTCATGAAATGCTCCGCAAAAAGGACAGCAGTACATCGGCAAAGCGGTCGGGTTGCTCAAAGGTCAGCAGGTGGCCCACACCGGCCACGCATTGGTACTGGGCGTTGGGAATCTTTTCGGCCATGCGCTGCACCACGGTGGGCGAAGCGGTGCGGTCATGCTCCCCGGCAATGCACAGGGTCGGCACGGTGATAGTGGGCAGTGCCGCGCGCTGCTCGAACTGCACCAGCGCACCCAGGGCGGCCTTGTAGGCGGCAGGTGTGATCGAACCCATGCAGGCCTTGGCCTGCGCCAGACCCGGGCCGTCAAAGCCGGGCGCCACCATGGTCGGGATCAAACCCTCTGCCACTTGAGCCATGGTTTTTCCCGCCTCCAGCGGTGCCAGACGCTGCGCAATGAAGGCTTGCTGAAAGTCACCGCTGCCGTGGCCAAAGGCCGGGCTGCTGGCGGCCAGCACCAGACCGGCTACGCATTCAGGGTGGCGTGCCCACATCTGCAGCGCCACCATGCCGCCCAGGCTGTGGCCCACCAGCACCGCTTTTTGCAGCCCGTGTGCGTCCATCAGCGTGGCCAACGCATCGGCCAGACCATCAAAGCTGTACGGCTCGATCGAGGGACTCTCGCCATAGCCGGGCATCTCCCAGGCCAGGCTGCTGTAGCCAGCGGCCGCGCACGCTTTTTGAACAGGCGCCCAGCCGCTGGCGCGCCCGCCAATGCCGTGCAGAAACACCAGCGTGTGGTTTTGCGACGTACCTTGAGCAGGCTGCGCAGGCACATGCGCGCCAAAAGGGACCGCGCTCATGCCAGGGCTTCGCGCACAAGTTCACCGGCCTGAACGACCACCGTATCGTCCAGCTGGACGGTGCAGCCGCGCATGGGCAGGTCAAAGTGGCCCAACGTGTGGCGCCCCGCCACTTCGTTGGCACCGGTTGAGTACAGGAAGTTGCCCGCAAAGGCACGCAGCTCGGTGCCGTTGCAATCGCGCTTATCGTAAAACGCCATGGCGTCCCAGCGCGCGGCCGGGTTCAGGCCAAAGCCCACATGCGAGACGGCGTAGCAGGCGCGGTGGCCCTCTGCGTCTTCCCAGGCCTTGTAGTAACCGCGCATCATGTCGGCGTCCACGCCGCTGCCCTCAATCGCCACCACGCTGTCGTTCTCGATCGTCAGCGTGATCGTGTCGCGCAGGTAGCGCTTGAAGGTCAGGTTCACATCGCCCGGTGCCATGACCAGCGTGCCGGTGACGCTGCCCGCTGCAGGGAAAGCCAGGGCCAGGCCCGCAGGCCAGTGCGAGACCATGCCGGGCTTCGGGCAAAAGCCCCACACGCCACCGACCACTGCTTTTTGAAGCGCTACGCGCAAGTCGGTGCCCGCACTGGACGTGACGTGCATCTGCTGCGCACCCTTGAGTTTTTTCATGGCACTGCGCACCACGCCTTCGAGCGCCGGATCGGGCACTGTGCGCTCCAGAATTTCGGGGTGCTCGTTGGACACCATCAACAGGCGCGGATGTTTGCCATCGATGCCCTGCATGATGGCGGGCAGCTCGGGCGCATGCAGCAGGCCTTCGACCGTGCAATCCACCACAAAGTCGGCACGAGCCAGCGAGGCCACCACCGGGGCCAGCTGCGCAATCGCATCACTGGCGCCTGTGGAGCGCACAGGCGCGGGCGCCGTCAAAGGCGGCGTGGTCAGTGTGATCTCGAAGACCTTGGCCCCCATGCCTTCGAGCGCCAGCCGCGCCAAGTCCACATTCACGCGGCGGGATTGGGTTTCGGACAAAATCGCCACCACCTCACCGGGCTGCACATTGCACAGCGTGAAGGTGCGGGCAAAAGCCGCGAGCCATTTGTGTTCGATGCGTTCTACCAACATGCCTGTCTCCTGTGCGAATCAGTTTATATGAAATTTCATGGATATACAGCCATAATCTCCTCCATGCGCTCTCCCGTTCGTGCCCCCACCGAGCCCGGCCACCAGGCCCTGCCACCCGACTTCGAATCGGCCCATTTCCGGCAGGCCCTGTCGCGCTTTGCCACCGGTGTCACAGTCGTCACCACCCTGGCCCCTGGCGCCAGCAAAGGCGACACCCACAGCAGCAGTTTTGCGGGCATCACCGCCAGCTCGTTCAACACCCTGTCGCTGACGCCCCCACTGGTGCTCTGGAGCCTGGGCACACAGGCACGTAGCCTGCCGCTGTTTCATGCGGGAACGCACTATGTCATCAATGTGCTGGCAGCCGACCAGCTGGAACTTTGCAAACGCTTTGCCTACGGCCAGGGCAATCGTTTTGCACAAACCTCCTATCGGCTGGGTCAGGCTGGCCTGCCCATTCTGGACGGAGCGCTGGCATGGTTTGAATGTCACAACCGCAGCCGCTATGAAGAAGGCGACCACGTGCTGTTTGTCGGCGAAGTCGAGCGCTGTGGCTTCAAGCCAGAAGCCTCCGGCTTGATTTTTCATACTGGTCAATTTGGCGAGTTTGCCCCTCTGCCAAAGCAGGACTGAACGCGATGGATCAAGCAAGCGACACCCAGCAAGGCTTTGTTCAAGACTACTTGGCGTACCTGCTGGCACGTGCCAGCCACGAAATTTCTGCCGAATTCCACGAACAAGTCCTCGCCAGCGGCTTGAGCGTCATGCAGTGGCGCGTACTGGCCAGCTTGTCGGACGGCCCCCCTTTGAGCATTGGCGCACTGGCCGATACCATTCTGGCCCAGCAGCCTACAGCCACCAAGCTGGTGGCCCGCATGGTCGAGGAGGGCTTCATCCAGCGCCAGCCTCATCCGAAAGACAAACGCTCCATTCTGGTCACGCTCACGCCCTTGGGCAAAAGCAAAGCGACCCCCTTGCTCAAAAAGGCGCGCACACACGAGGCCCAGGTGCTAGCCCGCTTGCCCGATGCCGACACAGCAGCGCTCAAAGACATCTTGCGCCGCTGGATTGAACAGTCCTTGTCATGACAAGCAAGCCGCTTTTGCATACAAAAGCCCACTGACTTTCATGCACAATGGGGGCATGGCTACCCACACACACGACCTGTTCAGCGAAGACCAAGCCACCTGGCTCGAAGACCTGCACGAGGGCCTGCTTTGTCTGGTCCTTCACAGCGCCAGCGCACAACAGCTGCAAGAGACATCACAAAATCTGCAAACCCTGTGGCGCCAAGCGCAGGCCGGTCAGATCGAGGTCTTTGACGGTCACCACTGCCAAGACATCATCCGCCGCTTCAACGAGCAGGTAGCGGCCCACTCAGCCTCGATTGCCGCCCTGCCCCCGGACCCCGAGCGCCCGGCCCATCTGTGGGTGGTGCAACACGCGCAAGCTCTCTCGGCTGACCAGGTACACCTGCTCGGGCAAATGCTGGTGCATCTGCCAGGTGTCAATCTGCGGTTTGTGTTGCTGCACGAGGGCGATACCCCCATCGGCAACTGGAGCGATGCCACAGAAGGCCTTGCCGATACATACGAATTGCTGCCGCCCCCGCCGCCACCTGCACCCGAACACGTCCTCGACATGCTGGACTTCGCAGCTGATGCCGACGACGAACCCATGGACGCATCGCCGCCCTCGGCCGCACCGGCGCCCGGCCCGGCATGGCTTGCCAAAAAATGGTTATTGGGCGCTGCGGGACTGGCCATCTTTGTTCTGGGTTTTGCAACAGGGCGCTGGAGCGCGCCTGCACCACAAAACACTGCTGTCAGTCTGGCCACATCGCACATGCCCGCGCCAACCGAGCCTGCACCTGCTGCACCTCAGACTTCCGCCAACAACAAGTCAGCCCCGGAGGCCCAGGCCACGGCAACGCCAGCAACTACCTCTGCAACGCCCACAGCTGCCCAAGACCCGTACAGCGCCGACATGCAGTGGCTGCGCAAACTCCCCGTCAACAGTTTTGTGGTGATGCACGACAGCTTTGCAGATGCCGCAGCTGCGCAAGCCTTCAAGGACAAGCACGCGATCCTGAAGACTGCACGCATCGTGCCCATCAAGACCTCTGCTCAGGTACGCCATGTTCTGATCAGCGGTCCCTTCCGCAGTGAAGAACGCACCCGTGGCTTCATGTCACGGCTGGACTGGAAAAAGTCTGCCCGCGTTGTGCCTCGTCAGCAAGTGATTGAAAGCATGGACGCCGCCCTGGACAACTAATGCCCTGATGACTGGTGGGATGCTCACACCTGCTTGAGGCCAAAAGGGCAGTAGCCCGGCTTGGGCCCTACCTGCGGATGCAGGCGACAGGTCGATGGCCTGAGCTCATACACCTTGCAACGGCGCGTATTTGCATCCAGGTTGCAGCAATCGCCATTGGCGCGACGTGCCAGCGTGAAAATTTCGTTCTTGAAGTTGAAGTGCCCGACCAGCCCAGCCTTGGTCAGTCGCTTGGCGATGTTTTTTGCGCTCTCATGCTCGGCCTCGAACGGGTCCACCCAGCCCAATCGCACCAGATCGGGCAAGCGCACCTCAACAGGCATGGTGCAGCAATGGGCATGGCATTTGTCGCACATGCCGGTTTTGTAACGGCTCCAAGTGTCGAGCCGATCCACATCGACAAACACGCAGCGCCTTATTTAAGGAAGTTGCGCCAGGAACCAATGTTGTGCACCGGCGCATAACCATGCTTGCGCAGCATCATGCCCGCCATGCCACTGCGCGACCCGCTGGCACATCCCACCACCACAGGCACACCCTTGGCAATTTCGCCCATGCGCGTACCCAACTCCTGCAAAGGAATATTGATCGTGCCCGGAGCACTGCCCTGAGCAAATTCAGCAGCCGAGCGCACATCCACCAACACCGCCCCCTGCTGACGCAACGCCGGCATCATGCCCACCACGCGCCGAGCGCGCCACCACTTGTAGCCGAACCACGCGGCCAGCAACATCAACGGGCCATACTCTTTCAGGAATTCCATGCACATCTCCAAAGCACAAACAGAAAACCCCACTGGCGTGAACCAGCGGGGCCATCAAGCGCCAAATTGTAGACAGTTTCTGGTGCCGGCAGCTGACCTAGCACACCCGGTCAAGATGCGTGCGAGGGGTCAACTTACTTTTTCGTATTCGCCTTGAAAAACTCCAGCGTTCGGTTCAGCGCATCTGCGGTGACTTCTTCATTGCGAACGTATTCCGCATTGCAAACTTTGCAGTCCCACCCATGAGTGGCTTCATAAGTGCGGAGCTGAACGGCTGGGCTCAGCTTTTGCGCCCGCTTAACTTGCGGCAAGACAAACTGGGGTTTTTGCGTCTGATCATGCAACCCCACCAATGCCAGCATGGGTTGACTGGTGGGCGAGAAATAGCTGGCCGGATAGCCGTTGACGTTGTTCGGAAAGCTCCAGACCCCATAGTGCGCCACACCAGCGTTAACGACACCTTTGGCCGCCAAGAAGGCTGCCCAATAGCCCCCATTCGAGTACCCAACTGCAAAGATGTTTTTGGGGTCGACCTTGGGGTCCTTTTTCATGAGTTGGACAAGCTCGCTCAACTCTTGCTCAATATCGGTACGGTAGATGCCCCAGGTATCGAAACGCGTGGCGGTAGTGATTCCGTGTTTCTTGAAAAAGTCAGGCGTAAATACGGCATACCCAGCGTCAACAAACGCGCCGACCTTGCCGGTGACACTGGCGTAGCCACCACTGCTATGCAAGGCTACGACCGCCGGAACGGACGTGGCGGTAGTGGCTGGGTAGCGCGCCTCATAAAAAATGGGCTCTGCAAATGCCAAAGCGCACGCACTTAGGCAACCGGCAAGCAACGCTATTTTGAAGTTGTAGATCATGCGCATAGATCTCTTTGGGCGCATTTAATATTCTGAAATAACCAACTCTGCCGGACTCAGCACAAGGGCTGTTCTGACAGTCACACCATTCACCTGACCACGGATCTCGACCTCAGAGCCAGTTTGTAATTGCAGCAAGGTTTGGACGTCTTGATCATCCCGAGGGGTCACAAACGCCACCACCGTGAACTTGCCAAACGCGCTCGCATCCGAGCCATTCATGAGTTCTGACATGACTCGGTATCGACCATCTTCTTTGGCAACGTCGTAGACTTTGAACCGCCAAGACACGATGGCCCCGACCAGTTTGGCAGTCATGGCGTCACGCTGCAAATCCGTTCTGGAGCCGCCCAACACATAGGAGTCCACCACCTCTTTCAAGGTAATGGGCATCACAGGTGTGTCTTTCAGACTTGTGATGGCCGGAGCTGGCTCGGTGGCAGTGCTCGGTAAAGGCCCGTCACTGCATGCGACCAAAAGCACTGACAATCCCAACGACCTCCATATTGACCACCTCATTTACAGCCCCTTGGTACACAAAACTGGAAGCTTGACTACCGGACATGTGACTTTGCTCACATCCTCCAGTGTCGGGGTTCTGATTTCTGGCACAGGTACTTGCAACACTTGTTTGGCCTCATCCCTCACCCGACCATAAGACGTACGCCATTCCGTCTGGGCTGATGTCAAGACTTGATCCACTGTAGGAATCACGACTTGACAGTTGGGCATAGGCTGGGGAGGCTGATTCAGCATAACCAGAAGCGTATTGAAGTCTTTCGAAGTCTGGCAAGCGTCGTATGAATCCAACGCAATGACGCCAACTGATACACCCACCCCAATGTACGGAACCGCCTCACCAGGCAGAGCAGCAATTCCTCTTTTGAGGCCATTAAGCAAACGGGCATTGACATTCTGAACGATGGTTTTGGCCTGTTTGCCGTTCGCTTCTAACTGCTGCGCCAGCTTGCGATTTTTGACCTGAACGTCTTGCAGTTCCTTGGTCTGAAGTTTATTCTTGGCATCCAGTTCAGCTGTCTTTGCTTTGACGGTTTGATCCAGCTTTGACTTTGGACTATTCGCCAAAGCGCGATCGGCCATGGCCTGCCCACCGATGGACAACACCCGCCACAAAGCGTTGTGCATCCAGTCATGGGCACTGGCGCTCACCAAGTTGGCCACATTGGACGCCAGCAACCCCACCAACGAGAAGGCTACGAGCAAGCCCTTGAACGCCAAGAATCGACGCCATGAGCGAGATTTAAGAGGTGTCGAGGGATCAAGGGTCATGAACTAAGCTTCCTCTTCAGTCTCAAAAGATTTTGAACTGACTGTAAAACGGACAACAGCCTTAAATCTTCTATGTTTCATAATTAGATCATCATCCCCTGCACCAACTGAGGAAATTGCATGGCCACCCAAAATATCGGTCGACTTCAACGAGTACCGCTTCGCGAAGTCTGGCGGCATGAAGCCTACGATTTCACCCAGTGGCTTCAAGAAAACATTGATGTGCTCAACGTTGCCTTGGACATGAACCTGGTCAACGTCGAAAGAGAGCAAGCTGCAGGTTCATTCAGCATTGACTTGGTTGCAGAAGATGAAGGTGGCGGGACAGTCATCATTGAAAATCAACTGGAAAAAAGTAACCATGACCACTTGGGCAAGGTCATCACGTATCTGACTGCGCTTTCTGCCCGTGTTGCCATATGGATCGTTTCGGAACCTCGCCCGGAGCACGTGGCCGCAATAGCATGGCTCAACGAATCTACAAGTGCTGACTTTTATTTGGTAAAAGTTGAAGCAGTCAGGATTGGTGATTCACCCGCAGCACCATTGCTGACCCAAATTGTCGGTCCATCAGAGGACAACACCGTCATTGATGACTCTACCCTCATCGACAAGCGGCATCGAATCCGTAAAGCTTTCTGGCAGCAGTTGGTTAACAACCCAAATGCCCGCCTTCATGCGCACATTACCCCAGGCTACTATTCTTGGATCGGTACGTCCTCTGGCGTTCGTGGCCTGAATCTGAACTACGCAGTAACCAAAGATCAGGCCTCAGCAGAGCTTTACATTGATCGCGGGCGGGATTCAGAGGCTGAAAACAAACGCATCTTTGACCAACTCTCGACACACAAAGATCAAATCGATGCAGCCATTGGTCGTAAAGTCAGCTGGGAACGCTTGGACGAAAGACGCGCCTGCCGGATCAGGATTTCGATCCCAGGTGGTTACACATCCCCCGAGACTGAATGGGAGAGCATTCAAAACAACATGGCAGATGCCATGAACGCCCTAAGCAAAGCTATCAGCCCGCACCTGCCTAGCCTTCAGCTCGGGAACTGACATCCGGACCCCAGAAAGTAGAAAACCCCACTGGCGTGAACCAATGGGGGTTTCAATTTTGGTGGCCTGGGACGGAATCGAACCATCGACACGCGGATTTTCAATCCGCTGCTCTACCAACTGAGCTACCGGGCCAAGAGGTGAAATTATAGCAGAGGTTTCGCCCCTCTTTCAGAGCTGGCCACTTTTCTTGCCTTTGCCCAAGTCCACGCCCAATTGCTTGAGCTTGCGGTACAGGTGTGTGCGCTCCAGGCCGGTTTTTTCGGCCACGCGGGTCATGGAGCCACGCTCCTTGTTCAAGTGGAATTCGAAGTAGGCGCGCTCAAAGTCATCGCGCGCTTCGCGCAAGGGGCGGTCCAGGTCAAAGGCTTGCTCAACTTCCAGGTGGGCCACCTCGGGCTCATTCATTTCAACCACGAAGCTCTGCGCTACGGGCGCCATGGTGCTGACAACACCGGGCGCTGCCGCCGGCTGGCGGGCAGACGAACGACCTTCTTTGCTCAGGCCTTGCT